>Ga0209407_1000041_pt1 | contig 177182 bp, 154 predicted proteins | sample AD_JPNHG3_MetaG_FD_184410 | JGI IMG/M metagenome (GOLD analysis project Ga0209407, IMG submission 184410) | Active sludge microbial communities of municipal wastewater-treating anaerobic digesters from Japan - AD_JPNHG3_MetaG (SPAdes) (version 2) | ecosystem: Engineered > Bioreactor >... | reverse complement strand
CTCGCCGAAGACGGCGAGGCAAAGGCCGGCGTCGTGGTCCAGGGGAACGACAAGCGCCTCAAGGACGCCACCACCACCGCCAAGGGAATCGTCGAACTCGCCGAAGACGGCGAAGACGGCCCCGGCGTTGCCGTCCAGGGAAACGATCGTCGTCTCAAAAACGCCACGGAACAGTCCCCGGGCATCGTAACCCTCGCCAGGGACAGCGAGACCAAGCAGGGCTGCGTGGTACAGTCGATCGATCGGCGCCTCAGCAACGCGCGGACTCCCCTCCCCCATAGCCATGATTACGCGCCGGTCAACCATGACCATAACAGCCATTCCGGAACCATCGCCATCCGCGCGAGCGCGCATGAACCCTTTACCGATGTGACGCCGCCGTCGGACGGGTCCTCGATCATCTTCGCCAGGAATGAGTCGTCGGAATCCGGATCGGTCGGCCTGGCCGGCATCGCCGGCGTCACCTCCGCCGGTCAGAACCGGGCCTACGGCGTGGTCGGCCACGGCGGCCACGTAGGCGTGCGGGGCCAGTCATCGGGAGGGACCGGAGAGAACAACAGGGGCTGCGGGGTCCTGGGCGTTTCCCGCTTCGGCGCCGGCGGCGTCTTTGCCAGCGAGCATTGTTTTTCCCTGGTGGCCGAGGGCCGCGGCTCCCTCAAGCACTATGATGAATCATTGAACCTTACCGGCAACGGCGACGCCCTGCTGGTGAACGGCAGGGCCCTCTTCAACGGCACCCTGCACATCAACAACACGACCGCGGATGAATCCGGATCATATCCTTCCAACCTCGTGGAGATATTCGAGATCGACGATGCCGAATATGTCCTACCGGGGGACATCCTCGTCGTGAGCGAGGGGGGCAAATCGATTCTCTCAAGGGCAAGGTCTGAATACAACCGCTCCGTGATAGGCGTCGTTTCGGGCAACCCAACGGTCATCATCAATGCCAGCGGCACAAGGCAGAAGGTCTACCCCGTGGCCCTGACCGGGACGGTCCTGTGCAGAATTGACGCCCGGCAGAAGCCGGTCCGTCCCGGCGATCCGGTCGTTACTTCCGCGACGCCCGGGTGCGGCATGGGGGGCATCATTGATTCCTTTGAAAAAATCGGCACGGTAATCGGCAAGGCCCTTGATTCACTCGAGGACGGGATCGCCCTGGTGCCGGTGTTTATCAGCCACTCGTAAATGGTACCGCACATTATGGCATACCCCCCTGTCCACCCGAGGGAGCATGAGAGAAATGCAATTTTGTTGATAAGGGAACCTCGGACAATCAAATAGTGAAAAAAATAAATCAACAGCTGATTGTTCATGGGCCCATATTTTATCTCGATTCTTTGCAATGATGGTATATTGCTGCAATAATAGGGAAGTGACACGCGCCCCCTCAGGGGGTCGGGGGGCGTTTTGAGTTTGGGGCTACATATATTTACAGCCCCAGCTGCCTCAATATGGCCAGTTCCACCCTGTTGAACACCTTGAACTGGTAATCGCTCAGCTCTTTGGTTATTTTTTTGTCCACGTAAGTAATGCGCCTGCAGAAGGGCTTGTTCTCATAGCGGTCAACCCACATGATGACTATGGTGTTTTCCCCGTTCCAGGCCACCGCTCCCTGCATCTTATGTAAATTTTCGTTCGTCGAAGGGCCGTACTTGGCTTCGATTTTTTTCTTCACTTCATCCATCGACAGGTAGGGGAACTTCAGGGCCACGTAGAACAGCTTTCCCTCATCAACCTTTTCCGCGCCATCGGTCTTCTTTTCCCCTTCCTTCGGCTCGGTTTCCTTTTTTTCAGCTGCGTTCTTTGCGGCATCAGCGCTTTCAAGGGCGGGATCAATATAGAAAAAACCGTAGTAGTATTCAAGATCGCCGTCTTTTGATATGATAATGCTTTTATCGTCGGTATATACCAGCTTGCCCTTTATCCTGTCCCTGGCGTCAGAAAGCCTGACGCCCCAGGCCACGTTTTCATACCCGCCGGGGACACTGGCGATGACCTTTCTTTCTTTTGGTGCTTCCTTGTATGTATCCTTCATTCCCCTGGTATCCTGTCCGTGTGACACTGACACGAGGAAAAGAATAATTATGAGAAAAAAACGTTTCATAGGTATACCTCGAAAAAGCGACAGAATTGGCGCGAAACCGCCGTCTCGCTCCGGGTTCCGAAAACCCCGGCCCGGACAACTATCAGCCCACCACATCAGTTCTTTTATCGGCAAATTTGCCGTTTTATTATTAAAAAATAGTAGACTCATCGCGGATATTCATTAAAAATAAGCCTTTGAGACGCATATCATTTTCAGCAGCAATTATGGAGGAGACTATGGCGAAGCTGATCGAGGTCAATGGTTCCAATTTTGACGCCGAGGTCATGAAATCAAGCAATCCGGTCCTGATAGATTTCTGGGCCCCCTGGTGCGGCCCCTGCAAGATGCAGGTCCCCATACTCGAAAAGCTGGCCCAGTCCCCTGACATCAGCGCCACCATAGCCAAGATAAACACCGACGAGAATCCCGATATCGCCCAGAAATTCGGCATTTCATCCATCCCAACCCTTATCCTGATGAAAGGCGGCGCCGAGGTCGAGCGTTTCGTCGGCGTGCAGCCCGAAGCCGTCTTAAAGCAGAAGCTGATGAAGTAGGCCCGGGCCATGCGGGCGGTCATCCAGCGGGTGCTGCAGGCCTCTGTCCAGGTTGACGGGGAAACCGTGGCATCCATCGGCAGGGGCCTCCTGGTCCTTGCCGGGCTCCATGAATCAGACACGGTCCGGGACATGGAATACATCATCGGCAAGCTGGTCGGGGTCAGGATATTCAATGACGCCGACGGCGTCATGAACCTCTCGGTAGCGGACACCGGCGGCGAGATACTGCTGGTTTCGCAATTCACCCTCTACGGCGATGCCCGCAGCGGGAAGCGTCCGTCCTATTCAACCGCCATGAAGCCCGATACCGCCCGCGACGCCTTCGCCGCCTTTATTGAACTGTGCCGGGCGCGGCATGAAAAAACCAGGGCGGGCATATTCGGCGCCGACATGAAGGTGTCCCTGGTCAACGACGGCCCGGTCACCATCCTTCTCGACAGCGGCAGGGCCTTCTGATCGTCCTACAGGCTGTTCCCGGTTTTCCAGAGAAAATACGAATAGGTGTTGGATTCGCGGCTGTCCAGCTTCATCTTGCCGGCGGCCAGCATGAAATTGATCCTGTGGATGAAGTCGTTGCCCAGCAGGGAGAGCTTCGGCATGATACGGTCGAAATACTCGCGGGGAAGAAAATCGATCACCTGCACCAGCGTTTTCACCTGCACGTCGACGGCGAGGAGCTCCTTGAGGATGTCCGTGCCGGCGAAGATAATGATGTTGCAGATGGACAGGTAAAAGTCGGTCAGGTAGGAATTGAAGTATCCGAAATCGAGCATGGACCGGAGAAGGTCCATGACCCAGGAAAAGCTCCGCGGCCGCATCAGGAGTTCCCTGTTCGATTCAACGTGCTGTAAAACAAATATGGACGAGAAGAGGTCGCGGGGGATGTCGTTTTTTTCAATCACCGGACAATAGAACCGCCGGGCATAGTCGAGCATCTGGTTGATCTGCCCGTTGTCGGTGGCAAGCTGGCGCCACGAGCTGAACCGCGACCCGCATCGTTTCAGCCCCGCGATGGCAAGGGTCTTCATTTCGATATTGGCCGTTTCCTTGGCTATATTGTAGAAGAAATTGAGAAGATCCTCGTTGTCGAACGTTACCAGGGTATGCAGTATCGGCCTCTGCAGCACCGGCTGTTCGTAGTATTCGCTCATGAGAAGTGATGCGTGCTCCTTCATCCCGAACCGGCGCATGATCACGGTATCGTCGTAGGTCAGGAGCCTTTTTTTCAGCGACGCGGCATAGATTTCGCGGCCCCTGAAAATATCGAGGTAAATGGCAAGGCGGGCGAACAGCTCCTCGGCGAGATAATCGCGGACCATGGCGTCTGCCGGCATATTTTCAGTGAGCTCGAAAATGATCTGGTCGAGGAGCTCCACGAAGAGCATCGACGCCTCATCGAGGTCTTCAAGGGCCTGCCGCGCGTAATCTTCAATGCGTGAGGACGCGATTTCGGCAATGATGCCCAGAGCCTCTATTTTTGACGATGCGGGGGATATTTTTTCATAACATAAATTGGCGAATTCCTCGAACCGCTCCCCCCGCAACTGTAATCCACTCTTCATAACAACCCCGGAAAACGAATGCAACGCCCTCTTTTTGTTCCAATTGGTACCGCCCCCCTGAGATGTCGAGAATTTTTTATGTAATGGTGAAATAAATCAATGCAGAATAATTGCACAGCATGTATAAAAACAATTGACAGCCGGCCGTACGGAAAGCTGTGGTAGGAGGCAGGGAAAACCGCCATGATTTCAGCACCGATTATTGACCATGAACAATGCACCCTCTGCCGGCAGTGCGTTACCGTCTGTCCCCAGCGCGTTTTGACCGTTGAACGCGACGCCATCAAAACCGTCAAGGACGAATGCATGCTCTGCTCACACTGCTATACTGTCTGCCGCTTCGGAGCAATACGGTTCGATCCCGAAGCGCTCACGGGCATTGCCATGAAATCCTTCCCGTATACGGAAAGAATGTACGCTCCCGGCGCCTTCAGCCCTTCTGATCTTGTCAATTTCGTCAGATCGAGGCGGAGCACCAGAAGATTCACGGGTGATCCGGTGGGAGCCGTCGCCCTCTCGGACCTTATCACGTTTGCCGTGACCGCCCCTTCCGGCAGCAATTGCCAGACCTGGGAATTCCTGGCCATTAACGGCCGGGAAAAGGTATGGAACCTGGCCCTGGAAATTCGGAAGTTTTTCATCCGGCTCAATCGCCTTGCCAAGAATCCCCTGGTCCGCTATCTGTCCGTTCCCTTTATCGGGACCGCACTCGTCCGTTATTTCAACGAGCACCTGGAAAGCGTGGAAATGGGGCTGAAGGATGCCGAAGAAGGAAAGGACATTCTCTTTCATGATGCCCCGGCCCTCATCATCATCCATGGCAGGAATGAGGGAAGCACCCCCCTGGAAGACGCGCAATACGCTTCCTACAACATCACGCTCCTGGCCCACGCCCTGGGCCTCGGCACCTGCTATATCGGCTATGCCGTCGAGTCCATAAACCGGAGTTCCTCCATAAAGGCCTATCTCGGGATACCGTCAGCGAACAGGGTCCATGCGGTCCTCGCGGTGGGATATCCCGATGTGAAATTCGACAAGCTGGCCCTGAGAAAGCCCTTTCAAGCCCGAATTGTGTAAACCACTTAACAACTGTAATGAATAGACCCCCCTGCCCCCCGAGGGGTCATGAAATAAGAATATTTCCCTTTGTCGGTGTAAACCCCGAAGGGGTGGGAACTCTATTCACATAGCAGTATAAAGATTTCTCGGTCGTCATACTTCTCCGAAAATGACATTAATTAAGCATGGGGCCATAAGGTCGTATGATACATGCCCCCTCAGGGGGGCGGGGGGGTCATAAGATGGCTTACTCCAATTCCTATAAGCGTATATTTCATTCCCGGATTTATTCATAATTTTTCCAGCATTTTTTTAACTTCCGCGTCCCCCCTTCGTATACCTGTCTGAGGGGGCGCCATGAAACGAACATGCTTCAGCATCATATTCTTTTTCCTGCTTGCCGGCACGCGCCTTACCGCGGGCCTCATGATCAATGAATTTGTCACCAATACCGCTTCGGACTGGGTCGAACTGACCCTCACCGGCTCCGCGAAGGAGAAGCGCGACATATCCAGGCTGTTTGTGACCGCTTATTATGGCCGTAATGAACCACTGAGCGCCGACCCGGTCACCATATACAGTTATGACAGGCCGGAGACGCCTTACGATGACCGCTTTGTCGTCGTGCACCTTACCAGGCCCGACGAACCTGACGAGACTGACCTGACCGGCGACACCAACGGCAACGGGCACATCGACGTTTACTGCAACAACTACTACGCCAGCCTCTGGAACACCGAGGGCGTGATTGCCGTTGACACTGACGATGACCCGGGCAACGGCGGCATCATCGACTTCGTCTATTATTCCAACCGCGACGGGAGCCCCAACGAAACGGTTGCGTCCTATGTCGAACGGGCCCGGAGCGCGGGCCAGTGGAAGACGGCCCCGGGACCGGACATACAGGCAGGAGCGGTCTATATCGGCAAAGACGGCCTCATGTCCCACATGAGCGTTTCGAGAAAAAGCGCGGCTGATTCCAACGGCCCGGCGGACTTCGCCATCAGCAATTACCAGACCCCGGGGAAGGAGAACATGACGGTTCCGCTGTTCATGGGCATGCGCCTCTTCAAGCCGCTGCGGAAAACCGTCACCATCATCCCCGGCCACCGGTTCTTCGGCAGCGGCGCCATCCCGCTCTTCGTTTTCTTCCCCTGCTGCCTGAAGCTCCGCGTCTTTTCCGCGACCGGCATCATGATCCACGAGTCCCCCCTCTTCGTTTCGGTCAATCCGGGCTTCTTCAACCTGTACTGGATCCCGGCGCTCCAGAGCAGCCGGGCCGCCACCGGCCTGTACCTGTGCAAGATAGAGGCCGTGAACCCGTCGCTGCGCCTCACCGGGGAAGAGGTCATCTATATCGTGCTGAACAGGTACCAATGATAAAGATAGCCGTCATCCTGTGCATATCCGGAAACGTCCTGGGCGCCTTTGACTACCGGACGACGCCGCCGGCCGCCCTGTTCCCGTTCCGCCAGGCCGCCAACGATGCTTCGCTGCCTGATTCCGTCTCGAATCCGGCGTATCTCCCGCGGATCGCCTATCCCTACCTTCACTGCTCCGGCGGGCGGCCCTACACACTTGACGGCCTCATTGCCACGACCCTGCGGGCAGGATACGCGGTGAAGGGATTCGCCGTCCAGGCCCTGTGGGACAGATTCGGCGCGGAACAGTACATGGAAAATGTCGTTGAACTCAATCTCGCTTTCATGCCGGTCCGGTATGTGTCCCTCGGGGCAGGCGCGTCTTACCTGAACCTCTCCATCAGCACGGCCGAGTCATCGCTGAAGACCCACCAGGCCGACTGCAGAGCCTCTCTGCTCGTCGCCCCCTGTGAATGGTTCGAGATCGCCTTCCAGCAGGAGAACATGGCCTCCCTCTTTATACAAAAAAGACGCGATCTGCTCTACCCGGAATGGATCGCCGGGGCCTCCCTCAAGCCCTTCAGGGGCTTCTCTCTTCTTTATAATATCAGCAAAACGTCGAACGGGTATGTTAACACCATTGCGGCAACTGCCAATGTGCTTAAATATTTTTCCATTAGAATCGGATATGCCCGGGAGGCCGCGACCTGTTCCGGCGCCCTTTCCTTTGTGTACAAGTATGCGGCGGTTTCCTACGGAATCAAATATCACCCCCACCTCGGGTATACCCATACCGCCGGAGTCACCCTGTCTGTTTCAGAAATGAACATTGATTCTTTGAGCTATGGTTCAATTTTTTCCCGGATCAGGGAGGTCCGGGGCGATCCCCCGGTCGACATCAACACCTGCTCCATGGACCAGCTTGCCGCCGTGCCGGGGATGCAGCAGCATATCGCGGAGCGGATCATGAAACACCGCCGGAGCATCGGCCCCCTGTCCCGCACCTCGCTCCTCCAGATCGGCCTGAGCGGCAGGGAGGTCGACAGCCTCCAGAAACATATAACCGGCCTGGCCCCTGACGAAACCGGCGGCCGCCACGCCCGGCAGGGCAGGGAGCGCTACGAGGAAGCGCAGAAGGAAATTTTCAAAAAACTTATCGTCCTTGGCGTACCGGCGGCAACGGCCCTTGAGCTGTCCGACATGGCCATGATGGGAAGGAACACAAGCTGCACCGGGCGGGTCAATTCGCTTACGGACCTTCCGGCTGACAAAAAGAAACAGGCCCTGAAGCTATGCGCCGGTTCCCGGTAATCATCGCGCTTCTGGCCCTGGGCACGCCGGTCTTCGGCAGTGAGGGCGCCGAGACCGCGCCACGGGTCGTAATCACCGCCGAATACCGGCAGGATACCCTTGATTACGATGACGTGGAAAAGCGGTTTTTCCGGGAAACAGCGCGGCTCACCTTCGGCGGGAGCTCCGCCAGCTTCACCCACGTCAACGTGGGCATGACCAGGGAAAACCGTTTCACCTGGCACATCCGCCTTCGCGGCCTGTCTCCCTATTGTGAAGCCATCATCGGCAATTATTTCGCCAATTTCGGCGCGGGGCTCCTGGTCGGCAGAAAGACGGCCCTCTCGCCGGACCTTTTCAAAAGGACCCTCACCGTATCGCTGGGGAATCCCTTTACTCCGTGCAGCAGCGGGAATCCCTATTTCTCGTTCCAGGGCATCGCCGCCGGGCTTCGCTATTCATCGGAAGGCGTCTCCCTGTCGCTTGACGGCTATTATTCCTTCAGAAACCGTTTCGCGAGAACCGACCGCCGGTTTCCCGGCTACACCGGGTCTACCTTCAATTCCATCCTCATGAGAACGAAAAAGGATTATCGCTATTCCGAGCCGGTGGAGATCCATGACTGCGGATACAGTCTCATTCTGCGAATTGCCGGACACTTGACCATGCAGTCTTATTTTATCTATTCTTCCATAAAACGCTCCGGCAATCATAACCTGGTATTCAATTATGACACCCGCCCTGCGCCGGGCGGGGAAAAAAATTTTTATGGTTACGGATTCTACTTCCAGTACCGCGATGATTACATCCTTATTTTTGTCGATTTCTGTTTTCCCGGCCGGGTAATATCCCGCGGAGACGGCCGGACCAGGACGGTCCGGGGATTCGGCATTATGTACGGCCTGGCGTTCCGCGCCAGGACCTGTTCGCTCTCCTTCACGGGAAAGCAGACCGATACGGATTATTACTCCCCGTACAGTTCGGGGAAAAGCACTCCCGGGACCGCCTGCATGACCTCTTTTTCAGTGCGTCCCTTCAGCAAGTTCACACTGGGCGCCTCTTTTTTTACAGAAAAGAACAGGATGCCGTCAGGGAATGAACAGTATCTCCGCTTTACCCGACGCGAACAGGTCTTCTTTGGATATGGCGCGCACCTGAAAGGCTCATGCTCGGTCAGGGCCGCTCTTGTTGAATGGGATACCAAAGAGAAGAAAGAACGTCACCTGCGCATCTCGTCATCATCAAAAATCTACATCATGAAATCCATACTCTTCACATTCGGTGGCGCCGTGCAGCGTAAAATTCCGGGCCGCTATTCAGGATACCTCAGCGTTGGGACCAGGTTCACCCTCTTCAATGCTGTGACATTCACATTGCGGTATTCACGGTTCTGTATCGCCTCCGGGACCCCCCTTTATGCCGCCGCAGACCGGCAGGCCGGCTCTATAAACCGGAGCATGGCGGTGAAATCCTCCTCCAACATCCTTACCGGGGGTCTCGTCGCCCGTTTTGAAGGATGCCGACTTTCCCTGGAATATCTCCACCAGTTTACCCGCCGGCGGACAATCCGGAACAGCATCGAGGCCGCAGCGACCTGCCTTTTCTGAGTAAAACGCTTGACAAAAAACAGCGTATCCTTAAACTTAAAGTTAACTTTAATTTTAAGGGTTCCCGCATGCCGGACGAAACCTTTACCATATCCGAGCTTGCCGAACAGCTGGACATCAATCCCTCGACAATCCGCTTTTATGAGCAGAAAGGCCTCATCACCCCGGGCAGGACCAAGGGGAACCAGCGCGTTTACACCCGCCAGGACCGCGGGCGCCTTAAGCTGATCCTGCGGGGCAAACGGTTCGGCGCCACCTTGGACCAGATCGCGGAAATGATCGGCATGGCGGACGACACTATAAACGAGAAGAGCCAGATCGACACCAGCCTCTATTACATTGACCGGAAAATTGACGACATCGCCAGGCAGAAGAATGAACTCGATCTTTTCCAGGCCGACCTCATGGCATTGAAGCGCAGGCTTCAGAAAAGGCGGCGGGAGCTGTCGCAGATACACGCGTAATACCAACAGGAGGTTCACCATGTTTGATTTTATCATGACTGAAGCGCAGAAAAAACTCCGGGACGAAGCGCGCGAGTTTACCCGGTGGGTACCCCGCGAGATGATCCTCGACATGGACTCGGAAAGGCTCCAGTTCCCCCGCGAATACCTGAAAGAGTGCGGCAGGCGGAACCTGCTCGGCATCAGGATCGCGAAGGAACTGGGGGGCCGGGGACTCGGCTGGGTGGAAGACGGCATTGTGGCCGAGGAAATCGGCGTCGCCAGCTATTCCCTCGCCTGCCTCTGGGGCGTGGGCGCCGACATTGTCTGCGAGGCGGTGGCGACCTTTGGATCCGAAGAGCTGAAAAATGCCGTCGTGGTGCCGCTGCTCAAGGGCGATGTATACGCCGCCGAGTGCCTCACGGAACCCCGGGGCGGCTCGGACTTTTTCGGGGCCACGACGACCGCGCGCAGGGACGGCGGCGACTGGATCATCAACGGCCAGAAGCGCTTCATCGTGGGAGCAGAAGGCGCGGACTGGTTCATGACCTACGCCGTGACCGACCCGGGGGCGCCGGCCCACAAGCGGCTTACCTGCTTCATGATCCCGCGGGACGCCGGCGTTGAATCGAAGTATCTCTACGGACTCATGGGAGTGCGGGGGGGAGGAGCGGGCCGGGTGATTTTCAACGACGTGCGCATCCCCGAGCGTTATGCCCTCAACGGCATCAACGGCGGTTTTGACGTCTTTGTGAAGAACATGATCCCCGAACGGCTGGGAACCGCGCTCATGACCATCGGCTCGGTCCGCCCGGCGGTGGAGATCGCCACCCGTTACACGTCGAAGCGCAAGGCCTTCGGACAGCCGATAATGAACTTCCAGGCTGTCGGCTTCAAGGTGGCCGATTCGGTCATGATGATGGACGCGATACGCTCGGTCGGCTACACCGCGGCGCTGGCAGCGGACAACCCGGCGTCCCATCCGGGGCGGGTAAGGCGCATGGCTTCGCAGGCCAAGAAATTCATAACCGAGGGCGCCTGGCAAATCGCCAACAACTGCATGCAGGTGATGGGCGGCATCGGCTACACCAACGTGTTCCCCCTCGAGCGCATCGTTCGCGACATCCGGCTGGCCTCAATCTGGGTCGGGACCAACGAGATCCAGCAGTCCATCATACAGACTGAATGGTACAAGGAATATGCCAAGGTCTATTCAAAAGAAGCGGTGCGTGACGTGGAGCAGGACGCAGTCAGCGCCGATCAGGTTGAGGAAAAAGTATACGAATAGATGATCCTGCATATATAAAAACACCGGCCGTGTCCGAAAGGCATCGCCCTCGAGACATAATTGCCGGGAAACCGCATGCATGACCCCATCAGCCGCGCGCAGCACGGTACCGGGATTGGAAAATGCGGTTTTTAATTATACTCAGGAATTATTTTGATTGAAATTTTTTTTATAACCATACAAGATGTTTAAGACGTACGATTAATATTGTATAAGTCGTTGTCGCATTCCCCGTTCCCGGCCGGGAAAGGGATGCATGTACATAGCAATCTCCAAACTGGTGCTATGATATACGATACCGGCAGCGACATTACACCGAACAAAGGAAATCATTCATGCAGATAAAACTGTGGGGGGTCCGGGGTTCACTTCCTTCTCCGACAACGAACGATGAATATTCCAAGAAAATAACCATGATCCTGGATCTCGCTATCAAGGCCGGATTGAGAAACACCTCCGGCATTCCGGAGTTCCTTAAATCCCTGCCGGACGATCTCAGGTATGTGTACGGCGGCAACACCACCTGCGTCAGCGTGACATCCAACAGCGGGAAAATATACATCCTCGACTGCGGATCCGGGATCAGGCTCCTGGGCTACGAGCTGATGAAAGGGCCCTGCGGCAAAGGCCAGGGCGTCCTCGATATATTCATGACGCATTACCACTGGGACCACATCCAGGGACTCCCGTTTTTTACGCCCCTGTACATCAAGGGGAACACGCTCAATTTCCACTCACCCTATAGGGACCAGAAGAAATTCCTGACGAACCAGATGGCGGCGCCCTATTTCCCGGCGCTTTTCGACGGCACCGAATCGGCAAAGAATTTCGTCCATCTCGATGTCAACAACCCGGATCCCGTAAAGCTTGAAGACGATCTCTATGTCGACATCTTCCCGCTGAAGCATCCCGGCGGCAGCTTTGCCTACCGGTTTAAGCAGGCCGGAAAGACCTTTATTTTCGCCACCGATGCGGAGTTCACCGGCGAAGTGTTCGAGAAGGGCCACGACAAGATTTACGAATTTTTCCAATACGCGGACCTGCTGATCATAGATTCCCAGTACACCCTTGACGAATCCTTCATGAAATTCGACTGGGGACACACAAGCTACACCATGGCGATCAACTGCGGTCTTCGCTGGAAGGTCAAAAATCTCGTCATGACGCACCACGAGCCGGCCTATACCGATACCAAGCTTCATGAAAATTACAGAGCCGCGATTGAGCACGGCGAAAACTGCGGGAACGAAACGACCAGAATATATATCGCCACCGAGGGCATGACCTTCAGTCTTTGACGCAGATCAGCAGGAATTGCTGCTGATGCCGTATGGCCCCCGTGAAAAACCATGCAGAAAATGAAAATTGGAAATATTCATCACTCCGTCATACCGCTTGTAGCCGTCATTATCATAGCCTTCACCGGAACCGCCCAGGCCCAGAGGACCAAGTCGAGCCTTGCGGCCGGCAAGCAAAGAAACGCGGAAAAGGGCCTGAAGGACAACCGGTATTTTTTCTATTTTATCAACATGTCCATAACGAACCTGGGCACGGACGAGGACAAAAAGGAATTCAAGGAAGCTATACAGCGTGATATAATCGCCCAGAATCTCTACATGAAATTCATGTTCGGCGAGTCCTTCGAAGAAATACTCAAGTCGCAGAAAATCCTGATCGACCTTTATCGGAAGACCCTGAACAGGGACATTGCCATGTCAAAAAAGCTCCTCAACGGCTTCGCCCCGGCCGTCATCAGGAACAATGATTATCTTGCCCGCCACTACCTGCACCTCGGCTACCGGGACACGACCGACGCGCGGATAGACCTGATGATGGCCGATAATTTTGACGAGAGGCTCTACTCGATGCGGCTGTACCGTTATTCCAAGGCGATCAAGAAGGTTAAGCACGGCAAGCGGTACGCCCTCTTCGCCCTGCTCCAGAATAAATACGCCCAGGACCGGAAAAAGGGATTGGGACCGCAAGGTTTCAGGGACAAGAAAAAGGAGTTCGGACATCACACCTATGACGAGCTGAAAAAACTCATTGCCGAGGCGTCAAGCGATGAACAGCGCGATTACAACCTGCTTATCCACACCGATAACTATTACCGTCCCAAAGACGAAAAGTCATTTTACGACATTATATGGGACAAGCCGGACCTGTCCGAGATCAAAGAATATAATGAATACCTGCAGATGAAATGAGATGACCATGAAAACACGCACCATCCTTATTACAGCAATGATCCTGTTGTTTTCCTGCAGCAATCCGCCCATAAGCGGCAACGGCCTTTCCACCATGGGGTTCTACGCCCCTTCCCGGTCCATCATATCCCTGCTGGAAACCAGGGAGAAGGGTAGCCATGAACATTTCATGCTCGGCGTCGCGTACAAAAAAGAAAAAAAATACAAGAACGCCATGTTCCATTTTGCCAACAGCTGCTTTGCCGGCCACCGCGACCCCGGGCTGCGTCTTTTTTCAAATCCGGTGTACCAGTTCGTCAAAGGGTATCACGTTAAATCCGACTACTATGATGATGCCGTATACGAGCTGGCGGACCTATTTTTCCTCTACGGCGAGCACGGCTTCGTGGTGAAATTCATTGATCTCATGGGGAGCGGCCGCAGTGCCCTTTACCGCGACGCGATGCTTCTTAAATCGAAGTCCCTGGCGGTCCAGAAAAAATATGACGAAGCGCTGTCGGTTTTGAAAAAACTCCATGAAGCATATGATGATCCCGAATCGCGGTCCGTCATCCTCCTCAGGACAGGGTCCATCCTGGAAAAAAAATCGGATTATATAGGCGCCGTCGACCATTATATCCGCGTATTCGAGGTCGATGTCAAGGGGTGGCAGGCGGCATCCGCCGCAGACCTTCTTGCGGCCCTGATGGAAAAAAAACCTCGTGAACTGAACGGGAGGGAAAAACTGCTCTTTGCCAAGGCCCTCTATCACGGTAAAATGTACCGGGAGTCCATAGCCCTCCTCAGCGCCATCAAGCCGGAACCGGCGGACCGGGCCGAGGCCGACACCTACCTGGTGCGGGCCCTCACCCGCGACAACGCCACCGCCGCCGTCCAGGCCCTCATCAGGGAACGATCCGGCGACCCGGCCCTTCTCAAGGCACAGGGGGACGAGTTCTGGGACATGGGCAGCAAGAACAGCGCCATTACGGCATACCTGCAGGTGATACAATCCGGGAAGGAACCCTACGCCCAGGCCGCTCTCCAGAGAACCGCCAGGTTTCTCGAGGAGAATAAACGCGCCGGTCACGAACAATACCTCATTGATTACAAGAACAAATATTCTGACGACCACGCGGGCCATTTCCTGTGGCTCATGGGGCGCAACATGATCCGGGGCAAAAACAACGACCGGGCCGTCCAGTACCTGGAAGAATCGGTTTCGAAATATCCGAAGGGAAGCCATTCCGACGAATGCCGTTTCTGGCTCCACAAGATCCACGCCGGATCAGGCAGCGGCGAAAAGGCGCTGGCGGCTGCCACGCAGCTTGTCGCGATGAACCCTGACTCGCCCTATACCTGGCTCCTGATAAAGCAGCAGGCCGCGCTTTTTTCCGAGCAGGACCTCGAGCGGCAGTTCAGCAGGGCCCTCCAGGAACAGAAGAGCGATGCCGCCCTGTACTGGCATTCCCTCCTTCTGGCGAAACAGAAATCGATGAAGAAGCGGACGGAACGCATCGGCTCGCTTGATTCACCCGATATCGGCCGGTACCGGGAGATGGAAAAATTGATATCATCCATGAAAACAACTTCCGGATACGGCGGGGCGTTCAAGAAGCTTGACGCCTATTTCCTTGTGGGATACAGCGCGGGGATCAACCGGGAAATGAAGCTGCTTCCGAAGACCGATGAAGCGCGGAAAGACAAATTTATCGCGCTGGCCCATTACAGCAGAAAATACGGCTATGCCTACCTCGAGGTCTTTTCCTGTCTGGAGCTTTTCAAGCTGCTGGGCCTGAAGGAGAACATAGCCCTCATGCCCGAAGAGATGGCCGCAATGCTGTTCCCCACACCGTTTGACGACTGCGTCTCAAAGTACAGCGCCCTCTACTCGGTGGATCGGAACATCATCTATGCCCTGGCGAAGGCCGAATCCCTCTTCAAGCAGAACGCCGTATCTTCAGCCGGCGCCTCCGGGCTCATGCAGCTCATGCCGTCCACGGCGCGGGGGATAGCGCGGGGCCTGCGCCTCGAAAACTATGACCTCGCGGACCCGTGCACGTCGATACAGCTTGGCGCCAAGTATATAGCCGGCCTCCTGAAGGAATTCAAGGGTAACTACCAGTACGCAGTCGCGGCTTACAACGCCGGCGCCGGCAACGTCGCCAAGTGGAAGGACCGGTACAAAAACGAGGACATGGATTATTTCACCGAATTCACGCCGTTTATCGAAACCCGCTACTACATCCTTCGCACCGATAAGTTCCTGACGCAGTACGGCATCATTCACGGAGGAAAAACAGTTGCCCGATGACAGCGGAAGCCTGCCGGTACTGCCTTTTTTTCTCACCTTACCGGCAGGGAACGGGCCATATCCGCGTGAAAAACCTGGCTTTATTTCTGCTATTTTTCTTCTGTATCCAGCCGGCGGGGTGCGGCGTGTTCCAGAAATCAGACTTCGTGCGGGTGCAGAAACAGAGGGAGGCCGCCCTGCGGTATCCGGGCGCGAACTGGATTGAGCGGCGCGATATCGTCCGCGCCGTGGTTGATTACTACGGCAAGGACAGGAACGACCTGGTCATCGGTATCCTGACCTATGCGGCGCAGGACCCGCAGCCCGCGGTGAGGATTGAGGCCGTTCAGAGCCTTGCGAAAATAAAATCAGACCGCACCCTGCCCCTTGTTAAAAAAACAGCCCTTGAAGACAGGAACGACAACGTCCGGTGGTATGCGATCAGGGCCCTGAGGTCCTTCAGGGACCCGTCCTCGGCTGATGTGTTCATCCGGGGCCTTGAAAGCAGAGACTGGCTTATCAGGGAGGAATCCATAAAGGGCATATGTTCACTGGATGACACGACCGTAAGATCCAGGCTCATCCCTTTCATCATCAGGGCGCTGAACGATCCCAGCACCAGCGTCATGCTGACAACACTGCGCTGGATCAGGACCAGGGACGACCGGCTGTATGCGGCGATATCGGAAAAACTGAGGAACGCAACGGAGTACAATTACTCCCTCATCCAGGCCTCCCTCCTCGCGTTGAGGGGATATCAGCTCGACTCAAAAACAAAAGAGAAGGTCATAGGCCTTCTCCTTCACAATAATCCGCAGATCCGGGTCCTTGCCCTCAGGGTGTTGAAGAAGGACAGTGCCCTTGAAAAACAGGAATGATGCCGGCGCTGAATCTTATTTCTCTTTCTCCTTGGAAACGTACACCAGGTTCTTGTTGTCGATCATGTCGCGGGCGTATTTATCCAAGTACTTGGCCTCCAGGTCCTTCCTTTTTTGCTCGGCCTTTTCCTGTATCGTTTCCTCCTTCCTGGAGCGCTGCAACTGTTTCTTGGCTATCAATTCATTCACTTCCGCTTCAGCCTGGGACTTGCTCTGGTAGTCGGCGATGATTCTCATCATCTGGAACATGCTGTCCTTCGCGCCGCGGTAATAATAGATGGAGCTGATAAGGTCCATGGCCGACGCCGATTTGGCGTCCTTGAACCGCTCGTAATAATCATTGGCCTTCAGGACTCCCGCCTGTCCCTGGTCCAGCAGCTTGTCGGTGGCGGAACGGCCCTCGCTCTGTTTCAATTTCAGCTTCAGTTTCGCCCGCACGTTCATGTTGATGCTGTCCTTAAGGAGCGCGTTCGTGTCCTGGTTGTATTTCTGTGACAGCTGTTTCGCAGTGTTGAGTATCGCCGCCTGGTTCTCCTTGAATGCCTTCGCGGACTCCAGCATTTTATTCTGAAAGTACAGGGCGCTGGCCTCGGCATACTGGTCGACGAGCTTGTCTATTTCGGCCTCGCCGCCGCCGAAATTCATGACCGCCGTGTTGAGCAGCTTGATGGAGCGGAAATTCTCGTAACTGAGCTGCTGGGCTATCGACTTAGGATTGCCCCCCATGGGCGCCGGTCCGTAGGAAGGATGATAATCGAATTTATAGGATTGCGCGTATGCTGTCGAAACGATGACCGACATCACACATGACATAATCAAGAGCATTCCATTTCTCATGCTGGCATCTCCCTTATAATTGAATAGAATAATTTCCCCATCCGGGTTCCCGTAAGGAAAGTCTGCATGAATGAACAATTAAGTCAAGAAAAAATGCATCCCCCGATGACTTTCCAGGATTAAAATAAACGGGGGGCTGTCTCACAAGTCGTTTTCATGCGATTGATCCCGATCGGGCTGTTCACGGAATCGCGACGAAACGACTTGCAAAACAGCCCCCGGCTCGGCAGGGCGGCTATCTCTTTTTCCTGTGGTCGATGTGTATGGCTTTGACTTTCCTCTTTTTTATCTTGACGGCCCCTTCCGGGTTGCACTTGTCCTGCACCTCTTCGATCGACTGCGTGATGAGGAGGTTGACCACCTTTTCCGTTTTATTGAGCACATCGATGAGGATGAGGTTCTCATCATCGGTGAAATCCTGAAGGAGATAGTCTTCCATCGTCACCCCTTTCGGCGGGGTCCCGATGCCGACCCGTATCTTCGCGAACCTCTCCGACTTGAGGGCCCTGGTCATAGACTCGATCCCGGCATGGGCCAGGTTGGAAAAGAGGTGGTCGACGCGGAGCTCGCCCAGTTTGAGCGATGAATCCTCCACGATGCAGATGATGTCCCGCACATTGATCCGCAGAAACGAAGCTATGTACAGCACCGATTCGCCGATCAGGTTGACAAAGGTCTGGGGCTTCAGGAGAACAACTTCGGTTCCCTTTATCTTGCCCCTGCCGATTACAGATTTCTTCTTCTTTATCCGGACATCAATATTCTCGTTGTTGCCTATGATGTCAATAACCTTGAAACCGATATTCTGCCTGTTATTCGCAAATTTCTCGCCAGGATTTCCAAAACCAACGATTAACTTCAATAATACCGCTCCCTGTAGTAATATAATCTCGGCCCCTCGGCCGGGTGCAGTAATGAAACGATTCCGGAATTATTTCTTATCCTTCTCCTTGTCTTTATCCTTGGTCTCTTCGCCCTCGGCCGCCTTCTTGGCCTCTTCGCCTTCGCCTTCAACCGCAACGGCCTCTTCGACTTTCACCTCTTCAGTGACGACCTTCGGCACGTGGACCGACGCTATCGAAGCGTCGGGATTTCCCAGGAGCTTGACGCCCTCGGCAACGACAACGTCCTTTACATGAATGGAGTCCCCGATCTCCATGTTTGTTACATTGATCTCGATCTTCTCCGGAAGGGCCTGCGGCAGACACTCCACCTCAATTTCCCGGAGGTCAACTTCGAGGATGCCCCCCAGTTTCACGCCCTTGGCGGTCCCAGTGAATACTATCGGCACATGGGTGTGAATTTTTTCACCCTTGGTGACCTTGAAGAGGTCGACATGCAGGATCTCGCCGGACATCGGATCCGCAAGGTAATCCTTGACATAGGCCATCTTCTCGGTGTCGTCTTTCTTTGCGGTGCTGTATATGTCGAAAATGACGCTCTCGGATATCTTCCCCTTGAAAAGCTTGAAGAATTCCTTGCGGGGGATCTGTATGGATTCAGACTCGCCGTGAGAGTAGATGACCCCGGGAATGAACCCGTTTCTCCGCGCCCTGCGGCTCGCGTTCTTTCCGAAATCGGTTCTCGGTTCTACGGTTAAACTTTTTGCTTCCATGGTTTTCCTCTTTTAATTATCTGTATATTCATGTACCTTTGTTTCTATACGAACAGGGAGCTTACCGATTCCCCGTTATGGATCCTTCTAATCGCCTCGCCGAACAGGGGGGCTATCGACAGGATCTTCATGCCCTTCATTTCCCGCTCCGCCCGGTACGGTATCGTGTTGGTGAATATGATCTCCTTGAAACCCGCCGATTCCATCTTGCCGATGGCGTCGCCGGAAAGCACCGGGTGCGTGAACAGGCAATAGACGTCGTTCGCTCCCTGATCGCGGAGCGCCCCGGCGGCCTTCGAAATCGAACCGCCGGTGTCCACCATGTCATCCACCAAGATGCAGTTCTTGCCCTTGACGTCGCCGATGACGTACTGCACCTCGGCAACGTTCGGCTCCGGCCGCCGCTTGTCGATGATGGCCAGGCCCGCGTATATGTTCTTCGCATAGGACCGGGCCCGCTCGGCCCCGCCGGAATCCGGAGAGACCATGACCGCGTCCTTTATGTGCAGCTGCTTGATATACTCGATGGCAACGGGCTTCGAGTAGAGGTTGTCCACCGGTATGTCAAAAAAGCCCTGGATCTGCTCGGCGTGCAGCTCCATGGTGAGGACCCTGTCGGCGCCGGTGGCCTGTATGATATTGGCCATCACCTTCGACGAGATGGGGACCCGGGGCTCCACCTTCCGGTCCTGGCGGGCATAGCCGAAATAGGGTATGACCGCCGTGATCCTTCCCGCCGACGCCCTGAGCGCCGCGTCAATCATGAGCAGCAGCTCGATAATGTGGTCGTTGGTGGGGTTGCAGGTTGACTGTATGATGAAGACGTCATGCCCGCGGACATTCTCTTTTATCTTGACCGAAATTTCACCGTCCTTGAAACGCTTTAGCTCAACCTTGGACAGCTCGATATTGAGATAGCCTGCTATTTCCTGCGCCAGGTCCGGATTTGACGATCCGGAGAACAATTTAAGCAAACTGTCGCCCATAGTGGTTTATCCTCTCGACGTTGATCTGCAGTACTCCTCCAGCCGCAGGAGCTCCTCGGGGGTGTTGATCCCGCTTCCCTCGATGGGGTCTTTCATGAGCAGTGTCTTTACCGTGTATCCGGATGTCCTGATATATTGCAGCGCATCGGGCAGATAGTACTCGCCCTGAGCGTTATTGGTGTCGACGCGTTTCAGCCCCTCGAAGAGGAACTGCTTGTCGAATACATAGGTCCCTGAATTCACTTCCCGGATCTTCTTCTCCTCGGGGTCCGCGTCCTTCTCTTCCACGATCCGCTCAAACCGGCCGGCACCGTCCTTGACCACCCTGCCGTACCCGTGGGGATTATCAAGCACCATGGTCAGCACCGCGGCCTTTACGCCGTCCTCTTCTGTCTCCTGGACGAGGGAACGGAATGTTTCCGGCCGGATGAGGGGGACGTCGCCGCAGGCTATGACGATCCTGCCGTTGAAGCCCGCGAGGGCCTCCTCCGCCTGCATGACCGCATGGCCGGTGCCCAGCTGTTCGCGCTGCCATACCGGCACGGCGCGGCCGCCTATCGCATCGATGACCAGTTCGCCGCGGTACCCCACGATGACGAAAATTTCGGATATGCCCGCCTTCTCAATATTGTCGAGGACATGGGCGATCAATGGCTTGCCCAGAAAAGGCTGGAGCACCTTCGGCAGGTCGGATTTCATCCGGACTCCCTTGCCGCCCGCCAGCACGATTGAAGATAAGTTGCTGATACGTAAACTCCCTGCGTCAGATATCTGAGGTGCCAGGATTCGAACCTGGGGTCACGGGACCAAAACCCGATGCCTTACCGCTTGGCCACACCTCAATATGTATGCATATACATAATTAATACTTCACCGGTCTCACTCATTGAAGCATTGATCATGTATACCGAAAAAACCTCATTGGACGAACTGCGTCAGGATCACCTCTCTGTATGTTCCGGCCAGTTTTGACCGGGCCTGCTCCGCCGTTTCCTTCTGCTGAAAGAGGCCTATCACGCTCGACCCCGATCCGGTCATAATGGCGAAGGCCGCTCCCGAGCCATACAGCTCTTCTTTAATATGGCGGATCCGGGGATACTGTCTGAACACCGGTTTTTCGAAATCATTCTCCGCCGCATCCTTCAGGTCATTCAGGGACCCCTTCGACAGGGCGCTTGTGAGCCGCCGGATTGTCCTGCCCACTGCCGCCTCCTGCCCGGCATCTGCTTCGGTGCCCCTGTTCAGGGAACGGTACGCAGCGCCGGTATCGACATGGATTGCGTCGTTGATGATCAGCACCCAGGGCGGCAGTTTCCCGGGGACCGGCATGATCAGCTCGCCAATGCCGCGCCCAATGGCGAAACCGCCGTGGAGGCAGTACGGAACATCGGCGCCGATTTTCGATCCCAGGTCCGCCAACTCATCATCCCTGAATTTGCCGAACCGTCCGTTGAGGAGCTTCAGCGCCGCCGCAGCGTCGCTGCTGCCGCCGCCGAGGCCTGCCCCGGCCGGGATGTTCTTTTCGACGGAGAAGACCGCCCTTCCGTTGATGCCGGCCCTTTCATAGTAGAGCGTCGCCGCCCGGGCAATTAGGTTCTCGTGGGCAGGGATTGAATCGGTCAGGCTGCCGTATACGCCGCCGCCGTTCTTTACGGCAATGGCAATGTCGATCCCGCCGGATAATTCCCTCGCGCTACTCTCTTCGAGTTTTAAAAGATCATGCAGGGCAACACTTGCCATGAGGCTTACAATATTGTGGTACCCGTCATCCCGTCGATTCAGTACCTCAAGATGGAGATTTACCTTCGCGTGTGCTCTGATTGAATCGGTCAATACTGCCTGTACTCGTCCTTTTGGAGAGGCAAAACTATTATGTTGGACTTTTTTTGTCAAGAATTAATTATTATTTAAATAACTTATTGACAAGGCAGTCGATGATAAATTTTTTGGATATTTTGAGATTTTTTTCCATAAAATTGACTTTTATAGCGGCGCCATGGATCCATTACGGAACAAACAGCTGATAATATTCGATTGCGACGGCGTCCTTATCGATTCCCATGACGCAAACCTGAATTTTTTCAACAGCTGCCTCGTGCAGGGAGGACATCCGCCCCTCAGGAAAGAAGACCGGGAAAAGGTGGTTTTCATGTCCACGCGGCAACTGATGTTCGAGCTCTTCCCGGACCCTGCCGAAGCCGATCGGCTCTTCCGCATCAGCCAAGAAACGGATTACACTCCTTTTTTGAAGGATGTCCATCCTCTCTTTGACTTCACCAGGGTCTTCGATTCTCTCCGAAGCCGTTTCCATCTTGCCATGGCGACCAACCGCGGGAGGTCCCTTGACAGGCTCTTCAAGTATTTTAACCTCGATGCCTGGTTTGAATTTCGAATTTCCACCGTTGATGCAGAGCCCAAGCCCCATCCGGAGATGCTCATTAAATGCATCGAATTTTTCGGTATACAAAAGACAGAAGCCATCTACCTGGGCGACACGGCCTCGGACCAGGCCGCGGCCGCCAATGCCGGCATGGATTACCTGTGGGTCGGAGGGGATAACGCACCCGGTATACAATCAGTGGAAGACTTGCTTCAATTTCTATAATTATATATCCGAAACAGGCGATTGTCTCGGGGGCAGAGCAAAACAGACACAGCGGACTTGACCGACGGAAAAAACTGACACGTCAGAATTATTCCATCCCTTGAAAAAATTAATATTGATTTTTATCATATCTTTTTTAGCATCAGATCGTGATTAAACATATACATAACAGATCAGATGGAGGATTACAATGAAAATTGCAAAACATGCCCAGGTCTTGTCCTTGTGCCTGCTGGCCGCGGCCGGCACCATCGGCTGCGATATGAGTTACGACAAACAGGACGATCAAATGGGCCCTCTCCTCGCGGTCGGCGCCGGCTGCATGGCCACCAGCCCCATCACCATGAAATCGACCACCTATGACATGGACAACAACATCATAAGCGCATCCGAGCAGGTAATAGCAAACATGTCGGTGCAGAGCTCGCAGCCCAACATGAAAACCATGTACGAGATGTACGCAGGCGTCGAGCTGGAAGTCGACCTTATGGGGATTATCACCCACCTTGACAACCCCATGCCGTATGTAAAGCAGAACCCCCTGCTGACGCAATTCTGGGCATTGAATAAAATGGCGTCATCGATAAACGCCGGGACCGACGGCGTGTGGATGAATTCCGATGATACCATCGACCCCCTCTACGGTTATTTTCAAACGACCAGGCTCAAAGACCGCTACCGCCAGATCGTGTACAGCGATTTCGGCGTGACACCGGCCGCCATGATCGATTATATTGTCGAAAACAACAGAAAGACCAAGACCTATCACTACACCGCCGGCGACGACGGGGAATTCGGCACCGATGACGACGTTCTGACAAAAACAACGGTGTACCAGTATAACAGCGCGGGCAAAATGCAGCGCGCCATCAACTATTCCGATGATGGAACGACCTTTGTGAGCTCCTACGTCTTTGCCTACGACGAAAATGGCAGGATACTGTCAATGACGAGCTACAGCGACGTCGGCGAGACAAAGAGACTGGTCTGGGGCTCGTATTCCACCTGCACCTGGAACGACTCCGGAGCGACCCCGGTCCTTGATATTACTCTTGGATTGAGGATCCCGGGTCTCATTGGAAGCTTCAACATGAGCCTGATCAAATTTCATTACGAATTCAACGGGAACGGCACCATACACAAGATGATCCAGTACAAACCCATGAGCACTTCAACTATCGATACCTGTTACGTGTACGTCTATTCCGAGAACAGCATGCTCGGCATGGGCTTCATGAATGACGAATCATTGAACTATTCCGACGACGAGACCACCCAGGTTTCCCGGACCGTGAACGAGCTCATACTGTTCTAGGGTAACCAGTTTTTTCCCCGATGATCACGCGAAAGCGCCGCCCCGTGACGGCGCTTTCGGTTTTTCCTGCCCGCCGGCCCCGCGCATTATGTTTCCGGTCATGAAAAATCGAGTCCATCCTTAGCGGGATAGTCGATTTCATCGTCAATGTTCATTTTCTCATGTGCAGGTCATGCTACGGCAGGCAAGGTCATGCATAAAAAAGAACTTGAAATTATCACCCGTTAAGCCAAGCATGCAATGAAGGCCTTCGCTTTCCCCTCACCCTGGCCGGAGAACAATTGACGGAAGGTACAGCCATGACAACCGCACAGAAATCATCAGGAAGAGGCGTCACTGTTGCCCTGGGTCTCGGCGTGGCTGCCGTAACCCTGATCATTCTCAGTTTCGTCATGCATCTATGGCGCATGGATATATCCGTTCCCTTCACCTATTCAGGAGACGCGCTGCTATTCCATCAGGTTGCAAAATCAATGATCGACACCGGGTGGTACATGCACAACGGATTCCTGGGAGCGCCCGCGGGCATGGACATACATGATTTTCCCCAGCCCGAAATTCTTAACATCCTGATAATCAAGCTCATATCGCTCTTCACCGGTGATTACGCAGCAACGATGAACCTGTTCCTTATCATTACCTATCCCCTGACGTCCCTTATCGCATTCTATGCGCTGATGAAACTCGACCTGTCACGGACCGCTTCTTTCGCCGGCGCCGTCCTGTACGCCTTTATCCCCTATCATTATCTCAAGGGCCAGACCCATATATTCCTGGCAACGTATTTCATGCTTCCCCTGGCTCTACTGGTCATCATGCGTATTTATTCCGGAGCATTGAATTTCTTCAACGCCGGTGCCGGCGCATCGCAGACCGGCAGAAAAAGCACGCGCATCTCGGCGCTGGTCATTGCCGCGCTGATCTCACTGACGGGGATCTATTACTCCTTTTTTACCTGCTTTTTCCTTATCATCGCGGGGGCAGGCAGGTCTTTCATCGAAAGAAAGATAACGCCCTTCCTGTCATCACTGATCCTCTCTGTTGTAATAACCACCGGGCTGGTCGCATGCCTCTCCCCCTCTTTATTATACAACATACGAAACGGATATAATCCAGACGCAACACACCGGGTGTTCCATGATACGGAATTATACTCCCTGAAAATAACCAAGCTTCTGTTGCCTGTCAATGATCATCGCGTGAAGTTTATGGCCGCCATCAAAGACCAGTACAACCGGGAATCTTCATATATCTACAGAAGTCCGGAGCATGAAAGCACTTGTTCGACCCTGGGACTCCTGGGAAGCGCTGGTTTTATCCTATCACTGACGGCTCTCCTGTTTTTTCTGGAAAGCCCGGACAGGAAACAGACCGCTCTCAAGCTGCGCCAGCAGGGATCCTTGAACGTCTCCGCCGTCCTGCTGGCCGTCACGGCCGGATTCAGCTCCTTCGTTGCCCCTCTGGTAAAGTTCCGCATACGGAGTTACAGCAGGATAAGCATCTTCATCGCACTATTTTCGATCTACGCGCTGATGATCGTAACGGACTTCGTCTACGAGTCCTACCTGAAAGACCGGTGGGTTACAAGCGTACGATTCGCAGGACGAGTCCTCCCGCTGAACCTTTCAAAACTCCTCGCCGCAGCTGTGGTCATCATCGTGCTCATTGCGGGGCTATACGATCAATCAGGTCTCTCCGCCATACCCGATTATCAGACGACAAAAAAGATTTACGAAAATGACGGCGCATTTGTTGCCGAGGTTGAGCGCGCACTGCCCAGCGGCACAATGATATTCATGCTTCCCTATATGCAATTTCCCGAGATAGCGACCCCTCCGCATCACTTGAGAAATTTTGAATATTTTAAATACTATCTTCATTCAAAGCACCTGCGGTGGAGCTATGGGGCCGTAAACGGCAGGGAAGCCGCGGCCTGGCAAAAACGGGTATCCGGCATGGAGCCCGGCGAAATGGTCCGCGAAATAAAACAGGCAGGGTTCAGCGCACTGTGCATCAGCACCGATGGTTATCCGGACGGCGGGATTGACATCCTACGGAAGCTTCAGCGCCATGCTGCGTCCAAGCCGATCATCAGTCCCGACGGCAGAGCGGTCCTTATTAAAATATAACCCGTGCGGCATGAGCGCCCCCTGCCGCAGGACCGTCATGATTGGATCGCATACCCGAAAAACTGAAACGATTAATAATGATTTGAGCATCATACCCCGGCATATTTTATTATTGACTTTTAGGCGCGTATCAAAACATTTTTCAAAAGTTCGATTTTACCCTGTGTAATAGTACGCTAATGCTCTTTAATTCATTCGAATACATCTTTTTATTTCTTCCGGTAACGGTGGTGCTCTACTTCATACTCAACCACCGCGGCATGTCCGCGCCGGCCCGTATCTGGCTTTTACTGTGCAGCCTTTTTTACTACAGCTACTGGAACACCCTGTACCTGCCCCTTCTGCTCGGCTCGATACTCATCAATTTCGGCTTCGGCCGGGCACTCGTCAGCAGCGGCGCCCTGAAAAAAGTTCCTCGCATGGCCATTCTCTGGTGCGGCATACTCTTCAACGTGGGGCTCCTCGGTTACTTTAAATATACGGACTTTCTCATAACAACCGTAAATTCAACGTTCAATACGCACATCGGACTTCTGCGAATAGCCCTGCCCCTGGGCATCAGCTATTTCACCTTCATCCAGATATCGTTTCTGACCGCCGTGTACCGGGGAGTCTGCCGGGAGAGCAACATCCTGAATTACGGCCTGTACGTCTCCTTTTTCCCGCAGCTCCTGTCAGGTCCTATCGTGTACCACGGGGAGATGATGCCCCAGTTCACCGATCCGGACAGAAGCAGGATCAATTACGACAATGTCATGAAAGGGCTTCTGATGTTTTCCATCGGCCTGTTCAAGAAAACAGTCATTGCCGACAACCTGGCCGCCTGGGCGGTTCAGGGTTTCGACCAGGCGCCGACTCTGAACTTTTTCGAGGCATGGTTCACGTCCCTGTCCTATACTTTCCAGCTCTACAATGACTTCAGCGGATACATTGACATGGCCAACGGCGTGGCCCTGATGCTGAACATCAATCTTCCGATCAACTTCAACTCCCCTTACAAGGCGACCAGTATCCAGGATTACTGGCGCCGTTTCCATATCACGCTCATCCGATTCCTGAGGGACCACGTGTACATTCCGCTGGGGGGAAGCAAGAAGGGGAATATCCGGCTCTACATCAACATCACGCTCATCTTCATCGTGGCCGGCGTATGGCACGGCACGCTCTTCTCCTACATCGCCTGGGCGCTGTTGAGCAGCGCCGCCATGATAGTGCACCGCCTGTGGAGCAAATCGGGCAGGCACATGAACAAATATCTCGCATGGTTCGTCACCTTCAATTTCGTCAACGTTGCCAACCTGGTGTTCAGGTCGAACAGCCTGCGCGACACCTGGAAGGTACTCAGGGGAATGCTGGGGATGAATGGCATCATGCTCTCTGACAAGCTTGCCGGCCTCTCCTTCCTGAAGGCCGGTGGCGTCACCTTCGGCAAATGGCTTAACAACATCGGCGGGGACAAGTATTATCTCATATACTTCATTATAGGGGCGGCGATGATCGCCTTCCTGTGCAAGAACGCCAGGGAACTGGCGGAAGAGATGAAGCCGAACATCAGGTGGGCACTGTTCACCGGGCTGGTGCTTGGCGTGGGGTTGATACACATGACCCAGGTCAGGGTTTTTCTCTATTTCAATTACTGATAACGTGATTAAGGACATGGAAAAGAAACAGTGGCTGATAACAACGGCGCTCATCGCGCTCATACTGCCCGCCATCATCATGGGTTTCAACTATTACATGGATCCTCTCTGGTGCTTCAATATCTCGCATAAATACAACCAGGTCCAGGCCGAGATCAACGAGCGTAAGCAGAAAACCAACTACATCACGTTCCGCGATTTCAATTACCGTGGCCTGCTGATCGGGTCGAGCCGGAGCGCATTCATCTCGCAGTATTCATTCAAGGGTCTTTCTGTGTACAATTACTCGGTGAACGGCTTCAGGATGGACGAGCTCTTCCCCTTTACCGAGTACGCCAAAAAACGGAACGGCAGGGACTTCGAGTATATTTTCCTGGGCCTGGACTTCGAGAACGCCGCCAGGTACGCCATTGACGAGGCAACGCTCGCAGTAACAAAGCAAAACTTCGATGAAACAAATTCCCTCCTGTACCGGGTGAAGACCCTGCTCAGCATCGACACGGCCCGGTATTCATGGCAGAACCTGAAGAACTACCGGAAGGGATTCTGGCGCTACTATGACCGCAACAACGTTGAGCACATAAAAAAGCATACCAGGGAGGAGCAGCTCGGCATCTTCACCATGCACATGACCGAATATGCCGATAAGAAGAAATCGCGGTACCTCAATTTCACGTACAACGAGAATTACAAAGCAGACCTTGAGAAGTTCAAAATGGAAAATCCCCGGAGCAGGATAGTCGTCTTCCTGACGCCAGCGTCCCTTCCGCTGCTGGAAATGATCGTTGCGTACGGTCTTCTTGACGATTATTTCCGTTGGATTGGCGATGTGGTCGACGTGTTCGGCCAGGTTTATCTGTTCATGTACCCGAACAGGATCAGCGAAGACTACCTGGATAATTTCTTCGACCCGAGCCACGCCAATCCCGAGGTCGGGATCATGATTGTGGATGCCATTTACAACAAGCCGATAACCGGAGATACCGATTTCGGCATGCTGATAACCAGGTCAAACCTCAAGGAAAAACTGCAGCTTCTTGAACGGCTGATGAAAAACGCACGCGACCCGTGCTTTGAACCACTTATAAAAAAGTAATCCCGGCACCAACCGGAATCATCGGCTATCCCCCTGCACGCTCGCAGATGGACGACAAACGAGCTATTCGGCTGAAGAGGGAAATCCGTCTTTTTCCCGCGCAGCATCGAGGTATTTTTCCAGGAACTTGCGCGTTGCCCAGCGAAGAAAGATGTAGGTGTACCGGGCGCCGGCAAGGTACATCCCCGCCAGGAACACCAGGTGCGAGGTCCCGTATATCGCCGGACCTCCCAGGATGACGATAAGGGGCTCCTTGAAATAAATGGAGAGGGCCCCGAAGAGGGCCACCGCGGGCCAGCCGATGACGTAACTGAAGGCCATGAGAAAAATGCCGAAGAGGATCCTCGCCGAAGGCTTTTCCCTGAAGGGGCTTAAGTCGGCTTTTTCCTCCAGGGCCTTCCGGGCAAATTCAGTACGGGCCGCCCCCCGGGCAATGATGGCTAATATGTTCATCCGGTTATCTCCACAGCGTGGGATACGCGGCAGTCGCAGCGCAACGCACCGTACTCATAGTCCCCATGGCGCCGATAAAGGCAACAAAAAAACCTTGACAAAAACCGGAGAGACTTACAAAGGATTAAGTCTGTTTTTTATACGTCATTTCCAATCCGGACATCTTTCCATGAACAGCGATACGGGCGAAATCATCATTGAAGGGCGAAGGCTAACCCTGGGCGAAATACTAGACGTGGCCCGGGGAAGGCGCGGCGTGGCAATCAGTTCCGACCCAGGTTTTGCCGCGAAGATAAAGCGGTCGCAGGACGTGCTCATGGCAGCCCTTGAAAAGGGGGCCCCCGTCTACGGCGTCAACACCGGGTATGGAAAGTCATGCGGGAAGCGCATGGCCATGGAAGTGTCGACCAGGAACGGCTCCAACCTCATCAGGTTTCACGGCTGCGGCACCGGCGCGGCCGTCGGCATCCAGGAAGTGCGCGCGGCCATGCTGACGCGCATCCTCTGTTTTTCCCGGGGATACTCCGGTGCCTCGATGGAACTGATCCGGCACCTGGCCGAATTCCTCAACCGCGGGATCACTCCGGTCGTGCCCTGCGAGGGATCGGTGGGCGCGTCGGGCGACCTGACCCCGCTGTCGTACATCGCGGCGGCCCTCATGGGCGAGGGCGAGGTCTTTTACCGCGACAGCCGAGTGCCGGCCGCCGAGGCCCTGCGGCTGGAAGGACTCGCCCCCTACACCTTCGCGCCCAAGGAACCCCTGGCCATGATGAACGGCACCTCGATCATGACGGGGATCGCTGCCCTGGCCATAGACCGCACGCGCAGGATTCTGGACGCGTCGATATGCGCCACGGCCCTCTCCATCCATGCCCTCATGGGCAACGCCCATCATTACGACCCGGTCATTGCCAGGGCAAAGCCACATCCCGGCCAGGATCATGTTGCGCGGAAAATATCCGAGCTGCTGCAATCCAATGAAGACCACGAGAAGCTGGCGGCCACAACGCTGGAATCCCTCCAGGACCCCTATTCCCTCCGCTGCTCGCCGCAGATACTGGGCGTGGCCTACGATGCCCTGGAATGGATCACCCGGTGGGTTGAGATAGAAGCCAACAGCGCCAACGACAATCCCCTCTTCGATCCCGACGCCGGGACCGTGCTCATGGGAGGTAATTTTTACGGCGGGCACATCGTCTTTGCCATGGATTCGCTGAAAGCCGCCGTCGCTTCCGCCGCCGACATGTCCGACCGCCAGGTCGCCCTCATGGTCGACCCCCACGTGAACCGGGGCCTTCCCGCCGACCTGGTGCGGGCGCCCGGCGACGACGCCATGTACAACCACGGATTCAAGGCCATGTCGATAGCCTCTTCGGCGCTCACCGCGGAGGCCCTGAAGGCCACCATGCCGGCCTCATCCTTCTCCCGCTCGACGGAATCGCACAACCAGGACAAGGTAAGCATGGGAACCATCGGCGCCCGGGACGCGGCCCGCATATGCGAGCTCACGGAACGGGTCACCGCCATCCACCTGCTGGCTGCCGCCCAGGCCTGCGAGATCCGCGGGAACATCGGGACCCGGCCGCGGCTGGCCGCGATACTGGAGAAGATCCGCTCCATGGCAGGCCCGGTAATAACGGACCGCCCCATGGACAGGGACATAGCCGCTGTCGCCAGGGCGATATCTGACGGCGGCCTCTTCAACCTGGACACGCCATAATATTTTTGCATACACCGGCCCTGCACCCTTGCGCCAAAATCTTCATCGTCAGGAACGTAAAACAATGGACTTCACCATACATTCAATCGGAACGGTCATTAACGGCAGACATGACGTTTCAGACGATTTCTGGGGGGGCATAGTCTCTGAAATAAGGCTGGATCCCTCGTTCAGCGAGGACGCCCTTGCTGGAATAGAAGCGTTTTCCCACCTTGAGATCATTTTCGTTTTTCATGAAGCGGTCAACGGGCGTCCCCTGACCGGATCGGGCCGTCCCCGGGAAAATACCCGCTGGCCCGAAACCGGCATCTTCGCCCAGAGGAAAAAAACCAGGCCCAACTTCATCGGCACCGCCATGGCAACACTTGTTAAAAAAGAAGGAACCAGCATCTTCGTAAGAGACCTCGACGCCATCAACGGAACACCGGTCATGGATATCAAGCCGGTCATGAAGGGGTTCCTGCCCCGCGGGCCGGTGACACAGCCGGCCTGGGCCGACGAGATTATGGAGGACTACTGGAAAGACCGGGGCCCGGGCAAGACGGTCCCCATCATCCTGGAGGACCTCCTGCGGGCCGTTGACGATCATTGCGATTTCGCCCATTATTACCTGGACCGTGAAACCGGGGAGATCATATTCCAGTCCGAACGCGAATTGGATGACCTCGCCGCAGACGACGATAAAGATCCCGGGTTCAATCCGGAATACCTGGGCGAACGATTTATCCCGATTGAGCCGATGGAGTCCCGCCGCGGCCATGGAATTATCCGGAAGTTCATCGGCACCCTTCCCGGCGGAAGCGCCGCCGGAGAACTCATCCGGGCCCTGTCAATGCGGAAATCCTTCGCGCAGTTCAAAGACGCCCTGCATAACCACGCGGACCTTGAGGAGAAATGGAGGGCAGACTGTCGAGATGAAATAAAAAGAGTGGCCGAAGAATGGCTCCGCTATTATGGAATTGATTTTGAATTCATATCGCTTAAGGACCCGATGAAATGACATGAACGACCCGATCCAACAGGCCTTCATCACCGGAGCCGAGCGGGTGGCCGCCTGGGCCGACCTCCTCGACAGCATCAACGTCTTTCCCATAGCCGACGGCGACACCGGCAGGAACATGAAGATCAGCCTGGCGCCGCTGCGCGATCCCGGCCCTGACCCCGACGCCACCATCCACCGCCTCCTCATGAACGCCCGGGGCAATTCGGGCAACATAGCCGCCCGTTTCTTCTCGGGTTTTTTCAGGGCCGGGACCCCGGAGGGCATACCGGCGGCGGCGCGCCTCGGCAGGGACCGCGCATGGGAGGCGGTCCATGATCCGAAGCCCGGCACCATGCTCACGGTTTTTGACGCCCTGTCGGACGTGCTCGAGGAACAACGATCCGTCGCGGCATCGGAAGACTTCGCCACCGCCGTCATTGACCGCCTTGAACAGGCGGTGCGATCCACCCCGGACCTGCTGCCGAAGCTGAAAGAAGCCGGCGTGGTCGATTCCGGCGCCCTGGGGATGTTTATTTTCTTCGAGGGATTTTTCAGGTCCCTCTCCGGCGACAGGGAAAACTTCCGTCCCATCATGGCTGCCTTCGGCAGCCTGCTCACCGTGGCCCCCTCTTTTGCCCCTGACCGGGAGGAGGGCTTCTGCGTGGATATCACCCTGGATGCCGGAAGCGGCGGCGACGGGGCGTTCCGGAAGCTGGCCGGCCTGGGGGAAAGCGTGGTGGTCATTCCCGAAGACCGGTACGTCAAGGTCCATCTCCATACCGGCGACAGGGCCGGGGTGAAGAAACAGGTTGAAGCCATGGGCTCCATAGTCCGGTGGACCGACGAGGACCTAGGAGAGCAGGTCAGGGGATTCGGCAGGACGGCGCAGGGAGGGGCGATCCACGTCATGACCGATGCCGCCGGGTCGGTGACCCGCGACGACGCCCGCCGCCTGGGCCTCACCCTCCTGGACAGCTACATCACCGTGGGAGACATTTCCGCTCCGGAAACCTGCGTGGACCCCGAAGCTGTGTACACCGCCATGCGCGGCGGCGCCAGGGCCGTGACATCGCAGGCTTCCGAATTCGAACGCCATGAGCTGTACCGCAGCGTCACCGACCTGCACCCCCGGGTCCTCTACCTCTGCGTGGGCTCGGCCTTCACCGGCAATTACGGCGTAGCCCTGGCCTGGAAAAAGAGGCACGATCCGGAAGACCGCCTGACCGTCATCGACACCGGCGCGGCATCGGGAAGGCTCGGGATACTGGCCCTCGCCGTCGGCCGTTTTGCCGCCAAATCCGGCGACGCGGGGGCCGTGACGGATTTCGCCCGCAGGGCCATGGACCTCTGCCGGGAATACATATTCATCGACAATCTCAAGTACCTGGCCGCCGGAGGCCGGATTTCCAAAAGCAAGGCCTTCTTCGGCACCATGCTGAACATGAAGCCGGTGGTGACGCCTACCGCCGGGGGGGTCATCACCGCGGGCAGACTGAGGAACTTTGACGAGCAGCTCGAATTCGCACTGCTGAAAATCAGGCAGGGCACTGTCCAGGGTTCCCGGCCATTTATCATGGTGCAGTACACCGACAACCGCGAAAAGATTGAAAACACGATTATGCCCGAGGTGACAAAACATTACCCTGCCGCCGAACTCATGCTCCAGCCGCTGTCCCTGACCACGGGGGTTCACACGGGGCCGGGCACCTGGTCCCTGGCCTTTTTACCGGAGATGGCCCCCTAAATCCCCCGGTGGGGGACTCCGCCGGGGGATTCGGATACATAGTTAAAACAAGGAAAAATCAAGAATGAACAAAGGGAGATTTGCGGTCATCATACCGGTATACAACCATGAACAGCGCGTGGCGGACGTGGTCCGCAGCGCCCTGAAACTAGGGTTCCCAGTCTATGTCGTGGACGACGGCTCCACCGACGGGACATATGATAAAATTAAAAGCATGGCGGTCGAAATCATCCGCCATGAAAAAAACAGGGGCAAGGGCGCGGCCTTGAAAAGCGGTTTCGCCGCCGCGGCGGAAAAGGCGGACTGGGCCATAACCATAGACGCCGACGGCCAGCATGACCCGGACAACGCCCTGAACCTCATACGGGCCATACCCGACAACGCCCTGGGGAAAAAACCACGGCCTATCGTAATCGGCATGCGGGAGAACATGGTGGGGGACGACGTGCCCTGGACCAGCCGTTTCGGAAGGAAATTTTCAAACTTCTGGGTATGGTCCTCGGGCGGCCCCCGGGTGATGGATTCACAGAGCGGCTTCCGCGTATACCCCCTGCCCCAGAGCGCGAAGATGAAGGTGAGGGCCAACCGGTTCCAGTTCGAGGTGGAAATCCTGGCCAAGGCCGGGTGGAACAGGTTCCCCGTCATCGAGGCCCCGGTCAGCGTGAGCTACACGCCGGGCACGCCGCGCATATCCCACTTCAGGCCCTTCGTTGATTTCTGGAGGAATTCCGGGACTTTCATGCGTCTCATATTCCAGCGGATCCTGATCCCGCGGTTTATCAGGAGGAAAATCTGGTATAAAGAATAATGACCTCATCCCCCTGCCCCCTTCTCCGGGGGAGATGGGGGTGTTGCAAAAAGGACTTTGTATTGAACACCCCTCTCCCTGCGGGAGTGGGGCCGGGGGTGTGGTCAAATAAACCGGACACATTGCTTTATCATGATACAACTCTTCTACAAATTCATCACCTTCTTCTCCCGCCTCCTCGGTCCCTGGTTCTTTATGGTCTTTTCCCGGTTTGTCTCCACCGGCTACTTCATCCTTTTCCCGAAGCGGGTCGCCATCGGCATGCGCTTCTACGGCGCCCTGTTTCCGGAGAGGGGCGGGCTCTACCATCTCTGGTGCACCTGGCGGCAGTTCCACAGCTTTACCGACGTCTTCCTTGACCGGTTCCTCCTCCAGTTAAAGGGAGATATGTCCTATACTTCCGAGGGGTGGGAGCTCATCGAAGAAGCGGTCAACAAAAAGACCGGCGGCATCATAGTCATGTCCCACATGGGGAACTGGGACGTGGCGGCCCACCTTCTGCGGAAGAAGGGCCTGCGGCTCCTGCTGTACATGGGGTCCCGCGAGAAGGAACAGCTTGAAAAAATGCAGAAGGAGAATCTCGCCGAACAGGGCCTGAAGATCGTGGCCGTCGAACAGGACGGAGGGTCCCCCTTTGACATCCTGGAGGGACTGAATTTCCTCAAGGAGGGGGGGCTCGTCACCCTCACCGGCGACCGGGCCTGGTCCGCGGCCCAGCGGACCGTCACCGTGGACTTCCTGGGGCACCGCGTGTCCCTGCCGGAAGCCCCCCACAGCATTGCGCTCATCTCCGGCGTGCCCCTCTATATCTTCTTCGCCTTCCGCACCGGCAGGGGGACGTACCACATGTCCCTGTCGGGGCCCATTGCCGTGAGCGCCGCGTCCCGGGCCGATAGGCCCGGGGCGATCCGGGAATCGGCCCAGCGCTACGCGGACATCCTCGCGGCAAAGGCCCGGGAATATCCGCGGCAATGGTACCACTTCGAAGAGTTCCTCGGACCGAAATGCGGCTGACCAGGAGCCGTCCCCCTTCCGCGGGCCCCTCTTTTTTCGTCACGGTACTCCCTGACATTTTGAATACCTGCGCCTGGAAATGAATTGACTTTAAGAAACAGATAGAGCAGGATTAATTAATTATAGAATTGTTTGATGCAGCTTGGTTTTTTATCGCAGGAAGACCATGACCTTAACAGAAAAGCTCCTTCGTAATTATGACAATTCCAATTTCGTTGTCAAATATAAAGCACGTTTTCTTCTTTACCTCAGCCTGTCGAGCCTGGTGACCGTTCCCGTTGTTATTCTATATTCAATGTATCTTCAATCCCGTGCTCCTGAGCTCAATTACAGCATCAATTGGCTCATGTTCCTTCCGGTCATCGCCGGCTATGGCATACTGATAGTGTCAACCGTTCTTCTCCTGCGGGGATATTTTTTCGCATCAGCACATTTTTCCATTTCCATACTATTTGGGATTATCTGGATTGCCATGTTCCTCGATCAATCAGGCATGGTCACACAGCTCGATACGATAGTCATGATAATCGCAGTTCTCGCCGCAATGCCGATTTTTATAACCAGGAAAAAGCTTCTGGTATTCATGTATGCCGGCATCAACCTGTGTATCCTTTATGTATTCATGTTTTATTTCCGTGACAGCTTCACCGGTATTTCCTTTGCCGATTACCTTGCCGATAATACGGTAGCATTCCTTTTCACCACCATAGTAACGTACAATATCCTCTCCATCAACAACCGCGCGCTGGGCCAGTATGAAACGGCCAACACCAAGCTGCAGAAGTACAACGAAGAGCTCCAGGCAACCTCGGAGGAGCTGACCGCGGCCAACGAAGAGTTCGAGGCGCAAAACGAGGAACTGATGCGATCCGAGGAGGCCCTGCGCTTCTCCGAGGCCGAGCTTCTATCAATATTCAACAGCACCCATGACGCCATGATCATCTTCGATACCGAGGGAAACATCCTGGACGTCAATGACCGGATGCTTGAGATGTATGGCGTTGACCGCGCCCGGGCCCTGCAGTTGAAGGTCCATGACCTCTCGGCCCCGGTTGACGACAGCGCGATCATCAGCGACGGCATGCGAAAAATCGCCAGCGGAGGAAGATCCCTTTACGAATGGAAGGCAAAACGGCAGCGGGACCAGACGACCTTCGATGTTGAAGCCGGGGTGCGGCGCATAAGGCGCCGCGGCAAGGACGTTATCCTGGCGGTGGTGAGGGACATTTCCGACAGGAAAAAGACCGAGGAAGCCCTCAGGGAATCGTTAAACGAGAAGATCGTTCTCATCAAGGAGATCCACCACCGGGTCAAAAACAACATGCAGGTCATATCGAGCCTTCTGAACATGCAGGCGGACCAGCTGGAAGAGCCCCGGGCCAACCAGGCGCTCAGGGACGCCATCGGGCGCATCCATTCCATGGCCAGCATCCATGAAAGGATCTACAGCACCGAGAACCTTTCCCGGGTCGACATGGCCGCCTATATCGACGAGCTTGCAAGGGACCTCGTAACGCTCCATACCGGAAGCGGCGTTCATGTGCAGATCAATTATGCGGGGACGCCCGTGTTTCTGGAGATCAACCGGGCGATCCCCTGCGGTCTTCTCATCAACGAGATACTCACCAACGCCATCAAGCACGGCTGCTGCGAGTCGGATATATGCACTATCGATCTGAGCATTGAGGAGGCCGATGGCTGGATTACCCTGGTCATCGCGGACAACGGCCCCGGCATGGAGCCGGAGATATTCAATGCGGGGCAAAAGACCTCCATGGGCATGCAGATCATCGATGCTCTGGCACGGCAGATCAGCGCGGCGATCAGTCTTGACGTCGACCACGGCACCCGGTTCACCATGCGCATGCGCTCGGAAGATGAGCCTCACACGTGAAATCAGAGCGCCAGGGCAAGGAACCCGGTTATGACGAGTACTGCCATAACGATGCCGACAATGACATGGGCCACCCCGGTGAATATCCATATAAGCAGCGCCGATCCCCACTCCGTGTCATAGACCGATTTCAGAATCCCCAGGGTCACCACGATCCCAAGAAGCCATCCCGCAATGGAGCCGATACCAAAGAACGCCGTGGCCAGACCGGTGAGCGCCCACACGGCCACGCTTGAGAGAAAGGCCGCGTAAAAGGCCCTGCCGAAGGTGGCATTGGGGACGCCGGCGAACCTGGACCCGATCCAAATGAAGAACGCCGAAAAGGCCGTCGCGATCAGAATACATATCGCTATTATTATGATCAGCGTTAAACCTATCAGTTTCATATATACCTCGCAAAAATACTTGATAAACAATGATCTCAACAATCGGCAATTCTTATTTTATCTGTACATGAACAGCATATTTTGGCACGGTTTTTTATCAATAATTAACAAATTTGAGGGATTAAATAGCGGCTAAAATTAGTTGACAACACAGGCTTATCTTCGCTTATGGAAATGAAAAGCTCTATAAGTATGCAAAAAATCCGGAGGGCCTTTCGAGCAGCATTGATCCTCAATCATTTAAGGATCATATTTAAAAAATCAAGGTAACAACCCATACGGATGCGTTAACCCGCATTCTGCTATAAACTTCCTTAAGGATATAATATTCATAATCTGAATAAGGAAGAATAATTAGAGTTCCGGTATCAGTAAAGGATACCTTTATATATAGTATATAATACAATTCTTTACGGAGGTTACACTTTGAAAGTTTTTAAACGAATACTGCTTTCATCTGCGTTTTTGTTCTCCGCAGTCAACGTATTCGCCAGCGAAGCGGATCTTGCGATTCCGGATCTCCATGCTGGCAGCTATACGCTTTTCGGTGGGACAATAACCGCGTGGCAGCTGCTTTTCTACGGCGCGCTCGTTATATGCGGTACCCTTGGCATCAGCTTGTTCCAGTTTTTCATGATTAAAAAGGAAAAAGCCCATGAGTCAATGCTCAAGGTTGCTGAAATCATTTACCAGACCTGCCGCACCTATCTGTTACAGCAAGGTAAGTTTTTATTAATGCTGTTTGCATTCATCGCAGTGGCAATGGCCTTCTACTTCCTGGTGATGAAAGGCGAGGGGGTTCCGGTTCTTCTCCAGATACTCCTCTTCTCTGTCATCGGTATGGCCGGTTCCTACTCTGTTGCATGGTACGGCATCCGGGTCAACACCCTTGCCAACGCCCGCACGGCCTTCGCATCCCTTGAAGGCAAACCCTGGAACGTGGTCAATATTCCGCTCCGCGCCGGCATGAGCGTCGGTCTCTTCCTGATTTCACTCGAACTGGTCATGATGGTTATCATCCTCCTCTTCGTTCCCCGCACTATCGTCGGTTACTGCTTCCTCGGCTTCGCCATCGGCGAGTCCCTGGGCGCGTCAGCCCTTCGTATCGCCGGGGGTATCTTCACGAAGATCGCGGACATCGGCTCCGACCTGATGAAGATCGTCTTTAAAGTTAAAGAAGACGATCCGCGGAACCCGGGTGTTATCGCCGACTGTACCGGTGACAACGCGGGCGACAGCGTCGGCCCCACGGCTGACGGTTTTGAAACATACGGCGTTACCGGCGTTGCTCTGATCTCCTTCATCACGCTGGCCATCACCGTTCCCGACATCATGGGACGGATTGACGTAGCCAAGATTCTTGCCGCCGCCGGCGTCGCCACCGTGAGCGCTGAAACCGTTGACGCGATAGCGAAACTCTTCCAGGCCGAGCTCCAGTCGAAGCTCATCGTCTGGATCTTCGCCATGCGGTTCCTGATGGACTTCCTCTCCGGTTGTTCATATTTCGTGAACCAGGCGATCTCTACTGTTAAGTATAAAGGCAAAACTGAATTCGATTTCGAAGAGCCCCTCATGCGGCTCATCTGGATCGCCGCCGTTCTCTGCATCAGCGTATCCTTCGGCATGAGCTACCTGCTGCTGGGCAACCTTGACCTTACCATGTCCGCTGCCGCACTGGAAAAACTAGGCGTCAAGGTAACTGAAACTGTTGTTTTCGCGCAATACCCCGGTATCTGGTGGAAGCTGGCCATGATCATCAGCTGCGGGACCCTCGCCGCTGTGCTCATCCCCGAGTTTACCAAAATATTCACCAGTTCCAAGTCGAAGCATGTTAACGAAATCGTTACCGCGACCCGCGAGGGCGGTTCTTCTCTGACGATCCTTTCCGGTATCGTTGCCGGTAACTTCAGCGCCTTCTGGATGGGCATCCTGATCGCCGGCCTCATGACCGGCGCCTATGTCACCAGCCTCTATGGCCTGGCCGACGTTATGGGTCCCTACGCGTCGATCTTCGCCTTCGGTATGGTCGCCTTCGGCTTCCTCTGCATGGGCCCGGTCACCATAGCTGTTGACAGTTACGGCCCTGTTACCGACAACGCGCAGTCGATCTTTGAGCTGTCCCAGATAGAAGCCGTTCCCAATATCAAGGCCGACATCAAGAAGAACTACGGTTTTGACCCCAACTTTGAACTGGGCAAGCACTATCTCGAGGCCAATGACGGCGCGGGCAACACCTTTAAAGCTACCGCCAAACCGGTTCTTATCGGTACCGCTGTTGTCGGGGCAACGACCATGATCTTCGCGATCATCCTGCTTCTCAAGAAGGTCGGGTTCCTGAAGCTCTCCCTCACCGACGCTCCGGTCATCCTCGGTTTCATCTGCGGCGGCGCGGTAATCTTCTGGTTTGCCGGCGCTTCCATGCAGGCGGTCACCACCGGCGCATACCGGGCGGTCGAGTTCATCAAAAAGAACCTGAACTTGGACAAAACTGAAGCCGACCTTGAAGACTCCAAGACGGTCGTCAGGATCTGCACCCAGTACGCCCAGAAGGGCATGTGGAACATCTTCATCGCCCTGATGACCCTGACCCTGGCTTTCGCCTTCGTGGATCCTAACTTCTTTGTAGCGTACCTGATCTCCATCGCCTGCTTCGGCCTCTTCGAAGCCATCTACATGGCAAACGCCGGCGGCGCGTGGGATAACGCGAAGAAAGTCGTTGAAGTAGACCTGAAAGAAAAAGGTTCGGAGCTCCATGCCGCTTCAGTCGTTGGCGACACTGTCGGTGACCCGTTTAAAGATACTTCTTCCGTATCCATGAACCCGATCATCAAGTTCTCCACCCTGTTCGGCCTTCTGGCGACCGAAATCGCCATCGAAATGAAGCTGCATGCCATCAAGGCTGCAACGACGGACTGGACGATTTTCATAGCGATCCCGTTCTTCGTCATCGGCCTGATCTTCGTATGGCGGTCATTCTACGCCATGAGGATCCCTCCCAGAATATAGCGGGCGGCGGATTCTTACCGCTCAGCGTGAAACACCGAAGGGCGTCTCTTTGAGACGCCCTTTTTTATTTCCCTGCCTGATATGCCGAAGACAACCTTTGACCGTTGGTTATTTCGGACATTTTTATAATCATCTCATTTTTTAATTGAATTGTTCCCTGTGCCCTGTATGCATGTCTTTCAGGCAACCCAAGATAATGCATCATGAAAATAGATGTGGACAAGATCATCGATACAGCCGCGAAAAAAATGGAGGATAACGCGGCAAAATTTTCCGTAGTCCTGCGCAAGGTGAGGAACGTTCTTCTCCTTATCATCGTTGTGATCGCCAGCATATACCTTATCAAATACGAGCACACCAGGATATGGGGCGTCGTCATATTTCTCCTTTCCTTCGCATGGCTCTATTCCTATGTCGTCAAACGCCGCGGCACCAGGAAAAAATAAGCCGGTCCACCGTGAAACCAGCCCCTTTCATCATACGGCTCGAGACCGTGGACTCAACCAGCACCTATATCAGGACCCATCCCGAGCTGTGGGACCGCCAGTTCTGCGCCGTTGTGGCCCGGGAGCAGACCGCCGGCAGGGGGCGTTTTGACCGTACATGGCTGTCGGAACCGGACCTGGACCTGACCTTTTCCATGGTGTATCGTCCTTCCGGAAGCGTTTCTGACCTGTCCTGCGTGACCATCATCGCGGGACTGGCAGTATACCGCGCGTTGAAACCATTCTGCGGCAGCGGTTTGAACCTCAAGTGGCCCAATGATATCCGGTGGGAAAATAAAAAAATCGGCGGCATTCTCTGCGAACTGCTCCCGGGGCCCGGAGGACCAATCGTCATCATAGGCATCGGCATAAACGTGAACAGGACGCGGTTCCCTGAAGAAATCGAAGCCTCGGCCGCATCAATCAAAACCGCCGCCGGCGCCGGTCAATCCGTGGAAACCATTTTCAACGAGACCGTCCGGAGCTTAATTGAACTGCTAGCGGATTTCAGGATCCCGCTGGACGAGTCCCTGATCGTCGAATGGGAGGAGACGTCGCAATCAATCGGATCCCCGATCAGGTTTGTCCTCCGTGACAGGGAAGAAACGGGCGTTTTTTCCTCCATAAAAACGGACGGATCGCTTCGTCTCATCACCGCCCAGGGCACCGTGGTCGATGGATACCGCGGGGAAGTTCTTTTTCAGGACGATGAGTAGGCCCCCTGTCCCGAAGGGGCATGAAATAGAAACATAGTTCCAGTGTCATTCCGAACTCCGGAGGGGGGAATCTTTTATAGCAACAAAAAAATTTCTCATTCATTGCGCTCATTCGAAATGACATTGAGGAAGCAAGGCGGTATAAGGTTGCATTCTCTGTGCCCCTCGGGACACGGGGGCCTATAATGATGATACGATTGCAAAAAGATTGCTTTACAAACAAAGAATAAGTCATAAGATACCATATATTTTCAAAAATGGACGCCATCTCTATAAATACCGGCATCGATGAAGCCCTCGCGATGCTTCACGAACTGAACCCGAACATTTCCGGCAGCAGGAAATCGGACAACAGTGTCCCTACCGGGATGCGGCGGCACCGCCTTCAGAAGGTCGTGGTGGCAAACCGGGGGGAGATAGCTAAGCGTTTCTTCCTGGCCCTTCATGAAGAGGGGATCCCTTCCGTGGCCGTCGTCACCGACCCGGACCGGGGACAGTCCTGGTACGAATTCGCCGACGAAGTGATCTTCATAGGCGACCAGGATCATTATGCCAGCATCGCGGTGATTATCGCCGTGGCCATTCTCGTGAAGGCCAACGCCATATATTCAGGCTACGGCTTTTTGTCCGAAAACATGGATTTCGTTCTGGCCGTCGAGTCCATGGCTGAACTCCGGGGACATGAAATAATCTTCATGGGCCCGAGCCACGAGACAATCAGCATGGTCGGTGACAAGATGAACGCGCGCAGCCTTGCCCGGTTGCATGACATCCCTCTCTTCGAAAGCTCCGATGTGATACGCAACGGCGATTTTGAAACGGCCGCAAAGGAAGCCGCCCGTATCGGATACCCGGTCATGGTAAAACCCTGCTCCGGCGGCGGCGGCAAGGGTATCTACCCCGCGGCTGACGAAGCAGAGCTATCGGCGGCCGCGGCATCGGCGGCCCGCATAGGGCTCAACCTCTACCATGATCCGTCATTCTATCTTGAAAAATTCATTTCGAAACCGGTCCACATCGAGGTCCAGATTTTTAACGGGTGGGCACTCGGCATACGCAAGTGCGCCGTGCAGCGGCGGAACCAGAAGATCATAGAGGAAAGCGGCCATGCCTTCCTGAGCGACCATGTCGCCCTGTCGCTCCTGGCCGCGGCGGAAAAAATCGCCGAACTGTCCGGTTACAGCAGGGGCGCCGGCGCCGGGACGGTGGAGTTTCTCATCGACACCGAAACGGGAAAATTCGGATTCATGGAGATGAATACGCGCCTCCAGGTCGAGTATGCCGTCACCGACCAGTCCCTGGGGATCGATATCGCAAAATGGCAGATTCTTTTTTTCGATGGACGCGAACATGAAATAACGGGCCTTGACAAGCTGAAAAACCGGGTCTCGGAAAACGACCATTCCATCGAGTGCCGGATTTACGCCGAGGAGCCGGAGAACGATTATCTCCCTTCTCCGGGGACCATCATCGAGCTTGATCTCCCGACCTTCAACGGCATCCGGTGCGATTTCGGCTTCATGGAAGGCGATACCATCCTTCCCATGTACGACCCTATGATCGGAAAGCTGATCGCCCACGGCTCGACCAGGAAGGAGGCCATAATACGCCTTGAGCGCGCCCTCCAGGAACTGTATATCAACGGCGTCAAGACCAACATCCCGCAGCTGCTGCGGATAGTCAGGCACCCAGCCTTCCTCCAGGGGGATTATACCAACAACCTGCTGAAAGAGCACGCCGCTCTCAACTACAGCGGGGGGGCGGCCGAACCCGACCTTCCCGATGACCGCCGTTTTCTGAAGCACGTGGTTTTCGGCGCATTCACTGAGCACCTTCTCATGCTGCAGCAGGCGGTCAAGGAGTTCATCGTCATTGCGGCCCTGGGCAACATTGCCGAGGTGCCCTCGGCGTCAGACACGCCGAGCCGGTACACGCTGGAATACCGCGGCCGTCGCTACGTGCTGGAATTCATCCAGACCGCCATCGATTCCTTCTATGCCATCGTGAACGGCGCCTACAACGGCGAGATTGTCCTCACGTCCATGAATGACCGCTGCGATGACATCCTGCTGATCTTCGGATCACGGTCGTACCGTGTCAGGGTAAACCGGCATGGCGGCCTCATCGACCTCAGGATGAAGGACGAATCCAACAAGATAAACTACTACCGGATCAGGGTAATCCCCGAGGGCTATTCCGATGACCAGCGGATACGGAGAATCATGTCGCCGTTCCAGGGCTCCTTCGTCTCCTTCTGCCGCGACCTCAGCGTCGGCGACACGGTCGAAGCGGACGAACAGCTGCTGATCCTCTCCTCCATGAAGATGGAGACGGCCATCGTCTCCCCGGCGCGGGGTCGCCTCGTCTATCTTATAGAGGACGGCGACAGTTCCCGGCTCCAGGTGGCGAGGACCCCCGGCGGGCGCATTATCGGCAGAAGCATCCAGGAAGGTGAACTCCTTGCCGCCGTTGAAATTGAATCAGGGGAAGGCGCCGCAGCCGGCGGCCCTGCGCCTGACGAGGGCGCCGGTATCGGCATCTTCAGGCCTTCCTCGATCATTGAGAACCTGTTACGCGGCACCATCGACGGCGGGGAGAGGGAATCCCGGGAAACGCGTTTCAGCTCCGCCGTTGAACTCATCTACGCGGCCGTGCAGGGGTACATCTATCAGCCCCCTATCATTGACTTTCTTGAAGAACTTCTGAAAAATTTTTCCTCCGACCTGGACAGCTCGGAGCTGACCGACAAAACCCTCGACCTGATGAACGCCATCATCATTCACTACATCAACATAAAAAAGCTCTTTTCCCCGGTCGTTTCAAACGAAGGCCTGTCATTCCAGGAGGAGCTTGGCCTTCATATCGCGGGACGCGAGGAAAACCTTGACGCGTCGACCCGGCCCTTCGAGCAGCTGCTGAAGACCCTCTTTGAAGCCTACGGCATCCCCCGCTGGGAAGGCAGATCTGAGATGCGGCAGATGACGCGGCAGTACGTGTTTGTCCTTTTCAAGCGCGCCTACCAGTTCTGCCTGGAACGGACCGACGCCATAAAAACCATCGTCCATATCATATCCGGCATACGGCGTCCCGGCAGGAACATGTTCATGACCCTTGCGCGGCTGATGGAGCATGAGCAGGCGGAGCGCGACGACTCCCTCCTCAAATTCATAAAAAGGGTCCTTTCGTCTCAATCTCATGATACGGGGATGGCGTCTTACCATCACATGGACATGGACCTTCCCCGTGCCCTCAAGGGTCTGCACGGTTATCTCCATGACAGGTTCAGGGATATATCCGTTGGTCCCTGCGCCGAATCCCTTGCCGCCCCGGCGGGTGAAGCGGCCCTTATCGCTGATATCCCCGAATCGACCCGGCCAGATATTGAAGCCGGAATCGCGCTCCTTGAAAAAAACTTCGTGATCAAGCGCCTTTTCTCCCCGGTCAAAACCGTGGCAATGTTTCTGCTGGAGTCGCCCGATGCCCAATCCGGCCGTTCATACATGGCCTACTCTTCCGCCGATTACGCGCATTATGCGGGCAGGGGCGACGCGCTGGAGTCGGCCTTTACCGAGGCCGCGCAGGTGGTCCAGCTCTACCAGCAGATCGAAAAGTGCGACACCGCCTGGGTGGAAATCACCGTGCGGGGCAGGTCCCTTGGGTGGGAGGGCGACGAAAACACGATTTCCTACAAGGAACTCAAGGACCTCTGCACGTCATCGATCAATATCGTCAGGGACGGCGCTTCCATCAGGGGCATCATCACCATGGACATGCAGATGCCCTGTTCGGGAGAGGTCCGCACCCGGAGCCTGATTTTTTACCGCAGCAACGACTCCGTGCAGTTCGATCTCCTTATCCCCTCGGACCGCAACAACCCCTACCATGCGAAAGAAGAAGTCAACGCGCCCGACCAGCGTCTCTTCGATATAGGCAAATGGCCCATCGAGGTCTGGGCCGGCGAGTGCTTTGACCGGGGATCGGCACGGGAAATCCGGATACCGTCCATCGACGACATGAGTGAAGGGCCGGCGCGGGAGCTGCAGATCATCAACAGGCCCGTGGGCGCGAAAATATTCCAGGGCACCATCGGCGGCGCTCCCGCCTGCTTCTACATGAAGGATTCCCGGGTCAGCGGCGGCTCCACCGGGAGCCGCGAGGGCCTCAAATACATTGCCGCTGCGTACCTGTCATACCTGAAAGACTGGCCCCTGTACGTGTGGAACGACAGCGCCGGAGCCAACATCATGGAGGGGGTCATTTCCCTTAACCGCGGCGCCGAAGGATTCATGATGAACACGCTCCTCACCGAACGGAGCGGAGCGCAGGCCTTCAGCAACTATGTTGAAAATACGGCCGACGCCGACCTGGTAAAACTCTTCCGTGAACTCGACACGGAATTCGGCCTTGTCCGGGGCGATCTTGACAGGCCCCACCGCTCGTTTCAGCTCACCGCCGTGGGGATCGGCTCGTCGGCCGGTCTCGACGTGTACGGTTCCAGCCAGGCCTCCATCCAGATACTCCTGGACTCCGAGGAATCGTACCGAGTCCTGACCGGCTCAAAGGTGGTACACACGGTCATCGGCGAGGATATAACCAATTACGACATCGGCGGCGCCAAGATCCTGGGGACCTGGACCGGCATCGTTGACATCGTGGCCTGCGACAAACTCCACCTGGCGCACTGCATCGGCAAGGTACAGCGTATATTCTGCACGCCGTCCCGGGCTCCCTCCATTGCGAGAAAAGTAAAAGAGGCCCCGCTTTATGACAAGGCCTCCGGCCCGATCGTGTTCAATGAATCGGACATACGGGCCACTGTTGACGACGGCGAGTTCTGGCCCTTCAAGGAGAATTATTATGCCGCCGAAGCCCTCATCGGCGGCTTTGCCAGGCTCGGAGGTAGGCGCGTACTCATCATGGGACCGCGAACCCATTCGGGCCTCCGTTCCCTGGCCAGCATCATCAAGGCGCGGGAACTCCTGAGGACCGCGTACCGGACCGGCTCTCACCAGGTTCTCATACTGGGCAAGAAGTGGCACCAGACGCCGGACATCCATGAGAACATACAGATGCGCCCACGCATGGATTTCATCAATACCCTGCAGAAAAAATCGGGCCTGAAAATTCACATCATCACCCATCCCGAGGGGCTCAAATGCTTTGACATCAACAGCGCCGCTGACGCCATCATCTGCCTCAAAAACCCTGCTTCACCGCAGTCGGAAACCGTTTTCACCGAGAAGAACGCGGCATTCCTGGCCGGGTCCCTCGCCGAGGCCTTTGACCTGGCGCACCGGCTTATTTCCATGATCGATCCCCTCGATGTGCCGGCGCCCTTCGCGGCTCCCGCGACGGAGCCGTCCATACCGGACGACCCGGCGGAGCCCTATGATATCATCGGGTCGGTCATAGCCCATGCCTTCGACCAGGGGACCTTCCTCGAATTCTACCGCGACATGAACAACCCCGTCACGGGACCGAACCTGATCACCGGCCTTGCCGGCCTGGAAGGACGCACGGTCGGCATCATAGCGGACCAGCCCCTCATTAAGGGCGGCGGGGCCGATGCCATCGGCACGGAGAAATTCCGCGTCTTCACGGAGTTTCTGAATTTGCACCGGATACCGCTTATCATGCTCTCCAATTCATCGGGGTTCGTACCGGGATCCCAGCAGGAGCGCCACCGGATCCAGGCCATCGGCGCCGAATCCCTCGATACGAATATCCTAGGGACAATCCCGGTCGTGAGCGTGGTGCTGAACCAGAACTACGGCGGCAGGCTCATCCATGCCTTCAACAAATTCCTGAGGCCCGGCATCGTGTACCTGGCCCTTGAACAGGCGATCATGGCGGTCATTGGCGTTGACGCCGCCTTTGACCTGCTGTTCGGGAAAAAGTACGGCCGCCTCATGGATAAAGGCGAAACCGAGCGGGCCGAGGACCTGAGGAAAAGCTTCGTGGCCACCTATCTCGACAGGGCCCGGGCGTCCCAGGACGGTCTGGAATCAAACCTGGTCGACTGGACGATCCCCTCGGTGAAGGAATTACGGCGCCACCTGGTCACGGGGCTGGAACTGGCGGCACAAAGATGCGCCGGGGCCTTTGGCAAAAAAGAAGGGTGAGCGGGCACCCCTACCCGATCAATTCATCGATTCGGTCCCGGGTCACGCGCTCCCACTCCGGGTCACTGAACCGGCCGCCATTCCTCTGGAAATAAACAATGTCAAAGGATTCCCTGTAATGGTCCAGCTTTGAGCCCCGGTCCGGGTTATGCTCAATGAACAACAGTTTTTCCGGATCAAGGCTGAATTCCCTGACAATGATGTCCGCCAGTTTCGTGTTGAATTCGGTCACAGACGTCCCCGGGTTCTCTTCGAAGAGCTCGGTGACGATGACGATGTGACGGTCCTGTTTTTTCACGACCTTGAGACCGCACCGGGACGGGGCGTCCCAGCGGCCCTTGAAGTCAAAGATTTGGTCAATGTAGTTCATGTTTCATCTCTGGCTGTTTCGAAAAAAACATACGGTGCTTTTTTTTCAATATTTTTTTTAATAATCAAAAATTATTACGGTCTCCTCTCCCATGTGCTGCCGAGACCATACGACGCTCACCGTCAGCCAGTCATCCCGCGGTATTTTGAATTTGAGTTGACAGTTGCTTTCAGTTTGTTGTACGTTTTTAAAAACGGCCGTGAAAGTCCGACACCCGGGGAGGGGTCCCGTCCATCACATGATAAAGATAGAGCGTCTGCACAAAGCGTATGATGATGTTACCGCCCTGGACGGAATTGACCTATGCATCAGCGAGGGATCGATAACGGGCCTCCTTGGTCCCAACGGGGCCGGTAAAACGACCCTCGTGTCTATCCTGACAGGGATAATAAAAAAAAACAGCGGCAAGGTAACCATACAGGGTTTCGACCTGGACAACGATCTTGGCGGGATACAATCGATTACCGGCATGGTCCCCCAGACGCTTGCCATCTATCCCCTGCTGACATCCTACGAAAACCTTGAATACTTCGGCGCCCTCTACGGCCTCAGGGGCAGTAAATTGAGGGAACGCATTGATTTCTCAATCGAGGTCGCGTCCCTCAAGCCATTTCTGCACAGACGCGCCGGGAAATGTTCCGGCGGCATGCAGCGAAGGCTGAATCTCGCCATCGGGATGCTGAATGATCCGAAAATACTGTACCTTGACGAGCCCACCGTGGGGGTCGACGCCCAGTCCCGGCAATACATGCTGGACATGATACGCAGCATTAATATCGAGCGTCACACGACCATCATCTATACCTCCCATTACATTACCGAGATCGAACAGATATCTGACGAAATCGTCATGATCGATAACGGCAAAATCATTCTGAGCGGAAAAAAAGAAGAGATATTATCCGCCAGTGACACCCTGGCTATTCATGCAAAAGTGCCGGACGTTGCCATTCTTGAGCAGATAAAAAACGTACCCGGCGTGACTATAGTGGCAGACACTGTCTATATTGACCGCAATGAACAACTCAGCAACAACATCATTCAAGCCATTACATTGCTGCGGGATAATAATATCAATATAACCAATATTCAATTCAGCGGCAACAGGCTGGAAGAGCTCTATCTGCATCTTACCAGCGCCAGCCTGAGGGATGACCAATGAACAGACTATTGTATATAATTAAGAAAGAAATTACCGAGTTAACCCGCGACATACAAACGTACGTGCTGCTGATTGTGATGCCGTCGGCCTTCATCCTGGTCATGTCCCTGTCAATGCAGGCATTGTTTCAATCCAATCAGAACTTCACCGTCAATACAATCGTTGCCGACAACAGTAACAGCAATGAATCGAAGCGATTTATTGACGCATTGCGGAAAATTGAAAATCTTTCCATCACTGAACCGGCAACCAGCCTTACCCACGAAGCCGTCTCCGGTAATGTTCAATCTGGCCGATATAAATTCGGCCTGGTTATCAACCCGTCCTTTTCCCAATATGTTAAAGACATAAAGACTGGACCTGATACGACACCCGTGACCCTCCATATCGATCCGTCAATGCAGACATCTGTCCAGATCGGCCTAACCCAGCAGATGGAACAGCAGCTTATTATTTTAAGGCTCAATGCTTTTTATGACAATTACGCCGCGGTTCTGGCATATGCCGGTTTCTCAAGAAGCAGCATCGTCCCCTCTGAAAAGGGCGTTATAAAGACCGAATTTGTGTATAAGGACAGCAGTGAGTCGATCAAGCCAAACGCGGCCCAGCAGAGCGTGCCGGCATGGCTTGTTTTCTCAATGTATTTTATCACCATTCCCATCGCCCTGGTGTTCCACACCGAAAAGAGCAATGGAACATATCAGCGCATCCGAAGCATCAATATTCGAAGCCATTATCTTATAGCCGGCAAGATGGTGTCCTATTACATACTCAGCATGATACAGGTCGTCGCGATGCTCTGCGTCGGCCGCTACGTGGTTCCACTCCTGGGAGGCGACACCATCCAGTTTGGCAATTCTTACTTCGGTCTTTTCGTTATCGCGTCCTGCACATCGGTCAATGCCATTTCCTATGGACTTCTGGTGTCTTCTTTTTCAAAAAACACCCAGATGGCCGGGGCCATGGGAGCTGTCCTCGTTATCATTTTTGCCGCCATCGGCGGCATCATGGTGCCTAAATTCATCATGCCGAAAAACCTTCAGCTGCTTACGAATATATCACCCCTTTCTTGGGGAATGGAGGGGTTCCTTGATATCATGCTCCGGAAAGGGTCTCTCATTGACATCATCCCGGAATGCCTGCTCCTCCTCGGGGCAGGATTGCTTATGCTTTGTATTACCGGACTAATCTTAAGAAAAAAAATATATTAAGAAAAGGACAGCCATGAAAGGATCACTGGATGAAAGACTCAAAACAGAATTAAAGGAACTGATCATCGCTGAGTGCGACCTGGACATCGGCACGGACGAAATCGGCGATGACGACACACTTTTCGGGTCGGATTCCCCCATCGGCCTTGACTCGGTCGATGCCCTGCAAATTTCCATTGCCGTGCAGAACAAGTACGGCGTGGTCATCACCGACAGCAAGGTTCTGAGAAGGGTAATGAAAACCATCAATACCTTCGCAGATTACATTCAGCCGGAGTGACATGGCCATGGAAAAGGTATTCATACGCGGATCGGCAGTCACCTGTTCCCTGGGCCATGATATGGACGACATCATCGCCCGCGTTAAACGCAAGGAATGCATGACGACCAGCCTTCCGATCCGCATCGCGTCGCTGGATTACACGCGGCCCTATTATCGCATTCCCGGCGGTGAGGAACGGAACAAGGACCTGGAAGGCTATTTTTACGATGTGCTTCACAATACAGTTTCCCGGGCCATCGACGATTCCGGCCTCTCCGCAGAAGAGATTCGTCAAAGCGCTCTGTTTTTCGGCTCAACTTCAATAGACATGCCCATGTTCGAGACAACCTACCGCCGTGACGGTGAAAACGGCACAAAGAGGCTTTCCTACGAGTCCCCGGGATATGGCAAAATCGCCGCCATTGTCGCCGAACGATTCAATGTCAGCGGGCCTTGCTACACCTTCACCACCGCCTGCACCTCCAGCGCGAACTGCCTTCTCTATGCCTCGTCCATGATCAGGACGGGGCAAATCGAGCGGGCGATAGTAATCGGGTATGACCTCTTCAACGAGGTCGGCTTCTACGGCTTCGAGTCGATGAAGCTCATCGAACCCTTCGCCTATAAGCCCTTTGACAAGAACAGGATCGGCATAATCATGGGTGAAGGATGCGGTGCCGTGGTTCTGGACGGAAAGCGGGGCGTGGACCATGGATTCCGCTTCCTCGGCGGTTCCAATGCCTGTGACACCTTCAACGTCACCACCCACAACATAGAGGGAGATGACATCGCCTTCGTGATCGGGGACGCCCTGAAAAACAGCGGCCTGACCATCCATGACATTGACGCGGTAAAGGCCCACGCGACCGGGAGCCCCGCCAACGACATCACGGAATTCAACGGCATGAGAAAAGCCTTCGGCGATTCACTGCCCCCCTTTACCGGGATCAAGCCCTTTATCGGCCACACCGTTGGGGCTTGCGGTGTGATCGAACTCATCATAATAACAGAGTGCGTCAACCGCGGGTTTTTCCCTGCCACCCCGGGGTTCGAACAGGTTGATGAGGAAATAAACGCCCGCCCCATTACTGAAGCCCTGGACATGTCCAGGGGCACCGTCATGCTTAATTACTTCGGCTTCGGCGGTAACTGCACATCGTATATAATCACCAACAAGGAATGATCATCATGTATGTCCATGCCGTTTCACCATTCATCTGCGATCCCTTAGACAATATTGACGGTTTGAAGGCGGACCTGAAAAACTACACCGACTTCTTTTTCCGCAGAGTGAACAAGTTTATCCTCCTCTCCCTCATGGGGGTGCACCGCTGCGTCCATGGAAAGGAGATTGATAAATCCATTGCCGTGTATCTTGCCACGGAGAACGGCAATCTGGGCGACACGGAAAACGTCCTGCACCAGATGTACCGGGAGAACTCCTTCCCCAAGCCCTTCAACTTCATCAACACCATGAGCAATACAGCTTCTTTTTATGTGGCGCAGAGCCTGAAATCCCTGGGAAGAAGCATCACAGTCTCGAGTAAAAACGTTTCCTTTGAACGGGCCTTGGAGCTTGCGATGGTTGACTTCAAGCAGGGCCAGGTCAAAGAGGCCCTGGTGGGGGGCGTTGACGAAGCAGTACTATCCCGGGAATATTTTATGGAGAAATACGATCAAGCCTATCATGATGTCAAGCTGGTGGAAGGAAGCGGATGGCTTTACCTTACCGCTGACGCGGCAGGGGCTCTGGGAAAAGTGGATGACGTGCGAACCTTCGAGGACCGGGATGAAGCCATCAAATGGACACACGACAATGCGGGGACCGGCTTCACTATCGCCTTCGGGATACTCATGACGCCGCAGGAAAAGGAGATATGGAAGAAGGCCTGCACCCCGAAGGAGGAGCTTGATTATATCGGCATGAACGGTTTTTATGATACCGCCGCCGCTTTCGCGGTAAGCACATTCTTTGGGACATGCAAAGAGAATGCCCTGGTTCACATAAACAGGAACACCCAGGGTCAGTATGTAATCATTTTATGCAGCAGGGGATGATATAATGGGACGCCTCATTTCACGCGGAGAAGGACGCACCGCCCTTATAACCGGCGCATCGAGCGGCATCGGAGCCGCCTTCGCAGACCGCCTGGCCGGGAAAGGCTTCAATTGCATCCTGGTGGCGCGCCGCACCGATGCAATGAAAGAGCTCGCGCGGCATCTAGAGGACACGCACCACGTTTCCGTCAATGTGCTGACTGCCGATCTATCAACCGACGCCGGCATAGCAGCGGTTGAACGGCGCATCAGCGATGATTCCTCAATCGACGTACTGGTGAACGCCGCAGGATTCGGCATGCGCGGCATGTTCGCGGAAACTGATCCCCGGAAAATTGAATCGATGATAATCCTTCACGCCCTGGCGACGGCCCGTCTCTGTCGCGCGGCACTTCCCGCGATGATACGGAACCGGCGCGGATGGATTATCAACGTTTCATCGATGGGTGCCTATTTCACCGCGCCTCACTACGTGACTTACTCTGCGACGAAGTCATTCATCACCATGCTTACCCGGGGACTCCGCTCCGAGTTGGTCGGCACCGGAGTGCGGGTACAGGCCCTCAGCCCCGGCCTCACCCGCAGCGAATTTCTCTTTACCGATGAATTCAGGGACATCAATTACAACAATATACCGTTCTTCTTCTGGATGTCGGCCGACACCGTGGCACGCAAGTCCCTCGCGGCACTTCGATGGAACCGGGCTGTCGTGGTACCCGGGCTGGGCAACAAGCTGTGGGTGATCTACATGAAACTGCCCGTCATCGGACCGTTGTTCCAGTGGATGATGGGCCGCCTCGCCGGTGCCTCGTATTAATCAGACCGCGCTGAGCGCCGGAGATGCAGGAAAGATGACTATATCATTTCCACTTGATTTTTTTCAGCATCAGATATACATCTTTCTCCGCTTTCGCGCATTTCCTGAAGGCGGCGGCTATCGGGATCGTGTCTATTGATCCCGCTTTTTCACTGAAGGCTTTGGCGCACCCCAGTGCCGCCTGCCGCCACAGGTCGCCGACGGCAACCATTTTCCGGGAAGCCTCCAGAAGCTCAGGCATCCCCAGCAGCTGCGAGGCCTCCTTTAGAAAGGCCGCGTATATGAAGCGGAACCCGCCGCCGCCGGTACCCACCTCTTCCTGGAAGGTCATGATGTTTCCCAGGTAATTCTTCACGTACTTTGTGTCGGGGGAGCCGTTCAGTTTTTCTATCCTTCTCGCCATGGTATAAATAGCCTTGATCCCGACCCAGGGCATCATCGGCTGCAGCATCATGGTAACGCTCTTCTTTATCGCTTTCCTGATCGCCTTGCGGTAATCGATCGTTTCGGGAAAATATTCCGGATAAAAGCAGTAGCCCTTGGGGGCGTTCTGCCCCAGGGCAAAGCGGGCCTTCCGGACCTGGTCACGGGTCACCCTGGTCGTATACTCGAAAATAGGATCGCTCACCAGGTACTCATCCCCCTCCCGGCCGTAGATTATTGTGGTGTGGGCATTGAAGGGCATATTAAAATCGGGACAGAAATACGCGAGAAAACTCGCCGATACCTGCAGGCCCACCGGCTTTCCCCCGTCCAGCAGATCGTCCAGCTCCTTCATGGCGACATCCTGGTCCTTATAGGTCCTGGTGAAGAACCGGATTCCCAGGTTCTTCTGCACCCCGTTGATGATGCTGCGGGGCATCATGCGGTATGATATGAGGGGCATCCCCCATACCTTGACAAAGGGGAAGTAGATGAACATGATGCTGTTGGATACGCCAAAAGCCATGGGCTCTGAGAGGTCCAGGCCGTAATTGGTAACCAGTGACGAGACGCCGGCCGATTCACAATGCCCGCCCTGGTAATGCGTCCATTCAACGTTTTGCTGCAGTTTATGGTTCATAGGAGTCCCTTTTTAAAATTCTTTATGGTGTCGAGGTCAACGAGGAGGACCGTGGCGTACGTCTGGAGTGTCGCGTCATCCAGCTGTTCGAACCCCCGGGGATCGAAATGCTTTTTTACCTTTCTCTGCGACAGACCGGTCATCTGGGCCAGGGTCGAAAGTTCCATGTAGGCCCGGTGCATGAAATACTCGATGGGCGATGTCTGTCCCCTTTTCACCCGCTCCTTTGCGTCCTCGGCGCGGGCATCAAAATCCTCTCGGAGATTTATGAGGGCCCGGTATCCCGGCTCCCAGCCATTGGATCCGACCTTGACGAACTCGCCGTTGTCATCAACGGCATACTGCACCATCCTGGTGCGCATGGTTCTTTTGCCATCTTGAGGAACTTCATTGACTTTCATTTCCGGCTCCTTGTTTATGCAGAAATCAGCGTCGCTTCAATTACATAATGTACATAATGCTATTTCCACTTTATCTTTTTCAACAGCAGGTATGCCTCTTTCTCTTCCATGGCGCATTCGCGGTATAATTGGGCCGTCTTCTCCAAGTCAACGTCATCGGTTTTTCCCTGGATGAATTTCCCGCATGATGAAGCGGCAAGCCTCCACTTGTCGCCGATGGCCACAAATTTTTTCGAGGCTTCCAGCAGTTCAGGGATCTTCAGCAGGTCATAGGCTTCCCTGAGGAAGGCTGCGTACATGTACCGGAACCCCCCTCCGCCGGTGCCGACCTCCTCCTGAAAAAGAACAATGTGATAGAAGAGCCCTCTCACGGCCTTTATGTCCGGATTTTTCCGGAGCCGCTTTACCATCCTGGCAAAGGTTTTCATGCCCAGGACTCCGTAATAGGGAAACATAGGCTGCAGCATCATGAACAAAACACGCTTAATCGATTTTTTTACCGCTTTTTTATAATCTACTGTTTCAGGAAACTCGAGAGGATAAAACATGAACCCCTTTGGCGCAGTGGGCCCTTTGGAAAAACGGGCATTCTGAAGATCTTCACGATGGACCCTTGTTTGATGGTCCCACAGGGGATCGTTGATCAGGTATTCATCCCCTTCCCTGCCGGTGACAATGGTCATGTGGCTGTTGTTGGGAATGCGGAAATCCCCCAGAAAATATCTGAGATATGCCACGGAAGCCTGGATACCCACCGGCTTGCCTTCATCCAGCAGCCGGTCCAGTTCATCCATGGCTTCCTGCTCATTATTGTATGTCTTGATGCAGAATTTGATTCCCAGGCGCTTCTGCACTCCCCTGACTATGCTCTGCGGAAGCATCCGCCACGCAAGGAGGGGCCGACCCCAAATTTTGACAAAGGGCAGATACACGAAGCCGATATTACTCGAGATACCGAAGGCCATGGGCTCAGATAGATTAAAGCCGTAATTGGTTACGATTGAAGAGACAGAGCCCGATTCGCAGTGCCCCCCCTGGTAGTGTTTGTATGGTTTCTGCGCTATTGCTTTTTTCATTACAGGGTACTCTTGAATTTTTTTATAGTTTCAACGTCGGTGTGAAGAACATGGGCGTACCGGGCAAGGGTCTTATCATCCAGCTTTTCAAATCCCCGAGGTGTTAAATGCTTTTTCACTTTTCGCCATGGCATCCCGGTAAATTGGGCCAGGCCGATAGGATCCAGAAATGCCTTGTACATGAAGTATTCAAGCGTTGATGACTGACCGTTCTTGACTTTTATCTTTGCCTCTTCGGCCAGTTCGGTGAATTCTTTCTGAAGATTGAGCCCCGCATAGTATCCCGGGTCCCATCCATCTGATTGAACTTTTTCAAATTTTCCCTCGTCGTTCTCCGCGTAGTGGACCAAGGTCGTTTTGAGCATTCGTTTGCCGTCCTGGGGAACTTCTTTTAATTTCATACCAGTATCCTGTTAAATGATTTAGTAGCCTTATCGCTAATAAATATTTTGTCAACAAAAAATACCGCAACTGAACATCTGAAGCAGTTTATGAATTAATTGATGTTACATGTTTATTTATCGTTCATTATAAAAATCTAGAAATCAGTATCTGCTCCAATACCGTCCCATCAAACACCCTGGGTCCTCTTTGATCAAGAGGGCTTTCCTTAATGTTAAGTCTTGAAATATCATTTTTTATGGTTGATTTATTTCAAATTTCCCGTCAGGTATGGGGAATACTTTCGAGGGAGGGACCATGAGAGATACATTTCGGCGGTATTTAATGGGTTATAGTTTAACAGCGCTCTGTATTCTGCTGCTTTGCGGCTGCTACCCTAAGGCGGTGGGACCTGCCGGTCCTGACGGCAAGCGTTTGACCTGGTACATGATGAATACAGAACAGCGCACGGTGCACATGAAAAATATCGTGATGCCGCGCGCGGCTGAAGTGTTCCGGACCTGGCGTCCGAAGAAATATGCCGTGGTGAACTGCACTCTGTGTCACGGCCGCGGAACAGCAACCGGAAATTTCAACATGCCCACCGGGCATCTTCCGCGACTCAGTGGCGATTGGACCCTGGGGCCCGAGTTTAAAAAATACCCGGACACAACGAGGCTGAAACTGGACCGGCTGGTCCCCTTGATGGCCAAAGCCCTGGGAAAGAAGTCCTTTAGCATTACAACCCGGCGCGGATTCGGATGTTATTCCTGCCACCTGGGCCCGGAAGGACCGCTGTTCGGGAACTGATCTTTCCACTGGTTTGCGAATGCCGTATAATCGACGGCAGGGATATTGTTCTCATCAGTTCCTGGTTCCGGGGCCGGAACCCGCGCATCTCTTTCTTGTCAGGATTCCCGTTTCCCTTCACCCCGGGCAATGAGCTCTGCGAGGATGACCCCGCGCGCCAGCTCTTTCAACCCGTCAAGCCGGTCCTCGCCGTAGCCGTCGGTCTCAATGGCGGGGTGTATCGTCATGATCGCGGTGCCAGGGAACACGTTCCAGCCCCCCGGCGGCAGGATGCGCCGGGTGCCGGTGATGGTGACGGGAAGCAGGGGCAGGTTGAGTTCCCGGGCGATCACGAATGCACCGTTCTTGAACTCACCGAGGGCGCCGGTCCGGGTCCCTTCCGGGAGCATGATGATCGAGGTGCCGCCGACGATTTTAGAACGGGCGCTATCGAGGGTTCTCCTGAGTGCCTCGGGGCTTGAGCGATCGATATAGATATTGCCGCCCTTCTCGCCCGCATATCCGAACAGGGGGACTTTCCGCAGCTCTGACTTCATCACCCACTTGATGTTGATGCCGAGCCAGCCATAGTGCACCAGGATATCATACTGGCCCTGATGGTTGGCGATGACCATGTACGAGCGGCCTTTCTCCCTTGTTCTCCCTGCCGATTACCTTCACCCGTATCGGCGTGATGCAGATGATAAACCGCGACCACCAGACCCCGGTCGTGCGGTGCGCTACCCGGTCATTGAACAGGAACACGATGGCGATGCCCAGGAGCACGAAGAAGCAGGTCGCGAGCACGGTCAGGGGAATGAGCACCAGGAACTAGTACGGCTGATACAGGAGACGGAGGAGTTTTCGCATGAAACCCATAACCACTATCCTTTATACAAAAAAAAGAGACTCTGCCCGCAGCGCGCCGTGACGGCGGCCGCTAGTTAGTTGGAAAGTATGCCGTCCATACCAGGGCGTCGAGAAGGGCGGTCTGCACGCAGAACGCTGCGCACCCGATCACCGCGAGCCGGTGCGCCCACACCGGCGCGGCCGGCTGAACCGTTATGAGGGCCCCCAGGAGCAGCAGTGACGCTATGCCGGTAATTCCCAGCACCGCGCGGATTCCTATCCAGCAAATGCGCGATGGGTTCCCGAGCATGACGAACGTAAGCGGCATCCAGAGCGCCGAGGGCACAAGGACCAGGGCATAGAGCCAGGGGAAAAGCCCGTATGAAAAATGACCGGCGATCGTGGCCCCGTCCGGGTTCAGGCGGAACATGATAAAATACGTAAAGGCAAGGTATCCGGCCGCAGCGGTGAACATCGAGATGGTGTATACGGGCATGATAGCGCGGGGAACTTCGCCCCAGAGGGCGCCGCGTGTTTCAGGGTGGTTCATGATGCCGATCACATAGCTGGCAAGCACGGCCGCGCCGCCGACCAGGTTTATCAGCAACAGGTAGAGCTTGTGCGGATGCATGTTCATAGGTTCCTCCCGGATTTAGTGCTCACCAATTAAAAAGTATGGTATCGGTTATATCAATCTAATATACAACACTATCTGCCCGTCGTGTATAGCGCAAAAAAATTATTAATTACTGCATAATGATGGCTTCGCCCTCAACCCAAATAAAAGGAGCAGGGAGCCCTGCGGGGCTTTTAAGGGGCTGCGCCCCTTAGAACCCGAAAAAATTTACGCGAAATACGCAGAAAAAAAAGAGTATTACTATAATACCCTGGAACACTGCCCGGAAGACGTTGACATCCATAACTAAAATGAATATCTTTATCACATGAAAAACAAACGCTTAAAGAATCCGCTCACACTAATCGCATCGTCCATACTGCTGCTCGCCGGGTGCAGCGCTGCGCCCCCCACGCTCGGGACCGTTCCCGGCGTGGACATCAAGCGCTTCATGGGCGACTGGTACGTGATCGCGAACATACCGACCTTTCTGGAAAAGGAGGCCCACAACGCGGTCGAGTCCTACAAGCTTGATGCCGACGGCACGATCGCAACGACCTTCGCCTTCCGCAAGGGCAGTTTCGACGGTCCGGTCAAGACCTATCATCCGCGCGGTTTTATCCGCGATACCGGGTCAAACTCGGTATGGGACATGCAGTTCCTCTGGCCCTTCAAGTCCGAGTTCCTGATAATCTATCTGAAGAACGACTACTCGGTTACGGTGATCGGCCGCAGCAAGCGCGATTACGTCTGGATCATGGCCCGCACCCCCGCGATCCCCGGGGCCGATTATCAGAAGATACTCACCCTCCTGAAGGGTGCGGGGTATGACACAGAAAAGATCCGGAAAGTGCCCCAGAAATGGGGCGCGCCCTGATTCATCCCGGTTCGCACGACGATAATAATATCCATCTTTTGGCGCAGACCCGCCCCTGCCGCGACTTTGGAGCATAGAGGCCGTGCGGTAGCCCGCTAGTCCTCGGAAGAAGGGTCCGCAAGGTTCGGCTGTTTATCCCGGAAAATGCCGCTGCACAATCAGAAGGCGTAGAGGCGCTGGCCGGCTATGATCATGACACCCTGCCTGAAATCGATATCTTTTCCCCTGCCGGCGACTCCGCAGCCGCCCATTTCCACGAAAAAGGTCCAGTGCTTCATGACATAGATTTCAATGGCACCGAAGAAACGGGAGGCGAAGAACGGGCCGCGCTTGCGCGTGATGTCGTACACGATGCCGCCCGTGACGCCGATGTAGAGCCTGCTCTGAAGGTAGATGGGCGTCTTCCACAGGATCCCCGCGGAAGGCATAACCGCGGTACTCCAGTGACGCGACTTCATCATACCGGTTGATGATTGACGAAAATAATACTGATTGGTAATGACCGGCGAGTCGAGGCGGATGGCGAAGCCTTTACCCAGAAAGATATGAAAATCGAGACCGTACATCGGGTCTTCGTTATACAGGCCCACGGGGATCCCGATACCGAAGCGCTGATTATAAATCGGCTCTTCCCCCGGTTTGATCGGCTGAGCCACGGCGGTTGTAGCCACCGCAATGAAGAGAAAAAAAAGCAATGCACACACGCGAAAAACCATACCGTTACCTCCTCGTTAAAAAAAGGAATTCGTTCAAATAAGCCCTTATCATTGATCGCATACAGCGACAGTGTTTTCTTGAACATTTTTTCCCGTCTTGAGGAACTACTTGAACTTTCATACCTGCGTCCTGTTAAAGGATAAAGCATCAATATTGCAAACATGCCTTTGCCAACACAAATCCCGTGGAACAATAAGCAATGCACTGTGAAATCAGTATGGCTTCTGGTAAAACATTTAGAAGACCCCTCTATGCCTCTGAGGGGGCATTATGTTCAGGAGAATTGACAAAAATAGAGAATTACTGCCTTCTATTAAAGTCGACCAAAAATTTATATTAGGAAGAAGGCAACCACATGAAAAGAATACAGGATTATATTTTGAAAGGTCAAGAAATATTTGTAGGATTGGAAGATTCCAAGAAGACATGAAAGGTTTGTGTCCGCAGCAGCGGCAGGGGGGCGTGTATTTGAATTTATGTTGACTTTATTACCATAAAAACTATTAAATCAATACATTGTTGGCAATTTATTCTTATAATAAAATTATCACGAGGCAACCAATGGATGCTGAAAAATGGTGGAGCACCTGGGCCCCGGTATGGGACCATATAGAAGACAGGCATTTCGGCACCACGACCACCGAATCTCTTATGGAGCATATTAAACCCGATGTCCTGGTAGTCGGCGCAGGTCAAGGACTCATTGTACGGCATTTAATGAACAAAGGCATCAGCGCAACGGGCCTTGATATAAATCCGAACATGGTTAAAGTCGCGAAAGAAAAATATAATCTCGACATAGTTGAAGGAGATGCCGGAAAACTTCCCTTCAGTGATGATTCATACTCCACGGTCATCATTTCCTCAGGCGTGGTCGATTACGGCGCCGATGAGGCGGCCATTGCGACCTTCATAAACGAGGCGAAACGAGTATGCCGCAGGGGCGGCAAGGTCCTGGTTGCTTTTTATAAAATCAAGGAACGCATTGAAAGGATATACAGGAAGATCGGCGTCATCGACTCAGACAGCAACTACCGCATGCGGAGGATCTTCGAGATAAACGAAATTGCCGAGAAATTCCCCCCCCTCTGCGCCATCCCGATACAGAAATGGACGGGCAAAAGCATGGCGCGGGTCAATTTCGAATGGCTCATTGTCGGCCTGACGCAGCCGAAGGAATTCAGGACCGAAAGAAAATGGATCAATGCCCTGTTTAAAAACGCCAAAGAAAAAGGCCTTGATAAAAAAGTCATGATCGACAGCGTCCCGGGATCTATCCCCTACCGCGATACGGCACAGGTCAAGGAATTAATGGATAAGATCCGCGAGGGGTACAGTGAAATACAAAAATATGATGATTCCTCGGTTGTGATCATCGAAAAATAGAATCACAGCTTCTCGCCGAAGGCTTTCCGGATCAGGTCGCGGCGCCGCGGCCTGTAGGTGCCCAGGGCCATCTCCCGTTCCGCCACCTTCTTGATGAGCTTGTACATCTTCACCTGCTGCGGCTCGTCCTGGTAGAAGCGCTCCCAGGCAAAGTAATAGAGCTCCTGGAGGCGTTCCGGACTCATCAGCTTCGGCTGAAACACCACCTTCCCGGCGTTGTAGTCATTCCAGTCATGGCTTATAAGCCGCTTCTCCTTGCGCATGTCGTCGTAGGCCTTGGTGTGGGGGAAGGGCGTGAGGACCGTGAATTCCGCCAGGTCCAGTTCTATTTCCAGGAGGAAATCGATGAAGCGCTTGATGTACTCCTCGTCATGGTTGTCCATGCCCAGAAGGATGGTCCCTTCCACGGCAATGTCGTGGTCATGGTAGCGTTTGATGCGCTCCCTGATAAAATCCGAGGTGTCGAACACGGCCTGGTACACATACCAGGCGCCGGCCTGGCGCGCCAGGTCGAGGACCTCCGGCTTGTCCTCTATGGTATGGCTGCACCAGTTCTTTTTCAGCGGTATCATCTCGCGGAAAAGGTCCATCTCCCACTGCGTGTCCTGGGCAAGGGAATTATCCACCACGAAGAGGCGGTTGTTGTCCGTGAGGGCCATTTCTTCAATGGCCCTGTCTATGGGCCGGGGGCGGAATTTCCTGCCGCCCAGGTAGGCCACCGCGCAGGGGTAGCAGTTGAACCGGCATCCCCGCGACGCGTGCACCAGGTCCACCATCTGCACGCCCTTGTAGTAATAGAGGTCGCGCTTGTAAATGCTCCGCCGGGCCGGACCCACGCTCTCTATGGGTGGGAGGTCAGCGAGATAGTTATAGACCTTCTTGAGGCTGCCCTTCCTGAAATCGGAAAACACCTCTTCCATGCGGCCTTCCGCCTCGCCCAGGAACACGGCATCGGCGTGCTCCATGGTCTCTTCGGCATGGAGCATGGCCGAAATGCCGCCGAACAAGACCTTCTTCCCGCGGCGCCGGTACTCGTCCGCTATCTCCCAGCCGCGCTTCACCTGGGTCGTGAGCATCATGGATATGCCCACAAAATCAACCGGGTCGTCGTAGCTGAAACGCTCGAGATTTTCGTCGATGAATTCAACCTCGACGTAATCCGGCAGCGCGGCGGCCATCACCGCCGGTCCGTGGGGCGGCAGGTTGAATGTTGTCTGTTCCGGGAGTTTCTCCCAGCGGGGATAGATAAGTCTGAATTTCATAAGGTGCTCCTCGCGCAGACAAAAGCTTCTCTGTACCGACCTGTCACTGTCAAGCATTTAACAATTTTATGCCACCGCCGCCGGTTCAATGGCAGAGGTTTGCATCCCGCTCTTCACTGTTTTATATTCACCAGACTTGAACATCCCGACAGGATCGGGCCAAGTTTTTAATTGAAATATATTATGGCTGTATATATTTTTAAAGAGCTGTCATTATCGAATGAATACACGTAGACACAGGGAATCCGAGTGAATGACCGGAAAAAAGGGAAAAACCATCCTTCTTGTTGACGATGAAGCCATCATTGCCATGGCTGAGGCCCGGATGCTGGAAAAGCACGGGTATGACGTCATTACCGCCTATACCGGCGAGCAGGCGATCAACACTGCTTCAGAAACCCCCTCCCTTGACCTCATATTAATGGACATAGATCTCGGTTCCGGCATGGACGGCACCCAGGCCGCTGACATTATTTTAAAAAACATGGATATCCCCGTGCTTTTTCTTTCGAGCCACACAGAGCCGGAGATGGTGGACAAAACCGAGAAAATCACCTCATACGGCTATGTGGTGAAAAATTCCGGCGAAACAGTGCTCCTCGCTTCCATCAGGATGGCCTTCAAGCTCCACGAGGCCCACCGTGAATTGAAGAACCGCGAAGAGGCCCTCGGCAAAAGCGAAAACAAGCTGGCTATAATATTTGAAAACACCCCCAACGCCATAACCATCACAGAAATGGAAACGGGGACCGTCGTTGACGCCAACAAGGGGATCGAATGGACCGGATGGACCAGGGAAGAAGTCATCGGTAAAAGTCCCGCCATGCTGCGGAGCTGGGTCAATCCCGACGAGGAAGAGATAATCACGACCACACTACGGTCCGAGGGAAAACTGTCCAACCACCGCGTCGACTTCCATAAAAAAGACGGCTCCGTGGCCCATGGCCTCATGAATTCAATTTTTATCGAGATGGATGGCAAGCACTACCTGCTGACAATAACCAATGACATGACAAGGCTCATTGACTCCGAATCCGAATTGCGCCATACCAAGGATGAACTTGAGAGAATAAACGAAGAGCTTAATGCCGCCATCGAGGAGCTCGAGGCAACCAATGAAGAACTGAAGGCGACCAACGAAGAGCTTGAGAAATCGAAAAACGATCTCGAGAACACGCTGGCTGAATCTCATTGTTGATCCCCAGGACACGATTGACAGTATGCGGCGCGCCATAGAAGAAAAGAGGGAAACCTTCGGGCTTGAATACCAAATAAAAAGGCACCGTGATGGCGAACGAAGGTGGATGTACAGCATAGGGAAGCCTGTATTCGGCAGCAATGGCGAACTCAAAAGGATAATCGGAACCGTCCAGGACATCACCGACCGTAAAAATTTCGAGATGTCCCTCAGGCTCAGCGAGGAACGGTTCAGCGATCTTGTTCAGTTATTGCCTGAAACGGTGTTTGAGACCGACCGCACGGTCAGGATCACCTTTGTCAACCAGGCCGGCCTGCTGCGGTTCGGCTATTCCAGGGATGATGTTGACAGGGGAATACAGGTAATCCAGATCATCGCCCCCGAGGACCACCGGCGGGCCTTGGAGAACATCGAAAAAATCATGAACGGCGAAAGATCCGGCCTGAACGAGTACCTGGCCCTGAAAAAAGACGGCACCCCCTTTCCGGTGCTGGTGCATTCATCCCTCATTGTCCGGGACGGTAAACCTGAAGGGTTCCGGGGATTCCTGGTGGACATTTCCGAGCGCAAGCGTGCGGAACACCTCCTCCGGGAGACAAAAAACTGGTATCGCAGCATCATCACGTCTATCCCCATCGGGATGCACCTGTACCGTCTCGAACCTGACGGCCGCCTGATTTTTGACGGCGCAAATCCCGCGGCGGACAGGATCCTCGGCGTCGACAACAGCGTATTCATCGGCAGGACCATCGAAGAGGCCTTTCCGGCGCTGACGGAAACCGAAGTGCCCCGGCGCTACCGCGAGGTTGCCTCAACGGGGACCCCCTGGTTCACGGAGCAGGTCGACTATGACGAAAATTTTATACGGGGTGCCTTCGAAGTTCACGCCTTCCGGATCGGCAGCAACCGCATGGCAGCGGCCTTCACGGATATAACCGTGCGTAAAAGGGCGGAGGCGGCGTTGAGAGAAAGCGAAGACCGGTGGCATTTCGCCCTTGAGGGGGCCGGCGACGGCGTGTGGGACTGGAACGCGTCAACTGACAGGGTCTACTTCTCCCATCAGTGGAAAGCAATGCTCGGCTATGAAGATGATGAAATAGGCGACACTCTTTCAGAATGGGACTGCCGGGTTCATCCCGATGATCACGACCGTGTTTACGCGGAGCTGAACAGGCATTTTGAGGGGAAAACAGAGGTCTACACCAGTGAACACCGGATCAGGTGCAAGAACGGCGAATACAAGTGGATACTGGACCGCGGGAAAGTCATCGACCGAACCCCCGAGGGGAAGCCCCTCCGGGTCATCGGCACCCACACCGACATTTCAGAGCTCAAGCGGAATGCGGAGGCCCTCGGCAAAGCTATCACCGAGAAGGAGGCCCTTCTCAGGGAACTGCATCACCGGATGAAGAACAGCCTGGCCATGATATCCGGCATCATCAACCTGGAGCATGAGCGCGTCAGTGACAGCGGCCTGCGGGACGTCCTCGACAACATCAAGGCCAGGATAATACGTTCTCGGTACGGGCTCCTTTCACTACGGAAGCCTGATTTCGCACGGCACAACACTCTTTTCCGGGATCAACCGTCAGGTCAGATACGCCGGCTTTACCAGGGGAAATCCCTAGCGAATTTTTTCGGCTTCAATCAAGTCAAGGCGGAGCGAGTATCCTATCATACCCGCTGACTCGAGTTCAATTTTTTTCGGCAGAGTGTCGGGCTTGAGATCCATGAACCGCACCGTGCGCAGGAGCCGTGACGACCGGTCATAGGCCCGTAACTCAATGTCTCCCCCTTCCTTCATGATTATAAGAATATCACCTTCATCCGTCCTGAACCTTCCGGCATGGTTCCCGTTTTCCAGCGTGCCGGCTTCCGCCATTGCTCCCTTCGGGGCAAACAGAATAAGGCGTATGTCACGCATCATGCCCTTTACCAGGTCCTGGCGTCCCAGGGGACCTATGCCCCTGTTTATAACAAGGCGTGTCTCATATTCTGCGTCAAGAAGTACCAGTCCCTCGATGGACATGAGGGTGCTGTGGATCTTTCCCGTATCGGAAGAAGCCATGGTCACGCCGATCATGTCGGCCGTGGAGCCTCCGGGGAGAGTCCCCTGGATGGAATGGACAACCCGCCAGCTACCCTTCAGAAAGGGAGTCATTATCTTCTTGGTCAGATCCGCAGTATCTGATATTCCGGCAGGATGTATTCGCGGAAGACCGGCACAGGAAAGGATACAGGCGCTCATCGCCACAATCGCGGTGGCTCTCATTGCAGGCTCTTAAAGAGGGAATCGGGGATCTTTGCATTCATTTTTACGTTCGTGAAGTCAATTACGGTGTAAGATTTTTCATTCTCATAGATGCGGACTGCCTGGATTACACCGGGTCTTGGGGAAAGCTTCAGCTCGATACGCTGGATAATGGCCGCCATCGATTGTTCCTTCGGAGTGAGAACGATGATCCTGCCCGGCCTGAGCTCCGGTTTGAAGGCCGGGTTCGCGTCGAAATTTCCCTTCATCCACATGGTTATCTCCTGAAGCACTATCTGCATCGACTGGAGGCGGGCGGAGGAATCCTTTGTCACGGAGTCTCCTTTTTTTATGTAGCGCGTCACGGTCCCGTCGTGCATCAGCAGTATGCTGTTGACAGGCGACGTGTATTCCCAGCGGAGGGAACGGGGCGCCTGGAAATAAAGCGTTCCCTTCGAGACCAGGGGCTTAGCCAGGATCGCCATGTGCTTCTTCTGGACGAATTCAGCTTCAATGGATGCAATGTCCTTCGCCGTTTTCCTGATCTGGTCCCAGGTGTCTCCCCAGGATATGAGGCATAACGAAAGCGTAAGGATAATCGGATATTTCCATTTCATGATTATTGTACCTTCATTTTCTTTACCGTAGAGACCTCACCCTTCGGTCCCCCTCTCCTACAAGGAGAGGGGGGAGGTGAAGCAAAATAATTGTCTCGTAGCCCTCTCCCGCGGGAGAGGGCGCGCCGAAGGCGGGGCGAGGTCTTGTCCTCTTCCGCTACATCATCCCGCCGTTGACCGATATCACCTGTCCGGTTATGTACGACGCGTCATCGGAGCAGAGGAACCGCACCACCTTCGCGACTTCATCGGGCTTTCCTATCCTTCCCATGGGGATGATGTTTTTTATCATCTCGACCGGCGCGTCCCTGATCATGTCGGTCTCGATGAGGCCCGGGGCCACGACGTTCACGCGGATGCCCTTCTTCGCGATTTCCGAGGCTATGGACCGGCTCGCGCCGATGAGGCCCGCCTTGGCCGCGGAATAGTTCGCCTGGCCCTTGTTGCCGATAATGCCCGCCACCGACGCGATGGAGACCACGGAACCCCGTTTCTGCCGCAGCATCTTCTTCAATACCGGCTTCGTCATGTTGTAGAACCCCTTCAGGGTCGTGGCGATGACCCTGTCCCAGTCGGCCTCGGGCATCATGAGGAACAGGTTGTCCGCGGTGATGCCGGCGTTGTTAACCAGGATGTCGATCACCGGAAAACGCCCCGCGATGTCGGTGACGGCTTTTTCCGTTTCGGCCGAATCAGCGACGTCGAATTTCATCACCTCGCCGTCGCCCCCCTCGGCCCTGACCATGGCGAGGGTTTCGGCCGCGGCTTTATCGTTTGACCGGTAGTTGACGATCACGTAGCAGCCGTCCCGCGCCAGCTCGACCGCTATGGCCCTGCCGATGCCCCGGCTCGCGCCGGTTACGATGGCCGTTTTCCTGCCCGATGGCTCACTCATGACGGTATCCCCCCAGTATGATGGTTATCTTTTTCGGGTCTGAACACCTGGAGCTCCACTTCGGCCGCCGGCTCTCCGTTTATCCGGACCCTTCCCGCGATTACCGCGTATGATTCTTCCCTTTTGCTTTCCTCGATGGCAACCATGATCCTCGTTCCCACCGGAATCCTGTCGAGGTAGAATTCGGCTTTCTTGATCCCGACGAGCCACCCGACCTTGCCCGACGGCCGGTCGCTGTGGCACTCCTGCCACCCGAAGTTCACGCCCGCCGTCTGGGCAACCAGCTCCACCAGGATGACGGGGTTGACGCTACCATTTTCACACGTGGGCCATCCGGGAAGGGCCGTTGAAACGGTAACGCAGCGGTTCCCGCCGACCTCGACAATCTCCTGCACGAGCATCATGCTTCCGCGGTGGGGGATCATTTGTTCTATCGTATACATGGCGTTATCAGCTATGGCAATGGCTTAATACCGTACCGGCACCGCGTGATTGATGTCAATAAAAATATCTTGACATAACGGCGCCTAAAGGCTGTATTCAATGTCGCCTTATCGGAAACCTGCGAGGATACAAGAGGATACACATGGAACAACTGATAAACGAATTGAAAGAAAAAATCATAGATACCCTTGATCTTATCGATATAACCCCGGAGGACTTTAAAGAGGACGACCCCCTCGTGGGAGGCAAGCTCGGCATCGATTCAATCGACATACTGGAGCTCGCCATGATGATAGACAAGGAATACGGCATAAAGATTGACAATAAAGAGCTGGGACAGAAGGTCTTCTCCACGCTCAGGACCCTCGCCGAACACATACATAAAAACCGCAAGGGGTAAGGTTATTGAAGGGCGATCGCGTTTTTATTACCGGGATGGGCATCGTCAGCTCACTGGGGAGCGGCGTGCAGGAGCATTACGATTCACTTAGAAATAACCGTTCCGGGATAAAGCCCCTCACCCTGTTCCCCCTTTCGGAGGGCAACCGCCATCCCGCCGGGGAAATAACCGGGTTTGAATGGGACCGGTCCGTTCCGCGGACCCACGGACTTGCCCTTGCCGCAGCGAAGGAGGCCCTCTCCGGCAGAAACACCGTCCCCGACGCCGTCATCATAGGCACCACCACCGGCGGCATGGCCCTTACCGAAGAGCTCCTCAGGAAAGGGGAGAAGCGGCCGGATTGCTACCGGTATCATTCAACATCATCCGTCGCCGAATACTGCGCTGCCGCCCTGCGCTGCCCCGGCCTCATCGTCACCGTGACCAACGCCTGCTCGTCGGGTTCGGCCGCGATCAAGCTCGCCCTTGAACTGCTCCGGACCGGAAAAGCCACATGCGTCCTTGCCGGCGGAGCCGACTCGCTCTGCCGCCTGACCTACTATGGGTTCAATTCACTTCAGCTCATAGACCCGGAGGGTTCACGGCCCCTGGACCGTTCGCGCCGCGGCATGTCCGTGGCCGAGGGCTCGGCCATGGTGCTCCTGGAGGCTTCCGCTTCCGCTCCTGAAGGCGCCATCGCCGAAGTGCTGGGAGGCGGCCTGAGCTGCGACGCCCATCATCCGGCGACGCCCCATCCGGAAGGAGCCGGAGCCCTGGCGGCCATGGGCCGGGCCATTAAAGACGCCGGAACAGCTTCGTCGGGCATCGAGTACATCAATCTCCACGGGACAGGAACAAAAGATAACGACCTGGCCGAGGCCGCGGCCATTCGGGCACTCTTCGGCGGAGCGGTCCCGCCCCTCTCGTCCATAAAGGGCGCCACGGGGCATTCCCTCGCCGCCGCCGGGGCCATTGAAGCGGTCGTCTGCTCCATGGTCATCCGCGACGGTTTCATCCCCGGCAACACCGGCTGTACGGACCCGGACCCCGAACTCAAGGTCAGCCCGGTCCTTAAGGCGCTGGATAAAAAAACCGGCACCGTGCTGTCAAATTCCTTCGGCTTCGGCGGCAACAACGCCTGCCTGGTGCTGGGCGACCCTGCGGCGCCGCGGAAAACACGGCCCCATGGAACCGCAGCGGTCTTTGAAATACTGGGAGGCGCCTGCGTGACCGGCGCCGGTGACCTGGCCCGGACGATCGCTTCCTTGCAGGAAGGCAAGAACTGCGGCGGGACGCTCCCGCTCCCGGACATCTCGAAAAATCTGCCGGCCCGGGAAGTGCGGCGCCTGAAGCGTCTTCCCCGCCTGGCCCTGGCCCTGGCCCTGGACGCGCGCAACGCCGCGTCCCAGGACCCGGCCTCCATATTCTTCGGAACCGCCTGGGGCCCCCTGTCCGAAACCTACGATTTTCTGACGAAGCTCTACGAGTCGGACGAGCAGTTCACCAGCCCCACCGATTTCGTGGGTTCCGTCCATAACGCCCCGGCGGGCCAGATAGCCATCTGGCTGAAGGCGACCGGCGCGAACATTACCGCCACCGGCGGCGACTATTCCTTCGAGCAGTCCCTCTTCGCCGCGTCGCTGGCCGCCGGCAGCGGCGAGACCCTGCTGGTTATGGGCGCCGACGAGCATCATGAAGAGCTGTCGCCCCTGTTTGACGGATCGGTGCGGGCCGGCAAGGACCCCGCCGACGGCGGCGGCGCCCTTATACTCAAAAAAACAGAGTCTCCCGCAGGTCCCTGCATAGCCCCCCTCTTTTTCGAAAACTACGCCGCCAGCCCCGGCGCAATCGCCTCGCTGGTGCGTTCCCTGGGGGGCGCCGACGGCATCAACGCAACCTGCGCCGCCGTGTTCGCCGGCATGCCCGGCGGGGAAAAAGCATCCTGCCGGAAACAGCTGGACGAATTCCTTGACGCGACCGGCTACACCGGCCCGGTCATCGACTACCGGGCCCTCCTCGGCGAATTCGGGACCGTCACTGCCGCCGCCGCAGCCGTCGCCGCCCAGTGCGCAAAAGAGGGGATGGTGCCGGCGGCCCTTGCATCAGGAGCCGCGCTCCAGCTCAGGGGAAAGCGGCTCCTCATGGTGGGACTCGGTTCCTTCGTGACCGCCATGGAAATAACCGCCTGATACTGCCCGATCATGAAGATACTGCTCATATCAGCCAATACCGTGAGGGTGCCCTATTACGTTTATCCCCTGGGGCTTGACTACGTGGCCGGCGCCCTCGAGGGCCGGCACACGGTGAGGGTCGCCGATATCAATCTGTACAATAAAACCGCCCCGATCATTGACATCATCCGGGACTTCGGACCGGACGCAATCGGCCTCTCCCTCCGCAACATCGACAACACCGACGTTCATGACGCCAGGGGGTTCATACCCAAGTACCGGGAGCTCATCGCGTCGATACGGAGCGTCTCCGTCGCGCCGGTCATCCTCGGGGGGAGCGGCTTCACCATCTTTCCGCGGCTGCTGATGACCGAGCTCAAGGCGGACTACGGCATCATCGGCGAAGGGGAGCGTCTCCCCCTCCTCCTTGACGCCATCGAGAAAGGGGCGGATGCCTCCGGCATACCCGGGGTCATTACGGGAACGGGGGAGGAGAAAATCCCACCGCCCTTTGACGACACGTTCCGGCGTTCCTTCATCGGCGGCGACATCGCGCAGTTCTACACCGCCCGGGGCGGGATACTCAACCTGCAGACGAAGCGGGGCTGTTCCTACAACTGCATCTACTGCACCTATCCCCATATTGAAGGCTCAGCCCTGAGGCCCATACCCGCCGAAGAAGTCGCTGAGACCGCTGTCACCCTTGAAGCCATGGGGGGAAAATATTTCTTTATAACCGATTCGGCCTTCAACTGCGATTACGAACACAGCGCCGCAGTGGCCCGATCCTTTAAATCCAGGGGAGTGACCATTCCCTGGGGCGCCTTCCTTGCCCCCACGAAACCGCCGGCGGATTATTACCGACTGCTCAGCGACGCCGGCATGACCCACGCGGAGTTCGGGACCGAGTCCCTCTCCGACGCCATGCTCGCGTCGTACCGCAAGCCCTTCAACGTGCGGGACGCGATCGCGTCGCACCGGGCGGCCGTTGACGCCGGTCTGTACGTCGCCCACTATCTCCTGCTCGGCGGGCCCGGCGAGACGCGGGAAACCATCGAGGAAACCCTCCGGAACGCCGAGGGGTTGGACCGGACAGTCCTCTTTTTCTTCTGCGGCATAAGGATTTACCCCCACACCAGGATATACGATATAGCGCTCAGCGAAGGCCAGATATCCGAAGGCGACAACCTGCTGGAACCGGTCTTCTACCAGTCCCGCGGCATATCAAGCGATGAGATTCTCCGCGTCGTCGGGGAGCGCGCCCGGGGCCGTGAAAACTGGTTCGTCGGGTCCACCAGCGAACACACCACGCGCCTGGTCGCCCGCATGCACAGGCAGGGACACACCGGACCGTTGTGGGAGCACATGATACGATGAAAAACGGCCCCACACTGGCTCCCCTGGCGCCTGCCCATTTGGTCGGCCTGGGCGCCTTTCAGGCCGCTGCGGTCCTGGCCTGTATCGATATCCGTCTCGCCGCGATCCCTCTGGCAATCTTTCTCGTCCTGTGCCTGGCCGCGCCCTTCCTCCCCGGCTTCGGCTTCTTTCTTCCCATTGTTCACCGCGGGACCCCGGACAAGGGAGCGGCGGCACTGACCTTCGACGACGGGCCTGACCCGTCGACCACGGGCCGACTTCTGGACCTCCTTGGGGAGAAGGGAGTCACGGCGACTTTTTTTATCACCGGATCACGGGCAGCCGGGCACCGCGACCTGGTGCGTGAGATACTCGGCCGGGGCCACTCCATCGGGAACCACACCTGGCATCATGACCCGCTCCTGATGCTGAAAAGCGCCCGGCGGCTCCGCGAGGAAATTTCCGGTACCCAGTCCCTCCTTGCCGAGTTCGGCGTCCGGCCCCTCGCCTTCAGGCCCCCGGTGGGAATCACGAACCCGCGCCTCTGGCGCGTCCTGCTTGAAACGGGCATGTATTGTGTGAACTTCAGCCTGCGCCCCGGCGACGCGGGGAACCGGCGCATCGGCGGCCTCTCCCGGAAAACAGTGAAAAAGGCAAAGGCCGGGGACATCATCCTCCTCCATGACGTGTCGCCGGGACCGGGTTTCGATGTGGATCACTGGCTCGGCGAAATCAGATCAATCATTGACGGTCTTAAGGTAAAAAACATCGGCATCCTCCCCCTCGCCGATATCATAGGCCGGCCGGTCATGGTGCCGGGCGCCGTACCGGACGGCCCGGCAAATCCTGCCGCAGCCTTTTACGATTTCATTGCCGATTCCTACGACAGGGAGCGGAACGCCCGCCGCCTGTCACCGGCCGCTGCCGCCGAAAGCGCCCTCTTTGAAAAGAATTATCTCCCGCTCATATCCCCGGATCACCGGGTCCTCGAGATCGGAGCGGGCACCGGCATCTACACGATCCCCCTTGCCCGCCGCTGCCGGGAGGTCACGGCCATTGAGCCGTCAGGGAACATGCTGGCCGCTCTGAAGAGCAAGGCCTCCCGCGGGGGGCTGTCCAACATCATATGCGTAAACCGGGACATTTCCGGTTTTTCGCCGGAAGGACTCTATGACAGCGTCTGCGCCTTTTCCTCTTTCGAGTACATCCCGGACCTGGAGAACTTGATCAGGAAGGTAGCGGCGTCCATCAGGCCCGGCGGCACCGTCTACTTCACCACGGCCCGCCGCTCCTTCTTCAGGTTCTTCACCCAGATCGGTAACGCCCTGCGCCAGGGCCTGTGGCTCCATGCCCGGAGCGAACGCGAGGTCAGGAAAGTCCTTTCAGGTTCGGGGTTCGACCAGATTACCATATCCTCCCATGCCATGAAATGCCCCCTCCTGGGGGGGATTCTGCTGGAGGCACGGGCGGTAAAAACCTCCAGGGACCGGTAGGCTTTTTTTTCTTGACACCCTTCAAGCTATTTATTCTATTAATACCGCTGTAAACAGACCCCTGAATTCAATCAAAATTCCCATACATTTAGATCATTATGATTGAGATCAGAAAAAATGAGTTTTGTTAACTAATGCACAACACGTGGCACTTTTTGAAAAACCTTAAGGAGACGGACTCTCTCGAAATCTCTGCCGAAGCAACACTGGAACCTGACTCGTTATGGTTTGACGGCCATTTCCCCGGCACCCCGATACTTCCCGGAATCGCCCAGCTCACCCTGGCCTTCGACGCGATACAGGAGCACTCGAAACGGAACGGCCGTCAACTGGCTCTGTCAGGATTATCCCGGGTGCGCTTCAGGCAGTTCATAAAGCCCGGCGACACGGTACTGGTAACGGCGGTTCCGGAAAAGGACGATCCCGCCCAGTACAAGTTCAGGGTGACCGTTGGCGGCCAGGTGGCCTGCAGCGGATCCATGAAGACGGCGCCGGTCAATAGTTGACACGTGCCGAATTACATGCAGCCTTGCATTATCCAATTGAGGAGGAAGATAGATGGCCGACAAAAAAACACTGCTCCGCGTGGCTGAAATTCTCATAGACGAGCTGAAGCTCGAAGATGTTACGCCGGAAACCTTTGATCCCGAGGTCGATCTGATCGACGAACTGGGCATCGACAGCATGGACCTGACCACGGTGGTGCTTGTCCTTCAGGACGAGTACGGCATCACCATCGACGAGGATGATTATCCCAAACTGAAAAATGTGAAATTAATAGCCGACTACATCGAGCAAAAGCTGAAAGAAAAATAATTTGCACTGGCGCACCTGTCTTCGGCGGCAGGGCGGCAGGCAGGTACATTCATACAATCAACCAACACAAGGGAAGCACCCATGAATGTAAAACACGCGAAAAAAGAAACAGCGGACACGGGAAAAGGCGGGATGAAATTTTCCGATATCATCGCCGACCCTGTCGTCAGGGAGCGGTGGGAAAAGGTCCGGCGCTGGTTTTTCCTCAGGGAATCGACCTATGACATGACCAACCGCTGCAACATCCGCTGCGACGGGTGCTATTACTATGAAGGTGAAAAACAGTTCGCCAGGGAAAACAACAATCCCGACGACTGGCGCGCCCTCATGGAATCCGAAAAAAAGCGGGGCATCACCTATGTCGTCCTCGCCGGGGCGGAACCCTCCCTGGTCCCGGAGCTGTGCCAGGCCTGTTACGACGTCATCCCCCTGGGAAGCATCGCCTCCAACGGGTTTAAAAGGATTCCCGAATCTGTCGGCTACAAGATCCATATCTCCGTCTGGGGAAACGACGAGTCAAGCCTGCGGATACGCAACGCGAAAAACCTTCTGGCAAAACAGATTGAAAATTACCGGAACGATCCCCGGGCGGTATGGGTCTATACCTTCACGCGGGAAAACATCGGCGAAATATACGAAGTGATGGAGATGCTGTCGAAAAACGGCTGCCGGGCGACCTTCAACATGTTCTCGGCCCCCGTTGGCTACACCGGCACCCTGCGCCACGACGGGGAAACCCTGGCCCGCACCCGGAAGACCATGATGGACATCCTCGCGAAATACCCGGACAATGTCCTCTATTCGCCCTACAACGTGGTGGCCCACACGCATCGCCTGGGACTGCATGACCTGTACGCGTGCTCGTATCCGCGGATGAACCCGTCCACGGACATCGGCCTCGGCAGGTCCTTCCGCCAGTACCACGCGGACCTTTCCTGGGACCGCAGCATATCCTGCTGCGTGCCGGACACGGACTGTGTTGACTGCCGTCACTACGCCTCGGGCAGCGCCGTTGTCACGGCGCGGCTCTACCGCCACGCCACGGACCCGACAGCATTCAAGGCCTGGCTCGACTACGTCGACACCTACCTCGCGGTCTGGGTCATGGGTTACGAAAAGGGAAAAAATCTTCTGGATCAGATGACACCGCTGCCGGGGCACGAGCTATAGGCGGCCAAAGGCTATCTTCACGCATCACGGAACCAGGAAACTGTTAGGAGTACATCATGAATACCGTCAGCTCACTGCTCGATAAAGAATGGTATGAACGATACAAGAAAATATCGCAGCTCAACATACGGAGCTCCATATACGACGTGACCAACAACTGCAACCTTCGCTGCAAGGGATGCTTCTTTTTCTCCTCCGACGAGCACAAGAAATCGCCGGACGAGCCGGACATCAAAAAATGGGAGGCCTTCGTAGACAAGGAGAAGGAGCGGGGCGTCAACCTGGCCATCCTCATCGGCGGCGAGCCCACCCTCTACCTGGACCGGGTCGAGGCCTTCTACAAGCGCCTTCCCACCTACTGCGCCACCAACGGCATCATCAAGGTGCCGCGGGACCGCTTCCCCGACATGATGGTGGGCATTTCCCTCTGGGGCGACGAGGAGGACGAGAAGACCCTGCGCGGACGCGATGTATTCTCGATCTCCCGCAAGAACTACGAGGGCGACCAGTACACCTACTATCTCTACACCATAACGCCCAAGCAAATCGGCAAGGTCGAGACGATCATTAAGAAGATCCGCGACGCGGGTCTGAAGGTGCACATGCAGCTCCTCTCCAACGACGAGGGTGTTGACGGCTTCTCCTGGACAGAGAACGAGCTTGCCGCCATACGCGCCGAAATGGACGATATGCTGGACAGGTATCCTGACACGGTCATATCCTCGAAATATTACCATGAGATCATAACCACCGGGAAGATGCTGGGCCGTCCCTTCGGCTGGAACGAGTGCCCCTCGGTGACGAAGCCCCTGGATAAGCGGAACCCGCAGCCGAAGCGCCTCATCGAGTTCATCCGCTGGGCCGCCGACCTCCAGACCATGCACCGCTGCTGCACCTCGGAGACCCGGGACTGCTCCACCTGCAAGGACGGCGCCGCCCACATGAGCTGGGTCATGGTGAACAAGAGGGCCCACCTCCGATCCGCGAAAGACCTCCAGAACTGGATCGAGGTCTACGAGATGTTCGCCAAGCTGTACAAGTTCATCCCCTGGTAAAAGATGGATCCGAAACAAGCGGTTATCGTCGGATACGACATGGTCTCCCCCCTGGGCACCGACCTGGAGACCCAGTGGAGCCGCGCCCGTGCCGGCGAAAGCGGCATCGGCAGGTTGACCCGGTTTCCCTATAGCGACGATTTCCCTGTGCAGATAGCAGGCCAGGTGGAGGATATAGACGTCACACCCTACCCCTTCCTGTCGCCGCGGGAAATGGCCCACTGGACCTCGCCGATTTTCAGGAATTCATTGCTGGTGGTCCACCGCGCCCTGACAGCAAGCGGCATCGAGATCACGCCGGAACTGGCGCCCCGCACGGGCATCACCTTCAGCACCGCCGTGGGCGGCCTGGACGCGGTCATAGCCGCCGACCGCCTGATGGTGAAGGACAACAGGCTCCCCAACCCCTTCACAAACCCCAACTCCTGCATCAACATGGTGGGAGGAAAGGTCTCGATCCTGACCGGCGCGACCGGGCCCATCACCGCCACCATAACCGCCTGCGCCACCGGCGCCACCTCCCTGATCATCGGATCGATGTTCCTCAGACAGGGGCTTGCCGACGTGGTCATCTGCGGCGCCGTTGACTGTCCCCTGGTCGAGCCCATCGTGGCGGGCTTTGCCACCATGAACGGCGCCTTCAAGGAGAAGAAGGACAGGCCGGAAAACCCGCGCTCAGCGAGCCGGCCCTTCTCGGCGGACCGGCGCGGCTTCGTCGTGTCAGAGGGAGCGGCCAGCATCATTATCACGACAAAAGAATTCGCCGATGCCCACCGCCTGAAATACGAACTGACCATAGCAGGCTATGCCATGACATCGGACGCGTACCATTTCGTTGCCCCCAACCCGGACACGGTAACGCGCTGCATCGCCGAGAGCATCGCCTCTGCCGGGCTCAAGGCGGAGGATATCGACGCGGTAAACGCCCACGGGACCTCCACAAAAATCGGCGACAAGATTGAGTTCGACGCCCTGACGAAAATCTTCGGCAGTGCCATCCCTCCGGTATCGGCGAACAAGTCCCAGATCGGCCACGCCATGGGCGCCTCCAGCGGCATAGAGTCGGTCTTCGCCATGGAGGGGATGCTGAAAGGGATGGTTCTTCCCACCATCAACTACAACGCCGACCCGGAAATCACCCTGGACTGCGTCCCAGAAGGGGCCCGTAAGCTCGACCAGGAGTTCGTCCTTAAAAACGCCTTCGGCTTCGGCGGGTGCAACTCCTGCATCGTGTTCCGGCGGTTGCGGTAACCAGGTTTTGCGGCGCGAAGGGCCACTACCACTTTCATCGTTTGCACAAAAGGCATGAGCCATGGTCTGCATATCCGACATACACTTCGGGGCCAACACTTCAGCCCATATTGCGCGGTTCATCGAAACCGCCTGCGACCCGGCCCTGAACCCGGACAGGATCGTGATCATTGCGGGCGACATGACCCAGCATGCCACGGAACCGGAATACCGTGACGCGGCGGAGCTGTTGCGAAAGCTTCTTGACGCCGGTCTCCGCGTCGTGCTCACGCCGGGGAACCATGACTTCGGCGACTGGATCGGGGAATATCTCTACACCAACCACGCGGCGAGGAACCGGTACCGCTCCCTCACGGAGCCGGTCTTCAACCAGAAAGAAATAATAGCTGTCGAGGATTACGACTCCATCATGCGCTGCGGGAGCAACATCTTCGTATCCCTCCGGAGTACCCACCGGGGCAAGGCCCACTCCCTGGGAATCATCGGCATAAACCGCATTCGGGAAAAACAGGTGGCATGGGCCGCGTCACAGCTTAAGTCGATGGACGCGACGGGAGCGATGCTTCACCTGGTGACGCACCGGAGCCTCTGGAAGGAGTCCGGGGACCGCCACAAGGGCCTGTACCGGCCGGATTACATTGAAAGGAACCTGCTTGAAAGATTCAGGTTTCACTCGGTCATCCACGGACACAACCACCGCTATCTCTTTGCCTGCACGTCAACGCCGCGCCTGGGGATCCCGGTGATACGGCTGTCCCTGCCGACCATCTCCGGCAGGAACAGGAAAAACCGCATCGGCTTTGTACGGTGGAACGCCCCCTACCGGGAGATCCCGGAATTCGTCATGTTATAGCGATTATCCGCATCAGGCCTTCTGCCTTCGACCGAGGGACGATTCAAGGCATATCATGCAGATATCATCCTTGAAGGTCTCGCTCTCCCTGAACTTCACCAGTTCCGCGTATATTGATTGTATGAATTCCCTGCTGGGCTTGTTCGCGTTTTTCATCACCACCCTGCCAAGGACCGATGAAAACTCGGCCTGCGGCCTCGAAATGCTTCTCGCCTCGATCAGCCCGTCGGTGAAGAGCAGCAGCTTTGCATTGGCCGGCAGAACGTCCCTCTGGTTCCTGATGGGGTGGTGGAATTTTGTCATCTCCGCGGACCTGAACACCGCGAGGGGGAGCGCCGTCACCGCCTTGAGGGTGCGCACGGTCTTGTCGCTGACGACCAGGGGCAGGTGATGACCCGCATTGGCATAGGTGATCTTCCGCGTATGGTAATCGTAGACACCGTAAAAAGCGGTGATGTAATTTTCCCCGGTTTTATCGTTCAGGAAATCGTTCAAATGATGCAGCAGCTTTGCCGGATCGTTTTTCAGCCTGCTCGATTCAAGAATGAGGACTTTCATCATGGCGGTTATCAGGGCCGAGGGCATGCCGTGGCCGGAGACGTCGCTGATGAATATGCCTATCTTGTGCGGCTCCCTGAACCTTATGAAATCGTAAAAATCGCCGCCCACGGCCTCCATCGGCCGGTACAGAGAAGATATTCCGCTCACGGGCGCTTCCCGCGGAACAAGCTGCTGCTGTATGACCCTGGTCATGGCCAGCTCCGTGGTCATGGTTTCGTTCCTGTCGAGCAGCTCTTTCCATTCCTCCTCAATCTTCTTCTGCTTGGTGGCGATCAATAACCGTTGCAGAAAGTCCTTCCGGGAAAATGCCTCGATATAATAGTTCGCCATCATCCCCAGAATATTTGCGGATATGAATATAAAATTTTTGTTGAGAAGGTTCCTCGTCATCATGCAGTTCTGCCAGAGCAGGTCACCGGCAGAATACACCGCGACCATGGCCCAGCAGGCCGCCACCGCGTACCTGAACCGCAGCCGCACCAGGGCATAGCTCCAGAAAATGACAAGAATGAAGCCGGCGTAATAATACAACCTGGCTTCACTGTCTATCGTGACAATGATCATGGCCAGCATGCCCAAACCGGCGGCGAGGACAGCGCAGCATATAACCGGCTGGTTGATTTTCTTGAACACCGACATGAACGACAATGAAAAGGCGAGGACCATCACCGGGCAGACAACGGCATACCTGATGATCCATAATGTGAACAGGGAGGGCGGGGCGAGAAAAAAATCGAGTATGCCGAAGGCGGCGTACAGCACCAGCCCCACCAGCAGTGCGGCCCGTATGGTGCCGATCGATTTCTGAAAATAGTCGTCTTTGAACAGCAATTCGAAGTCGCGCGAAAACATGAGGGGGGTCCGTTTCAGGTAGCGATTAATTTTCTCTTCCCATTGGTTCATCATCCGGTCCCCTGTATTCACCCGAAGTTTTTTAAAATCGATTCTCTGACCTTGAGGAAAAAACGCACTCTGAGACGGATCTTCTTTGCATAGGATATCGGAGATTAGGTAAACAATCAAGAAAATAATTAATTATCGGCTGATCCGGTCTGTTGATCCGGCTCTTTCCCCGCAAAACGCCGCGGTCAGGCTGTATAAAAAATTGTAGTTGTTAAATATTCCCGCCTTGCCTATTAATGACATACTTTTTATTGCAAAGGAATAACCGGCCGGTTATACAGAAAAACTTATGAAAGCGCCGAAAAACAGACGGGTCTATGTCATCGGATATGGGGCCGCCACCCCACTTGGCAGCACCTTCGAATCGTCCTGGGAGCGCGCCGTGCGCGGAGAGGCGGGGTTCAGGACCGTGACCCGCTGCCATGTCCAGACCGCCTGCAACGTGGTGGGAGAGATCCCCGACTGGGACCCCAGAACGCTTGATTTCACCGACGAGAAAGAGATATACAACTGGAACGCGGACTTCGTGCTCCTCACCATGGCGGTCTGTCAGGAAGCGCTGCGGGACGCCCGGCTGGAAATTAATGCCGAAACCGGCCCCCGCACCGCCTGCCTCATCGGCTCGGCCCTGAACGGCTCCGACGCCTACCGCGTGGCCATGGAAAACTACATAAACCACGGCCCCCTGAAGATCAGCCCCTACCTTCTGCCTAACCTGTGCGCGAACCTTCCCTCCGGCAAGGCGGGGATGCTCCTCGGCTTCACCGGGCCCATATTCTCGCCCGAGGGGGCGTGCGCCTCCGGCAACTATGCCATAGGCGTCGGCTCCCGGATGATACGGGACGGCGACGTCGATTTCGTGCTGGCGGGCGGCGTCGACACCTGCATCATTCCGGAAATCATCCACGGCTTTGAGAACATGAACGCCACCATCAAGATCAAGCACGGCGACCGCGCCTTCGATGACCCCTCAAAGGCGTCGAGGCCCTTCAGCGCCGACCGCAGGGGCTTCGTGCTTTCCGAGGGAGCGGGCGTCCTTGTCCTGGCCGCCGACGAGATGATCGACCACTACGGGCTCACGCCGAAGGCCGAGGTGCTGGGGATCGGCTGGAACTCCGACGCCCATCACATCACCCGCCCCAACAAGGAAACCATCGTGCGCTGCATGCGCATGGCCGTCGACGACGCGGGACTGGAGACCCGGGACATACAGTACGTCAACGCCCACGGCACGTCAACGCCCAAGGGCGACATCACGGAAGTTGAATGCCTCAGGGAAGTGTTCGGCAAGCACCTGGAAAAGATGCCGGTGTCGTCCAACAAGTCCCAGATCGGCCACACCCTGGGCGGCGCTGCGGCCATCGAGGCGTCCTTCGCCATAGAGGGAATGCGCCGCGGCATCATTCTTCCCACGGTGAACCATATCCCCGACCCGGAGATGGACGGCATCGACGTGGTGCCCAACGAGGCGCGGCGGCAGAACCATGAGCTGATCCTTTCCAACTCATTCGGCTTCGGCGGCACCAACTGCTGCGTCGTATTCAGAGGCAAGTGACATGAAACCGAAACCCTTCATTCCGGAACAGCATGACGGCGCCGGCCCTTTCGTGCGGGACAGGGTAAGCGGCCAGGTGTGGCACCGGTGCCAGCACCGGACCCTGTACGCGGACACGGACCGCTCCGAGGTGGTGTACCATTCCAATTACCTGCGCTATTTCGAGCTCGGCAGGGCGTCCCTCATGCGCGATGTGGCCTATCCCTACCGTGAAATCGAGGACAGCGGCTTTGTGTACCCCATCATCGACCTGGGCATCACCTTTTACAAACCCCTCTACTACGACGACCTCATCTGGATTCACACCCGGCCCATCGAACTTGAGCGGGTCAAGCTGAAGTTCGACTACCTCATCACCCACGCCGAGACCGGCGAGCTTATCTGCCGCGGCTTCACCAAACACTGCGCCCTGAACAAGGCGGGCATGCCGGTGGCGGTGGACGCGAAAACGGTCCACCTATGGAAGACCTTCCCAAAATAGGCGAAAAAAAAAGGCTCCCCCTCTCGCTGTCGGTGAAGGATTACCTCCGCGACCATGTGTTCAACGGCAGGGCCGTGTTCCCCGCGGTGGAGGCCATGCAGGTCCTTGCCGGATCGGCCCGTGACACGGTCCCGGGGCTTGATGTGAACGTCATCGCCGCCGCCGACTTCAACAAGTTTCTGGTTATCGATCCGGCCATGGCCGTGCTTGAGGCCTTCAACGAGCTCGAAAGAGACGGAACCGGTGATATAATCTCCAGGCTGGTCACGGTCAGGAAGCAGGGCACGACCTCCATCACCCGCGCCGTCGACCATGTGACTCTCCGCTTTCCCGGAGCCCGTCCTTCCATCACCGTTCCGCCCCTGGACGACACCCTCGGCCTTGAAGGGATATGCCTTCATCCAGGCAAGGATGATGTCTACCGAGATCTGGTGCCGTTCCAGCCGGCCTACCGGAACATCGAAACCCTGCATGTGTCAGAGCAGGGCGCCCTGGCCCTGGTGAACGGCGGCACAGCGGAGGCCCCCGCGGAGCCCCTTGGATCCCCCTTCCCCCTGGACGCGGCCTTTCACGCGGCCTGCGTGTGGGGACAGCGCCATGCGGGCATCGTGGGCTTTCCGGTCCATATTGACGAAAGATATATCCTGAAAAAGACAGGGGCCGGCGCGACCTATATCACCCGGGTGACCCCCCGGTCGGCCGACGGCGCTCTCCTGGTTTTCGACCTCTGGATCTACGACGGCTCCGGAGACCTGTGCGAATCGGTGCGGGGCCTCCACATGAGGGACGTGAGCGGCGGAAAACTGCATCCGCCGCACTGGATCCGCTCCGGCGCCGGCGACCCGCTGGAGAAGATCCGGGCACGGTGCCATGACATGGCCATAATTGAGCTTGATACGATCACCGCTCCGTGCGAAAAAATATTCTCGGTGCCTGAACGGGAGCGATCAGCCTCCATGAGGGAAAAGCGGCGCCTCACCTTCTGCTCCGCACGCCTTGCCCTGAAGAAGCTATCCCGGAGAATGGCGGGCAGCGACATGACTGCGCCCCCTGAAACCATAACCACCATCCATCCCGACGGCCGCCCCCGCTGTCCCGGCACGGACGGAGCAGAAACAATGCGCTGCACCGCGTCCCACGACTCGCGCTTCGCCGTGGCCGCCCTGTCGGAACATCCCATCGGGATTGACGTTGAGGAGATCACTCCCAGGGTCCTCAAAGGCCGGGAGCACTACATGAATCCCGATGAAATCGCCCTGGTAAAGGGCCATCCCCTGGGCGAGATGGAGGCGTGCCTGCGGGTCTGGTCCGCCAAGGAAGCGGTTTCCAAGGCATCGGGACTCCACCTGGTGGAAACCTGGCGGAAATCAACGGTTAAAAAGATCGGAGCAAACCAGAGTATAATTGCAATTGAGGGGAAAAACCATAAAGCCCTCCACGGGATCGTGGAGGGCCATATGGTTACGCTGGTTGTGTTGTAACGTATATACCTTTTGCCACTGGACCATATTACTCAACAGCATTCATAAACTCTTTTACTTTCTTGATACTGCTTTCGCCCAGCATGAAGGTCATGGGCGTTGTTCCGAAGTAGAGCCTCACGGCAACGGTTTTACTAGTTTTGATCGCGTCCTCAATGGCCTTGTTCAGTATCATCTTCGTAGACCATTCTTCATGCTCCGAGCTGGACAACTGGGTCCCGCCGGTGGCATAATTCGGCTGCGAGGAAATCGTTGTTACATTTACGGCTGATGTGTCGCCAAGGATCACATCATATGATTTGTCATTGACTTTAACAACAGCTTTTTTCTCCAGGTCCTGGTTTCCGGCAAGATAAACCAATTTTGCCTTTGTGATATGCAAACCTATTGTAACAGGAGACATTTTATTATTCTGTATATCGCGGGAATAAGAAAATATGGCGTAACCCCCGCCCTTTAACATTGACTCTTCAGAGCCTTCCCTGAGCTGCATGGTGACTACTTTTGCATTTTTAAAATCGTCTTTTACAACCTTGATTTTACCCATACATGAAACCAGCAGCACCGGAATAAACAAAAACAGAAGCTTTTTCATTAAACTCTCCCTAATATTTAATAAATGAATAATAAGATTAAATTTTGAATTATTATTGATAAAAAACAATAATAATTTACTACTTAACGAAATAATAGTGTCATCAAAGCTCAAATAATAACATTTTTTTTCATATTACTGAATATGATTGATAAAAAAAGAGATTATGATATTCATATGATACTAAACCGTGTTTCAACTGTATGCGGCCGCTCTGACACACAATAACCAGTACATACTTTGAATGTAATAATGAAATTTCTGATACTAATAATACTTTTCTACCTTGCCGGTTCCGTAAACTTTTCCATCCTCCTGTTCAGGTTCCTCGGCAAGGGGGACCCGCGGAAAAGCCACAGCGGCAATGCCGGCGTCACCAACGTGTACCGGATAGCGGGGCCCGCGTGGGCAGCGGCGGTGCTCATACTCGATGTGGGAAGGGCGGTCGTGATCGGCCTGCTGGCGGGATACGCCCTGAGCCCCGGGCAGACACCCTGGGCCGGCCTCGCCCTGGTCATCGGCAACCGGTATCCCTGCTTCCACCAGTTCCGGGGCGGCAAGGGCGTGGCCAATTACCTGGGCTTTACCGCCGCCGTCACCCCGGCAGGGGCAGCGGTGTCAGCCATAACCTGGGTGCTGGTTTACCTGGTGAAGCGGGCGCCCTTCATCGCGTCTTTCGCCATGATCGCGGTCCTTGCCCTGGGGACCATCGTCGCCTGCGGCTACAGGCCCGGGGCAGTGACAGGCGCCATCATCACGGTCCTGTTTATCATCTTCAACCACCGGAAGAACATAGAGGAATTTCTGGGTAAAAAAGAAGAGGTAGCGCCCCCCGACAGGGACGAGGGGTAACTCAACCCTCCCTGAGGAGCTTCTCGCCGTTTTGTATCTTCTGTTCCTTCACGATACGTTTCACCAGGCCGGAAAGAACCGTGCCCGGTCCGGATTCGACAAAGAGAGCGGCGCCGGCATCGCAGGCGGCGAGGACCGACTTTTCCCACTGCACCGGCTTCGACAGCTGTTCCACCAGCTTTTTTTTAATCCTCTCCGGGTCGTTTTCCATGGCGCCGGTGACGTTATCGATGAATTCCAGCCGGGGTCTGTTGAAGGTGAAATCCGCGAGGAACTTCTCGAATTCTTCAGCCACCGGCTTCATCAGTGAGGAGTGGAACGGCGCCGACACGTTGAGTTCCACCGCCTTGCCGGAGCCGCCCTCGTTTATCATCCCCACCGCCCGGGTGACCGTCGCCGTCTCGCCGGAAAGGACCACCTGCTGCGGCGAGTTGAAGTTGGTTATCTCGATCACGCCGTCCTTTGAACATTCGGACAGAATTTCCAGGAGCTTTGCCCGTTCGGTGCCGATGACGGCCGCCATCTTTCCCGGCGTGTTCTTTACCGCCTTTTCCATCAATTCGCCCCTGCGGCGCACGATCCTGACCGCGTCGTTGAATTCGATGACGCCGCAGTGCACCAGGGCCGTGTACTCGCCCAGGGAATGCCCCATGACGATGTCAGCTTTAAATCCCCGGGCATCAAGGGCCATGGCGAAGGCGGTGCCCATGACCAGCAGGGCCGGCTGGGTGTTGGGGGTGCGGGTCAGTTCCCCGTCCGGACCCTCGTCTATCAGCGCGCTCAGGGGAAACCCGAGGAGGTAGTCCGCGGCGCTGAACAGCTCCTTCTGTTCCGAGGTGAGGGTCCCGAGCTTGCTTCGCATCCCCACCGACTGGGACCCCTGCCCGGGAAACATGTATACCGTTTTCTGACCCATAGCTCCTCCCTTCATCCCTGATCAATGTCAAAATATCTCATGATGGATTCGCGGTCGTACTTGCCGGTCGACGTGGACGGCATTTTTTCCACGATCCGTATCCGCCGCGGCATCGCGTACCGCTCCAGGGTCCCGGACAGCAGCTCGCGCACCCTGTCCTCGTCCAGGTCGGTTTCGATGACGGCGGCAATGTCCGTTCCCCGGCCTCTCCTGCCGCTCATGGAAATCACGAAGACGTCACGGATCCCCGAGACCTCCTTTATCCTGTCCTGGACTTCATTCAGATCAACCCTTTTCCCCCCGACCTTGACCACGCCGTCGGCCCTGCCGAGGAGCGTGAAGCGCCCGGGGCCCGCTGGCGCGGCCCGGTCGCCCGTCGTAAAGAATCCCCTGCCGTCCGTCGGGAGGTCCGGGGACACGAAGGGGGACCTGACGCAGAGGCGGTCGTGGCTGATTTTCCATTCGAGGCACTCGAAGGGCTCGAGTTCGACGCGGCCCGTAGCGGAGGACTTGCAGGCTATTCCTCCCGTTTCGGTGGAGCCGTAGATCTCCTCGGGACCGACGCCGGTCTGCCGGTAGAAGGCGGCGGCGTCGTCCCTGTCGAGGGGGCCGGCGGAGGAAAAGGCAAGCCTGAGTTTCGGCGCGGCAATTTCCATCCCTTTCATCAACCGGTAGTGCACCGGCACGCTCACCAGGATGGTGACCGGCTTTTCCTTCAGGATTGCCGCTATCTCGCCGGGAAACACGTATGTCCCGGGAAGTACCGTGGCCGACGCGAGAAAGGGCGCCATAACGGTATACAGAAGACCGTAAATGTGATAGGGCGGAACCGTCGCCGCCACCAGGTCGTTCCCGGTAAAGGCGTATTTTTCAGCCTGGTAGGCCGCCTCGGCGAAGAGATTCACCGCTGTCTTCGGCCACACCTTCGGCTTCCCCGTGGAACCGCCGGTGAAGAGCTGCATGAACACCGCCTCAGCCTCCTTCGGCCGGGTCGCCGGAGGCCACTGGCCCGGTTCGGGGAGGATCCCCACCACGCCGTCCGGCAGTTCACAGGGGCTGTCCACGATGGCATGGCGGAACCCCATGATGTCGCGCATCTCTGAAAGGACCTGCGGCGACAGAGAATAGGGGAGAATGCAGACAGGTCCGCCGGCCAGGGACGAGAGCATGGCGGAGGCGATGATGCCGCGGTCCTCGGTGCAGATACAGACCGGCTCCCCGTCCGATTCCAGGGTGGCAAAGCGGTCAACGAAGCCGGCGGCATGGCTGTAGCATTCGCGATAGGTGCAGCCCGCCGCAACGAATTCCCTGTCCGGTTCCGCCGGCCCTGAAAGGAGGCGGCGGATCAGTGCTGTCAAATCAGTCATAGGGTGTATTGATGCGGATATGTTTGATAATAGCAAGGAAAAAATTTCAGGACCGGGTCCTGTTCCGGGCCGTACCGTTAAAGCAGGGATCCGAAAACGCGTCCTCCCATCGGGCCAGTTATTTTCCCGGTTCGAAGTTCTTCCGGGCCGCGGCAAAGGACGGCAGGTGCCTGACCAGGTACCAGAGGCTCCACCGGTGCTGCCAGAGGCGCTTCGCGAATCTCCGGCGCCAGGCGCGGTCGGAGTAGAAGCGCTTCACATGCTCGTTGTAGAGATGGTCAAGGCGCTCCCGCGAGGATATCCCCTTCGGAACGAACACGAAGTTGAGGCAGTTCATCTGCTGCCAGTCGTTCTCCAGAGTCCCCTCCTTTTCAATGCCGGCCCAGATGGGGGCGCCGGGAAAGGGGGTGAACTTGGCCATGTTCATATCGTCCAGGCCCAGGGACATGACAAAGTCGCTGGTGGCCCTGATCGATTCCTCGGTCTCGCCCGGGAGGCCCATCATGAAGAGCCCCTTGGCGCGGAGCCCGTTCTTCTGTATCCTCGCCACGGTTTCGCGCACCGCCTCGAGCTTCACCCCCGCCTTGTGGCGCTTCAGCATCGCGGGGTCGGCCGATTCGATGCCCAGGGAAACCATGAGGCACCCGGCCTTTTTCAGAAGGGCCAGGAGAGCGTCATCGGCATGGCCCACGCGGACCGCGCAGTTGAAATTCATCCCCAGCGGCCGCGTGATCAGAAGTCTGCACAGCTCCTCGATGCGCTCGCGGTTCATGGTAAAGAGGTCATCGTAGATGTTGACGTGGCGCACGGCGAAACCGGTCCGGAGGTGCTTCATGTGCTCGTAAATGTACCCCGCGGAGTTGTAGCGGAACCCCCGCCTGAACACGGAGCGGTCGCAGTAGGAACACTGGTAGGGGCACCCGCGGCTGGTGATCATGGTCGCCCCCGGTGTCCTGGTATAGCTGAAAAGCGGCAGGTTGTAGCCCCGGGGAAAGCCCGCCAGCTTGCCGTAGGCCGGGAAGGGGAGCGAGTCCAGGTCCGCAATATGGGCCCGCGGCGGATTGACCCGCACCGTGCCGCCTTCCCTCCATGCCAGGCCGCCGATCCCTTTCGGGTCCCTGCCGTCGGCCAGTTCCGCCATGGTGACCTCGCCCTCGCCGAGGCAGAGATAATCAATGTCACCGTAGTTCTGCAGCAGGGAACCCCCCAGAGCGGAAATATGTACCCCGCCGAAAACCGCGGCAATGCCGGGCAGTTTCTTTTTCACCAGGGCAGCAAGGCGGTAGCCGTCAAGGAACCCGGAGGTCGTGGCGGATACCCCGATCATGTCCGGCCTGAGGGAGGCCACGGCCGCGGCATTTTGCTCCGTGCCGGGAAGAGCGCCGGGGCCCAGGCAGTCATGGACAAAGACCTCGTGGCCGGACTTCTCCAGGTAGGAGGCTATGGAAAGAAGGCCGAGGGGCGCCATCCGGTTCGCCACGGCGGCAAGGTCTTTTTTTCCCTTGATCCAGTTTGACCCGGCGGGATGTACCAGCACAATTCTCATGGGGACATGAGATGGGCCCGAAGCGGAATAATGTCAAGGACTATACCGGCAGGGAGCGGCAGTCCCGGAAGAATGATCAGGAATGGAAGCCCGGCACAGGACCGGTCACTCTATATTGAGCCTCGATTTAAGATAGGCCGCGTATTTCCTTCCGACCGGGAGAACACTTTCGTCGTCATCCTTGAGGTGGGCGATGTACTGTCCCCCGATATAATATTCCATTTCGGTTATGAATTGTATATTGACAATGTGCTGCTTGTGGATCCTGACAAAGAGCTCTGCGGGAATTTTTATTTCCAGGTCCTTCAGCATCAGGGGGACCTCCAGGGCCCCTGATACCGTATGGAGCACAGAGTTTTTTCCCCGCGAGCACGCGTACACGATCTCGCCGTAGGGTACGATGCGATGCCTGCCCCCGTCACGGTATGCCAGGCCGATGCCTGGAGCGTGCCTCTCCGCCCGGTTCCTTCCTGCCGAGGCGTCCTGAAGGCTTAAAAACTTCTCCACGGACCTGTTAAAGCGCTTCATGTCAAAGGGCTTGAGAAGAAAGTCCACGGCGCCCACGTCAAAGGCGCGGATCGCATAGGTATCGTACGCCGTGGTGAATATCACATAAGGGACGCTCTTCAGGCGCTCCAGCACGTCGATCCCCGACATGCGGGGAAGGTTGATGTCCATGAACACCAGATCGTAGTCCTGGCCGGAGAGCTTCACCAGGGCCTCCTCGCCGTTCCTGGCGATGCCGGCCAGCTGCAGTTCCGGGCGCGTCACCAAGTAATCCACCAGGAGTTCCCTCGCGGGGACTTCATCCTCGGCGATGAACACCGAGAATATTCTTTCGCTGTTTCCGTTCATGTCAATCCTCCGTTGTTTTCCGATATCTTTCCCCCGTCGCAGAAAAACGCGAGATGCACCCTCGCGCCACCCTCCGCGGCGGTTTCAAGGCTCATCTCCACGTCATGAAAATAATAGTTCAGGCGATTGCGTATGTTCCCCAGGGAACGGGAAAAAAGGTCGCCGGAGCCGGGCCCGGGACCGTTATCGGCCACGGTGATCCGTATACGGCCGTTTTCCTCCCCGGCATCTATCCTGATCCTTCCCCGGGACCCCCTCCGCCTCAACCCGTGCTTCAGGGCGTTTTCCACCAGGGGCTGAATGGTGAGGGGCGGGATGCGTATTGATGAAAAATCGCCCCGGCGCTCCAGGGCATAGGTCATGGTGTCCCTGAACCGGAGTTTCTCCAGTTCCAAGTAGTTTTCCACGAATTTCCACTCGGCATCAAAGGGTATAAGGGAAAGAAAGGAATAATCGATCAGGAAGCGGTAATTATCGGCCAGCATGATGACGGCTCGGTCCGCCAGCTGGCGGTCCCTGCCGATAAGGGCATGGACCGTGTTGAGGGCATTGAACAGGAAATGCGGATTCATCCTCTCCTGGAGAAGCTTGTACTTCGCCTCGTCACGGTCTCGGACCGTTTTCTTCAGGGAGACCAGCGTCCTCACCCTGGCGAGAAGCTCTTCGCGGCGGACCGGCTTTGAGATGTAATCATTGGCGCCGCATTCAAACCCGGCGACCAGGTCCGTTATGCCGTAACGCGCCGTGAGGATTATGACCGGAAGTTCGACAAGGGTAAAGCGCTTCCTCGCCTCAGCGCACAGTTCGAGGCCCGACATCCCCGGCATCATGAGGTCAAGAACCATGAGGTCGAAAACTTCCTGCCGCAGCGCCTCAAGAGCCGCCGTGCCGCTCGAAGCGGCCTGAACGGCATATCCGTCGCAGGACAGGTGGCTCTTCATCACCTGCAGGTTGACGATGTCATCATCCACCACGAGTATGCGCCCCCGGCCCCTGCCCTCCGCCCCGGCGATGACCGAGCCCTCCCCTTGGAGGGCGAGGCGTTCCGGCGTCCTGCTGCCGTCCCGAACTGCACCGGCACATGCCCATTCATCCCTCCCGGCCGGACTGAGCGGCAGGGTGAAGGTGAACACCGCCCCCCCTCCGGGGGCCTGCCCGGCCCCAATCGACCCCCCGTGCAGTTCCACCATCTTCCGGGTTACGGAAAGACCGATACCGGCGCTCCCCTGCAGGCCGGGGCGGCCCTTTTCCTGCACATCCCGGCATTCAAAAATGCTGGATAGTTTATCGGGATGGATGCCGGGCCCCGTGTCCGAAACAGATATTTCCACCCACCCTTTCCTGGGGGACGGCCCTGCCTCGATGACCACGCTTCCCGAAAGAGTGTACTTGACCGCGTTGCCCACCAGGTTGTACAGCACCTGCTGCAGCCGGTTCTCATCGGCAAATACGGGGGGGAAGCCCGCGGGGATCGCATTGATGAGGGCAAGGCTCTTGGCTCCCGCCAGGGGCCTCACAAAGGCCAGAACAACATCGGCGAGAACCTTCATGTCCACCGGCCCCCGGTTCAGGACAATATCGCAATTCTTGAGCAGGGCAAAATCGAGCAGGTCGTTCACCAGCGAGGACAGGCGCCGGGCGCTGGCGATGACCAGTCCCAGGTTGAACCTCGACTCGAGGCTCAGCATACCGGAGCGACCGTCGACCATGGATTCCGCTATGCCGATGATGCCGTTCAGCGGCGTCCTGAGCTCATGGGACACTGTCGCAAGAAAATCATTCTTCATGGTATCCATTGCCTCAAGCCTCCTGTTTTTCCGCTCCAGCTCGACGGTGAGATCCTCAACGGCGCTCACTGTCCGGGAAAACCGTCGGGAGAGGAGAAACGCCTGCAGGATGATGAAGAACAAAAGACCGCAGGGTACCAGGTACCCGGTCCGGATGATCATGTTGTTGTGAAGGAAATCATTGAGGACCGCGGCAAACATGACGATGAACCCGCCGGTAAAGGGCACGGCCCCCTCCCGCCTTCGGGCAACGGACTTCGCCAGGACCGCGAGACCGTACAGGCATATGACAGCCGAGAGCACCTGGTACGGGACCATGGAATGGGTATAGCACCCTGGTTCTAATGCAATAACGGCACAGCTGAAAAGTATCCCCGCTGCAACAATGCCCGCCAGGACCCTGCGCGACAATTCATCCGGGAAGAGGGTATGGACAAAAAGAAAAAAAACCGGGACGCCGGCATAAAACGAAAGGTATTCCATTTTCAGGATCCCCTCCCAGGGAATCCAGGGCGCCATGCGCACAGCATAATATTCTCCCGTCACCAGGACCCTCGTGGCAATGAGCATGCAGAAAATCGCGAAATACAGATATGACCGGTCTTTTTTCCTCAGGCTGAAGAGAAGCAGGTGATAGGCGCCCATAAGAAAAATGGCCCCGAAAAGAAAAAAATCCCTGGCAAGGTTTTGCTCCCTCATGTCATGGAGATACGGCAGGGGCCCCAGCACTATGGGTTCCCACGCCCCTCCCTTGCGGTGATGGTAATTTGAAACATGCAGCAGGATATTCATTTGCCCGGGGCCCGCATCAACCTCAAATACGCCGGGACGGTATCCCGGCGACGCCTGTTCCGGCGATTCTCCCACAACGCCGCCGGACCCGATCGGCCTTCCGTTTATATACAGCGCATAGGCAGTGCCCATGTCCTGTACCTTGACGCCCAGCGTAACGTCCCCGGCGCCGCAGGCCTTTTCCGGGAGAAACACCTTCAGCAGGTAGGAGGCGCAGCCGTAGGCAGGGATCGAATGCCCTGACACTATTCGTCCGTTCCATATCCCCGGCACCTCCATGTATTCTTCACATGGTTCGCCGGCATCACCTTCCCGGGGGCCGAGCAGCCTGTTCCAGGCGAATCTCCAGTCGCCCGAGAGAGATACCGGGCCATCCCTGCCGAAGTCCCAATCCCGGAGATCCATCGTTCCCTTCACGGCCGCAGGCCGTTCCCTGCCGGAAAAATTCCCCGAGCATGACACCGACGTCAGAAGCATGAATACCAGGGCCGCTGCCTGAAGGGTCATCACAACCGTTCCCGGAATCCTCATGCCGAAACCGCCATTAATTGCGCCGTCACCGTTACTGCCCCCCTGCATGATAGTAGCGGCGGGGACATCAATCAGGACAAAATTTTTCCGGATACGGAGGAATGGAGCGGGGGACGACAGACAAAAAAAAACACTTCTGTCGATAAATACTTGAAATAATATTCAATATTTGCAATATTTCGCACTATTAATCAGGATGGTGCCGGCACGCTGAAATGCCGCCGCTGTTTTTAAAAAACCCGGGTATGGCAACTGTTTCGGTTCCACTCACCGGGAGAAAGCATTCACCGCAACTACCGGATTAAGGGAGACGCCTTGTTTTATCTTGAGATTATCCTGGCATGGGGAGCGGCAACACTCCTGCTGGTCATCGGCACGTATAATATTTTCAAGAAACTGCGCACTGCCGCCAATAGTGTCCTTGCCGCCCTATCCCTTCTGACGTCTGTACTGGCCGGCATGATTGGAACAAACCTCCTTGACCCGGGAATCATCCCGGCCGGCCTGATGCACCGCATAATTCTTGCGCTGCTGCTCCTCGCCGCGACGCTGTTCATGAGTTTTTTTTTCATATACCCGTACCCGAAGAAAAACCGTCCGGTTCTCGCCTTGGCGGCAAGCCTGCCCGGTTATGTCTTGAGCGCCATCATCATTGCCACTGATACTGTTTTATCGAGATCGGCTGACGACCCCGCCGCCAGCGCCCTGGGAGAGGGGTATCCGGTCTACCTGGCGGTCATAACCGGCTATCTCATCGTTTCTATACTGGTGATAGTGATAAAATCCGGCCGGAATGAAAACCGCGCCCAGAAGAACGACCTGGTCTACCTGATCATCAGCCTCGGCATTCTCTTTTCATCGTTTCTCGCGGTATCTCTTTACCTGCCCTATTTCCATGGCTTTAACCATCTGAGCACCCTCGGCATTCTCATCACCTACCCTTTCGCCCTGGCGATCCTGAACTACGCCGCCATCGACATACAGACTAAAGACCTGAGGGTTTTCTTTGCAACGGCTTTCTACTGGGTCATCCTGTTGACCCTCCTCTGCGTGCCGGTTACCCTGGTACTCAAGTTCAACACCGGGGAATACCTGCAGGAACCGGTGCCGCCCCTGGGAATCGCCCTGATAGTATTTTTATACCTGTTCCTGGTATTCAAATATCTGAGCCCGCGGATCGAAAAACTACCCACCCGTGGGCACCGGTCCAAAGTGGCCAGGGTCGACGAGCTGTTCAGCGAACAGCTGTCACCGGAGGCCAGGGAAGGAAAATCATGGGAAGACCTCCTGATGGCCCTGGTCGACGGTCTGGTTAAAAAATTCGACATCAGCCACGCCCACTTCTACCTGTATAACAGCCGGGACAAGAAGCTCGCGGTCATCCACAATTCCGTGAACGCCGTCCCCGACACTGAAATGGCCATGAACAGTCCCCTCGTTGAAGCGCTGGGCCGCAACCCCGTCATTCTCTACAAGCCGGCCGTATACTGGGGTGCCGAATTCAGCGAGCACCGTGACGACATTCTCGATTACCTGGAGCGGAACCGCATTGAGGTCATACTGCCCTTTCTGGACCGGGAGCGGCAGATCATCGGGCTCCTCGCCCTTGGCTCCCTCAGGAACAACATGATATACTCGAAAAGCCTTATTTCCGTCCTGGAGCTGTATCGGATACAGCTCCAGCAGCACCTGGCCAACTCGCTCATGCTCGAGCAGGTCCGGGCCACGCAGGTCATCGAGCACGACCAGATGGTCGTCAGCGCCGTTAAAAAGAAAATCATCCCGCAGAAGATCAGCCAGACGGCACGGTGCCGGGTCAGCTCGTTCTATATCAACAACTCGACCTACGGCGGGGATTACTTCGATTCAATACTGCTTGGCGAGGACAGGATCGTCCTCTTTATTTCGGATTCGTCGTATTCCGGCGTTGATTCCGCCATCATTTCCCTTGAACTTTACACGGTCCTGCACACGCCGACGAAGGTTCTCGATACGCCGGACAGGATCCTCGGCACCATGAACTGGGTCCTTTCCACGTCCCGGTTTTCCAGCAAGCACGCGACGGCGTACTGCGCCATCGTATCGTCAAACGGCGACCTTTCGTATTCCGGCGCGGCCTTTAACCCGATGATGGTCTACAGCCCCGCCGGCGACACCTTCACCTCCTGCGATGCCGGCGGCGTCCCCGTGGGCGCGGACAGGGCCTCGAAGTATGCCGCGAAGACGATGCGGCTGGTTCCCGGCACCATCGGCATACTTTACTCCGACGGCCTGGTGTCGGCGATGAACGACCGCGGCGACGTCTATGGTTTCACCAGGGTCAAGGAAATCATCAGGTCCGGGAAGGGCAAATCGCCGTCAGACCTTGCCCACCTGGTTTTCGATGATTACACAGCGTTCATAGCCGGCAGGAAACAGATCAACGATGTCAGCGTGATAATCTTCAAGTACCAGTGAGAAGAGCTGTGAAAGCTTCCTCAAAAGCACTTGCGGCGTCCATAGCAAGATACCGGAACATCCTGATAGTCATCAAGGGCTCCCCCGATCCGGATGCCATCGCCTCATCCTATGCCATGAGCGCCGTGTGTCGCTCCCTGAACGTATCCTGTTCAATGATCGCGACAAAGAAAATTTCACTTCCGGAAAACCGCGCCTTTGTCGACATCCTCGGCATACCCCTCGGCATCTCGCCCCATGCGCCGGACACGAGGGAGTTCGACGCCTATATCATCACCGACCACCCGTCCCTTGCCGCCAGAGAACTGGTCGGGGACCTGCCCTGCGCCGTTTATATCGACCACCATGAACCGGCCGAGGAAAAACCGAAGGCTGATTTCATCCTGAGAGACGTCGAGGCGGGCTCGACATGCACCCTCGTGGCTCTCCTCATCAGGGAACTGGAAAAGGGCCTTGAACCGGGCATCATGACGTCGGTGGCCACCGCCCTTCTCTACGGGATTTATACCGATACCGACAAATACTCCCATGCCGGACGGCTTGATTATGAAGCCCTGGACTACCTTTCCCGGTACGCGGACCATGATACCTTCAACAGGATAAGCAGCACCCCCCTTTCCCGGGAGACACTGCGGCTGCTGAAAAACGCCATTGAGAACAAGACGCCCTACAAGGACTGGCTCATAGCCGGGGTCGGGTTCGTGGACTCGGGCGAACGGGACAGCATCGCCATCATCGCCGATTTCCTCCTCAAGCGCGAGCAGTTCAGCACGGTCATCGTCTTCGCCGCCGTTGAGGATCCCGAATGGGGCCACCTGACCATTGACGCCTCGTTCCGTTCATCCAGCGAACTATTGAACCTGGACGGCATAATAAAGCAGATATCCCCCGATGGAGGGGCGCGCAGGTTCAAGGGCGCATACCAGGTCGATATTGATTATTTCCTTCATTGTCCGGACCGGCACAAGCTCTGGGACGTCATCCAGCTTTCCACCGTTGAACTGCTGAAAAAGAGCAGGGAGGACATGTACATCACCGAACTGAAGGGCTTTTACCAAAAGATCAGGAACCGATTCCGCAATTACTTCAAGTGAACGTCGGCGCCCCAGCCGGTGTATCGCCAGGGGGATGTCCTAAATGCCCCTGAGTCCCCCGGAGGGGGACTTGTTTGATAAGAATCAGAAATTCACTTCACAAAACCGGCCCTGAAACACTGTCAGAAGAGAAGCGTGAAATTTGCTCCTACTTCATATGAGAATACTTCCCTCTTCAGGTCGCTCGCCTTTACGTTGTAATAATTAAGGTTTTTCCTGTTCCGGTACTGTTCCAGTATAAAACGCGCGTTCAAGCCTCCCTGGATGTTTTTATGGAGATCAAGGGTCAGTTTGCTTTTGATCATGTGAACATCCACGGGCTGAGGCGACGTGGTCAGCAGGTAATTATAACGGTTCATTTTAAGGGAATACTCGAGATTGAATATCGGCATGGCGGTGAGCCGGTAGAAGAGCGAAAAAAATTTGTATATCCACAGCACGTCCGTTTCAAAAAGGGCGGTGAAGGTATACGCGGTGTCCGTGTCCTTGTAAAAAACATTGAAGGGCATGTTGTGATAATAGACATAATCCCTGGCCGAAAGTTTCAGGGGATTCCACGGGATGTAGTACTTGCTGTTTTTATATTTAAGCCCCATGCCGAACTCAAGGGTCAGGCTGGCCCTGTCGCGCTTGAAGCTCAGGCCCACGTTCGGCGTGTGGACCTGTTCCTCGATATTCTGGGTGATCATCATGTTCATGTCGAATTTGTATCCCACGGTCATAAAAGCGGCATGGTAGGGGATCCCCTCGCGGTTGGGCCTGAAGAACCAGAAATGCAGGAGCTTCATCAGGTCAAAATTCACGTTTATGTCAAAGCTGGCATTGACCGTTTGGTTCGGCACCCCCATCAGGTCCTGCCGCTCGCATATCTGGTGGAGACCGGAATTCGAGGTAATGGTCACCTTGTCAAGGTCGACCGACCAGGTGACGGAAAAATTATCAAGGAGACGGAGGTTATTGTTGTACTCCGATGCGGTCGTGCCGTTCTTATACGCAATGGGGGCGTTCATGGTGGTGTAAATGTAATCCCTGCCCCGGGCGTAGTTGTTCCTGCCGACAAAAAAACAGAAGGGATAATACTGGAAGATGTTGAAGCCCGCACCGGCCAGTCTGCTGACCGTGCGGGTTATGCCATACTTTTCATCCAGGGGATCCTTCCGCTCCCCCTCGTAGGGAACATTGGTCTCGCTCAGGAAAAGCGAGCGGTTGTAATTGACAGAAAAGGTCCTGATGAACTTGAGGACGGCGATCTTATACAGGTATAAGGGAACATCGATGCTTGTGCCGACAAGGGTCTGTGCGTCCTTGGCCCTTTTGTATCCATATTGCGAAGCGGATTCCAGGTTAAAATCGCGGAACCGGTTTTCAAAATACTGTATGTCCACCTTGTACCCGACGGCAGCGTAGCTGAAATCGGTCAGCCCCGCCGTAACGCTGAAGTTCTTGTTCCGCTCGACATACCGGCAGTTCCGGTTGTAGACAAAGGGGACGTGGTAATCGCCCTTGAAATTATAGAGGAGATCCGTCCTGTTTGTCTGGGATTTCCCGACCCATGCCACCACCTCCTCCGAGCCGGCCTGTATCGTGGGCCTGAAATAAAATATGCGGTGGGTATAATCCATGTTGTATTTGATATCGCTGCGCTGTCTCTTTTCGAACTCCAGAATGGAAGTCTTGCTGTTCAGGTCCTCAAGGGTCATCTCATAGGAACTCCTCTTCGACTGCTCTTTCTTAAAGAACATGGACATAAGAAGTTCATTGGTCAGCCGCCCCCAGAGAAATTTATCTATGGACTGGCGATACAGCAGGACCGGCGCGTGGTTCAGCTGTTTCTTTATCCGTTTGACGCTCCGGCCTGTTATGGTTTCGTTCATCGTGTTATCATAGTCGTTGTACCTGTACATCAGCTTGATGCTGGGTACCCAGTTTTTATCCGACACATAATCGGTGACAGCCACCATGGTGTTTTTCATGGTTTTACCCCGCTGGGTCACGTCCACTTCCTCATTGAGGCTGTCGGTATCGGACTTCTCCTTGATATAGTCAACCCTGGTGTTCCAGTTCGGCAGTATGGCGAAGGATGAAAAAACCTGCTGGTATTCCTCCGACATGTCGAGATCCTTCTTGCCGATGGTGCTGAATTTGGCGCCGTGTCCCTTCTGTATATATTTGACGCTTATATCGGACATGATCGGGACACCTCCTTTCGTCACATACATCGGCTTAGTTGCTTTTATTTCGCCCTCATACCAGTGGGCCGTGTCCTCCTCGACCTCCGGTTCGGAAAGGTAGATCTCGTCCAGCCACAAGGCTCCGACGCTGGGCGGCGCCGATGAATAGACGACGATCTTCATCATGGTGATGCGCTTCAGGTCGGGCCGGCCGGACATCGAGGTCGGGATCAGGTAGCCGCCCGATTTTTCCTTCAGACGCATCTGCAGTTCCTGCCATACCCGCGGAAATTTCATTTCCATCCGGTACACCAGGTAGTCCGTGTCCGATGAACCGAAGATGATGCCGATTTGATCTCCCGGTGTGAAGGCGCGGACGTTGACCCATGCGGTGAGGGTCTTGTAGCTCCGGAAGTCCATGGGCTTCGGAAAGCGCCGGGTCACCGAAACATTCTGCGCCCCGGCGGGAATGGCGTACTCGAGCTTCAGGGAGGATTCCTTGTCTTTCAGCAGCTCGGTATTGTTCTTCACTCCGTACATGGCCTTGTACACGTCCCGCATCACCATGGAGAACGCTTCCCAGCGGTATTCACCGTCGTCGAAGTTGTTTATAGTCGAGACCTTCAGATGGTCCGGCGATGCCGGCGCGGTGCCGAGGCTCGCCTCCCGCCATTTCGATGAAACGAACTTGATCGAATCGATATAGACGCGCCCGGTGGCGCCGGGGTTCTTGCGTATGAAGAGACGGACCGATTCAACTTCCCTCAATAGGTTCGTCTCGGACTGGGTCAAGGTGGAGCGGTCTACGAAGATTCGCGCCACCTGCCAGCTGCCGTTCGACGACTGAAGGGAGACGTGCTGCCCCTGGAAGGAATAGACATTTTCAAACGTGTCGAGGGTCCCGTTTCCGTTCAGATCCTCGCTGGTCAGGACCCCGTCCCCCACGGTGAGCCTGCTGTAGCCGGCACCGCCGCCGATCCTTGTCGCGGGATGGCCCGCCTCCTGGAACTGGTAGCCGATATCCTCGGTTATGCCCCTGGCGGGGTCCGAATCCAGGATTCCGTTGAGGTTCAGGTCTTCGGTTTGCATCACTCCGTTGCCGTCGGAGTCCTCGTTTATCTTCCCGATGTCAAGATAGAGGTCGGCGTCAGCGGATCCGTCATACCGGTACGATATCTCGACGCACTGCATGGCGGAGAGGTCCACGGCGGTATTTGAAAAATCCCGCGTCACGACCGCCACGTAATTGCCGGCGCCTTCAAAGTCCATCACCAGTGACCGCTGGGCCGTCAGGCTCATGACGGTGCTCACCACGTGGCCCGTGGCGACATTGTAGGGCCCCGCCTTTCTCGCATAGGGTATTTTCGGGGCCAGGGGCGTATATTCGATCCCCTTCAGGACGGCGGGATTGGAGGGATCCCTGAAGTAATAATAATTCAGAATGCCCCGCACGCCGGCGGGCAGCGATGAGGGGCGCGACGAGTATATCCAGTCCCGTTCATTCAGGGACAGCACCACCACGTCTTCCGACGCCTCCATGTTGTCTATCAGCGCCTTCCCGAAGGTGTTGACGTTCTTGTAGCTCTTTGCGTATTCCGCATATCCGTTAATTTCGAGGGGGATCTCCTTTCTTTTGTCGCGCGTGAACATATTGGTGAACTGCGCCAGCCGCCGGCCGTCCAGGTGAAGCGCCACGTCGCCTTCGAGAAAAACAGTCTGCGTCGGCTCGCTGCCTATGACCGGGACCTTTTCATCATTACCGGTGCGTGAATAGAGCATGCTCCCTCCCACCTTGAGGTCCCTGCTGAATTCATATTCAGTCCTGATCCCGCCCACGAAAGACTGTTCCTGGGAATTCAGGGGGAGATATTCGTATCGTATTTCAATCAGCGTCTCGGGGCCGATCAGGGGATTGTTCGGGCAGTTGAAGGTAATGTATCCCGCCGTATAATCCACCGTGTAAAGGGTCTCCGAAACCGTCCTCTGGTCTATCTTCACGACCACGCTGTCCGGTATGATGTTGAGATGATTGAGCTGGAAGCTCCGGGCATCCTTGAAATAGTCAATCTTGATCCGGTAGCGCGAATAATCGTAGACATTCGCCGGCTGGTGCTCCACGTAGATCTGCCCGGCCGCCCCGCTGGCAAGCAGGAGCTGTTTGTACGGCTCGCGGTACACGAACTGGATGACGCCCCTGGTGTAATCAACCGTGTAGTTTCCAAGGCTCGCGATGTCGTTCTGGCTCATGACGCCGTTTTCCTGGAAGAAACTCAGGCTGAAATTATTCGGCAGGATATACCTGTCGCCTATGGTATAGAAAGACCGCACCTCGTACACGTCCGGCGCGGGGTGGTTCGGAGCCGGGACCGGGTCGTTGCTCAGGGAATATCCGTACTTTAAGAAGACGAAAATTTTTCCCGAGAAGCCGCCCCCGGGATGCCGCGGGTCGCCCGGCAGGAGCGCCGAGGGGTCCGTTGAGGTTCCGAGGAGATTGTATACCGCGAACACCCGCGCCTTGTCCGGCACCGGCCTCATGAACTGGACGAGGCCGGTTGTACAGTTGATCTTGTAATCGGTCCCGGCCTGCATCTTCCGGTAATAGCCGCCGTACCGGGGGAGCTCGATGATGTTCTGCTTGTTGTAGGGGTCCTGGTCGTCGACGTATATCTCGAAGCCGTAGGGGTTCAGGTTGACCGGTTTCAGCGTGTAGTTGGACGGATGGGGGGGATCGATGTTGTTGTTATACCTGATATAGGGTTCGATCTGGTAATACACGCCCTTTACGTACTGGAACTCCGAGAGCTTCATGTTGCCGGGCATGGAATTGCCCCGGAACACCTCTGTTTCCGTGTTGCCGCGGGTAACGCTGCCGAAGGCCTTCAGCTTGAACTTGTTCTTCTGGAGGGTCAGGTCGACCCCGAGTCCCTTGGCGGTATTGTTGTCATACACGGCATACTTCGAACCCTGGAAATTGATATCGATCTCGCCGGCGTTCAGTTCACGGATCAGCTCATCGTCCCTGAGGGCCCGGTACTTCAGGACATAACGGTTGTCCTTTTTCCGGCTGTCGTGATCAATGTAGACATTCATGCGGTCGCCGACGGTCCCCTCGACATGTATCTGGATATCCTGCGTGGCGTTGAAGCCGTCCGGCACCAGCTGCGAGACGGCCTTGTCCTGGTCATACTCCTGGTACCGCTTGCGGGTGAACATCGACTGCCCGTACTTGAGGTCAAGGCTCAGCGTCCCGTATGTTTCTATGCGCACGTCATCGCCGCGGTACAGTGCGGTGCGTTTCTGCCTGCCCTCGAGGTCGTTGTAGCGCGGGGCGATGATGTAATCTTCCCAGTCGCCGGAGCGGTAGGAAAACATGTCATACCTGTCGTCAAGGGATGATGATTCGGAGGGATCGAGTGTGCGGACGGTTACTTCGCCGGTGACGGCATTGTCGTCGATGTAATCAAGCAGCTTTTCCCTGAAGCCCTGTCCCCTGGAATTGGCGATAACAGCGGCCGTCAGCGCACCGGCCACCGCCGCGAACCAGATATAGTGGGACAGCTGTTTCAGCATACAGTGTTGGAGAAGCCATTGTTTTGTTTACCATATCCTGCTCATGTATGGATATGGGTTGATAGGTATATCGCCCAGCCTGATTTCATAGTGGCAGTGATTGCCGGTGGCATTTCCCGTCTGGCCCACGTAGCCGATGACATCGCCCTTCTTGACGGTCTGGCCGGCGTTCACGTTCGCCCGCTGGCAGTGGCCATAGAGGGATTCAAACCCGTACTTGTGCTTGATGCGGATCATGCATCCGTATCCTCCGCTCCACCCCGCAGCGATGACGCTGCCCGGCGCAGTCGCCCGGATTTCCGTTCCCGGAGGCGCCGCAATGTCGATGCCGGAATGAAAATCCCTTCCATGCCCGAAGGGGGAACGGCGCCAGCCGAAAAGCGAGGTGATATGGCCGGGGTTCGGCACGATCGAAGGAGTGTCGCGCACCACCTTGCTCCGTACATCGACGAAATTTTTAACGGTCTTAATGGTATTGGTGGTGCAGATGATGTCCTTCTGGATGTCCTTGATGGTGAAGATCTCTTCGGGGAGTACATGCTGGAGCTTCCGCAGCTCTTCGTAATCCTTTTTATCCATCTGGTCCAGGTCCCAGATCGTTCCGATCTCTTCCGGCCCGGCGGTGAGTTCGTACAGCTCCTCGACATCCGGCTTCATCTCCTCGACCAGCTCGGCCACGCTGTTCGTCAGCTTTTCAAAGCGGAGGAGGTGTGAACGGATATCCTCGTAGGTCATAAGGAGACGCTGCTCCTCCCGCTTGACCGCCGCGTGCTTGATCACGGCATACGACGAGGTCACCAGGACAACCAGGAAGAGCAGGAAAAAAAACGATATGGTGAATTTGGAGATCTGGAAATTGAATATTTTCCGCTCGTTATGGGGGATGAACATCACGGTCATTTTCTCATGGCCCTTTTCGACAAACCGGTCCCACATTTTCAGGAATTTCTTCCTGAAAACATAGTAGTTCTCGAAAAATTTGAGACGGAATTTCCCGTGATATTGTTTTATCTTAACTTTCATATTTGTCTAACGACCGGAATAATCATCAATTAAACATTTTACCATTTTTTACAAGAATTTTTTACAACGGAAGGGTGCTCTTCACCTTCACTTCCCATCCCTCCTGTCAGGAACCGCTGAAGTTCGGTTTCCGCTTCTGGCTGAAGGCGGTTACCGCCTCAAACAGGTCGTTGTTCGGAAGAATCGCGGCACTCAGGATCGCGTTGTACGCCAGGTTCTCCTTTACCTGGGAAGAGACGAGCTGGTTCAGCACTATTTTTGTCCCCTTGACCGCGACGGGGGAATTGTCCGCTATTTCCCGGGCAAGCTGTTCAGCTGCCTTCATCAACTCATCCTGCCCGGCATAGGTTTCATTGATCAGGTGGATTTCCTTTGCCCGCTTCGCCGTTATATTCCTTGAGGTGAAGGCCAGTTCCCTGGTTATCCCCTGCCCGCATATGTTCGACAGTCTCTGCAGCACGCCCATGTCGGCCGTGATGCCCACCGCTGCCTCGCGCAGAGAGAACTCCGCGTCATCCGTGCAAAGACGGATGTCGCAGGCGGTGATCATGTCCAGCCCGGCTCCGATGCACTTGCCGTGTACGGCGGCCACGACCGGCTTCCGGCACGATTCAATGCAGGAAAGCCCGTCCTGCATGCGGAGTATCTTCCTGTACAGGCTCTGCTTGGTCCCGCCCTTCTGTTCTTTTTCAACAAGCTCCGGCAGCTCGGGGATCATCCCCATCAGATCGATGCCGGAGCTGAACATGGTTCCCTTGCCGGCAAGAATGATGGCGCGCACCTGGTCATCGCCGTCAAGGTCTTCCATGATGGGGATGAGTTCGTACCATGCCGGCGCATTCATGGCATTCTTTTTTTCAGGCCTGTTTAAATACACCCACGCCAGGGGAGGCTTTTTTTCCACCATATAAAATTTATATTCCATTGGCAACACTCCTGTTTTTGCGCTTTCATCGCGATAGCATCAATGTCAGTCCGAATAAAGCCGTTACTTGTATCATCGGTACTGATCGAGTTGAAACTAAAAAGAACAACAAAATATGCAATAAAAAAACGGTACAATGTTCAAAATTGTCAATTTATCCACAAAGTTATCCACATTATCCACATAAAAATGAAAAATTCCGAGGAGGACATAAAAAAAAACGATGATTCCCGGCATAGCATTCATCACCTATCTCTCAATAAATGAGACATAATGGATATCTTCTGGAAAAATCAAGGGTTAGGTTAATAAAAAAATTCAGGAGCATAATAATTAAAAAAAATATTAATACCGGTTCCGCGCTACAGAATTTCAGAAGATACAGGACATATAACAGCCATTATTGTGGATAAGTCAGGATAGGCAAATCCCTGAGTACCGGCGAATCAGGCATTATTAAAAAATATTTCGTATATCGTCGGAGAAGCAGCGCAGGATAGTTATTAGTGAGACCATTCCTCTGCCGTATATTATTATCAACGGGCAATAAAATGTAATTGATAAAATATCCCGCATATGTCACATACGTAAGAGCATCGGAACTGGTATCGGAGAGCAACGTGAAAATCGGCATAGCATCGGACCATGGCGGTTATAGGTTAAAAGAAGCGATAAAGAGGCATTTCGGCGCCTTAGAGTTTGACGATGCGGGCACGTTCAGCGAGGACTCATGCGATTATCCCGACTACGTCGCCGCATTGTGCCGCAACATCCAGAACGGCGCCATTGAAAGCGGAATCGTCATCTGCGGAACCGGCATCGGGGCATCCATAACCGCCAACAAAATGAAGGGCATCAGGGCGGCGCTCTGCTGCAACGAATTCATGGCCGAGATGTCGAAACGGCACAACGACGCCAATGTGCTGGCCCTGGGGGCGCGGGTCATCGGCGATGAACTGGCCTTCAGGATCGTGGACCGGTGGCTCAACGCGACCTTTGAGGGGGGCCGCCACCGGAAGCGGCTTGATAAAATAGAAGAACTCGAAAAAGCCCGTTGGGAAAAACGATAACGAACCCGTTCCGCAGAAACATATCCCGGGAAAAAGAAATGCCTTTGAGAAGATCGCGACTGTTACTGCTGCTCCCCCTGTGCGGGATGTTGCTCTCCCCGCGTCCCGACGCGGGCGGCACCGTTGAGTTTTCTTCCATTCCGAAGCAGTATCTTCACAACGTGAGGGCCGTGCAGCTCGACGACGGAAAAACGGCCTATACCGTTAAAGACCTCACCTACCGGAAGTCCAGCGATCCCCTCATCACCGATATCGTTCTTTCATTCAACACACCTTCACGCAGGCTTGCCCGGGACGACACCCGTCACTACCGCATCACCGCCAGCGATTACAACTTCAAAACCGGCGGCGGCGCCCTCGGAAAGGGCTGCGCGCAATTCTTCAAGAAAGAGCACGGCGTGACCATCGAGACCGTGAAGGGCGCCTGGCTCGGAACCTGCGACGATCTCGGCTCCTTCACCGTCGAGTTCAGGTTCATGCCCTACGAGCTACGCGACGGGAGCGTCCTCTTTTCCCGCGTCGGGTATTTTTCCGGCACAAAACGGGGAATAGAAATATCCATCTCGAACGGCGCCGTCATCGCCGCCCTCTACGGCGTTTTCGACAGGCCTGACCGGAAGGTCTACGATGTCGTGATGCGGCGCGGCACCCCCCTGACCAGGCTGAAATGGCACCACTTCGGCCTCAGCTTTGACCGCCTCAGCGGAAAGCTGGTTAAGTACCTTGACGGAGAGGAGGACGAGGTACTCTACGTCACCGAAAGCGGCGAGGCGTACAACGGCGTGTACGCGCCGTCTTTCGGCTACCGCTCGCCCGAGGGGAAGCTGCAGTGCCTTGATTCGCCTCCGGCATACATCGGAAAGGGTTACGCGGGCCTGATGGATGAGTTCAGGATATCGTACCGCCATTTTGAAGACCTGGAAAAGGTCACGGAGCTTGCCTACCGCAATTACCGCTCAGTCGGCAGGATCGGGCGCATCCCCTACAACGTAGAAGGCGTCATCACGAGCCCGGTTTACCGGTTTTCCGGGACCGGGACCAAGGTCCAGGAATTCAAGTGGAAGGAGGACGCCCCGGAAGACACCTTCATCTGGATGGAGTTCAGGATATCCGACCGCAGTTTCAGGGCGAACGACGTCGACATCAAGTGGTACCGGATCGGCAACAACCAGAAAAAAATATTCCTGGCGAAACAGGAGGACGGCGAATACCTCAGGGGAAAATACTACCAGTGGCGGGCGCATCTCGTCGCCTCCCCCGACGGCAAGCGCGCCCCGCGCCTGTCGGACATTGTTCTTGAATACCGCCTTGATTATCCTCCCAATCCGCCCCTCTTCCTCGAGGCCGTGGCCGCCGGCGACCGGAGCGTCACTCTCAGGTGGAAGAAAAACGTAGACCATGACATCCTCGGCTATAAGATCTATTACGGGATAACGCCGGGCCGCTATGACGGCATACTGACGACCGTCAACGGCGCCAGGATCACCAACGGCACCGGGGCCGGGAACTATATCCAGGTCAGGATAACCAACGATGTCATAGATGAAAACCGGGCCCATGACAGGTTTGACAAACTGCACTATCCCTTATTACAGAACACGGTTCTCTACTACTTCTCGGTGAGCGCGTACGACTCCTATAAGCCTGACACCGCCTACAACCATGAATCGGAGCCTTCAAAACCGGTAACGGCGCGCCCCTATCAGGGGTCAGAGATTAAATAACCGCGCTGCCGGAGGCCCCGGAAAAATCCATTGACTAATATCGGCCCTGATACTTAACTGCCCCTTGGTGCGGTACTGCCCGTTGTCGCAGGACCCTATTCTACATTACCGGTAAGTCCCTCCCATGGAGAAGATGAATCTCGACATAGCCATTCCGGAAAACGTCAGGCCAGCGATCCTGAAGGTCATTAAAAAGTTCCGGAACGCCGGGTTTGAGTGTTATCTCATCGGCGGGTCAGTTCGCGACCTCATCCTCGGGAATGACATTTACGATTATGACTTCGCCACCAACGCGCGCCCCGATGAAACAGTGAAGCTCTTCCGCAAAACGATCCCCACGGGGATCAAGCACGGGACGGTCTCGGTCATCATCGACGAATGGCAGTTCGAAATAACGACATACCGCGCCGACGGCAAGTACTTCGACGGCCGCCACCCGGAATCGGTCTCCTTTTCACAAGACCTCAGGGTCGACATCGACCGTCGCGACTTCACCATAAACGGCCTGGCGTACGATCCCGAGAGCGGCGAGCTTATCGACTACGTTGACGGCGTGAAGGACATCAGGGACAGGATCATCAGGACTATCGGGGATCCCGTGATGCGGTTCACCGAAGACGGCCTCCGGCCCATACGGGCATGCCGGTTCGCTTCAAAACTTAATTTCATCATAGAGGAAAAGACCCTCCGGGCGATACCGGAGACCCTTGACGTGGTCCGCAACGTCTCCCGGGAAAGGATCCGGGACGAGTTTCTCAAGATCCTCGAAACTGAAAAACCGTCCGTGGGCATCGAATATCTGAGAGAGACGGGTCTCCTGGAGCTGTTCCTTCCCGAGCTGTCCGAGTGCTACAACGTATCGCAGAACCGGTACCATATTTACGACGTCTACTATCACAGCATCTATTCCTGCGACGCCGCTCCCCGGGAACATCCCATGATACGCCTTTCAGCCCTGCTTCACGATATCGGGAAACTACCGACGCGGCAGCCCGGTGAGGACGGCGATTTCACCTTTTACAACCATGAAGTGATCGGCGCCAAAATGGTGAAGAAGATCATGAAGCGCCTCAAGTTCTCCAACGAGCAGACAGAGACCGTCAACAACCTGATCCTGAACCACATGTTCCACTACACTGACGAATGGACCGACGGCGCCGTCCGCCGTTTTATCCGCAAGGTCGGTCTGGACAATATCGAGGATCTGTTCACTCTTCGCATGGCAGACCGGAAAGGCAATGGCGCCCGAAGGGGGCTTCCGGCCCCCATTGAACGCCTGAAGAAGCGCATTGACCATGTGATCGAACAGGAAAACGCCTTCTCTGTCCGCGACCTGAACATAAACGGCACCATACTCATGGAAGAATTCGGGCTAACCCCCGGCCCCATAATAGGCATCGTTCTCAACCATCTTCTCGAGGCCGTTCTGGACAACCCGGAGCTGAATGAAAAAGAAAAGCTGATAGCCCTTTCCCGGGAGATACTTGAACGGGAACCAGACGGCGCATAGCACCTCCCCCATTTATTACTTGACGCTACCGATTCCGCGCCATAGTATGCTTGGGCGGATGAAGACCTCTCCCATCCGGAATCTTATCACAAAAAATCGCCGATATGGTTGATATTACCAACAGAAAGATAATATCTTCTAAAATAGAAAAGGGGGAACCTCTCAAGCTGTCGTTTAAGTACGTCAACGAAAAGGTCCTCATGGTCCTCAACAGCGTCCTGGCGCGGCTCCTGTCGAAAAACGACCAGATCTATCTTCTCAATTCGGTCATAACCATCCTGCGCGAGCTCATCATCAACGCCCTCAAGGCGAACGCCAAGCGCACCTTCTTTCTCAAGACCGATCTCGATATCAATGACGAGTCCCAGTATCAGAAGGGTATGGAGAAGTTCAAGAAGGAGATCGTGGGCGATTTCGACTCTATCGAAGCCGACCTGAAGCGGAGCGATTTCTACGTCCAGATATCCTTCGAACAGGCCTCCAACACGATCAAGATCACGGTGGCGAACAATTCCCCGATCCTGCCGGTAGAACTGGACCGCATCAACTACCGGATACAGAAAGCGATCCAGTACAACGACTTTTCCGAGGCATACAGCGAAATCGAGGACGACACCGAGGGCGCCGGCCTGGGTATCGTTCTCACCATACTGCTCCTGAAAAACATGGGCATCGACGCGCGCAACTACAAGATTGAAGCGGCGGGAAAGACCACGGTGACGTCCCTCACGATACCCTCGGTCCTGAAAGCGAATGAAATAACCACCCGGGTGAAGGAGCATATCCTTAACGAGATAGAAGGGATCCCCACCTTCCCGGAGAACATCCTGCAGCTCCAGAGGCTCTGCCACGATCCCGATTCATCCATGGACCACATCGTCAAACGGCTCAAGATAGACCCGGCCCTCAGCTCCGATGTGATCAAGCTGTCCAACTCGGCCGGCATCGTTCCGGGCAAGCGCATCGAGGACATCAAGACCGCGGTGGTAACGATCGGCCTAAAGAACCTTGACGCGATCCTGGTGGCGAGCAACGCCCGGCGCATACTGAACGAGCGGTACAGCAGCTTCGAGATGATATGGGACCATTGCAACCGGGTGGCGTTTTACGCGCGGAACATCGCCATGTCATTGCGCATGACCGGCATCGTTGAAAACGTGTACATGGCCGGACTCCTACACGACCTCGGAAAGATCGTGCTCCTGGCGACGGACAAAAAGCTCGTCAAGCGGATCGCGGACATCGTCAATAACCGTAAAATCACCACGACCACCATGGAGGAAATATCCATCGGCATCAGCCATTCCACCATCGGCTCACTGATATCAAAAAACTGGAACTTCCCGGAGTATCTCATCGAGGCCATAAACCACCACCATGCGCCGTACAACAGCACCCCGAAATTCCACGATATCGTCAATGTCATCTACCTTGCCAACATGATGGCAGGCATCGAGGACCGCCGTTACAGTTATTATTACATAGACGAAAGCATTCTCGAGAAGTACAACCTGCTGGACGTCAACAAGTTCACCGAACTCCATAACCGGTTGAAAGGCAGATTCGAGCCGGCGAAGAACACCTGAGGAAATGATGAAACGACCGGCGGCGCAGGACTCTTATTATCTGCCCCTGATATCCCGTTCGCCCCGCGCCTTTTCCGCCTGCTCCACTTTCACATCGACAAACCAGACCGGCGGGAAGGAAAGACCTTTTGTGCTGAAATAATCGTTCCGCCTGACGATATCGCTCAGGCTTGCCTTGATGCACGGCGGCAGGTAATCGGCGCCCAAGCCCTTGATGACGGGGATGAGGGAAATACCGTACGCCGAACCGCTGTCCTTTTTCACCCTGACCCCGAGGGGAAACACGAATCCCGTCTTCTGACGTTCGATGAAAAAATCAATGAAAGCGGTGCCCGGGGCGTTCACCCAGAAGGATACGGTCCCGTCTGATAGAAGGGCCCTTCCGGCGGTTACGGGTCCGGAGGCGCTACGGCCGGCGGTTTTACCCGTTCCCCGCTTCACCAGCAGATCGATGTTGTCTTCCAGCTTTTCCTGGTTTATGATATGTTCCATGGTCGCCCGGGTATACGTTCTGGTCATGTCGTAGGGGTTCGGAAGCGCCTGTTTTTCAGAGATAAAGATCTCTTCCAGAAACGACTTCGGTTTCGCATGCTGTTTGCGCTGGCCCTTCCTGGAATAGAGACCCTTCCGCCATTCCCCGTCCGGGACGCGGGACCTGAACAGCCTGCCGTTTTCCATGAACACCTCGACCCCCTCGCCGGCGGGGTCAAAGAGCCTCTGGTGATAGGCCGCGTGGGAGTGGATGCCGCCGGTGATCCTCGCCAATCGGTCAGGGACCTCGCTCAGGTCGCCCGGAATCCCCCCCAGCGACACGGCGTTGATGACGATCCCCCTGTTACGCGCCATGACGCCGTACGTGTCGGCGCTCCCGGCCCCGATGCGGGAATTGGATATCAGTACGATAACCTTCTTCGCTGCGGAACGCCACTTGATGTTCCTGACGGCATACTTGAGCGATTTCATGAATTCTTCCTGGCCGGCGCTGCCGCCCGGTTTCAGCTTGTCAAGCTCTTCGCGCACCGATGGTATCGAGTTGACCGATACGGTCGACGAGGGATAGGCCGCACGGTCTGAAAAGGGCACCACGTAAAACCTGGTGTCTACCCGGCGGCTGTCGATCAGGTGCGACGCGAGGCCCACTGCCGCGTTCTTGACCGACGGCCAGTCCCGGTGTATCCGGTATGAAAGGTCCACCAGGAGCACCAGGTCCATGGAACCGCCGCCGGCACTGTCAGGGTTAAATGCCGTTTTGTCGCGAAAGGCCCGCAATGCTTCACCGATTTCCTTTTGGGCAAGGCCGAAGATGTCTTTGTCAGCGACCCGGGCCCGGGCAACGACCTTCCGCTCGCGTACCGAATACAGCACGCTTTCGGAACGGTATTTCCCGCCCTGGCGCGTCAGGCTTCCCAGAAGGAAATGATCGATTTTGAGGGTCTTTCCCATGACATCGAGGTCTTCCTTTGTTATCACGTCCTGGGGCGACAGCTTCATGCGTTCCAGGTCCAGGTCAACCTCCCGCGGAGAGGCTATCTCGACGTCATCTTTCAGCAGCAGCGAGGCGACCGAAAGGAGGCGCGAATACTCGCCGCCCGTCGATTCGGGAAAATCAGCGGAAGAATTCTCCACCTTGTAAGGAATGATGGCAATCTCGGCATGGAGGGCGGATGCGCCCAGCAGGAACAGAACAGCCGCCATCATTGATGCCTTTTTTTTCATGTCAGCGCCCCGCACGATGATTCTTCCTGGAAAGGAAATGCTTGACGTGGATGACAAGGGCATTCCTCATTTGCGGACCGAACTGTGAGCCGCTGAAGTCTACCCCCAGCAAAAAGCCGCCGGCATCTTTCTTGTAGACCCAGACAATGCGCCCTGATATGGTGATCGGACTGCTTTCCTTAAAATTCATGTCCAGGACTATGATGTCCTGCGAAATGAGCTTGTTGATCATGGCAGCATCATCCAGGCCGATCCTGACTCCTCCGGTCGAAACATCGATGATAGTTCCCTCGCTTTTAGATTCGACCAGGTTTCCGTTCCGAATTCTTTCGGAGAGTTCTTCCATGAAGGCGTCAATGCGTTCAGCATCGCCGCCGGTTATGGGCCTTTCCCTGTTCATGGCGCTGAGATACGCAACGGGGAATTCCTTGCCCACCAGGGGATAATACATGATCGGCCTTACGAGAAGCGAGTGTATGCTGGCGCTGTTGTTCTGGAGCCACTGACGCAGGGTATCGCGCAATTCCACCGAGTTTGTCGATTCAAAATACGCATTGTTATCGTTAAAAAATCCGGACACGTCAGAGGTATCTTCGATGTGCAGGACCCTGCCCGATTCCATGACGTAACCGACTGCCGGTGAAAGGTCTTTGTCATCCCTGAAATTGACCTTCTTTACATCAATACCCTCGATCCTGTTGATATATTCTTCAACGATCATCCGCACTGACAGGGACTTCCTGAAATCGCTTTCACGCTCGAGGATTTTTATTGTCGCAATGCCGCTTGCCCGGGGGAAGTCCCCATCGAACCGGGTGCGTTCATGCTCGCGCTTGTCCAGGGCGATGGAGCAATTGTTTATCCGGGCGACGTAACTGTTGGCCGGAAAACGGGCTTCGGCCGGCGACAGGATATCAAGATTGAAATCAATGAACCGTTCCCGGACGACGGTGAAAATCTGGGCCTGCTCTTCTTCGATGGGCCGATTAAATTGCAGCACCAGAGTGGTATCATCGACACGGCCAAGGTACTGGACCGGTTCAATTGCAAACTCCTCGCGGAGGTAAAGATGCTCGAAATCGACATACTTTTCCAGGACCCTTTTGATCGCATCAACATTGGTGGCGCTTTTAAGGCTTCTTGGATTGTCGCGGAGGAATGAAATGGTTTTATCCAACTGGAGTCATCCTGTGCAATAATAAGCAGATGTCATGGTACATAATCGTACAAAAACGCCTGAATTTTAAGCAAATTATTGCGGTCAACAGGACCCGGTGGCTAACCTCGTGGATCATTCATCATATTCCCTGTCGGGCGCGGGGGGCGGCAAGTGCCCCTCGGATAACGCGTCGTCGCGATTATAGCTGCGATGGCCGCGACGGTGACAGGGCTTCCAGCGCCGTCCACCGTCATGGTAGCGGCATGGGTCATCATGGAACCTGCTGCAATCCCGGTCACGCCATCCATGGGTGCCGCCGTAGATGCTGTCCGGATCGAAATCCCGGGGATCAAGGAACTCACGCCCCATGATCACGTCACGATGCCAGTCCCTGCAGTCATGGCGGTCCCATAACTCCCGGTAGTCCTTCCGGCCGCAGCATGTATCGCAGCAGTCGCGGGAACACGAAGAGCCGGAAAAAACAATGACGAGGAAATTGATAATCGTTGCGGTCATGATGATTCGTTTCATCGGGTTCCTCCCTTGCATGCGCGGCCCCATGCGGTTTATGCACCATCGCATGCCATGCATTGTAACGGTCAAACATGAAAATGTCAATCCTTTCATGAAAAGGAGGTCGCGCAGAGTGAGGCCAATCCTTGATAGGGCGGACCGGCGACGGGCGCCCATCAGTAGCTCCACCCTTTATAGAGGGGCGTCAGTTCACAATCATTGGGGAAGGGCCGGTCCGATATGACAAGGACCGATTTTTCCCCGCGTTCCGGCTTCCCTCCCTGTTCCCGCGGCGGCAGGTGGTGGCTCTCGGTCTTGACGCGGCCGTAATATTTCCTCCCTGCCTCAAGGCCGTATTCAACCAGCAGAAGTCTCTCCCCTTCCCCATCATCGAGAATTGAACGCAGGGATTTTTGCCTGTCCGATTCGGGGTTTGACAGCTCATCTTTCCTGTAATTCCGCTCAACGGAAGGGGCGATGCAGGTGCGGACCTGGGAATACCGGCAATCAACGGCATAGGGGCCATACATGATGGTGAAGTCGTCCGCGGTGTGAAAGAGGATGCGGTATGTTGACCTGATGTCATCGCGGCCGCAAAAGGCAACGGCCTCGTAATGGACATAGGATCTGCCGGTAAAAAAGGACACATGTTCCGCGCCGGCGACGGTCAGTTCAAAGGGATCCGTTCCCTTGACCTGTCGGGTAAATTCATGGAAATCCATTTGTTTAACTGTCCTGTTTTTCGCCGGCAAGGCCGGTTCCGGCCGTAGGGCCGGCACCGCGCAGATGACAAGGCCCATGACGGCGATCCACGGCTTCAGGGTCATTGCCGCACCTTATACCGCGTCCGGTACGCTTCGCACCAGGGATGTGCCGTCGTAGAGGAATTTCTTGGAACCCTGGAACTCGTCCCCGAGGCCGGAAGCGACATAACAGCCGCCGCCGATGCGCGCGCCATCGGCGATACGACAGTCCTTACCCACCAGGGTGATGCTAGAAAACAGGGACCGGGGGAAATCGGCATTCTTGATGAATTCTTCGTTTGAACCGATCCGGCTGGAATTGCCGATGTTCAGATAGGTCGACTCTTCCTTCAGGTCGGTGCGCTCATCAATGATTGCCCTCACGATCCGGGCCCCCGACCCGATGCGGTTATAGGGAAGTATGATGGAATCCTTCACCAGGGTCTGCTCGCCGATTTCGACGCCGGGATATATGATGGAATTCTCGACGGTCCCGTTTATTTTACAAAAATCCGACACGAACGACCTGACGACCTTCCCGTGCCTGCCGATGTGGGCAATGCCGCCCGACGCGATCTGGCTCTTGATGATCTGTTCCCGGTAGAGCATGCCGAAGATCTCGGGGTCCCAGATGATATCCCGGCTCAAGGTGTAATACTCGGGCACGTTCTTGATGGGCCAGTAATAGGCATCGAAACTGCTTTTGGATATGCCCGTGTTGATGAGGATATTGATGATCATCTCAAAGAGGTTGGGAGCGCTCCGCTTTTCCTTGATGGCCCCTTTGATCACGTTCAGGAGGGTCTTCTGGTCTGAAATGAGCACCGTGTAGGCCATGGTCGGCTTGCCGTCCATGTTCAGCCGGAAAAGGACCGCGCCGGTCTTCTTGGCCTTGTATTTTTTTATGATAGTGGCAAAATCAATGATCGAGGGATTGTCGCCGTTATAAATGACGTAATACTCCGTGTTGCTTTCCAGGATAAGATTGTAGCATACCTTGATGTCTGAATATTCCCGGGTTATCACCTTGATGGGGGGGAACTTCATGTCGCCGAAGGGGCCATAGCGGTCAACGTACCGTTCAAGGTCGTCGTCCAAGTTGTTGTATATGATGGTGGTCCGCGCCCTGGAGGTGAAGGAATTGCGCAGCGTGAAATCAACGACCCGGAACCGTCCGCCGATGGGAAGCATGTACCGGGACCTCGACTCCGTCAGCGAAAGAAGCAGGTCGTTTCTGGTTCCCGGATATGATATTATCGTAAAATCTTCCATTAAATGGTTCCCCGGTGATGTTACGCGGCATAATGAATGCTGTAAAAACCTGAACTCTGTTAAACTGGGTGATATAAATAATTTGTGCAACAAAAAATCAATTAAAAAATATTCTTTTCCCGAATTACCCTGGATACCAACCGCTGTCATTGCCGCATGACCTCGCAAAATGACCGGCACCGCCCATGCATAGTGCCGGACGACAGGTGGACTCCCCGCCTGGTGTCCCGGCGGCACCCGTCATCTGGTGCGGGTTTCTTCGACCAGTCCTACGGAAAAATATTTTAAAGTTGACACGATTCATCACTCCATTGATATTCACAAGAGACAACAGCGTTGATCTCCATGTGGACTGAGGCCGGCCTCATGCCATATAGGATTATAGATTCTCATATTTACAAAAGAGGATTCAGGTGGAAATAAAAAAATGCATGCCTTTAGCCGTCGCAGTTATCATCGGAATGTTCATTGTTTCCTGCAAGCTTGATCCCTGGACGAGCGGAGATTCACCCACTGACATCGTCACCATAACCAAGACGACAAGGGCCTTTGACAAGGAAAAATCGTCAGGCAAGGAATACAAAAGCCAGGTCGGCGCGGTTAAAATGTCCCACAAGGTCCATGAGGACAAAGGGATTCCCTGCGAGAAGTGCCACCACAAAAAAGGCAACCCTGACCGCGAGAAAAAATGCGCCCTGTGCCACACCGGCGACAACGGCTACAACACCATGCACGGCCTCTGCCTCGACTGCCATATAGCTCGCAAAGAAGGGCCGCAGAAGTGCAAGGAATGCCATTGATAACCTGAATCATGAAGAGAACGCCAAAAAGGGGATGACAGCATTCCCTTTTTTTTTAATGCGATGGCGCGCCCGTCAGATCCTTTTCAGCAATCCCCTCTTGATGAAATGACCGATATCCTGCACGTATCTCAGGTTGACCAGTTTCTTTATTGATGCAACGAGCATTGCCCCCGCCAGCGGGCCGATCTGGGAAGGCGCGTAAAGCGGCGTCGGGATACCCAGCCTTCCCCGGATCACCTCGGTCATCTCCACCGCGGTCGTGGTGCAGCTGTCGATCCTGATGATTTTCCCGGCGTCCACGATTTTTGCCTTGGAGCAGCTCCCCAGCATGATCACCGGGGCTCCTTTGGCGTCTATCTCCTCATCCACGCGGCCAACCACCATCACCGCCGGTTTTCCCTTCCGGAAGGCATCACCGCCGGCGAAACGCTCCGTGAAGGCAAAATACATCTTGACGGCCATTATGCATCCGGTCTTGCACCGGCTTTTATCAGGCCTGCTATAACCCCAGTAAAAGCGTATCGGCGACCGGAGGCGCTTCAGTTCCTTCTCCACGTCGTGCCAGTGGTAAAATTCGTCATCGTACGGCTGTACGCGCCGGGCATGGCGGTCCAGGTCTGCTACGGATTTCAGGTCGCCCGTGATCGTCACGTCCTTCAGGCGCGCCGGCGCGTACCCCCGCGCCACCGTTTCCTGGAGGTAGGGAACGTCCTCAAGGTTGAACCCGAGGAGGCGCGCCCCCACCAGGTCGACCGCGAGGGGGTTCCGTCCCATGATGACAAGGCCCAACCGCCGCGGCGTCGGCACGGCCTCGGTGCCCACGCCGACATCGATCGCGTCCATGACGATGAAATCGGGATACCCGACGGAAAGGAGGTCGGCGATCTTGTCGTTCAGAAGGAAATCGTGCCGTATGGAGCGCTCATCATCGGAACAGATGCCGATGTTGAGCTTCACCGCGCCGGTCATGGAACTGACACAGTGGCACTTGAGCTTCGGCAGGTAGACCATGGAATCGGCCCGGGCCATGCGCCGCGACAGGCGCAGGGTGTCATGGACCGCACCGCCCACAAACACCCGGTCGCGGCGCTCCTCGTCGATGCAGAATATCCCTATCTTCGCGCCGCCCTTTTTTCTCGCTCTCCGCACCAGGTCGTAATAACCGGCGTAGCGGTAGGTGAGACGCGTGGGATACCCGATGGCGGTTTTCTCTCCCATGTCGACCCTGGCAACCCGCGGCGCGCCGGCAAGGGCGCAGAGCGACGCGCTCACCAGGGCGGGGTGGGTGAATGCCGTCGAGCCGTATTTTCCGTTCTTGGTGGCGTATACCACGTTGGGCTTCACAAAAACCTTTCCCGACGGCTCGTAGCCGAGGTCCTTCATCCCCTGCCGCACGATTTCCCGTATGGCCTTCTCATCATATTCTTCACAGCGCCGTATGAGAACCCGGGTATCCGGCTTTATCGTCTTTCGCTGCAGTGCTTTCATTTTTCCCGCCTTATGATTGGACTTGATTCAATTCACCATGATCTGATCGTGCCGTTTTTTCAATTCCTTTATAGCGGAGGCCGGATTTAATTCTCGTCCAACGAAGGCCTGATCATCCCGGCCGGCGGCCGGGAAAAAAGCCTGCTGCGGGCACTTTCAAATAGTGTTGACAATATAATTGGATGATAATTAATACAAAAAGATAAAATTTCATCAAGGGGCACATGAAAGCGGCAATGAAACAGGAGAAAGGGATGGTATCGGTAACATCTCTGGCAAAATATTACACGACCCGGAAGGCCGGACTGTTCGAGCGCCCCGGGACCATCAGGGCGGTCGACGGCGTTTCTTTCACGATACCGGTGGGGCAGACCATGGGCATGGTCGGCGAAAGCGGAAGCGGGAAAACGACAGCGGCCCGCTCCATCCTGCGGCTCATCGAGCCGGATGCCGGAGAAATAGTCATCGGCGGGACCAAGGTCCATGAGCTTGACCGGAAGGAGCTTCGCGACTTCAGGAAAAACATGCAGATCGTGTTCCAGGACCCTTTCAGCTCCCTCAACCCCCGCATGACCGTGGAGAAGATTATTACCGAGCCGCTCAGGATCCACACCGCCATGAAGCAGGCCGAAATCAACAGCAGGTTCGAGGAACTGGCGGGCCTGGTCGGTCTCGAGGCTGCCCACCGGGACCGTTATCCCCACGAATTCAGCGGCGGCCAGCGGCAGCGGATCGGCATCGCCCGGGCCCTGGCCCTGAATCCCCGGTTCATCATCCTGGACGAACCGGTGTCGGCCCTGGACATGTCGATCCAGGGACAGATACTGAACCTGCTCAGCGACCTCCAGAGGAAACTCAAGCTCACCTATCTCTTCGTCTCCCATGACCTTGCCGTCGTCGAGCACATGAGCGACCGCATCGTGGTGATGTACCTCGGCCGCATCGTTGAGGAGAGCTCCAAGAAAAGCCTGTACGCGAACCCCCTCCACCCCTACACGCAGAGCCTGATGAAAGCCATCCCTGAAACAAGGGCGTCCCGCCACGGCTTCAGCGTCATTGCGGGGGAAATACCGTCTCCGGAAAGTCCTCCCCGGGGGTGCCATTTCCACCCGCGCTGCCCCTGCGCGATGGACATTTGCGGGAAAGAATATCCCCCGGTGAAAACCGTCAGGAAGGCCAGGGTGGCATGCCATCTGTATTGAGGCTATCGGGCGTTCTCGTTACGCTCGCCGCGGCCCTGCTCCTGGCCGTGCAGCCGTCGCCGGGCCGCCCCTCGGGGGCCCCGGAGGATTACACCTATCTTCACTACCTGCTGTACCTGGCAAACAAGAACCCTGACGACGCCGGCCCCAAAGACCGCATATTTTTCAAAAACGAGATCGTATACTGCACCGGAACCAGCGCCCTCGCGGATGTCAATAACAGGGCCGCCGCGATGATGGAACAGGGAAACTATGCCGGCGCGATGGACCTCCTCGAGAAGGCCCTGAAAAATTCGGCTCTTTTCTTCCCGTTCCGCTACAATCTCGGCGTCTCGTGCCTGCATCTCCGCGAGCTGAAGAAATCGCTCCTCCATTTCAGGAAAGCGCAGGCGGTGGTACCGGAATACTACGGCACCTATCTGCAGATGGGCTCCATTTACCAGCAATGGTACCGTGACAACGAGGCCATCGACAGCTACCGGCAGGCGCTCAAGTGGAACAAGAACGAGCTCAACACCTACGTCCTCATCGGCGACCTCTTCTTCAACCGCAACCAGCTCCAGCTGGCCAAGAAATATTACGACCAGTGCCTCAGGATCGACCACCGGTTCAACAATGCCGTGCTGGGAAAGGCGAAGGTGCATTTCAAAGAAGGAGACTACTACAAGGCCCTGGTCACGCTCAAGGCCATAGACACCCGGAAGGACTATGACCGGGCGTACCACTATTACTATGCGGAGACGTCCTTCAAGCTCCAGGACTACAAAACGGCGAGCCAGCAGTATGCCATTCTGCTGGAAAACAAGAACGACAAATTTTTTATTACCAATTCCGTGACGCTGATCGAGCACAAGCTCAATCTGAGCAACCGCTTTATAGAAAAATGATGCGCGCGGTCAGTCGACGATCAGCCGCGATATTTCAACCTTGTACAGGTTGTGGACATTGGTGAGCATCTTGCGGACATTCTTGATCAGCTCCCGGTCCGTGGAACGCTTCTGGACATACCGGTCTATCTCATCAAGCTCGTTCTGCAGCTGGCCGCTCAGGTTATCCAGCCCTCGGACAATCGCCGCCGATGACGCGGGGCGGCTCCCCTGCTTGAGCTTCTTGAGCTCGGCCTGAATCTGCTGCTGCATCTGGTTCCGCTTCTCCTCCTCTTCCCTGATCGTCCGTATGGTCTGTTCTGAAAGCTGGATGAAGTTTATCGGGTTAAGGAGCTCGTAGCTGCTGACGGGAAACCCGCTCATCGAGAGGATCATTTTCGGTATTTCCCGCAGGCTGAACGAATCGGCTATCAATTCCATGGTGGCATGGTCTATGACGGTCTTGTTCTTCACGGGGAGCGTCAGGAACGCCTTCAGCATATGGGGAAATTCAATTATTTCATCGTTGATGATGTTCACGGTTTCCGTGACCAGTTGCAGGTACATGTCGATCTTCCTGTCCGCGATCCGCAGCGAATTGAAGGCCATGATATTCCTCTGGATTTTAATGGACGCCTCCGCGGCCGCCCTGGCGCTGGCGAAGTAGGCCACGATATTCGAAGTGGACATCTTGCTGATGGTGCCACCGCCGTCATTGATGGCGGACGCGATGAAGGCCTTGATCCGCAGGTTCAGGTTGATAAGATCGGGGATGCTCCCGGTCATTGATTCCAGGTTCCGCTCCGCGAGAACCATGTTCAGTATCGTCACCCGCTCCTTTTTCAGGCCATCGATGGATATGAACCCCGAGTCCGGCGCCGGCGCCTGCATCCCCTCGATGACCGGCGCCTCGTACTTCCGGAAAATATTCACCACGAAGCCGTCGATTTCTTTCATTTCCTCAATCGACAGTTTCGCGATGACGGGAATGATATCCTTGGATATACCATATTCCTCCTTGAGAAGCGACAGCAGAAAAAATGAAAATTCGATCGATTTCAGGTCTCCCAGTATGGCCAGGATGTCCCGCTGAATGCCTTTGTTCTTGATGACCAGCATGTCGCGGATCGAACGGAACGCGTCACTGTTCCCCATCTGCGCCAGGAGCAGGCAGGAGTATATCCTCACCTTGATGCCCGGGTCCTTCAGGTATTCCTGGAGATACCGGACGACCTGGCGCTTGTTGAAGCTCGGGCTGTGGGCAACGATCATGGCAATGGCCCGCACGATGACGTCCTTCGAATTGTCCTGGCCCATCTTGTAAAAAAGATCATTGAGATAATCAATGTCCGAGTCAATGCGGCACCGTCCGAGACCCAGGACGGCAAGGCTCCGGATCGCGGGACTGGGGTTGTTCGCGATTACGCTCTTGAATATCTGGTTTGCCGTGATATTCCCGGTGATGTCCCTGTCGAGGAGAATGGTGATGGCCGACTCGACGACCTCCGAATCCTCGGAGATCCTGTTTTTCATCAGCTCGAGGACGATATTGAGGGAGCGCTGTTCCGTGAACAGGGACAGGAGCCGCAGGGCGCTTTTCTGGTCCTCTGCGGAGCCGGTGGTGATCATGACCTCGATCTCGCCGAGCATGTACGAATAGTTCAGCGTCGAAAGCGTGAGGACCGTCGCATCCAGAATGTCCTTGTCGGGATATTTTTTCAGGTAGTTGTAGATATTGACCAGCACCGAGGAAGCCTCGTCGATAGAGAGCAGGCTTATGATCCGGCAGAGACGGATGATGCGGTTCCGAAGATACAGCTTTTCAAAGTTCAGGTCCTCGAGCCGTGACGCGGAGTTATCGCGGGATTTCTGGTCCTTGTCCAGCAGGACTTCAATGAGCAGCGCCAGGTCCCCGACCCCGTCCCCCTCAAGGTAACTGATGCGCTTTGCCAGGCTGGACACGATGTGCTTGATCAATGTCGGATCGTCCTTGGTCAGAAAGGCCAGAATCTCCTTTTTCAGTTCCGGGGTGCAGTAATTCAGAACAAACCTCCTGATGCGCTGAAAGCTCTCCGGCAGCCCTTTTTCGATGACGTCCGTGATCATGAAGGCCTTGCGGTAATTCTCGAAATAGGTCTCCAGGGTCACGACGATATAATTGTACAGCTTGTCTTTCAGAAGGTTGAAGGGCCGGGTGTTGACGGGCATTTTGAAATACTTGACGAATATCTCGACAATCATCTCGTTGAACCGGTCGATTTCGGTCGATATCGCAATCAGGTTCCTGAACAGCTTGTCAGGGTCCCGGAGACGCTCGATGTTGTGATAGATGGCGTACAATACCATGCTGATTAGGTCAATATCCCCGGAGGTGAGGGCCTTCATGGTATAGATCAGGTATTCCCGGTGATTGCATGCCATCATGGCGCAGATGAAGGCGTTCTTGGTCTGGTTCGAGAAGCCGTCGAATTCATGGGTCATCTTTCCGAGGAGGACCCGGATGTCCAGGACGATCTTGTCCTCGCTGTCCGGGGAATAGGTATAGAGGCGGTCATCGTCGGTTTTCATCTTGCTGGCCTTGTCCGCCAGGTCCGCCGCGAGAGAGTAAATGGCCTTGTAAACGGAATAGCTTATGGCGTCATCGCCCTGCTTCAGCAGCTTTTCGAACAGGGCCATTGACTTGAACGACGCGAGGGACTCTATGGCCAGCGACTTGAGCTGCGGGTCAACGCGCTCCGTGTTGATGATCGACACGAGGAAAGCAAGCACCTCCTCAGTTTCAACGCCAATTGTTTTCAGTGTGTCAAAAGCGACCGAAGTTACGAAATGCGAATAGTTCAGTTCCTGCTTCTTCTTTATGAATGCGATGACATCCTTGATGTTATCACTGGAGCCATGCTTCTTGACATGCTCGAGGACCATGATCCTTTCTTCATCGGTCGAAATTTTCCCGAGCTGCGCGACAAGAATCGGGAGCACCCCGGGATTCTCGAAGGTGATCAGGGTTGCTATGGCGCTGTGGCGTACATCGGGCCCCTTGTCCAGTTCCTTGGCCAGTATGCTCATACCGATGTCGGACTTCATTATGCCCATCACCTTGTGGAAAGCCAGGCGTTCGTAGGGCACCAGCTTGAAGCTCCTGCTGATCTCAAGCTTTATGGTTTGTAAAAAACTCTTTTCTTCAGCCACTGTTTAATCCCCGTTCTCTTCTTGGTATCGTTACATCCCCGCCGGCCAGCCGTGCCTAAACAGGTATAACATACTCACGTTTTCATGGTAATTGCAATAAAAAAAGGCGCCCCCTGCCATAATACTTATCGTCATTTATTGGGATAAAATATATATCCCTATTTGCCCCGCCCCTGTTCCGCCTCCCTCAAAATCGACATGCTCCCGCGGCGCCTCGAACAGTGCGTCATTAAAATAATTTCATGAATATTTCTTGACAGATATATCATTTGAGCGGACAAATTCATGTTAAAAATTATGATGCCCATGGACCCGAGATGAACGTAATACCTGTAATTCTTGCCGGCGGGGCCGGAACACGGCTCTGGCCGCTCTCGCGAGACGAAAAGCCGAAGCAATTCCATAATCTATCGGGGGCGGGAACGCTCCTTGAGGAGACCATAAAGCGGATGCTTCCCCTCGAGCCGGAGCACCTTGTCATCGTCACTTCAAAAAAACATGAAAGCCTCTCCCGGGACGAGGTCCGCAAATTCAATCTCTCCAGCACCGTGCTGTCAGAGCCGCGTCCGCGGAACACCGCGGCGGCGCTGCTCTACGCGGCCCTGTACCTGACAAAGCTCTTCGATGATTCAATCATGATATCGCTGCCTGCGGACCACCACATCAAGGACACCGATGAATTCACCAGGATACTGCGGGAAGGCATACGGCAGGCACAGCATGACAAGCTCGTGACCATCGGCATCAAGCCCACCTACCCCGAAACGGGGTACGGATACATAAAAGCCATGGCCGGTACGGGCCCCGTCTATCCCATTGACACCTTCGTGGAAAAGCCGGATCTCGACCGCGCGCGCCAGTACTTCGAGTCAGGCAACTATTTCTGGAACAGCGGCATCTTCGTCTGGAAAACCTCGATAATCCTTGAACAATTCCGCAGGCTGCTCCCGGACCAGATTGCGGCCTTCAAGCCGCTGTCGGAGTTAGAGCCGCAGGACATCGCCTCCAACGACGGGCGCGCCTGGGAGATAAAGAAAAAGATATTCGACAGTGTTGAATCCATTTCGGTTGACTTCGGCATCATGGAACGGGCGGAAAACCGTATCGTCATCCCGGGCGACTTCGGTTGGACAGACCTGGGAAGCTGGAAGTCCATCGATGACATCCTGCCGCCCGACGGGAGCAGCAACCGCTCTCCCGAAAAGGACATGGCAATATTCCTCAACTCTGAGAACTGCTCCGTGTTCACCGAAAACAGCCGCATCAGCGTCGTGGGACTTTCAAACATTGTTGTTGTCCAGGCCGGCAACGAGGTCCTGGTCATCAACAAGGACTCATCGCAAGACGTAAAGATAATCGCTGGCATGGTAAAAAAATAGCACGAATCCTGCCATACCTTGTATCTTGAGGGTATGATCTTTTATAACAAGGAGCGGACCGTCATGATGAAAACCATCGCCTGCCTGCAGGCTGCGCTCATCTTCATGCTTCCCTCTGCCGTCTATCCGGCGGAAATCTCGTTCTACCTCGGGGACGTCGCCCTGGTCCGCAACGGAAAGCATAATGCCGTCGCAGTGGGCAAAACGCTTCAAACGGGAGACCTTTTGAAAACCGGCAAGGGCTCGTTCCTTGAGGTATCATACCCGGACGGAAGCAAGATCAAGCTGAACGAATCGAGCAGCGCCACCATCGGGAGCAGGAACATCGCCGGCTCCGACAGGGTCTCCCTCATCTCCGGTACCGCCACGGGAAGCATCAGGAAGCTCCTCAAGGGGAGCGCCAAGAGCTATACCCCGACCATCGTCTGCGCCGTCCGCGGCACCGAATACACGCTGACCGTAAGCAACGGCGGCGACACCCGGGTCGACGTGAAGGAAGGGACCGTTGAAATCATAAGCCCCGGGGGAAGCGCGGCGGTAACGGAAAACGAACAGTCGGAAACGCCCATGGGCGGGAAACCGTCCCCTTCAAGCGGCAGCCGCGAGGATTGGAAAACGAGAAATGACCGCGACTTTGATGAAAACCCCGCGGCCAGGTCCGGCCGCTATGACCGGCAGCTGAAAGCCCTTGACAGCCGCAACCGGGAAACCGGAAGCGCCATCGTAAGCGTCCGGAGCGCCGTTGCCGGGGCGGACAGCCGGGAATCGCTGGAACGGGCGGGCGAGCAGCTGAACAGCGCCTCTGAAAAAACAGAGGACGACCTGCTGATGAATGAAGCGCTCAACCGGTCGGCCCGGGACATAGCCGATTCGTTCCAGGGCAGGGACGCCGGTATCAGCGAACGGTACCGGACGATTGAAAAGCAGTCGGGCCTGGTGGCCGAGCAGCAGAAAAAGAACCTGGCTGCCCTGCAGAAGATCAGGGATGACTATCTGAAGGCCCGGGACAGGATTCTGGGAACGTACAAAAACAAGATCGACGAGATAAAATCCAAGTTCACCAACAAGAAATCGGATATATAGTAGTAAATCCCGAAACTGCTTGAACACAGGTTTCAGGACGCACCATATGAAATAGGCCGCGATAAGAATCGCGGCCTATTGTTTTACGCCTTGATGATCTTCCTGTCCAGGGAGACCACCTCGTTCCCCTCGTGCTCAATCAGTTCGGTTATGGACGGGTTGTACCGGAACCGGAGCACGTTAAGCATGAAAATCTCGAGCTTGTTGACGATGTTCGGCGGGAGTATGTCGCCGTCGATCTCCACGGAAATGACCGGGAACCGGCGTTCCCGCGACCAGGGCGTTATGAGGCCCTCGATCACCCTGCCGATGAGGCAGGCGAAGGGGGATATGTTCACGATGCCGGAAAAGTCCTCCATCATGGCTGTGGAGGCAACGCCGCTCGAAATGGAGATTTCCGAGTAGAGCTCGTCGCTCACGAAATGCTTCTCCGCGTTGTCCATGATATGCTCCATGTCATGGGGCGTGTGCGGAATGAGGTTCGTTAACTCGAGGGCCTTCTTGACCCTCTTCTCGACGCTGTGCTTGAACATCTCTTCTATCTTCCACCCGATGAGGTCGCGGAACACCTTCGAGAAGGGCTTCTTGTACCAGGGGAGGAGCCCCAGGCGCTTCTGAATATCGTGCTTTCTGGTGTAGTCGCAGTAGTAAATCCACTCGGTAACGCCGGAAACCTTGGCGATGATGCCCCGCTTGCTGAACATGCGGATCATCTCGTCCACGGCAAAATCGTCGCGGCGCACGTAGATCTCGCCGACGATGAGGACCTTCGGCGTTTCCTCGAGCCTGCGCTTCAGCGGGATCTTGGCGATTTCCGCCGCAATGCGCCGGAGGGCCGGCAGCACCTGGGCGATATCGGTCTCGGTGATGTCGATGAGCTCCTGCCACAGTTCGTCATACTTGGCGATGGCAGTGACGGGATCCACCGCGCAGGTGCGGAGCGACGTCTCGATGTCCTTCATGTAATCCGCCACCACGAGTCCCCACCACGCGCTCTTGCTGAAATGCGGGCCCAGTTCGTTGTAGGAGTTGTCCGAGTCGAGGGTCACCACCACCACGTTCTCCAGGCGCATGTCCTTGAACAGGTTTTCGTAGAACACGAAGTACTGGCCGGTGCGGCACGGCCCGGTCGTCGTGGGCACGAAGAGCAGGTATATCTCGTCCTTACGGTATTTGTCCGACGAGAAGTATTTCAGCGCGCTCCCCAGGACCAGCTGCGAGGGCAGGCATTCCTTTCCCGACATGTGGTTCCGGGCCATCTGGAGGGTGTAGACATCGGGCAGGGGCATCGCCTCGGCGGTGACATTGGCCGCCCGGAGCGACGCGGCCAGGAGCTCCGTTGAAAGCCGTCCCATGTTGGAGAGGAGCATCTTGACCTTCTTGTTCCCGAAGATCTCGATCTTCCGGTTGTTCTTGAGGTCCATGAGATGCAGCGGGTCCGTGCCGTTGTTGATGAATCGGAGGCCGTTGTCGTAACGCTCTTCCCGTATCTGGTCGAACTTGGAGCGATATCCTTCGATAATGTCAAGGAAGGCCTCGACCCTGGTGTCGACCCCGGCGTCCGCCGAGTGGGAATCGAGCTCGAGCACCAGGAACGGCTTGGTCCCCATGATCCACTTCACGTAATGGAGCATGAAGGAATCCGGCGCGCAGGAGAAATTCGTTATATAGGTGATGAATATGTTCGGCTGGTCCTTGAGGACAACGCTGGCCCGCATGTCCTGCTGGCCGTAGTACCAGTACATGTTGTCAAAAATATGCGCCTCGTCGATGGGGAGCATGTCAAAGGGGATGACCGAGTAGCCGCGGGTCGTGAACTTGAGGGGGATGCCCATGTTGGCGTCCCGGGTAAAGGCGTTATAGGGCCTTCCCAGGATGGCGATGACCGGGTGCTCGGCTGCCTTGGCTTTTTCGTAGGCGTCCCGGCCCATGGCATGGTACCTGTCCCAGAAATCCTTCTGCCTGTCGCACCCGATGGCAAAGGCGCGCCTGACGTCCCGCTCCGGCACGCCGAGCTGGACCCCCATCCTGATGAACTCCTCGAGGGCCTTTTCCATGCCGAACTTGAAGCTCACGATCGGCGTAAGAAATTTGTTCGCGTCAATTTCCGGGAAGGCCTTCATGATATAATACGGCAGAGACTGGGTGATGGGGCAGAAGGTGGCATGCACCGTGTCCTCGTAGCTCTCCAGGTCCCTGAAGTGGGGCACGAAAATGTAATCCAGGCCGGAGTTGATGATATCCTGCACCGCGCCGTGGGCGATTTCCGCCGGGAAGCAGTAGGACCCTTCGGTCCGGGCGATGCCCTCGTGGGAGATTTCCTCCGACAGCCGCACCTCTATGCCCAGGGTATGGAAGAACCATGAATAGAGCGGCCACAGGGTGTACACGGAAAAGGCCTTGGGCACACCCACCACGAAATCGTATTTCTTGACGAAATCGTCCTTTGACGGCGCACACTCGTGGAACATGAGCTGTTCCCGCTTTTCGATGTAATTGAAGACCTTCGCCTCGTCGATATTCTTCTTTTTCCGCATGTTGGCGTACTTGTTGCAGCGGCCGCCGAACATGTACTTGTGTCCGTTCACATTGAGGACGCGGATCGGGCAGTCGTTGTCGCAGGCCTTGCAGCGGAATTCCCGCTCGTACACGATCTTCGTGTTCAGTATTTCGTCTATCACGAATGAACCCTTCGCGATGATGCCGTCATTGAACTTCTGTTTAGCCAGTATCCCCACGCCGAAGCAGCCAAGGAGCTCGGGGTCCGGCGGGATGGTGATGTCCTTGTCCATGAGCATGGCGAAGGCCAGGGGCACGGCCTTGTTCAGGGCCACGCCGCCCTGGAGGACGATGTTGTCGCCGATGGTCCGGTTCCCCACGACCCGGTTGAGGTAGTTGGAAACGATGGAGGTGATGATGCCGGCGGTGATGTCTTCCCGGGAGGCCCCCAGCTGGATCGCCTTGCGTATGTCCGAGTTGATGAAGGCGGAGCACTGCTCGCCGAATTTCAGCGGGCCCTGGGCCTGCATGGCGATATCGCCGATGTCGCGGACGTTGGTGATGTTCAGGTCTCCGGAGGCGGACTCCTCGAGGAAGGAGCCGGTGCCGGCGGAGCACGCCTCATTCATGGCGTAGTCTATGGGGACCTTGTTCTTCAGCAGGGCGTACTTCGCGTCCTGCCCGCCGATCTCGAAGATGGTGTCTATGTCAGGCTTGAAATAGGTCGTGCCCACGGCGTGGGCGATGATTTCGTTGTACACGGCCGGCGTCTCGAGGAACACGCCCAGGATCTCCCGCGACGAACCGGTCGTTGAGGCGAGGGTGATATTGATCTTCGCGTCGCCGATCTGTTCCTTGAGCTGTTTCTTGACCTCAACAAGGCATTCCTTGAGGGCGTTCACCGGGTCGCCGTGTGTCCGCCCGTAGTGGGAAGCCACGATCTCGTCGGTTTGAATGTCTATGAGGGCGACCTTGGTGGTGGTGGAGCCGCCGTCTACGCCGAGGATATATTCGCCGCCGGGCTTGGCGGTTCCCCGCCTCGACTTGAGGTAATTCACCTTTCCCTCCGCGGACTTGAGGCTCTTGTACCGGGCAAAGTCTATCTCCTGCGGCTTGAAGAGATTGCCGATGCCGGGGAACTGGCTTCCCGAAGACTTCGCCAGGTGAGCCGCGCCGAAGGCTTCAAAATAGGCGGCCTCCTCGGGCACGATGATCTCGATGTCGGGCATTTTCTCCTTCACGAAGCGGATGATGTACTTGTTCCGGGTGACGCCTCCGGCAAGAAGCACCCGGCCGGTGTTGATGCGGGCGCGCTTGAGGAAATCAACGACCTTGGTCGCCATGACATCGGAGAGGGACAGGACGATGTCCGCCTTGGTCGCCTCTCCCTTGTTCAGCTTATGGGTGCAGTCGCTCTTCATGAAGACTGAGCAGCGGGACGACATGTGGCAGACCTTGGCGGAATCCGGCACGTTCGCCACGTCATGGAGGCGCAGGTCCATCCGGCCGAGCTGCTGTTTAAAGAACTCGCCGGTGCCGGAGGCGCACTTATTCCCGGCGAAGCTGGTTATGATCCTGCCGTTCTCGTCTATGGTGTATACGACGAAATTCTCGCCGCCGAGGGACACGACCGCATCGACCTTGAGGTCCAGTTGCGACAGCGCCTCCTCGATGCAGATCGATTCGAGGACGTTATTCAGATTGATCAGGTAACGGCCTTCCGTGCCGGTCACCAGAGAAGGCACGCCGGGAGCCACATTGTTTTCAAGAAGTATCGTTTTAAGGGTCTCAAGAAAATTGCCTTCATGGGCCACGCTGGTGCTCCAGAGAACCTTCTTGTCCTCCAGAAGAACCGCCTTGATGCTTGAAGATCCTATGTTGATTCCCAAACTTTGCATAGAAAAGAGCCTCCCGGTAATACTGTTGTTTTCTTTATATGTTTGTAGTGCGTAAAATGATTGCTGATTATTTGATCAATAAATTGAAAAATACCGCTATTTCCCCGTGGAACGAAATAAGAACTGCAGTTAAAAGATTGGCCCATAAAAATATCTACAATTTTTTTTGTCCATAAAGTTTTTTTATCCTGAACCAATTTATTAATATACAAAACAGCTGTTTTATGTAATGATATCTTTACATCTGCTAAAAATTTTATTATAATCTAATAAGAATAATTTGAATTTTTTATTCATTATATTACAATTGGCAGAAAAAAATGTCACCCCACATCCCTCTGAACACTTAGCAGAAAAAAGGGCATAATTTTCGGAAACGTAAAGGATCATTAATGAATAAAAAAATTCTTCTTGTCGAAGATGACAAAACAACGATCCTCCTGCTCCATAAATTCATAAAAGACCTGGGGTTCAGCGTCACCAAAACAGTACCGACCGGAGAAGAAGCAGTCAGGGAAACCATCGTGACCAGCCCCGACCTGGTTCTTATGGACATCATCCTGGACGGCGAAATAGACGGCATCGAGGCCGCCCGGCAGATAAACGAAATTCACAACATTCCCGTAATCTATCTCACATCATCATCGGACAGCGACACCCTGAAGCGGGCCCTGACCACGAACCCCTCCGGCTACATTGTCAAGCCGGTCGACAAAAAAGAACTTAAATCCGCCATCGACCTGGCCATACTGCGCCACGAGATGGAGGACCGCCTCAAGGAGAGCGAGCTCCGGTTCTTCACGATACTGAACAGCATCGGCGACGCCGTCTTCGTCATGGACAATGCCGACCTCATAACCTACGTCAATCCCGTCGCCGAAAAAATAACCGAGCTTACCATTGACAAGCTCATCGGGAAACGGTTCACGGAAGTGCTTAACATCAGGTACAACGGGGTCCACGGAGGGCTCTTTACCAACCCGGAATCCGACGGCAACATCCATTTCAATTATTTCTACACGCCCAGCGGCAAACAGGTCCCCATCGATTTCAGCGTGTCCCATATCAGCGATATAAACGGGGAGCGCTCCGGGTCCGTCATCATTCTCCGCGACGACACGGAACGGGTCCGGTCCGAGATGAAGATCAAGGAGAGCTACATCCAGATCAAGAAGGCCATCGGCGGCATCATAACCGCCATGGCGCAGACGCTGGAAACGCGGGACCCCTACACCGCCGGTCACCAGCGGCGCGTCGCGGACATAGCCCGCTGCATAGCCAACGAGATGCATCTGCCCGAAAAGCAGGTTGAGGGGATATTCATGGCGGGCATCATCCATGACCTCGGAAAAATCTGCATCCCCACGGAGATCCTGAGCAAGCCGGGAAAGCTGTCGTCCATAGAATTCGATCTCATCAAAACGCACCCCCAGATCGGCTATGACATACTGAAGACCATCGATTTTCCCTGGCCGTTGGCGGAGATGGTCTACCAGCACCATGAGTGGTTCAACGGTTCCGGCTATCCCCGCGGCCTTGAAGGGGATGCGATTCTCCTGGGCGCGCGCATCATCTGCGTTGCCGACGTCGTCGAGGCCATGGCATCCGACCGTCCCTACCGGCCTGCCCGGGGCATCGACGAGGCCCTGACCGAGATCAGGAACAAGAAGGGACAGAACTTCGACAAGGACATCGTTGACATCTGCCTGAGCCTGTTCCTGGAAAAAAAATATAAAATGCCCTAATTCCCGCCGTACTGCCGCGTCATCCCGCCATAGCGGTATTCATAGATCATGCCGATGAATCTCTCGTCATGAAGCGGGTTTGTCTCCCCGAAAAACAGGTGGCCCGGGCACGAGCAGTCGCTTGATCCGAATTTTTCAATGCACCGGTATCCCAGGGCGCCGACCGACCGCGCCAGGCCGCATTCCAGCTTCTCTTTAGTTACGATGGGCAGCGCCGCTGCGACAGGGAACCGCCCCGACAGGTAATCGATGTGCCAGTGAGGCTCCTTCCTTTTTCTGCGGTGGTATTCTATCCGCTTGAAAAGATTGTTCATTCCGCTGCCGACGTAGATATAATATCCCTTGCTGAACTTCATCGCCCCCAGGCCGCCGATGGACAGATCGGCATCTGAACCGGCGCGGAGGACCAGGACATAGACGCCGCGGGGCTCCACATCCGGGATTTCAATCCTGACCGGGACCATCCCCGCTATCCGGTAATCCCTGTCATAGCGGGCGGAATAGGCCCGCATTTCAATGTCATTCTTATGATGGCGCAGTGTCTCATAAAAGGCGAAGTCCGTGTGATAGTTGGGCACGAAGAGATCCAGCCCCTCGTGGAGAAGCATGAAGACGATGATCCCCCGCTTTGTTTCCGCCAGGACCCTGATATGCTCAGCGGCCCTGGCGCTCACCGCGTCGGGAAAGGAAGCGACGGAATTCCACGCCAGCGTGCAGGACTTGATTTCGACGAAGAAATCCCTCCCGTCATGCCGCACGGCATAGTCAAAACGGTGATTGCCGACCGAGGGCTCGCGCCTGACGATCTCGAAATCCTCGAAACCCGGCATGACCCCCGAAACAACGCAATCGCGGAATACCGCGTTGCTCATGATCGAGTCGATCAGCACCGGCCTGCCGTTAAAGATGACATATTGTATCTTGTAAGGATATTTACCGGGGGACGGAACCAGGACCACCTGTTTCCCCGGAAGGAGCAGCTCGGCAAGCCTGCCGGTGTTGGGGACGCGCACGGAACATATCGTCCCGTCGAGGGTCACCCGCGCCACGAACCGGTTGAGCCGCTGGATGAAAACGGCATCGCGGAGCGGCGTATTACCGGCCGAGGTCATAGGCGAGGATCTTCGTTTCAAGACCGTCATTGTCCACGGCGTTTTCCACAACAGCCCAGCCGCGGCTCACATAGAAACCCTCAAGCCATTCGCGGTCATGCTGGCCGAGAAAAAGGTAGATCCGCTCATAGCCGAGCTCCTTCGCCCGGGCCGTAATCGCCCGAACCAGCGCATGGCCCGCGCCCGACTTGCGATACTGCGGCAGCACGAAGAGCGACGCCAGCCACGGATTCAGGTCCTTGCGCGACCATAGATCGTCCAGCTTGAGGGTGACCATCCCCACGGGCAGGGACCCGTCGACCGCCACGAATGAAAGGGGGATGCCCTCGCTGTGCGCCCGTTCCTGGTACGCCCTGAGCACCAGGGTAAAATCTATGGAGCGGGTGCGGTACCACTCCATGAACGACCAGTGGGCCAGGATGGGGGCGTACTCGGGAGCCATGTGCAGCGGAATTATTTCCATGATTGTCAATCCCTGCGCCATTGTTTATTCTCATTGTCATGGGGTGTCAAATTAAAAATGATGACGGGCTCCGGCGCTACTTTATTTGCAGAGTCGCTTGACAATTTAATGCAGATATGATACGTAAACAAGCTGTTTGGTTCAATTCAGTTACATCTCCCTTTAAGCAGCGAAACAAATACACAGGAGGGTGTTTCATGGCTACCTATTACAAAAAAATCAAAGGGAAAAATTACGACAAAAAACTGATCGATTCGGCCGATTCATCGGTGAAAGGCAGAGGAGACGGCCGCATATCGCTGAATGATGCGAAGAAGATACTCAGAACCGTCAAGGACGCCAGCGATTATTCGGATATCGAAAAAAGCACCATGAAATACATCAGGGACCATTATGCCTTTACTCCGGAAGCCGACCGGTGGTTCCGCGGCGAAATCCGGAAATGGGCCGCCACCCGGGGCGCCGCAGATAAGAAAGTCAAAAAGCCGGCGCGAAAAACTTCAAAACCGAAAAAAGCCGTTTCTCACGCCGCAGCCGCACGGGTTGAACATCATCCGGCCCCGCCGGCCCCCGCCCTGCAGGAGCCTGAAGTCCAGGGGGATGAAGCGGCCCCGGGTCTCTTCGGGAGGATTATCCAGTTTCTCCTGGTCATCATCATCCTTGTATTCATGTTTTTACTGTTGATACCCTCAACCCGCGAATATATGAAAAACAGGATATCCGGACTGATCGGGTCAACCGACCAGCAGCACAAGGCACCGGAAATAATAAAACCTGCCGAGGAACAGAAGGATGACACCGCCGCCGTACCGGAAAAATCAGCTGAAAAGCCCGAGGCAGCCAAAGGACCGGAAGCAGGCGGGGAATACTACACCGTGCAGGTGAAGGACGACCTTATTTCCATCAGCGAAAAGATGCTGGGCGGTTACTCCCGGTGGATCGACCTGTTCAACGCAAACAGGGATATCATCAAAAATCCGACGATGATCTTCCCGGGACAGAAACTGAAGCTCCCCGAACAAAAAAAATAACAGCGGTGGCGTCCCTTTTTCTCATCGAGCTTTCCCAATCCAGCGCAACGAGGTGGACATGACCGTTCTGATGATACTATTGTCTATTGCCGTTTCCGCAGCAACGTGCCATGTAGCGTTGAAATTGGACAACGCCTATGAAACGGCGATGCCGACAGTAATCTCAGCGCTTCTGTCCGGCATTGTGCAGGGATGTATTCAACTATGGGTTTTACCGGCCATCGGCTTCTTTTACCCTGGTCCATGGATGTCCCTCATCATTGCCGGCGCCATCGGAGCTGCCATTGCTTTTCTGTCGAACAGGACGATCCTGGGAGTCATAACGCCGGGCTTTATCCTGGTCCTGCTGATACTCATCTATGTCCCCACGTCCTGTGAAATGTTTCATGCAAAGAAGTACCGTTCCCTCATCGGAAGCGTCCAGGAAAAAAATTTTACAGAAGACATCCCTCCTGTGAAAATCGAGGATATCCGGCTGGTATCGAAAAGTACCGCCTATGTACTGGCGAACAAGGTGCTCGGCCAGACCAAGGAAGGAACAGTGCTGGGGTCTCAGCTGGAAATCGATACAGACAGCGCTGCCATTCAGGAAGTCAATGGCCAGCTCTGGTGGATTTTCCCCCTAGACTTTTCCGGTTTTTTTAAATGGAAAAACAGGGAGTTTGTCCCGGGATACATACGGGTAAACGCGCAAAATCCTACTAAAAAAGCTGAGTTGATCGATGCAGATCCTGCAACAAAAAAGAAATTCAGGCTGACCTATACGCGGAATGCCTATTTCGGGAATTGGCTTGATCGCGCAGTATACTGGAAATACCCGCGGATAAATCATGATGAGTATACTTTTGAAGTCGATGATGAGTGGCGGCCTTATTACGTGATATCGGCAGCCTCTCCCGAAATCGGCTTTGCGGGACAGCAGAATCGAGGCGTCATCATAGCCGATCCGCAGACCGGTAAAATAGAACTGCTTGCCGGGAATAAAATTCCCGCCTGGGTTGACCGGGTAAAACCGCTGCACCAGACCATTAATCAGGTGACGTACTGGGGAGAATATGTCCATGGCTGGTGGAACTCGTTTCTGGGCGGCAAAGACATCAAGGTACCGACAACCTTTTCCTATGGAAAAGACATGTGGTTTATTATTTTTAAAAACCGGAAATACTGGTTTACCGGAATGACTTCAGCGTCCTCAAAAGACCAGTCCCTGGTCGGCGCCATCATGGTCGATACCAGGACAGGCAGATCCACGTTCTATGATATAAACGGCACCAATGAAAACGGCGTCATCGAGGCGGTCGATGCAGCGCTGGGCGCCGATTCATCGCGCTGGTCCCCGACACAGCCTATCCCATACAACCTGTACGGTATACCCACCTGGGTGCTGCCGATTGTGTCGAACGAAGGCATATACCAGAAGGTCGCCCTCGTTGACATGAACAATATCAGCTCCATTGCCATTGATGGCGACATCTACAGGGCGGTGGAGAAATACCGTGAAATTCTTTCCCGCCATGGCGCGACCAGAAACGAGGCGATTTCCGACATCAACGGCAAGCAAATAATCGGTCCCGCAAAAATTATCCGCATGGGCGATACCGTTATCGGCGGCAACAAGACCTATTATATTCTCATTGATGGTTATGAAAACCGTCTCTTTTCTTCAAGCGGTGAAACTGACCAGACGCGCGTAATTACCCTGGCCAGGCCGGGGGATTCCGTGACCATTACCTTTTTCCCATCCAACGGCCAGGTTGTTTCCATTGAATCAATAAGGGTTCATGGCCTGAAGCTCAGGTAATGATACATAACAGTTATCGGCCGGCTGTACGGAAAAAAGATTTACAGAAATAGGCAGCCCTATTGCATGTGGATATCCATGTTCCGGCCCCAGCGAGACCGTGACTGCATTTTTAAAGGAGAAGAAAAGAACGATGGATTCGTGCTATTTGCAGATAAAGGAAACAGAGAAAGGAAAGGCCGTATTTGCCGGTGCTGACATACGCAAGGGCGAGGTCGTGTGCGAGTTTACCGGCCCGAAATACACCATGGCCGAATACCTGGAGCTCCATGACCCGGATAACAACCATTTTGTCCAGATTGACGAGGACTGCTTCATGGGGCCCTCGGGCAACGCCGACGACCTCATCAACCATTCCTGCAATCCCAACGGGGGGCTCACCTGCCGTGACGGCAGGGTCCTCTTCGTGGCGATCCGCGATATCCGGAAGGGGGAGGAACTGTCCTTCGACTATTCCACCACCATGGACGAGGACTGCTGGGAGATGGATTGCCTCTGCGGCGACAGGGCATGCAGGGGGAAAGTGCGCGACTTCAAGCACCTGCCCGGGGACCTGAAAAAAAAGTATCTCGACCTGAACGTCGTGATGCCCTTCATTGTGAAGAGGACCTGTTCCTAGGAACAACCGCCCTCATCCGTCCGGGCCGGCGCTCATCCGCGGCCCGGGTCACCGTCCATCCCTGAAGACATAGCTCAGGAGCCGGTACACGAGCTTGGCGGCGAGATAATCGCACTGCCTGGCATAGGGGTTCGGGCAGAGCTCTACCACGTCAAAGCCCACTATCCTTTTCTCCTTGGATACTTTTTTCAGAAGTGCGATCACCTCGTACCACCCCAGCCCGCCGGGCTCCGGCGTCCCCGTCGCGGCCATGATGGAAATGTCAAAGGCGTCAAGGTCAATGGTGACATAGACTTCCTCCGTGAGGAGCGACACGGCGCGGTCAATCCAGTCCCGGCTGCCCTGGATGTCTTCCGCCAGGAAGAGCCGCTCCGGGTCAGCCGCTTTCCGTTCAACGTCGTCCAGGCTCCTGATGCCCACCTGCACGATCGGGCACGATTCACGGACGCGGGCCATCACGCAGGCGTGGTTATACCGGGACCCATGGAACTCCTCCTGGAGGTCCGCGTGGGCGTCAAGTTGCAGCACCGACATGCCGGGATGACGCTCCGCGTGGGCCCGCACCGTCCCGACCGTGACGGAGTGTTCGCCTCCCAGGGTCACCACGAATTTACCCGCCGCCAGGTGCCGGGACACCCGGGCCCTGACCGCTTCCACCATAGCGTCCGGCGATGATTTTTCACCGACAGGCTCATCGGTATGGATGCCCCTGGTATAGACCTCGGAGTCCGTGTCGATGTCATAGAGGTACATGTTATACGACGCGTCAATAATGGCGTCGGGTCCCCTGTCGGCGCCCTTCATCCAGGTGGATGTTCCGTCATAGGGGACCGGCAGGACCACGATCCCCGCCGACGCGTATTCTTCGTATCCCTTCGGTACATCCGCAAAAAATTTTTTTCCGCTCATGACTTGATCCCGGTCCTAAGTATAAAAAACTTAATGGCCCCTCACCCCCTTGAAGGGGATCATCCTCTATGGTCTCCCCTATGCCAGCAGATTACCTATACACAGACAGCCGGCGCTTAGACCATGTGTTCGGGGGGCCGCGCCTTGACAGATTTTTTCTGCGGAATGAAAATCCGGTAACCGATGCCGAGCTTCATGAACAGGAACAGAAAAACCAGCAGGAACGCCAGCACCACGGCCACCACCGCCTTGTTGTATTCCTGACGGTAGTATATCTCGCCCTGCCCGATCTTCGGGATCTTTTTCGGGCCGATGGGTATCCTGTAATTCTGCGCCAGGGTTTTCAGGTAATTGATGTTCAGGATCGGCACGTTGTTCCGGGCGAACCTGCTCATGACGCTCTCAATGCGCATCGCCTTCTGCGATGGCTTGAGGTTCAGCCCGGCCCGGTAGCGCTTCTTTCCTATGAAAGAGCCTATGGCGACCGTCCCGCCCCCGACGTTGATGTACGCCGCGATCTGGGAATCCTTCGCCTGGTCATAGTATATTTCCATGCGTGCGTTGATGCTGTTCTTCATGTCCTGATATTCGAGAAGGGTTATATTATATTTCCTTATCGTAGTGCGCAATATGGTCTTCCCCTCCTCTGACATGCCCAGGGCGTTGTCCTGCACGCCCCCCAGGGACGCGGCAACGGACCGGTAGGGAGAGAACTTCTCCCCGTGTAAAACATTTTCCATGTCGAGCCAGGTGAACCCGGGGATATTGGCCCCCCAGGTCGATGCCGACACGCTGGTGATGATGATCAGTCGCAGGTTCAGGGCCTTGGCCGCGGAAAAGACGGCCAGATTCATCGCCGGAAAGGAACCGGTGAGGGATACGGCCACGGTGCTGCCGTTTTTCACCTTCGCTTCCTTGAGCATGGAAACGATGACCGCGGCCCAGTTGGGATTTATGCTGGTGAGCTTCGAGTCAATGTCCACGGTGGTGCTGGTGATCGGCGTCGTGAGCACGCCGATCAGGCCTGACCGCATCGGGTCGATCACCTTGTTAATGGGGCCGATGTTTTCAAGCCGGTGCCGCTTCAAAATCTCCATACCCTTCATCATGTACCGTGCCGCGAGGACCTTTTCCCGGTAATAGGGCTGTTTGACATTGACCTTGAAGGACTCCACTATGACCAGTCCTATGACCGCCATGATGGCGATAACCAGGTGAATCTGCCACGAAACGGTGCTCGGCTTCCAGATCAGCTTTTTCATAAAGACATATCCCTGCCGAAAAAGAGTATCAGTATGAGGCGGACAATGGCGCTGGAAGTAATAAGGGCGGCCATGGTCTCGATGATCCCCTGCCGGTCAAGCCATATCGCGATCAGGCCGGGAATGATATAGCCTACGATGGAAAGCTCGACCGCCTGGGGGCCGAGGGGGATCGGCTCCAGGGTCCGCACCAGCCACCCGAGGAGGAACCCCAGGAGGATCATGAGGACCGTCCGCCGCCTGCCGTAGATGATCATGAAAGATCCCAGCGAATTGACGATAAAATAGGTAAGCAAGCTCACCAGGGCCGTGGCGATTATGACCAGGGGCCTGTTCAGATAGAGCGCGATATACCCTGGCACGACCATCCCTCCCGCGGCGATTCCGAAAAACTCGGAAAAGAGAAGGCTCACGCACAGGCCCAGGCCGATTGAAAGTGTGATAATGTTTTCCATACCAGTACGACTCCCCGGGACCCATGGGTCCCCGTTCAATTACACCGGCATATCTTCCGATCTGTTCCGGAAATACGTGATCAGTTCCAGACCGGGGCCGGCTATGTTTCCGATCCCCATCACCAGTGTCGATTTTTTACAGTACTTCAGCACCTCTTCGAAGATGACCTCGGTCTCGAGGTCCTCCGCGTTGGTGAACAGGCGCGCATCGATGCCGGCCTTGACCGCGTAGCGGACGAGGAAATACGAGCCGGAGCCGATCAGCACGTACCGGTCAGCGCGCTCCCAGCTGGCCAGGGCCTCCCCGATCTGCCGCGACCGGTCGGGACGGTCAATGCGGCTGTTGATGATCATGATGCGCCGCTGTACGTCCGGGTGCTTTTCCAGGGCCATGCGCCAGATCATGCCGGTGGACTCAGGGTCATTGGCGGCAAACCCGTTGACGAAATGGATGCGCCTGCCGAAAAAATCAAGCTTCAGGTCGCTCATGGCCCCGGCGTCCGGTTCAGCCTTCTTCATTCCCCGGAGGGCCACATCATCCGGAACGCCGACGGCGCGGCACACCTTGAGCGCCAGGGCGACGTTGTCCCGGTGCTCCACATAACGGAATTCGCGGAGGTCCCGGTCGCTCACGGATCGCATCTCTGCATCGGAAACGACGACCAGGCGGGCGCCGCGTTCCCGGCAGACCGTTTCGAACTCGGGGGAATAGTCCCGTTCGCAGGTGAACAGCTCTCTCCCGGGAGGGGTCGTGCCTAGGAGCGCCAGGGCGACGTCCCGTTCCCCGGGGCCCATCATGTCGAGGTGGTCTTCCCTCACGTTGGTTATCACGCCATGGGTAGACCGCACGAGCTTCAGCTCGCACAGGCTCTGCAGGTACGGCTGGATCGCCATGCATTCGATGACCAGGGCCTCGGCCCGGTTGCGGGCCGCGAAGGCTATGATCCGGACCTGCTCAATGATGTTTGGCTTTGACTGGCGGTAGACGGGATACTCGGTCCCGTCGTGGATGATCATGCGCGGGAGCGTGCCGGTGGTCTTGGCGAAGGTCCTGATCCCCCCCTCGCGCAGGCCCGCGGCGATCAGTCTGGTCACGGAGGACTTCCCCCGGGTGCCGTTCACGTGTATCCGGATGGGGATCGACCGCAGGTTTTTTTCATGATACGCGTATTCCGCCGCGCCGAGCAGGACCATCAGCAGAAAAAGAGCGCCCATGAACAGTACCTCACTCACTCGAACCCCCGTTAGTAGCCCACCGGTCATAGTACGGGGGTTTGAAAAAGTCAAGTTATTTTGTCGCCATGGCTGCAGGCGGCTTGTACCGGCCGTTCCCCCGCATCTGGATATACTTGCTGTACAGGTATTGTTTGGAGAGGCACAGCACCGCCATTTCCGGGGTCTGGTACACGATGACCTTGTACGGGCTCCCTTCCCTGGCGTGGACTATTTTATCTTCCGGAAAGGCCGCCAGGGACACGGGATAGATGGGTTTGTGGTACTTGTCCATGAGGGTCATGATGGCGTCCAGGATGAAATAGTCCACGACCCTGGCCCCTTCTTCAAAGATCTTCAGCTCTTCAGCGGGGATATAGCCCAGGCGGTGCGCGGCCTGAACGGGCCGTATGCCGAAGGGCGCGGAGCCGATAAGGCCCAGCACGATGATAGCGTCAAATTCTTCCGAAGCGACCATGAGCTCGATGGATTCCTTGAAGAGACCGGCGTCGGGCTGTCCGACCAGGTCCACCGGGTTCGCCCTGCTCCAGAAGGGAGGGAGCTTTTCATCGAATTTCTTCTTGATATCCTCCGGGAGCGGCGGCAGCACCAGCCCCCGCTCCTCGCACTCGTCCGCGGTGATGACGCCCCAGCCGCCGCCCAGGGTCACGATGCCGACCCTATTGCCCTTCGGGAGGGGATAGCTGTCGAATGCGGCGGAAAGCTCCAGGAGCTCTGTCGGGTTCATGGCGATCATGATCCCGGTCTGTTTCATCACGCTTTCGAATATCTGGAACGAACCAGCCATGGCCCCGGTGTGGGACTGGGCCGCCCTGCTGCCACCCGCGGTCCTCCCCGCCTTGAGGGCGATCACCGGCTTTTTCAAGGATGTGTTTTTCGCAATGTCGATGAATTTCCTTCCGTCGTCGACACCTTCAAGATATATCAGGATGACCGAGGTGTCGTCGTCGTCGTTGAAATAGTCAAGGTAATCCTCGACCTTGAGGACGGCCTCGTTGCCGGAACCGACGAACTTGCTTATGCCGAAACCCTCGATCTCGGCCCAGAGCATGATCTGGTTACCCACGTTGCCGCTCTGGGCAATGATCGAGATCCTTCCCGGCTTCGGCCTCGGATGGGCGCCCGTGCCGTTAAGGGCGCAGTTGATGTTGGACATCCCCATGGTATTGGGGCCCACTATGTTGATGCCGTGCTTCTGTGCGAAATCGACCATTTCTTTCTCGTGGCGCACGCCCTCCCCCCCGGCCTCGCTGAAACCCGATGAAATGATAACGGCGTTATGGACATCCTTTTCAACGCACTCCTGGAGAACGTCCATGACCGTGTTCGCCGGGGTCGCCACGTAGATCAGGTCGACGGGTCCCGGTATTTCCTGGAGGGTTTTATAGGCCTTGAGGCCGTAGACAGTGTCGCGGGACGAGGATACCGGATAGACCGGCCCCCTGAAACCGCCGTCGAGGATATTCGTCAGGACATTGGAGCCCCACTTCAGCCTTCCCTCCGTTGCGCCGACGACGGCTATGCTTTTCGGGTTAAAAAGCGATTCTAGATTTTTCATGCTCAACCTGCCGGAACCGATCAATATGCTGTCCGCCAGTTAAGATCCAGCATATTTTTTTTTCAAGCGATTTATCATAAAAATGACATGTCAGTTCATTGTTAGCGGTCCTGTTCCCCGGCCGTATACCGTTACACACTTTTCATATCCTGAATATTATTCGCGGCTTCATACATTGCACACCGGGGGAGCGGCCGGCGGCGAAATATAATTGACCGCAGTGAAGATGATGATACACTTTCTTGCAGATGACAGCAGGAGGGGTCCAGTGGCGGTAAAAACTGATTTCATAACCGTGTCAAGCAGGGGCGGCAGGGAGGTCATTGACCTGACTCCCGAATTGAGGAACATCATCGGCAGGCACGGCCTGTCCGACGGGATAGCCGTTGTCTTCTCCCCGGGGTCTACGGCGGGCATAACGACAATCGAATATGAACCGGGGTTGAAAAAGGACATCGATATCTTTCTGGAAAAGCTCGTGCCGTACGGGGGGGCGTATCACCATCACGAGACCTGGCACGATGACAACGGGTCGTCCCACCTGCAGGCGGCCCTGATCGGGCCGTCGGTCGCCGTGCCCGTCGTCGGCGGTAAACCGTCCCTCGGGACATGGCAGCAGGTTGTCCTCATCGACTGCGACACCAGGCCGCGCAGGCGGGAGATCGTGGTCCAGCTGGTATACTGACAAAATACCCCGCAGCTAGCTGCGGGGTATTTTGTCGCATAATGTTTTGCGCGCTCTCGTCCCCGGAGCAGAACTCCGGGGTTTGCGCGCGCTGCGATCAGCGGCGCTTCTGCTCGTACTCCTTGATGTATTCGTCAATGAGGCTCTTGCTCGAATCGGACTCAGCTTCCCGCTGGTTCCTGATTTCCTTGCCGCGGTCGAAGAGCAGTACGAGCTTTTTAAAGGGCAGCGCCAGCAGGCCACCGACGAACTTGAAAAAATCGGCGATAGCGCTTGATGCTTCCTTGATCCAAGACGTTTTCATGCCCCGGGCGGCGGCGGAGCCCCCTGACCTGAAGGCATTGAGGGTCTGGGTGGCGGCCTCTGCGGTTTTCGAAGCGACCGCTCCCGCTCCTTTGCTTACCGCTTCCGCCGTTCTGGCTACCGCCTGGGGGCCGTACTGCGGCGGCACCGTGCCGGGGCTCCGGGTAATTTCAAACTTCGGGATCATCGATGATCCGCTGTAGGTTCCCCTGAGCCTGAACATACCGGCGCTTGACTCGGCGCCGCGGTCTATGAAAAACAGAAACAGGTAATACACGTACATGGCGGCATTGTAGAAGATGAGAAAAAAGGCTATCCATATCTCAATGAAGGACCAGATAAATTCCACGAACATCTTGCCGCAATCCACCCATTTGAAAATAAACGAAAAAATATTATCAATAACGCCGTTAGAAAACTGCTTCACAACTGTGTATCGCATGCTTCCCCTCCATGATCAGATCGCCGGACACATCAGAAAACACCGCCCGGCAGGTCTCAAGAATAATGATATTTATTGGAATTCGATTCAGCGAGTCAATAAAAAAAATCCGTCCGCCGGTCGGCACGGGATGCTTATGATGCGGCCCCGGTCGGTTTTTCACCGGGATTATCAGCGCCCGCTTTTACCTATTTCCTTATCCAGCTCCTCGAAGAGCGTCCCGGCCGATCCGGGCACCATTTCCTCGACTTCACGCTGGGGGACCCTCATGTCCGCAAGGTCCTCGGTGATTTCCGCTTCCTCAATAACCGCGGGTTCCGGTACTCCCGGCTCCTCGTCCTGCGGCGGTATCGCCGTAACGGCCTCGCTGCCCTCGTACAGGTGGTCCCGGGACCGGTGGTACCGCGCCTTGGAGGAAACCAGGCTGGGATTATCGATCACGGTCTGCCCCATGTAAAAATTAAGGTTCTGGTCCCTAGAAAGCTCGGCCATGGCGTCAGCGATCTTGTCATTGGGAATGCTGTTCATTTTCAACAGCTCATCGATTCCGAAATTGAAAATATGCGGCTCCCTGCTTTTGAGCGAAACATTGTCCTCGATGAGCTTGTTCTCCAGGAACACGTAGACCCTGGTGATGGGCTTCTGGTAGAATTTGGATTCGGTGCGGATAAAGGTGAACCAGACCCGCTGGCTGATGGCGGTGAAGATCCTTTTCAACAGATCGGACGACTTCTGTATCAGCTTCAGCATCGACTCCTTGTCGATGGGAAGGAGCACCGTGGTGCCGAAGCTGACCGCCGTGGCATTCCTCGGTTTGTCCGAAACGATGGCCAGTTCGCCGAATATCTCCCCCTCCCTGAGGACCGAGAGGATGATTTCGCTGTCCCCGTGATACTTGACGATTTTTACCCGGCCGCTCTTGATGATGTAGAGCTCATTGCCCGGCTCATGCTCGCAGAATATTATCTGCTTGTCCGCATATTGGCGGTATATGCCGTCCGGCACCGGCTCGGGGACTCTCTTGATGCCGCTCTTTTCAATTTCAGCGAGGACTTTCCGGGCCCCGTTCAGGTCGGGTCCATTGGGGAAGAGCTGGACATACCGTGTCAGGACATAGTAGGCGTTGGAGAGCATTCTGCCGTTGTAATAATACAGGCCCAAACTGTAGAGCTGCGTTTCTTCCGGCAAAAACACACCCTTGACGCCCTCCAGGGGAAAGATCATCGTGTCGTAGAGACGCAGCTCGTCCGCGTAGGAATTGAGGAGCTTGATGGCTATCTCCGAATTTTTTTTCAGGAGCACCAGGAACCGTTCGCGGTTGAACACGATGACCGTCGAATTCACCTTTGCAAAGGCGGTCTCCATGCGCGGCCGCTGGCTCAGGGACGATATGAATCCGAAGACGTCGCCGGGAGCGGCGTTTTCCCCGTGGGTGCGGACCCGCTGGTTGGTGCTCTTGAACTCGACGAGGCCCTTCTCGACGATATATACCTCGTCCACATCCTCATCTCCCTCGATGTAGATATAAGACCCGGCCTTGAAGAGCCTCTTGCTTTGATCATTCATCTGGTTGCATCCAGTACACCTGCATGTTCTCCTTCAGGGATTCCGCCGCGTCCTTCCCCGCAAGGACCGCCACCAGCTCAAGGGCGAAGGGTATGGCGCAACCCGGTCCCTTCCCGGTGATGACCGTTCCGTCACGGACCACCGGATCGGGCAGGGGCGTCGCTCCCGTCATCTGGGCCTCGAAGCCCGGGTAGCAGGTGGCCCGCCTGCCCCTGAGGACCCCTGCGTGGCCCAGGACCAGCGGCGCGGCGCACAGGGCCGCGGTGATTTTGTCCGACCCGCTCATTTCCCTGATCAGGGATATGATCCTCGGGTCGTCTTTGAGATTGCTGCTGCCCGGCATGCCGCCGGGGAGAACCACGCAGTCGAAATCTGACGACCGTATATCGTCAATATTCTTATCGGCCGTTACGGTTATGGCATGTGAGCCCGTTACCGGATTTTTTTTCAGGAACACGGCGGTCACTCCGATCCCCGCCCTTCTCAGGACATCGATGATGGTGACGGCCTCGATCTCTTCGAACCCCTCAGCCAGAGGCACAATAACATCCATGGCAAACCCCCTGTCACAGTGTCACGGCCCCTGTCTAGTCCCGGGGCCTTATACGCAATGGCGGCTGATTCCCGCCATGCATGAGCCCTCTAAGTCAACTTCATCCCCGCAGGGGACGAACCGGCCTCTTTCAGCTTGGTCTTCAGCTCGCTCTCGAGCTTGGCCAGCTCGCCTTCCGCCTGCTGCCGCTTCGCCTTCCCCTCCTGCTGGATCTTCAGGGTCTCTTCAATGGTGGATATCAGGTTATCATGGACCTTCTTCAGGGTCTCCATCTCCACGATGCCCCTCTCGGATTCCCGGGCCACCTCAACGGTCCCCGCCTTCAGCATCTCGGCGTTCTTCTGCAGCAGCTCATTGGTGGTCTTGGAGACCGCCGTCTGCGCCTCCAGAGCCTTCTTCTGGCGGACGATGCCGATGGCAATGACCACCTGGTTTTTCCACAGGGGGATCGTGTTCAGGATCGAGCTCTGGATCTTTTCCACCAGCACCTGGTCCCCGCTCTGGATGAGCCGCACCTGGGGATTTGTCTGCAGCGCGACCATGCGCGAGAGCTGGAGGTCATATATCTTTTTCTCAAGCCTGTTCTGGGCCTGGGTCATGTCCTGCACCTTCTGGGCGTCCAGGGTGTCCTTCGTCTGGTCGGCTTTGGCCTTCAGTTCCGGAATGATCTTCTCCCCGATCTCCTTCAGCTTCAGCTTCCCCGCCAAAATGTACAGGTCAAGCTCCCGGATGTACTGGATGTTCTTATCGTAGAGGGAATCAAACATGGTAATGTCCTTCAGGAGCTGCATCCGGGCCTTGGTGAGCTCGTCGACGATCTTCTCGATCTGCTCCGAAAGCTTCTCGAAGCTGGCGAAGGATTTCTTGGCGCTGCTGACGAGGCTGCCGATGATCGGGATCTTTGACAGGCCGCTCTCTCCCGCCGACAGGTCGCCCACGTCAAGGCTCTTCACCTTGAGCATCAGGTCGGTGAGGATGTTCCCGACATAGCCGCTGTCCCGGGCCCTGATCTCGCCCAGGATGGTGTCCGAAAAATTGGAGATACCGCTCTGGGACCCGACGCCGAACTGGATTACGCTCTGGGAATTGTCCAGGTCCAGCTCTTTCTGTATCTGCTCGACCTTCTTTTTTTCATCGTCCTTGAGGTCGGCCAGCGTAAGCTCCTTCACTTCAACCGGTTGCGCCGCCTGGGCGTCCACTTTCTGCAAATCCATGGCATCCTCCTTTTTTCTCAAATTTGAAATTCAATCATTATTTAAACCAGTCGATGGAGCAGTCCTAAAAGCCCCCTAAATCCCCCAGAGGGGGACTTATTGAATTAGAGCTAACCCTAAAAGCCCCCCTCCGGGGGGTTTGGGGGGTGTTCCGAGGTGAGCCTATCGGCCGCTATCCTTCCATCTTCATTGTGTTCTTTAAAACCGTGAGCTCCGTGTTTATGTCCAGCAGATTGTCCTCCAGGAGGTTCGCCATCTGCCGGTCAAAGGTCTGCTTGATCAGATCCAGCATCCCTTCTACCTTCTGCAACGCCTGTTCGATTTCCGGTGTCCTGCCGCGCCTGCCTGACAGTTCAACGTACTGCTCGATGATCTTCTTGGTCGCGTCCAGGTAGTAGTTGGTGAACTGCCTCACCTTGTTGATCTTGCCCGGATTTTTCTTGATATAGTCGAAGATTTCCACTCCCACCTTGCAGATATCCCTGATCCTGGCGGCGACCTCGTTGCTCTGGACCATCCGCGTGGTGTTGCTGATCTGGCGGAGCTTTTCCATGCCGTCCCTGACCAGCTCCCCTGCCGCTTTTTCCGGGGCCGGACGGTCCTCCGCCCGCTTTCGCCTCATCCGGTCATACAGCTTCAGTGCCGACCCCAGGAGCATCATGCCGGTGGCCCCCGCCACGGACGAAAGGAGAAACCCGAGGACGGTGAACTGCCAGCATGCGGCGAATATCGCCGTGCCGGCAAGAAAGAGAATGAAAAACCTTTTCACGGACAATCCTCCCCGTTGTCACTGGGCTGTAAGTATCGCGATCAGCATTTCCGCGACCGAAGGCGCGGCCTCCCGGATGCGTTCCAGTTCGTCGCCGGTAAAATTCGAAAGCACATGGTCCGCCACCGCCACATCGGGATTTTCCGGCCTTCCCACGCCGAATCGTATGCGGTAAAAATCCGGGGTGCCCAGTTCCTGGATGATGGACCTGACGCCGTTCTGGCCCTTGTGGCCTCCCCCGAACTTCGACCGGAACTGGCAGAAGGGGAGCTCGATGTCATCGTGGACCACGACGAGCCGTTCCGGAGGCACCTTGTAAAAGTCGACGGCCTTACGGACCGGGCCGCCGCTGTTGTTCATGTACGTCTGGGGCATCACGATCAGCACGTCGCGGCCCTCCATGGTTCCCTTGCCCGCAAGGGCGCTGAAGGAAGAGGCGGCCAGGGAGATCCGGTACAAGCCGGCTATATACTCGCCCAGCAGGAAGCCGATATTATGCCTGTTTGTAGCATATTTTTTACCCGGATTTCCAAGGCAGGCGACAACGAACATTTCGGTATTCTCCATTCCGGGGCAGATCAGCTGTTTTCGCGAATGTAATCCAATGCGTTCTGAAGGGACTCGAATATTTTTATCTGCCTGGTTATCCCCGTCAGCCGGAATACGTCGTATATCTTCTGGTTGATGCTGGAGAGAAGCAGGTGCCTGCCGTTCTTCCGGAGCACGGAATAGAACTTGATGATCGAGCCGAGGGCGGCGCTGTCGACAAAGGCGACCTTCGAGAGGTCGAGGATGATATGGACCGGCTGGCTCACGTACCGGCTGATTTCATTGTCAAAATCAAACTTCATGTCTGAAGAAAGGGATCCCTCAATCTCGATGACGGCTATTGAATTTTCAACGCTGGTTTTTATCTTCATACCATTCCACGCGGAGCAGAATACATCGACTGTTGATAATGCCGGTATAAAAAAATAGACAGAGTCTCGTTAATATGTCAAGAGCAAATAGTGCCCCGGTGAATTAATTTATGGCGCCCGGCGAAGCCGCTATATGAAATTTGTAAGGATTTCCAGTATTCCCCTGTCGATAGAACCGTACTGCCTGATTATTTCCCGCTTGATGTTCTCCACCTCAAACAACTGGACATAATCAGACAGATACCGGTACCGCCCGATCCTCCTCCCCACGGTAAAGGATTCTCTGTCGTCAAGGCCCATCTCGAGGAACGAGTCAATGACCTTCAGCATCCGGTCCTTGTCGCCGGGGAGGGTCCCTTCAACGTCCTCCAGCAGGTTCATGATATGGTCGCTCTGCACGGTGCTGGTGATCCCCTCCAGCTTTTCAATGAAGAGGCGGATCTCCCGGACTTTTTCTTCTTCAGTGAGGGTCGTCCATTTGCCCTGTTCCATCATGTCATGGAGCGGCGTGCCGGGCACCGGTATCGTGCTGCGAATCCTGATAAAGGTGGGATTCACCCGGCTCAGGACCTTCGCGGATTCAACGGCATTCTCGGCGGTAAACTCCTGCCCGCCCAGGCCCGGCATGAAATATTGCGAAAGCTCGAAGCCGGCGTCCACCACGTTCCTTCCCGCGCGGATCTGCTCCTCCTGGGTCACCCCCTTGTTGACCAGGGCAAGGACCTCGTCGGCGCCGGTCTCCATGCCGATATGGATCCGGTTCAGCCCGGCCTGCCTGAGGGCCCGCAACTCCTCCGGGGTTTTGCGGCTGATGGTCTGGGCCCGCGAATAGGTGGTGATCCTTTCTATGGTCGGGAACTTTTCCCTCACGTAATTCAGGATCTCCAGCAGGTCACCGGTCCGGAGAACCAGGGCGTCGGCATCCTGGAGAAAGAGGCTCTTCATGCCATGGTAGATCCAGAAGGCCACCTGCCGCGCGCACCCCTGGTCGACTCCTTCGCCGAAATCGATATCCTTGATCACGTGCACCACCGGCGAATTGTCCTTCCGGTCCGGATAGCGCCGGTTCAGCTCGCGGTAAATCGTATCCGCGATACCTGACATCACGTCAATATCCCGCCGTATCTCATCCGCCTTCCGCATGGAGAACTGCTGATTTTTATAGACCGGGCAGAAGGCGCACTTGTTCCAGTGGCAGTTGCGGGTCAGTCTCAGCAGAATGCTCTGGGCCTCGCTGGGCGGCCTGATGGGTCCCAATTCAAAACATGACATCTTGTTCTCCTTCACAATGAGATTCCTGCATCTTTCCCTTGATGGGCGGCCTGGTCAGGGGCATGCCGTCCCGGACATACTGCTTCAGGATGGTCCAGCTGGGGCCATGAAAGCCCTCGATAAGCCCCAGGGAGGAAAACTCGATTATCCCCGCCGCGAGCAGGACAAGGGGAAGCGAACAGAGCATGGCCGCATTCCTCTTCATCTGCTCCCATCCTGTTTTCTTCAGCTCGAAGTAGTAGTACGCGGCACCAAAGGTGAAAACCGCCGTGAACCACGACACGAAATTCGCCAGGGGCACCCCGAACCAGTAGAAGCTGTTCTGATGGTTGTACGCCCTGTTCCAGGTCCAGAGTCCGAAATCGGTGGCAAAGGGGTCAATGAGAGAATCAAACAATACCGCGACTATGGCGACAAAGAATCCCTGCCAGGCGAAGGACCTGTTCCGGATCCGGGGAATCCCCCCCGCGGATACCCTCCAGAATGAATACGCAGGGATAGAATACCGTGCTCCATCCGAACATGGTGGCAACCGGCGCGCTGAAACCGGGAATATACAGGTGATAATGGTCCTCGAAGAAAAAGCCCATGGTCACGCCGGAGCTTTCCAGGATCATGCCGTAGAGGAAGGCAACGCCGAAGAAAAGAAGGAATTTCCTCCAACCCTGGAACGCAAGGCAGTGGCCGGCGATGAGCAGTGTCCAGAGGATGTTGGATATCTCGTAGTACGTGACGGCCCTGTCAAAGTGCGACGGCCAGTCCGGTCCAAGCCGTACCGGCCTGGCAGCGGCAACAGCCACGGCGAGAATGGCCGAGGTGATGCCGGCTATGACAAGGTAATTCCGCACCCTGCTCTTCGCCTCAAGGCTGCTATCAGCCTTCAATCGCGCATAATAATAAAACAGGAAAAGCCCGTAGGGGAACAGAAAGGTCATGGCATAATCGGGGCGGGGATGCTTCAGCAGGGCAATATACCCGAACAGGGTATAGGTGGTTATATAAAAGACAAACCAGGCCGGAAGATGTTTCCATATCTCGGCAATTATCAGTTTGATTCGATTCATGAAGACTCCCCTGACTTTTGAAACAGCTCCAGCTCCCATTCATCGTTTATTTCATCACAGCGCAGTATATAGATGTTGCCGTCATCGGCCCGGACCTTGAAATAGAGGTAATCCGGCCCGTACCAGCGGTCGATGACGTCCGTTACAGCATACTGCTTTTCTCCCAGGAGAAAGCGTATCGGCCGCTCATTGGCCCTGCTTCCCTCATAACATGTGACCCTGAGCCTGATACCGCCGGTCATGACACATCCCTGCTTTTCATCATTGTCAATATATTGAAAAACGAAATTAATGTAAATAGTTTTATCCCAGAATGAGCCGGTTACGTGCCTCATTCGGAATTCATCATCTTCCGCGGGCAACATGGCCACCGGCGGGAACTTTTACTGTTGACATATTTAATGTTTCAGTTCAGATAAGTACCGCTGTGCGCCTTAATCCGGTCTCCAGGATGGCGTCGATTCCTTTTGGGTAGTTCATGTAATGCGGGAGTGGCGATGAAAAAGACAATTGTTTGGTGGAAAATCATTGCAGGTGCCGTGGCTGTCCCGCTGGCCGGCTATATGCTTTACGCAGCATTGACAATAATGCCCGCTGCCGACAGGGAATGGAAAGAGAAATCAGCCCGAACAACCGGGACCGTGGTCCAGTTACGGGAAACTTTGCGCAACAGGGCCCGGTGCTGTTACGCGGACATTTCATTCAAGGATGACGCGGGGCGCGGACATACCTTTTCACCCTACGGTTGTTATTCCTGCGGGGCATTTTACGCCGGTCAGACGGTCAGGGTACGATACAGCAGGGAAAACCCCGAAACAGCCTTTATTGACTCGGAGAGTCATGACAGGGCCACCTATATCGCCATTTACGCGCTCTGCGGGATCCTGCTTGTTGCCGGAATTTTTTTTATTATTTCAGGAGCAAGGGGAAAAGAAGCATGATTGCTGTCGTCATTCAGGAGAGAGCTCCGCATTCCCCACATTCCAATGTGACCCGGTGGCCATTGTGAAACTCCAAGCCTCTGGCCATCGCTCAGCACGTAGAAAAAATGCCCATTGACTTATTTTCCTTGTATGGTATAGTTGTTCCATGAACCTCACGGTGAATGAAATATTCTATTCCATCCAGGGCGAGACCGTGACCGCGGGGCTTCCCTCGGCCTTCGTGCGTCTCACCGGATGCAATCTCGACTGTGCGTATTGCGACACCAGGCATGCCCGGGAGAACGGCACCGTCATGGAACTGGATGACATCATGCGCGAGCTGGAGCAGTACCCCTCGGCGGACCATGTGACCGTGACGGGCGGCGAACCGATGCTCCAGGCCGCCGCCATCCCCCTGATGAAGCTGATACTCGAGAGCGGATGGAAATGCCAGGTTGAAACGAACGGAAGCATACTCCTGAAAGACGTGCCGGAGAAAGTGCGTAAAATCGTTGATGTAAAAACACCCTCCAGCGGCGAGTCCGATTCTTTCGAAACGCGGAACCTCAAGTATCTCACCGACAGGGACGAGATTAAGTTCGTGATATCGGATCCGGCCGATTATGACTTCTCAAAGGACTTCCTCGGCAAATATCTTCTGAACAAAGGGGTAACCATCAACTTTTCGCCCGTCTCCGGCGTTATGGGCGGGACTGAGCTGGCGGACCTGATCATCAGGGACCGTCTCCCGGTACGGCTCAACCTTCAGCTGCACAAGATATTATGGGGACCCGACGCACAAGGGAAATAGAAATTATTATTGCTAAAAATATCCCCTCCCGAAAAGGTGTAACCGGAACAGGTTGAGAAACATCATAGGTTATTAATTATGTCCGTCATCGCGAGCGAAGCGGTCGCTCAATTGAATAATGCGCGGATATTGAAAAAACGGTAAGGTTAACACCATGGATTACGTGGGACACGTCATCAGGCCTCCCAGCGAGGCATACAGCATGATCATCCAGGTCACCGTGGGGTGCTCCCACAACATGTGCACCTTCTGCGGAACATACAAGGAACAGAAATTCCGCGTCAAGGACATGGCAACCATCAGGCGGGACATTGACGAGGCGTCGCGGTACCGTTTTGACCGCGTCTTTCTCGCCGACGGCGACGTCCTCATCCTGCCCACGGCGACGCTCCTTGATATCATCGCCTATATAAAGAAAAAGAACCGCCGCGTCGAGCGCATCGGCGTGTATGCCAACACCAAGGCAATAATAAAAAAAACGCCGGCCGAGCTGAAGGAACTGAAAGAGGCCGGCATCGGGATCATGTACCAGGGGATCGAATCGGGAAACAAGGAGGTGCTGCGGCGCATCAAAAAAGGCGCCTTCCCCGTCAACATGAAGGAGGCGGCGGCAAAGGTCAAGGAATCGGGCATCCTCCTGTCCCAGACCGTGCTCCTGGGCATCGGCGGCACGGAGATGAGCATGGACCACGCCCGCGATACGGGGAAGCTCCTGGGCGAAATGTCGCCGGACTTCGCCTCGGCCCTCACGGTGATGCTCCTTCCCAACACGGAGCTCTACCAGGCATACCGGTCCGGCACGTTCAAGCTTCCGGACAAGTTCGGCCTGCTTGAGGAGCTGAAGATCATAGTGGAAAACATGGACGTGAGCAACCAGTGCCTGTTCACGTCGAACCATGCGTCGAACTACCTTCCCATCCGGGCGGTCCTTCCGGACCAGAAGGCAGAGGTCCTGAACCTGCTCGACCATGTGCTGAAGGAAAGAGACGAAAACCTGCTCAAGCCGGAATACATGAGGGCATTGTAGGCGACGGCATAGTTCATTACAGAGTGGAGAAACGCCATGGATAAACCGATGGAAGACGCGATCCGCTTCATAAGCGGCGAGCTGAAGTCTGACCCGAAGGCGAACAAGTCGAAGCTGATCGAAGAGGCGGCCCAGAAGTTCGACCTGGACCCGAAACAGACCGATTTCCTGGTCAACATGTTCATTCTTGGAAAATAAAACGAATAACGCGTGAGACTGCGGCACAGCCCCGCGTCACAGCAGCTTCTTCATTTCAGCCACGATCTTTTTCGACAGAGCGCCATAGAACCGGAACAGATTATCCTCGCCGGCGGCCCTGGTGGTCACGGTTTCAAACCTGTTTTTTCCCCTTATATACAGGGTTATCGTGCAGAGATAATTCACGCCGCTCCTGATTTCCTCATCCGCCATGGCGGTCTCGGGAACTATGGCGCCGCAACAGGCATAGCCCGCCTTCATCTCTTCGCAGAGGCTTTTCATCTCTTCCCGTTTGAGCTTCCGCACCTGCCTCTCCCGGCCGTCATGGAAGATGGATTCCACCTCCATCACCGGCACGATGCGGTACCCGGACAGGCTGAGCTCCTTCATGACGGCTTCCCTGAGCAGCCGATCCTGGATGTCATTGAGAAGTTTCGTGTCAAAGCCCAAGACCAGGATCGGTTCATCCGGCTTTGACCGGAGCGACGGCCCCAGGAGCACGGCCGCCGCCATCAGGGCAGCGGCAAAGGTCCGGTACATTCTTCTTCTGCGCATCTTTGTCCGCCTCTCGTTATCCAAGATACACCTTTTCCGCATCGGGAACGGTCAGCCCGGGATCGACGTCCTCGGGTTCCACGGCAACCAGGGGAGATATCTCGAGGGACTTCACCCCGGCCGGGACCCGCACTCCCCTGCCGGCAAGCCACGACCGGAACTGGTCATCCATCATTTTCTGGGCCGATTCCACGGAATCCACCCCCGAAGCGTTCTTGACCGGGGCGAACTCCTCCTCGCGGAGCGTTTCGAAAACAATGTTCTTCTCCGTCAGGGGGAGTGCGTCAAAGACGAATTTTTCGAACTTGAAACCGTCAATTTCCCGGGCCGCGCCGCCGCGGAAGGCCTTTATCTTTTTCCGCGCCGTGTGGAACGGGAGAGATATCTCGGTCCCGGCGGTTACCCGCTCTATGAATTCCCTCTGGAACAGGTGGATGGCAATGCTTCCCGAGGAATACCGCAGACCGCCTTTTTCATCTTTACTGAACGTCTTCTCCTCCGGCAGGTCCGAGTATTCAACCACGCCGATGGTGTTATTGCTGAAGCGCACGAAAACGCCCACCTTCTCCTCGGGGTATGCCTTCCTCACCGCCTTGCTGGAAATATCGGCCGCGCGCAGAACATGGAAGCCGATGAAGACCGGGTCGATTATCTTCACCAGGGGATTATCGACCTGGAAGTAGGATATGGTCTCGATCCCCCGCTTTTTCATTTCGCCGATGACCCCCGACGTGTAGAGCGCCGTGAGGCTGCCGCCGTGGCCGTCCGGGTTCTTAAACACGTTCTTTTTCGTTTCCAGGATAAGCTTTCCCTTCGTGTCAAGGGAGGGGATCATGTTCTGGGGGAAAATGAAGACGTTCCCGGCGCCGAGGCCGAAGTAGCTGTTGTCCCGGAAATAGGCCACGGTCTCGTCGTGGTTGGCCCGGGAGGTCATGATTAGAAACGGGATCGCCGTGCCGTACTTGCTTGAGTATTTCACTATTTTTTCCGCGTGGATCTGAAAGAGCGTTTTCCCCGACACCTGCCCCACGGGATATTTTCCTTTGGGCCCCTCATACCCGAGGCGGGAGCCCTGCCCGCCGGCAACAACAAAGGCTGCGGTTTTGCCGCTTCGCACGTGGGCGACCCCCGCGTCCCGGGCCCGCCGGTGCTCTGACCGTTCCGCATCGGTTGCCGGCACCGGTATGAAGGGCGCGGGCTCGAAACGGGTGTCCGCCATGAGCTCTTTCGACGAAAAGAGCCGGTGGAGCAGGTCAAAATCCACATCGGACAGGTCATCAAGGAGCTGTTTTTTTTCGCTTTCATCCAGCGCGTTCCAGTACTCGAAGACATGGTCCTGCTTGTTCTCGTACACCCTGGTGATGACAGCCTCATAGCCCGGGAAGGTGATCATGGTTCCTCCTGACGCAGTTCATGGGATCGGCAGCATGGTAACAAACCGGCAGGTTATGATCAATAATAATTTTAACGCCCCTCAATAAACGGGTGAACGATGGAACAACCCGGCCGGAACGGGAATGTGCTTGACCGGAACCATGTGCCGGTGCTTAATTCTATAACCCGGGGGCGATTATATAGAGGGAAAAACCGTACTACTCTCGCCGACCGGGGCCGTTGCCATGAAAATAATACACTGCACCGACATCCACGGCAGCTTTTCAAAGGTATACAACCTCCTGAAGGAGACCGTTGCCGACCTCTATATCATTGCCGGCGACCTTATCGACCTCCCCTTCTATTCCCTCGGCCAGTCCGTCGAGTATTCCGAGGTCCAGAACCGCTTTCGCGCCATGCGCCGGGAGTCGAAGGAAGAACATGTCATCCTTGAGGATTACGTCGAATCACTCCTCGAGGGCGGCGACATCAGCGATGAATTGAAAGGCGCCGCCCGCTACTACCTTGACGCTTCCGGGATGGCCCGGGAAGTGATGCTGAAAAAATACCAGATTTTAGAGAATATTTTCAGCGCCGGCGCAAAGAAGATGATCGTCACCATCCCGGGGAATTACGACATGGACCTGACCGGGACGGCCCTTTCCGAACGGAACATACACCTGAAGACCGCGGACGCCGGGGGCCTTGTCGTTGCCGGGTACGGCGGCGCAGACGTGCGAACCCCCGGCTTCCCGGAACAATACCTGGTCCGCTACGGCGGCAGGGCCCCAAGGGACACCGACTCCGAACTGTACCGTTTCCTGGAAGGGGCGCGGCCGGACATCATCGTCGTCCATCAGCCCGCCTCGGGCATCCTGGACGCCATCAGTTTCCTCGGGTCATGGGGCGCCCCCGCGCTCAGGACCTACTGCGACAACAACCCCGTCATGGCGTGCTTCAGCGGCCACGTCCACGAGAACTGGGGGGTCCGCTTCGTGAACGGAACCCTCTACCTGAACCCGTCCAATTTCGGGGAGGTGATGACTTCGCGCGGGGACATTTCCGAAGGGGGATTTTTCTTCGAGGTCACCGTGGACGGCGGAGCGGTGCCGGAAGTGAATCTTAAAAAAATCGTCGATTACCGCGTGTACGACATAGCCGATTACCGTAAAACAGACGGATCATATGCGGAAAATGTGATTGATCCGGCGCGCCTCAAGGCCCTCAGGGACATCTCCGTCATTGACGAAAACATTGAGCGGTACACCCTGGTGCCGGAGCTGCGTATCTTCAGAGATATCCGGAATTTTTTCAGGATACACCAGACGAAGCAGAGCGAGGAACGGGTCCTGAACCTTGAAAACGCCCTCCAGTCCCTGGGCGACCTCACCGGCCACATAGCCCTGGACCTGGTCGGCTCCGTCAACATGGGCATGGCCCAGGACTCGTCCGATGTCGACGCCGTCCTCTACCTGAAGGACCAGACGGCATGCGGCGGGGACTTCGAATCGTGCGATTTCGCCCGGGACGTCGCCGCGCGGATCAGGGACGTCCTGGCGGACCGGCACGGCTTCCAGGTGATCGATTTCATAAACCTGGACCGGGTCATAGAGAGCATCAACGCCGGAGTGGCAGACTGCGACATGACCCAGCGCTTCGCCGTGTACCGGTCCTTCTGCAGGCCGGTCAACTACCGTCTCCTGGCGCCGGTGGAGGACCTGCTCAACAGGAACATGTCCCTGCGGAGGCAGGTCGAGGAGAACATGAGGTCCTATCTCCGCGTCCTGGCGGCCTCATCGGACACCAGGAAATCCTTTGACAAGTACATCACGCGCCTCAAGACGGCCGGGGTCGTCATTCCCGACGCCATGATGCAGAGGATCGAGTCGCTGCTCCAGAAAAAGCGGTGACGGCAGACATTAGTTGCATATACCGGAGGAGACGCCATGACAGTGCATCGGCAACAAATTGAGCTTTTGATCTTGAACCTGGTCTGCGGCAGCGCGGTGCTGATCAGCTATGCCCACGGTCTTTTCGCCAATCCCTCCGCCGGAGGCGCCCTCTGGGGCGAGGTGCCGCCATGGCTCATGCCCTTCTACACGGCCTCGATGTTGACCGCCGCCGCAGGGTATCTGGCCTTCACGTTTTACATTCTCCTGGCGGTCAATCCCGGGGAGGCGCGCATCGGCCGGCACCGGTACCGCATCTTCCTTTTTCTCTACGGGGTCGTTCTCGTGCCGTCGGCCCTCTGGATGCCCTTGACCTTTGAGATGATCAGGGATCCTTCCGCCGGGATATGGATTGCCATCCGGATCGTGCTGGCCACGGTGGGTCTCGGTTCCATCGGAATTTTCACGGCCCTAGTCATGATGCGGCCCCGCCGGCCCTCATGGGCCTTCGGCATTGCCGTGGCCGGCGCCGTCGCCTTTATCGTGCAGACAGCCCTGCTCGACGCCCTGGTGTGGACCGCCTTTTTCCCTTTCAGCCTGTAATCGCGAAACGGCTATCGGCCATTCCCGGGGGCTAGGCCTTTTTCGGGAACCAGGGGATAAAGACGCTCGTTCTCTTTTTATATTCTTCAAAACCCGGATGCCGCGCCATCATCCGTTCCGTCATGGGGATACCGGAGACAAACAGTATCATGGCGGTGATCATCAGCGGGCCGACGACGGAGATCCATCCCTTGTCGCCGGGAAGCGCGATGATGAAGATGCCCCACCACATGGCGACCTCGCCGAAATAGTTCGGGTGCCGCGAATAACGCCACAGGCCGCGGTCGATAATCGTTCCCCTGTTGGCCGGGTCCCTCATGAAGGCGTCAAGCTGATAATCTCCGATTGTTTCAAACAGGAAACCGCAGATCCACACGGCGATGCCGATGTAATCCGACCAGGCGGGGGCATAGCGCTCCGAGGCCGCTATAGCCAGGACCGGCGACACGTTCACCAGGAGTATGCAACCCTGGAGCATGAAGACCTGGAGGTAGCTCCTGAGAACGAAGAACTTCCCCCATGATTCGCGCCATTTCCTGTAACGGGGGTCTTCTCCGCGGCCGCGGTTGCGCAGGAAAATCCTGATCCCCAGCCGCAGTCCCCATACCGTCACCATGAGAACGACAATGACCTGAAGGGCGTCAAAGGACCGGTTGTACCAGACCGCGGCAAAGGCGGCGATTATGAAGCCAGGGCCCCAGGCTATGTCGGCTATGCTGTTATCTTTAATGACCAGAGCCAGAATAAAAAGGAGCGTCATGTAGCAGAAGATGACCAGAGCCGCGAACAGAATCGTGTCAATCAGGATCATGGGGCCCTCCTTACTGGCAAACGTTATTTTTCATCCAGACCGTCCTTGATGATATTCCTCACCTGCACAATAAGATCATCAAAGGACGCTTCGTCGCAGGCCGCGGTATCCATGGGCTGATGGACCTTCATAACAGCCCTCCCCGGGAACAGATTGAAGGTCCCCGTGGGAAGGATGTTCCCTGTGTTCATGATCGTCACCGGAAGTATCGGCAATTTGAGCTCCCGGGCAAGCCAGAAGGCGCCTTTTTTGAACTCGCCCACCTCGCCGTTTCTGCTCCTGGTCCCCTCCGGCAGGATGATGATGGAAGTCCCGTTCACCACCTTCTTCCGCGCCTGCCGGAGGGATTCGTACGCAGCTTTCGGATCAGAGCGGTCTATGAAAATATTCCCGCCCTTTTCAGCGGCAAATCCAATGACCGGGACCTTCCGGAGCTCTTTTTTTATCACCCATTTCAGGTCAACGCCGAGCCACCCGTACAGGACCAGCACGTCGTACATGCTCTGGTGGTTCGACACTATTATGTAGGACTGCTTTTTCTTAATATGTTCACGGCCGTGGACCTTCACCAGGATGGGGGTGATATAGCCGGTCAGCCGTGCCCACCAGACGCCGGTGGTCCTGTTGGCGGCGTAATCGTCAAAAATGAGAAGCACCATGACGCCGATCAGCACCAGGATGCAGGTAAACAGGGCAAAGAGCGGAAAAAATATCAGCCATTTATACGGCTGATACAGAACATGGAGGAACTTCTTCATGGACGAAATCCCCCTAGAGCCAGCGCAGGGCTACAAGGCTGGCAATGGCCGACACCCCTGCCGATAAAATTGTTCCCCAGATCAGGTCAACAATAACGACGACCAGGGGCCAGTCCCTGATCGTGGCATAATTGGTAAGATCATAGGTGGCGTAAGCTACCAGCCCCAGGGCCGCCCCCATTACAAGCGCCCTGAGCAGCGACTGTTTTTCAACGGCCGGCATGACGGCGAACAGGACAAGGCCTCCAATATAGAGCAGATAAAAAAGCAGTGCGGCGGGCCATTTCACTGATTCAGACATGATATAACCCAGCTGTTCCCTGTAAAAGCCCTTTGAAATCACGGCCAGCCACACAATGTCTATTGCAAAAAAAACCGGGATTGTTATCAGATACAACTTGATAAAAAGCGTCGCGTTCATCATCGTCCTCCGTTTTATAAGTTAACCCTGCTCGGCCGGATGTCATCCCTGTATCTTCAATTCCGTAATAACGGCATACATACCGGACTGGCTGCAGAATTGTCATTTTGAAAAATCCCGACATTCCGGGATCAGGAGAAATTGTAATGGCATTTGTAATTTTAGGTTTTTCGCCCCGGCAAGGGGTGTCGAAACATTTCGTTTATATAAGCAACATGTCTAAAATACAAAATATTCATGCATACAACTATATCAAGGCTTATTTTTTTACTTATAAAAAAGGTGCCTCCATGCTATCGATGCGTCAATCGACAATGGACCCCGCCGGAGCCCGCTTCCCGTTTTCGATGAGCCTGTCGAACTCCAGGGACCCCTGGCCCGAAAAATGAACGCCGTCCACGGACATGACCGCTTTCGGATAGAGGCCGAGCCATCCGGCGAATTTCCGCTGAAGCGGGAGCAGCACCGCGTCGCGGTCAGCCCGCACCCACCGGTACAGCGCCGCCTCAAAGGAAACGGCGGTAATGTTTACATAGGTGCTGACCGTGGGGGGAATGCCGAAGACGATGATCCGCGCCGACGGATACAGGCGCCTGACGGCGTCAAGGGCGGCCAGGCTGTGCGTTATCGTCACGTCCGCCGGCTGGCGCATGAGGAGCGGGTTACCCCCCAGGCTCCCGACAACGACATATCTGACGGAATTGATTATCCCTGCCCGCTCCAGGGCCGGACGCATGTCAGCGGCCATCCTGGCCATGTGGTGCGCCCATGAACCGCTGATTGAAAAATTCAGGCGGTCCGGCACTGAATGCAGCTTTGTCCTCGTCAGGTCCAGCAGGGAATCGCCGAAGGCGATGGTATCGCCCCGGGGCGCGTCCCGGAGATCGCCGATATACCGGCTCAGCCGTTCCCGGTGGGCGGGACTCTCCTTGTTCCATAATCCGGGGTCCGGCTTCATCCGGGAAAGGACGGCGTCCAGCACGGCGGAATTCCGCATATTCCGCCGGTACTGGCGCTCATACATTTTTGTTTTTATCCAGATGAGGGCCCTATCGCCGGCGGAAATTCCTTCAGCCCGCAGGACCGGGGGCGCCATCGCCAGGACCGCCATGGCGGCAGCCGTCACGGTGACGATGATAATTCCCGTTTTGATGTTACCTCTCGTGGATTGCCTTCTTCGCAGAAGAGATTGGACCTGATTAACCATGGACATGGCTCCCGATTCTCCGGACCCGTTCCATCTCAGTATCCGTCAGGGGCCCCCGGGCAAGGGCTTCGATTCCCTCTATCATCTGCTTTTCGTCGGAAGGCCCGAAAAGGCAGAGGTCCACATGAGGATTTGACAGCACGAAGCGGTAGCAATCGGCGGCAGCCAGCGGCTTTTCGCCCCGGGGCATCCGGTCCGGCTTCAGGAGCTTCCGCCAGGAAGTGGCCGTGTATATGGTGATGCCGGGCCTGTTTTTTTCGGGAATAAAGGGAAATATGTCCTGTTCCGCGCCGGGATGCGCCGCGTTATACCTGACCATGAACACGTCGGCGGGGCACGACGGATCCGCGGCCATGGCCCCGAAGGTTTTCCGTCTGTGCCCCGACATGCCGATGAAGCGGATCTTCCCCTTTTCCACAAGCCGCCGCGCCGCGTCCAGGAGGCGGCCCCGGAGCGCTGAGTTATGCCACCCCAGGATAAGGATATCCGCATAATCGATGCCGAGGTCCGAGAGACCCCTGTCGACGGCCCGCTCGGCGAGCAGGCCCGAATGGTCATAGGACTGCAGGACGATTACGATTTTCTCCCGCGCCGCCGCGGCGATGTTTCCCAGGCCGTCGCCGAAACCGGACCGGCGCGGCGAGCTCCAGAAAAAATAATTTATCCCGTATTCATTGAAGGCCTTCTCAACCGCCCGGGCCGGCACGCCGTAGCCGGAGGCGAGACCGAGCCTGCTAACCGGAAGCCCCGTTCTTCCGAGAATGATCTGTTTCCTGAAGTCCATGCCATTTCTCCTTTTCACAATACTTCACAGTGTTCATAGGGGCCCTTCTCATCGGGAAAAAGCATGACGCCCCTCCATGGAAAAATCAATATTATTTTATTGCCGGGATGGCGATAAACCTGCCTGACCGTGCAACGAAGCACGACGTTATTTCCTGATAAACGGAAGGAAGCGCGCCGCCAGCCGCCTGACGAACTGCGCCTCGGGCAGCTTAAACAGAAAGGCCACGGCGAAATAGATGGTGCCGTAGGGGCCGAGGACCAGCAGGGCCTGGAGGATGGGATGGACGTGGAGGGTGGCCAGTTTTACCGCCCATGCGGCCGCCGCCCCGGCTGCGGCCGCCGCCCAGAGCTTTGCCGTGAAGGAAAATTCGATGCCGCTCTTTCCTATGCGCCTGTTGAGGTTCCGGCGCAGCAGCATGAATTCGATCCAGCCCGCCATTCCCGACGCCACGGTGATGCCCGCGGCTCCCCAGTGCCTCTCAATGCCGATCATCCCCGGAATGGACTGCGACGCGAGGAATCCCAGGAGCGCCGCCAGGGAGACCCGGACCAGGGCGTAGCGGAGGGGCGTCCTCGTGTCCCGGAGGGCGTAGAAGGTCGACGAATAGAGGCGCCCCATGGTCGACGCGAGAAGGCCCACCGCCGAGCCGGCAAGGATGGCCCACACGTACACGGAGTCCGAAGCGGTGAACTTTCCCCGCTGGTACAGCGCGGCCGTTATGATGTCGCCCAGGGCGAAAAGCGCCATGGCGGAAGGAACGATGAAAAAGGCGATCTGGCGGAGACCTGCGTTGAGGCGCTTCCTCAGGTAGTCAGCTATTTCCGCTTCGCTGCCGGTCGCCCGGGACATGGCCGGAAGCTCCGCGGCCGACACGGACATGCCGAAGATGCTCACCGGCAGGGTGTAGAGTATCTGCGCGTAGGTGAAGGCGGCGACCGCGCCGGTGGGGAGGAAGCTCGCCAGCATCGCGTCGATATAGGAGCTTATCTGCACCACGCCGCGGCTGAAAAAGACCGGGACGAAATTGCGCACCACCTCGCGCACGTGGGTCACGCGGTGATTGAGGGAAAGGCGGAACCTCCCCAGGAGCCGCAGCACCACCGGCAGCTGAATCAGTATCTGCGCAGCGCTGCCGGCGACGGACCCCCAGGCGACCCATTCGGCGAGGCCTTCCTCGCCGGTCCTACCGCCGAAGAAGATCATGGCCACGATAATGACCAGGTTCCAGACAACCGGCGCCGCGTAGGAGAGGAAGAACCTGCCGTGGCTGTTGAGGATCCCCAGACACCAGGCCGACCAGACCAGGAGACCAGCGCCGGGGAACAGGATCCGCACCAGGACGATGCACAGATCCCTCTTCGGCCCCTCGAAGCCGGGGGTCACCAGGTCGATGATCAAAGGCGTTGCCAGCACCCCAATCAGCACCAGCACGGAGGTCGCCGCCATCAAAAGCGCGGCGATGGCCCCGGCCACCCGGTCAGCTTCCTCTTTTTCGCCCCGGGCCATCAGGTTGGCATAGACCGGGATAAAGGACGCCGAGAGCACTCCCTCGCCGAAGAGGTTCTGGAGCAGGTTGGGGATTCGGAAGGCGGCCTTCAGGGCGTCGGCCGCTGCAGAATTTCCGAAAAAGTAGGCGAATACGCTTTCCCTGACGAGCCCCGCCATGCGGCTGAGCATGATGCCGCTGGCGACCAGAAAGGCATGCCAGCGGGTGCGCGATTGTACCGGGGCCGTATGTGGTTCACTGGATGTCATCGTGAAGTACCATATTTTCATCGGGCCGATTATAGCAAGAATATTACCTCCGGAATTGAAAAATATTATTGACGTTACGGTAAACGTGCCCCCTGGTTGCCACCAGACATATGCGGGTTTTTGTGCAATCCCGTTCTGTCATAATTCCATCGCCGGGCGGCCCCCTATGAAAAAATATATCGACAAAGTAAACACCCTCCTGGAATCGCTTCCCTACATCAGGGAATTCTACGGAAAAACCATCGTTGTGAAGTACGGAGGCCACGCCATGGTTGATGACGCCCTGCGGAAATCCTTCGCAAGGGACATGGTGCTCCTGAAACTGGTGGGCATGAATCCCGTGATCGTCCACGGCGGCGGGCCGCAGATCAACGACCTGCTGAAGCAGATCGGAAAAAAAAGCGATTTCGTTGACGGCATGCGCGTCACCGACCGGGAGACCATGGAGGTGGTCGAGATGGTGCTGGTGGGCAAGATCAACAAGGAGATCGTCAACAACATCAACCTCACTGGCGGCAAGGCCGTGGGGCTTTCCGGCAAGGACGGGAACCTGATCACCGCGCAGAAGATGTATCACGTCACGAAAGACAGCGAGAAGGTCGACATCGGCCAGGTGGGTACGGTCAAATCGATCAACCCGGCGGTCCTCGACACCCTTGACCGCGACCGCTTCATCCCGGTCATCGCCCCCATCGGCGTTGACGAGGAGGGGACCACCTACAACATCAACGCGGACCTTGCCGCCGGAAAGATCGCCGAGGCCCTTAAGGCGGAGAAGCTCATGCTCCTCACCGACGTCGAAGGAGTCATGCTGGATGAAAAGCTCGTCTCCACCCTCAACGTAAAAAAGGTGCAAACACATATCGAGAAGGGCCAGATAACCGGCGGCATGATCCCCAAGGTCAACTGTTGCTGCGACGCCGTCGCCGGCGGCGTGGGCAAGGCCCACATAATCGACGGCCGCGTCGAACACGCGGTGCTGCTGGAGATCTTCACCCAGGCGGGCATCGGCACGGAGATAATCGGCGACTGACGGCGAGTCACGGCGAGAAAAAGGGCAGTTTAACCCCTCCCGGAGGGGCGTATTTGGCAAGTTCTGATCAGGCAAGCGCACCACCGGGGGATGTAGGGGGCTTTTAGGATGGCCCCTTATCGTACTTAACTATCAATGTCAGCCCCGCAGTGGGGACATCCGGGCCCGTAATCCTTGTCAAGAGAACCGCGGTCCTTGTAAACTGATTCGCATTCATCGCAGCGGAGAAAAAGCTGGCCGCACTTCTTGCACGTGACTCTGTTGAGGGATCCCTCCTCGCAGAAGGGGCAGATGATAGACTCTTTTTCTTTCATGAAAAACCCTCCCTCATTGCGCCCGTGATCACGGGCGGTCCCTGTTTGGAACTTTCCCTCTTACATCGGGAAAAATGTAACCACCGCCGTCGTTCCTTTTTTTATGACCATGCGGACTGAAGCGAGCTTCGGGTTCCCCCGCTCGCGCCCCTTCCTGCCTCCGAGATAGCCGATGGGCCGTCCCATCCCGACCGTATAGGCGATCTTCCCGCCCCGTTCCTTTTCCGGGACGGCGCCGGCCTTTATTTTTTTCCAGGCCTCGTCCATGAGATCGATCACGCCCGCCTTTGTCACCGAGAAGACCCCGTGCTTCGGCCTCCCGGGAATGTCCGACGCGTGCCGCATGATATGGTCAAGGCGGGTTCGTCCGTCCGGATCGCGGCCGGCGATTAAAAGGCCGGACTTTGTTTTCCACGCGTCTTTTCCCGCAGGGACGAGAAGTCCCTTTTGTTCGAGGTCCCTGATCTCCCGGATGGAAATGAAGGTTGCGTGGTCCCGGGACTTCCTCCGGGCCGCGGCGTCGCCCCCCAGGATCCCGGCAATGCAGAACGCAATCGTTAAGGCGAATAGAATCCGTTTCATGGAACAGAATCAACCATGGAACCCGCCGGAAAGTCAATTATAATTCTTCATGCCCAATCCCATGCCAACTCTTTGTTCACAATTTAATCAATTTAAAAAAGCCGGGAGTTGTTCCAGCGAGTAGGCGACATGGATGCCGCCGATTCCGCCGAGTCCACACGGATGTTATACGAGGCGGACGAGTGGAACAGCTCCCGGCTTTTTAATCGCCTATAACTATAGTTGAAGAACATATCCCATAATAATCATTGACAATATCTCCTCCCGCAGCGTTGTGTAATACCAACGGCAGCCAATCACTATGAACAGTTTTTACGATAACATGACCCACCGCACCCTGATGGTTATCGGCGGGAAAGCCCTGGAGCGGCTCGGCAGGGTATCGGTGATAATTTTCGGCGTCGGCGGCGTCGGCAGTTGGTGCGCCGAAAGCCTGGTCCGGTCCGGCCTGACAAACCTCACCATGGTCGATTCGGACATCGTGTGCCCCACCAACATCAACCGCCAGATACAGGCCCTGGCGCGCAATGTCGGGCAATCAAAGGTGGAAGAGTTGAAAAAACGCCTCCTGGAAATAAATCCGCAGGCCTCCATCACCGCCCTCCACGCGGCCTATGATGAAACCAGTTACCGGAACTTTAACCTTTCATCATACGATTATGTCATCGACGCCATTGATTCCCTCAAAAACAAGGTCCTGCTGCTGGAGCAGTGCGTCTCGTCCGGAGTGAAGATATTTTCCTCAATGGGCGCCGGCGCCAAGACCGATCCTTCAAAGATCAGGGTCGACCTGCTGTCCAACACGAAAATCTGCCCCCTCGCGCGCAACGTGCGCAGGAGGCTCAGAAAAAACAACATCTCCACCGATATCCTGTGCGTGTACAGCGAGGAGCTGCCGGTGGACCCGGCCGCCGAAACAGTGTGCGGCTCCGGCGACTGTCCCTGCGCGAAAGACCGCGAAAAATTCTGCGCCGACCATGACGAAGCGCCGGTTGACTGGTGCGGCATGAAAAAACAGATCAACGGCGCCCTGGTCCACATTACCGGCATTTTCGGTTTCATGCTGGCGGGCCTTGTCATAAACGACATCAAAGCACTGGTCGAAGCCGGATAACAGTCCCGTCAATCACTCATCCTGCTCCCAAAACAATAAATGAGTTGAAAAAAATCCGATCTGCTTTATACTGTTGCGGTTCAACGACGCTGCCGTTGCCGGTCTGGCCGCACTGGTTTCAAGAGTGAAAACGATGTCATTTACCGAAAAAATAAAACTTTTCATGTGCCTGTCCGCCGTTTCGGCGGCACTGATCGCAGCCGGCGGTGCACCTGTTCTGGGACAGGACACGGCCGGTAAAAAAATCCCCTTCGAGATAGTGGACGACAGACCCCCCGATTCAGCGTCGCAGCCGGCGCAGCACCGCCTGGGCCTCGGCGTCAACCTGGATTTCTTCCCCACGATTGTGAGTCTGGTTGACACCGAATTCGGGCTGTCCATACAGCCGTGGTTCGGCATTGACCGGTTCAAGATACGGCTCAACATAGTCCACATGCGCATACCGAATTCACTGGTCGGCACCAGGTATTTTTACAAGAACGACGCCAACGCATTTTCCCTTGCCGTCGAATACTGTTTCGGAAAAAATTTTGACGGCTTCACCATCGGCGCCGGCATAGGCGTCTGGAACAACATGGTCAGCCATAAATTTTTCAATAAAAAGGGGAACTCCATCACTCCCTTTCTAACCCTTGAGGGGGGATATATCTGGAAATTCTATCACAACCTCTTTATTGAGCCGTGCCTCGCCCTGGACGTAATGCTCACCAGGCAGAGGATCAGCATATACGGCTCCGGGTACAAACCCCTTCCGGTAGCAGGGGAAATATCCCTTAAATTCGGCCTCAATGTCGATATTTGACCCTTCGGCGCGCGCTTTTTTGTTAAATTTTCACCTTCACTAATTGCAACAGGCATCGATTCCATCTTTTTTATTTGACAATCATCCGTGTTTTAATAATTTTGCTCCCGGAGAGTTGTCCGAGTGGCCGATGGAGGCGGTCTTGAAAACCGTTGTACCGCAAGGTACCGGGGGTTCGAATCCCTCACTCTCCGAACCTGGCATTGATAAGGGCACAACAGGTTGTGCCCTTATCAATGGAGAGGTGCCCGAGAGGCCGAAGGGGACGGTTTGCTAAACCGTTGTACTGGTAACGGTACCGAGGGTTCGAATCCCTCCTTCTCCGCATGAGATGACGAGCTATGGCAGAAAAGTTCAGTATACAAATCAAGCGGTTCAACATCGATTTCGACGTGCCCCTGATCTGGTTCACCTATTTTCCCTTTATCGGGTGGATCTATCCCTTTGCATTCAGGAGGGGCGACGCCTTCGCCATGCACCACGGGAAGCAAGCATTCATCATGGCCCTGTTCTTCACCGCGCTGCCGATACTGCTGACCTTTTCAACCGTATTCGTGCCTATCTCGTTCCGTGTTCTCAAGCTGATCATAGTGATCCTGATCTACCTGTCCCACGGGGCCTATTTCGCCTTATGCGCCCTGGGATTTATGAAAGTAATGGGCTTGGAAAAATACGATTTTCCGTTCATCATTCAATACGCGAAAAAAATTAATGTCTGATTAATCCTGCTGATATATTTTTCTTGTTGCCGGATGCGGCGGGGAAAAGTATACTGCATATAGTTTAACCACGCGTCCGTAGCTCAGTTGGATAGAGCGCCGGACTACGAATCTGACGGTCAGAAAAATAAATCATCTCTGACACCCACAGAACCCCTGAAATATTCAGGGGTTCTAATTTTTTCGAAGACTTCCCGCATTGTCGAACCTAAGCGACTTGACCATATTTTGACCACAAAAAAATACATATAGCGACTCATCCCAATTTTCTCTGTGGACTCAATATGTTATCAATCCTCGATACCTTTTCCTGCAAGTCGGGACGGCTAAACATGGCGTATCGTTTCTGAGTCGTCTCGAATGATTCATGGCCGAGGATAGATTGTATGTCTTCAAGACCCACGCCTTGATTCAGAAGGTTCTGAGCAAAAAGATGGCGCAAGTCATGAAACCTGAGTCGTGTACCGTCATCCAGCTTCCCGAATGGAGCTTTCGCAACGAGCCTGTTCCAACCCTTCCTCAGCATATCAGGAGTCAAGTTGCTTATCACTTTATCACTCGAAGGATTGTTGTTCTTAATCGCCAAGAGAATATCCCTCAAAATAGGTGATATGGGAATGGAACGGGCCTTTTTGCTTTTCGTCTTTAACTGGGAAAGCCGAATATGCGAGGAAGCAAAATCGACCTCTGACCAGAGCAAGGAAAAAATCTCGTTTCGCCTCATTCCGGTCAACAAAGCTATCATCATTATCTGATAGAGCCTAATATCCTGCTGCTGGGCCAACTGAAATAAACCTCGAATGTCCTCAGGCGACAGCTTAACTTCACGGATATTAACCTCACGCAGCTTTGTCATATAGAAGGGGTTCAGGCTCTTATAGTAGTCCTTCTTTATTGCCCAGTTAAAAAAATACGATAAAACAGCCATTGTCCTGTTAATCGTGGCATTTGAAAGTCTACCCCCCTCCTTAGTGTTATCGAAGGTCGAAACCACATGGTTCCTGCGCCAGGCGATGAAATCATCCACATGGGCTCGTTTTACGTCCCTGAGGAGCATATCCTTGCTGAAGAACCTTTTTACCACTTCCTCGATAATCATCTTCTCATGACGATACATTCCTGGGGTCTTCATTTCCTGTGAGTATTGTAAATACTCATCCAACTTTTCAAAGAGCGTGAAGTTCCCTTCAAGTTCATTATTTATCCGCCTTTCCCAGCGTTTGTAATAAGCCTGGACGGCAGATTTTTGACAGGTCTGGGTTCGACGATACCGCTTATCATCGATATAAACATCAAACTCGAACCTGATTTTACCTTTGGGAACCCCTTTCTGGTTACTTGAAATTCTATATGCCATAGTTAAATTTCCTCCGTTGTGATGTGAAGGCTGACTATGGCGTATATTGCAATATATACAATATACGTCCCAGAGTAAGGTGATTCAATTAGTTTTTTATAACTTTTTTCTTTTTGCTGATGAAACTGAAGATTTCATCAGGGTCGAAGAGATAATCCTTACCTGTTATCCGGTAAGCTGGCAAGATTCCCTCTCTTGCAAGACGCCGAATTGTATAGGCGGGGGTATCAAGTAGAATTGATAGCTCTTTAGTACGCACATACTTCTTCGAGTCTAAAGAATTTTTATCCTGCTTGTTGTTGAAGGGACGAATTTTGTTCATGGACAGACCTCTGTAAGTAAAAGAGCTATGAGGTCTGTTCAAGTATTGCGCCTGAAGCGGCATTGCAAAGAGGGAACAGTAGTTAAGGCTCTTTATTAAATTTTACGTCACTAATAATAATATATAATTTTATATGTTTCGTCAAGTGGTGATTCGTTGACATTTCTTTACATAACTGAAGTTATATACATTTTTAAAAGCAGATGTGCTCAGTGAAATTATTCTTGATGTTTCTACATATTGCCGTATGTTGTTTTATGTTGCGATATGTATTCAAAAATTTTTCAAAAAATTCCTCTTTTTAAATTTTTTTAATGAGTGTGTATATGCCACAAAAATCTCTCAACGACTTGTTACATGATGTATCTAATAATGCATCAGAGAACTTTCCCCTTCCAGGTCAAGACAGGATTTTTGTCAGGCAATTAAAGAAGGGCGGTAAGTATGGGTATATAAAATTCGAGGATTCAGTAAATAAGCATTATATCGTTTATAACATAAGGAATGAAGTTATTACAGAATACGACTCGATTCAAGAGTTGGAAAATGACGAGTGGGTGTTGGATTGAGGTTTATTTCTAATCATTCATTTTCAATATACACATGCAAAGGTGGGGTCTTATGAGTTTTCAGATGTACAGTAAAGAACAGTCAAAAATTGAAATCACTAAATTGGTCGAACAATTCGAAAAAGACTTACCGGCAATTGTAGACAGAGGGGTAATGGATGAAGCAAAGGTTGAAGATACATTTATCAAACCTTTATTCCTATATCTTAATTGGAACATACATAATGTTGACCTGCCATATAAGGAACATGAATTTATCGTTCAATATAGACTCAAACATATAGGACTCAGACCAGATTACCTATTAAGAGTTAAAGACGAAAGCATCAATAAAATGAGGCATGTACTCTTTATTGAAGCAAAACATCCGAAGTACAACCTTGCAAAAGACCTAACCTATATCCGGCAGTGTTATCTATATGCAAATTCAACATTATGTAAAACAGAAAAGCCTGAAAGACGTGTGAATTTAAGTTTATTAACAGATTTTGAAGAATTTCGTCTTTTTGATTGTAGAGACCGGGCCCCATTAAAATCAAATGAGGTTCAACATTTCAATAAGAGAGTAATAAAAGATTTTGATTGGAACTACCATAATTATATATCTGACTTTAATACATTGTGGGATGTTTTTGAAAAAGGACAAGTTACCAAAGGGAGTTTAAGAGAGTTTTCCATTAGCGATGAAGAATTAAAAGATTCTCGAAAAGCCCCTGATTTTGAGATGCTGGCCATACTGCGTGATTGGCGAAAAGAAATTGCACAGGATATTTATCGAAATGATAAAACGTTAACAGAGAATGTTTTAACCGCTGCAAGTCAGTTAATGATAAACCGAATAATATTTATAAAAATGCTCACCGATAAAGAATTGGAAAAAGATTATTTGAGTGAGTTACTCATACGAATTGATAAATCAGATGATGAAATATCATTTTATGATGAATGTAAGGATATTTTCAACAATCTACAGACTACATATAACGGCAGTATTTTCGAAAAAAGAATCGAATTAGACAGTGTAAAAGTAAGCAACAAAACATTAAAGACCATTCTTCAATCCCTAAGACCTGAGAACTCGATATATTCATTGGATGCAATGCCTGTTCATGTAATAGGTACTATGTATGAAAAATTTCTTGGTGAAATAATATGTAAAAAAGGCCGTGGAGTTAGTCCTGTTCTCAAGCCTGACGTAAAAAAAGCTGGAGGTGTATATTACACACCTGCGCATATAGTGGACTATATCGTCGATAATACCGTTGGTATCATATTAAAGAATTGCACTAAACCGGAAGATGTAAGCAAAATTAAAATATGTGACCCGGCATGTGGTTCAGGTAGTTTTTTAATAGCTGTGTATGATAAACTAATAAATTGGCACATAGAATATTATTTCAAATTAGTAGAGAAATTATTAGATAAAGGTGAAAATTTTGATTCAATAAACAAAAAGCACCGGAACGACTTTCTTATACAACTTTTAAATAAAGAGAAATCTAATTATAAAATAATTTTAACAATAAAAAAGAAAAAAGAAATATTAACTAATTCAATATATGGTGTTGATATTGATGAACAAGCTGTTGAAGTTACCCGGTTCTCATTATCCATGAAAGCAGTTGAAGATTATGACGACCATGATGAACTTTATAATGAGGTAAATTTATTCCATTCTTCAATACTCCCTGATTTAAAGAACAACATCAAGTGTGGTAATAGCCTGATTGATGAGGATTATTTTGAACAGGTCAAGCTGAAGGATAGTGATTTTTCGATTGATTATGAAATAGAAGAAAGAAGAAGAATCAATCCTTTCAATTGGGAAAAAAACTTCCCTTCAATTTTTGCAAACAACAACAAAGGCTTTGATGTCATTATCGGCAACCCCCCCTATTATAGCATAGATGATACTTGGGGCTCAAAAGATTCACGACTATCATATGTAAAATCAAAATACCCAGAGATATATAATGATAAAACTGACATTCTATTTTATTTTTTCAAAAAGGCCATAGATATATCAAAAGAGCATATTGGGTTTATTGTATCACGTGCTTTTTTAGAAGCATATAAAGCAAATAAACTACGTGGCTTCATTTCTCAGAAAAAATCTATTTCTCAAATAATCGACTTCAGGAATTATTATATTTTTGAGGGAGTTGGCATTACAAGTTGCATCACAATCCTGACCAATAAAAATGATTCACCCGCTATTATTCGACAGTATATAGGTACAAAAAATGATTCATTATCTTTAGATAACTTTGATAATTTTAATCTTCTCTCTTATCCACAATCATATTTTAAAGAACAAATATGGTCATTTGCAGATAATTCAACAGATGAAATTATTCAAAAAATTGATTCAATATCAGAACCACTCGAAAACATTCTTATCATAGGAAAAGGAATGGAAACAGGGTTAAATAATGTTTATAGCAAAAGGCAACATGATGAAATTGAAAAGTGGAAACTTAAAAAAGGTTCATTCTTTATACGAGCACGAAATTCAGATATTGACCGCTATCATATTGCAAATAGTGAAGAATACGTTATATATCTTGAAAATTTTCAATCATTCGACAACATCCCTACCGGACTTAAAAAGTTCATGAAGGAAAATGAAAATGAACTAAAAGCACGTGCCGCATACAAAAGAGGTGATTGCGAATGGTGGAAATTCACTTGGCCATTACATAAAGACTACCATGATAGAGTAAAAATTTACTCTCCATATATGGCCCAATACAACCGTTTCGCACTCGATGAAAATAATACATACTTAGGATTAACTGATACTACTGTATTATTTGACAATGAGCAACCAGAAGACATCAAATTTATATTAGGTCTTTTAAACTCAAAATTATTAACTTTTAGATTCCGCTTTATGTCAAAATTGAAAAGCGGCGGCATTTATGAATATTTCTGGAATAACATCTCAAAAATTCCAATTAAAAGAATAGACTTAAATAATCAAGATGAAAAAGAATTGCATGATAAAATAGTTACATCAGTACAACGTATTATTGAATTAAAAGTCAGACAAGAAAAAGAAAAATCTGAATATGAAAAAAATAAGCTAAACGATTTGATTATTGATTGTGATAATCTTATTGATGAAAATGTATTCAAATTATACAACCTGACCACGGAAGAAATTGATTTTGTAATAAATAGTACTCAATGATATAACCAATTAAACCTGATTCATTATGTACTACGTTATCGTGTAAAAGCAGAATGAATCATACTCGCTCTATTTTTTAAGGGGTGCCTCTTTGAAAGAAGATATTCTTGAACAAATTGCTGAAGATTATTTTGTAAATCAAAAAACCTTTTTTACTAAGCAATCTTAAATTTAGACCTCACGAAAACTATAAAGGCTACAATAGCAAATTTGACTCTGTTCATTCAGACATAGATATTATTGCCTTTTCCCCTAAACATACAAAATCTATAACTGTAGTCAATAGATTTTGTATGTTTACTTGACCATTGGGAAATTTCCGTGCCCTATGAGTTTTCTGATACTCCGGGCTTCCAATCTTTAATGATTGATATGGCTTCATATTTCTTACTTCATGCTAAGAGAATATACATCCCTGACGTGAAAGAATCACTTTACTCCAAAACTTATTGTATTTCAGTCAAGTGAATCCGAGCAATACGTTCCATCAGCCAAATGCCCATACCGCTACCGGGCAGAGATAATTTCTTATCCACAGTCTCGAAGATGAAAGGTCTGCCATTTATATAGCTGGTGTAAATTGGCGAGTCGTATCCCAGCCGTCCCCGCTCGAACACTTGTTTCTTGCCATAGTCCAGCCAGTTATTCTCACAATGGTTAGTGCCAATTAAATATGCCTGAGCTTCATTAGTGATAGCTCCCTTTGGGATAATAAGAACGCTGTCCTGATTAAATTCTTCTCCCAACTCTCTCATATCTTGTTCGAGATTGCCCCTGTCCTTTTTATCAACTACAAAATAGCTTATCTCTTTTCGCTCAATACTCCCTTCAGGATACTTGCCAATGAGCCGGGTCACATCATAGCCCTTGCTCAGTAATTTGGCAGTGAGGGATTTGTTGCGTTTGATATTATCTTCCTTCGTCAAAAGAACCCCATCAGTTTCATCACAGACAGTATACTTTCTGAAAGCGGTTAATGCGCCACAATCATGTGCGAGATTGTGTCGCCACAATCGGGACAGCGACGATTCCTTTAATGGTTTGTACGGCTTCATACTCTTAACTCCTTCATGGGCCTCAGTTCCTACAATCTCCATTTAGCTTTCCTTAGAGCCTCGAAGAATCCTTTAGCAATTTCAGAATTAAGACTATCTATTGCATCATGAACTTATATAATATTTCAGCCCCAGCCTCATTATATTTTTCCACATTACCCGGTTCGATAGCATACATACGGACAAATTTAATAATGGCAGTAACTATCGAACTATCCTGTTTGATGTCCTTCCCTTCTTTAAAAACACTCTTATATGTTTTCATAATCTTTCTCCCTCATATTTATTTGTACGACTCAATAATGTCATACAGTATATTCAATGCGGCCTCTAACTTCGCCGCATCTTGTTCCAGCACTATCACATCAGCTATTATATTCCGCTGAGTCGCAAAATTACGCTTCAACTGTTGCAGGATGCTCATCAAATCCCTATTATCTTGAAACGCTATTCCCATGACCCCAGCGACTTGTCTCAAATTCTGACTGGCAATATTCTTATTGAATTTGTTGAGGCGATAAAGAGAGTATACTACTTTGGCATGACAGTACAGCTTGTTCTGGATTAGACGCTCAATGCCCCCCTCTCCCTGTACCAATTTAGAAACAGCCCTATAATTCTTCAACAGTTCAACAAGCTCATTGTGAACTTTTTTAATTTCTGACTGAGGACTCTCTTTCAACTGGTAGTATTCATAGAGAAGAACTCCCTCAATTTCAGAGCTTTCTTTTAACCCGGCAAGAATTTCCAGTTTTTCAATAGCTCTTTCCAAGTCAACTTCACACTCGGTCAAGATTATATCAACAGGCTTGCCTGAATAAGATTTTTCATAAATTGATTGGTATGGATTCATATCTTAAACTCCTTCACGGGCCTCAATGTTGCTCAATAAAATAATGCCTGATTCCATCTTCATAAACACTCCAATCCTCATTGCCCTCTGAAATGAGTTTGGATACTTCATGGTAAAAATCTTTAATCCGGGTAATCCAGTTCATTTTTGGATAATCAGATAGTGAATACTTCGGTTTCAAGTCCTTGTATTCGTGGATAACTTCCTTGACTATATTATCCAGATGTTTGTATTCATCGTCATTCTCAAAGGGAGCTTCAAAGAAATACTTGAAGTAGTTTTCCAATTTGAGATAGCCATTATTTTTCTCCCACTTCATATCCGCAATGTTGATAACATGCTTGTATATCGAGTTCGACCAGACCCGGTGATTTCTGGTACTGTGCGGGAACAGAAGCAACTTGACTATGTGTTCCGTAATTTGCGGTTGGACACTGATAATGGCATTTTCAATCTTGTTTTTTGAAAACGCTATTTCGTACAATGATTGGTATGGTCTTACTTTTTTCATACTATAAATTCCTTCATGGGCAACTGTCATTTCTTCATATCTTCTTTGGTAATAGGTTCCAGAGAATTAACCAAAGTATCCCATTCATC
>Ga0209407_1000032_pt1 | contig 194626 bp, 160 predicted proteins | sample AD_JPNHG3_MetaG_FD_184410 | JGI IMG/M metagenome (GOLD analysis project Ga0209407, IMG submission 184410) | Active sludge microbial communities of municipal wastewater-treating anaerobic digesters from Japan - AD_JPNHG3_MetaG (SPAdes) (version 2) | ecosystem: Engineered > Bioreactor >... | reverse complement strand
TTCATGCACGTCGGAACTTACCCGACAAGGAACTTCGCTACCTTAGGACCGTCATAGTTACGGCCGCCGTTTACCGGGGCTTCAGTTAGGAGCTTCGCCTTGCGGCTAACCCATCCCCTTGACCTTCCGGCACCGAGCAGGCGTCATTCTCTATACATCCACTTTACGTGTTAGCAGAGAACTGTGTTTTTGATAAACAGTCGCCAGAGCCACTTCACTGCGCCCTCAGCATGCCATTATCGAAATAAGGGCATCTGGAGGGACCCCTTATCGCGAACTTACGGGGTCAAATTGCCTAGTTCCTTAAAGACCGTTCTCTCGAGCGCCTTAGGATATTCTCCTCACCTACCTGTGTCAGTTTTAGTACGGTTACGCTGACTTCAACCTTGGGCAGTTATTTCTTGGCATTTTCGCCGGCCGCTTCGGAATCAAAAAATGTCCTCGCCCTTGCGGGACCCGCACGACTAGTCACGGGACGACCCTAAAAAATGCGTCACTGCTTGCGTCCGCCAACGTAGTGCAGGAATATTAACCTGCTGTCCATCGTCTACGCCTTTCAGCCTCGACTAAGGGGCCGACTAACCCTGGGCGGATTTCCCTTCCCCAGGAAACCTTAGGTTTTCGGCGAACAGGATTCTCACCTGTTTTATCGTTACTCATGCCGGCATAATCACTAGCAGCCGCTCCACGGCTCGTTACCGTACCGCTTCGGCGCTGGCTGCTACGCTCTCCTACCACGCCTTCCGAAGAAGGCATCCGCAGCTTCGGTTCTATGCTTATTCCCGTTCATTATCGGCACCCAACTGCTCGATCAGTAAGCTATTACGCACTTTTTAAATGGTGGCTGCTTCTAAGCCAACATCCTGATTGTCACAGCAATTAGACTTCCTTTATAACTTAGCATAGATTTGGGACCTTAGCTGGCGGGCTGGGTTGTTTCCCTTTCGACCACGAACGTTATCGCCCGCAGACTGACTCCCGAGGTAACACTTACGGTATTCGGAGTTTGGTAAGGGTAGGTAGGCTGGTGGCCCCCTATCCCTAATCAGTCGCTCTACCCCCGTAAATGAATTGACTCGAGGCTAGCCCTAAAGCTATTTCGGAGAGAACGAGCTATCTCCACGTTTGATTAGACTTTTACTCCTCCCCACAGCTCATCCCATAACTTTTCAACGTTAACGGGTTCGGTCGTCCAGGGATTTTTACATCCCCTTCCACCTGGCCATGGGTTGATCACGTGGTTTCGCGTCTACCACCTGCGACTCATGCGCCCTGTTCAGACTCGCTTTCGCTTCGGCTTCGCACCTGAAGTGCTTAACCTTGCCGCAAATGGCAACTCGCCGGCTCATTATGCGAAAGGCACGCGGTCACCCATTCCCCGGAGGGCATAGGGCTCCCACAGCTGTGTAAGTGTATGGTTTCAGGTCCTTTTAACTCCCTTAGTAAGGGTTCTTTTCATCGTTCGCTCGCGCTACTTTCCACTATCGGTTGTCGAGGAGTACTTAGCCTTGGAGGGTGGGCCCCCCAGCTTCACACAGAGTTCCACGAGCTCCATGCTACTCTGGTACGCTGACCGTAACGGAGGGCAGGCACATTTGCCTACAGGACTATCACCTTCTGTGGTGGGACTTTTCAGACCCTTCAACTGGTGCTGCCTTTGTAACTCCTTGTCAGCGCCCGCAACCCCAGACCGAAGTCTGGTTTGGGCTAAATCCGCTTTCGCTCGCCGCTACTGACGGAGTCTCGGTTGATTTCCTTTCCTACAGGTACTAAGATGTTTCAGTTCCCTGCGTTCGCTTCACATGGCCTATGCATTCAGCCACGGATGATACCGGTCGGTTGCCCGCCGGCACCGGGTTTCCCCATTCGGACATTCCGGGATTAACGGATGCTAGACTCCTGCCCCGGACTTATCGCAGTCTGCCACGTCCTTCATCGCCTCTCGACACCAAGACATCCCCCATACACTCTTTGTAACTTGACCATATCAATCACAGATTGACTGGCTTCGCCTAATGAGCTTTCATGCTCATTGTTCTTAGGTTTGGTGTACAAACGCTCATTCCAGAATTATTGCTAATTCTGTCTGTTGAAATTGCAGCTGGATGTGTACAGAATACACAACCCAATTGCTTATTCTACAGAAATATCCGCTATGCACTTGTCAAAGAGCTTATTGTCAGCAGCCGCCAGTCCATTGCTTGGTACTGACAGCTGACAAACTCGTTTTTGATATTGAGTCCACTGGAGACGAAGAGATTCGAACTCTCGACCTACGGCTTGCAAAGCCGCCGCTCTCCCAACTGAGCTACGTCCCCGAATTGCTGCCAACCGATATCTGACGATTGACTCATTCCATCCAGAGACGTCTGCCTGCTGTGCCGTCGGCTGCTGGCCCACGCATCAATCGTCAATCACCGATATGCAATTCAATGGGCCCAGGAAGACTTGAACTTCCGACCTCACGCTTATCAGGCGTGCGCTCTAGCCAGCTGAGCTATGAGCCCGACCTGCAAAGCCCACCTTCCGGTGCACTGCTGCCCCGGCCCGGCCGGCTCTATAAGACTCAACTCATTCTTTACTTCTCAAAAGAGCAATAAAAAATGCCGCTGCTCAAAAGTAATCAGCGACATTGCTGAATTTCAAGACTCGAGATGTTACTCTCGCACTTTTGAGCGGTCAAGTACAAAATTTTAATTTTTGTAATTTTTTCTTCAAAACGTCTGAAACGTCTTTTTTTTCGGCTCAGCCGGAAAACTTTATCTGTTTGACCCGCATCAAGAAATTACAGTTTATTTACTTTTGCCGTTTCGTCAACAGTAATTTTTAAAAAAAATAAAAAATTTTTTGTTCCAGAATGCCGCCGCCGGCTGGTTTCAACATTTTTGTCATTTTCCGACCGATAATTCCGTATTCAGCAGGCCAAAATCACAGATATTCTTTCCAACAGAAATCGGTTATCCTGCGGCCAGCCTTTTAAGCTTGTCTGTCAATGGCAGACTCTGTCGCACGCTTCAAATAGGCAATTTGTGCAGCAGTCAGCCGCTTGTATCCGCCCACAGGAATGTCCTTCAAAACAATATCGCCAATCTGGGTGCGTTTGAGGGATTTAACTTTATAGCCCAAGGCCGCCAGCGTTCGCCGAATCTGCCTGTTGAGGCCTTGGCGGATAGTGATTTGCAGCATTGTCTCCAGATTGGTTTTACGTAATATTTTTACGGAAGCAGCACCGGTTTTGCCGTCTGAAAGCCAGACGCCTTTTTTGAGCTTTTCTACATCTTCTCCTTCCATTCGTCCGCGCACAACAACCTGATAGGTTTTCGGCAGTTCATAGCGGGGGTGCGTCAGCTTGTTGGTGAGTTCCGCATCGTTGGTAAGAATAATAGCGCCGGTGGTATCGGCATCCAGCCGGCCGACGCAGAAAATACGTTCTGAACAATCGATAAGATCAATGGCACGCTTGCGGTGCTGGGGATCCATATTCGTGCAAATCACGCCTTTGGGCTTGTTGAGGAGGAAATAGACTTTCTGGGGCTTTCGAATCCGCTGGCCGTTTACCCGTATGTCATCGTGCTGCGGATCTGCAAAAGCCGGCAATTCCTGAATAATCCGGCCGTTGACGGTAACCGCCCCTTCGCGAATGAGTTCTTCGCATTTGCGTCGGGAGTCAATACCCGCAGAGGCAAGTATTCTTTGCAGCCGTACAAGACCTATCGTGGCGGAAGCATCTTCTTTTCTGATTTTTTGCATCTTTTTAGTCATATACCGCCTATTTACGGACGAAATACTGCACCAGCCAAAATACCACTGTAACAATCACAGATATCACCAAACAGCTTGTCAGCGGGAAAAAGATCTTCCAGTTTTCCCCCTCGAAACGAAGGTCACCCGGAAGCCGGAACAAGCCGATTTTAGCCAGCATCAGCATAAAAAGACCCGCTGCCGTCAATCCCAGCCCCATCACCGCCAGCCACTTGCCGAATTGTTCCGGTCCAACCTGCTGCATAGAACACTCCATCCCAATACCATTGACACTATTATAGCTGTACGGCCTGAATTTACACAAGTTTTTCTTGACGAATCCTGTCCGACAACGGATACTACAAAAACGCCGGCAGTCTTCGGCTGACAGATGAATGCGGAATAATATGTATCATTAGTCCCTTTTTAAGGAGTCGGGAATATGGCTGTTCGCCAGTCTTCTTCAGGCAATACAATGATGTATGCGCTGATTACCTTTGTCGCATTGTTTATCATCGCGGCAGTTTTTGCCGTTGTTTACTACATCAAATCCGAAGAATACCGCACCCAGTGGGAACAGGCCAAAGAGGATCTTAATCAAATCGCCAATCCCTCTGAAAAAGCGGCTTTGGTCCGAATCGTCGGCAAACCCGAACAAGGCAAGACCTATCTGGGAACGATGCAGAAAGTAGTGGATGACCTGTATGCGTTTATTCTCGGTCAGCAGCCGTCGGCTGATATTCCGGCCACAGTGAAATTCAACGAAATCTCGATGAAAATCGATGCCTTGAACAAAAACGTTCTCGGTCAGGATCTCAATCCTGCCGTCGGTCTCAACGGCGTAGCGCTGCTGAAGACGATTGAAGATCTCAAACAGAAGCTCGACGGGGCGCGGCAGCAGATGGCCAATCTGCAAAGCATCAACGATACCCTCCAGAGCGACTTGGCCGATGCGGCCGCCAAATCCGAGCTGGACCGGCAGAAATTCATTGCCGAACTGGACCAGTTCCAGACAGAGATGAATGTCATACGCAACCGTTTTGATTCGCTCCAGAAGAGCATGCAGGATTCTGTAATAGAACAGGTGCAGACTTTCCAGAACAAACTGGAAGAAGAACAGGCCAAGCTGCGGCAGAAGCAACTGGACCTGCAGGAAACCGAAAAGAAGCTGGGGCAGACGGATATGCTGTTGAAAAATGCCATGTCCAAGCTGGAAGCCATTAAGCCCAAACCTGACCGTGAAGTGCAGGCCTTTCAGCCCGATGCCCAGATTATTCGCGTGGACCTGCAGAACGGCATCGTGTACTTGGATGCAGGCATTAACGACCATGTCTATCGCGGGCTTACATTTGCAATCTATGACCGCAATAAACCTGTCTCGGAAGAAGGCCAGAACAAGGCCGAGATAGAGGTCTTTCAGGTTTCCGAACAGATCAGCGCAGCGCGGATCATCAAATCGGACAAGAAGAATCCTGTCGTCAAGGAAGACCTTGTCGTCAACCTGATTTGGGACCGCAAAGGCACCAACCAGTTTGTGGTAGCCGGGGAGTTTGATTTCAACAACGACGGACGCATTGATGCCGACGGTGCCCAGCGAATTCGCGAACTGATTGAGCGCTGGGGAGGACGCGTCGTGGAAGATATAACCGTTGATACGGATTTTCTGATCATCGGTTCTGCGCCGGCCGCACTGCCGCGTCCGACACAGGATGACTTGGATATAGACCCCCTTGCCCAGCAGCGGTATGAGCTGTCGATGCAGAAGGTTCAGGCCTATGATGGGCTGCTGAAAAAAGCCAACAATCTGGGTATTCCGGTCTTCAATCAGAAGCGGTTTATGTACCTTATCGGCTACGACACGCTGCTCAATAAGAATCCGTCGCTCTGATGGATGCCGGTACAATCCCGATATCGGCCACAAATACCCGTCCGGTTGCCTGACGGGACTGAGGACAAACAGTAAAGCCCTTTTTGATAGCCGCAAACGTAATTGTCGCCGCTGCTTCGATGCACACAGGCAGCGGCAGGCCTGTATCGCAATCGAGGCCGGAGGGGATATCGACCGCCGCAATCGGCCGACCGCAGGCATTTAAGACGCTAATCAGCCGTATCATGCTATCTGCCAGTTCGCCCTGCATCCCCGTTCCCAGCAGAGCATCTACCAGCAGACCGTAGGATTCGGCCGCTTTTTGCACCCCCTGCTGCATATCGGCAGACAAGATGTCCAGTACCTCCATCGGCAGTTTCAGGGCACGGCAGATATCATAGTTGATGCGGGCATCTCCTTTAATTCTGGCCGGATCGGCACACACCGCCAGCTGCACAGATATGCCGTGATTATACAGATGCCGGGCTATGGCAAAGCCGTCGCCGCCGTTATTGCCCCCGCCGCAAAAAATACAAACCCTCTCTTTGGGCCATAAGCGTAAAATCACCTCGGCAGCCTCGCGTGCGGCATTTTCCATCAATACAATGCCGGGAATGCCCATCTGGCCAATAGCCCAAGCATCAAACTCCCGCACTTGCTGACGTGTCATTACAGCAAATTCACTCGTGTTGTCTCTGGTCCATTCCTTCATCGCTTTTCCTTTTTGACCAATCGAGGCAATAAGGCGGCAACATCGCACCTTCCAAAGGAACCGCTGTCAATAAATATACACGATTCTGCAGAAATTGAAAGTACAGAGTTGATAGGCTTGATAGACCGCACGGCGCACATTCAAAGCAGTCAAACACCCCTCCACAGCCGGCGGCATAACTGCTGTGTTGTTTGCAACCGTCTGTCGCAGATTCTTTTAATGCGGCGGTTCTTGCTCCAGACGCTTGCGAAGCTCATTATTCTCCCGGCGGGTGGCCTCCAAATCAAAAATCAGATATTTGATGCCTAGCCGTAGTGAATCCAGCGACTGCTGCAGATTGATCAGTTTTTTCTGCAGCAATTCGTGCCCTTCTTTGGTCTTTTTGGCCAGCCGGATTACTTTGTCCTGCTCCGGTGCCGTTACACCATCGATATCATTCAGCAATTCGCAGAGTTTTTCGTGGAAGTGTGCCTGATCCATTTCATCACCGTGCATAGCTACATTCTCCGAAGCCGATTCACATATTGTGTTCGTATAATGGATCCGTCGCTGAATTGTCCCCCGTTTTCGGCCCTGAAAACGGTCATTTTTTTGATATGCTTGCTGTCACCCCGAAGCCATTAAGCGTATTATAGCAAATTACTGCCTTTTTATCCGAAATTTTACTGATTTTATTTCAGAATCCTAAAAAAATCCATAAATTACTCAAAAAATAAATACTTTATCGGTCTTTCATGATATTTTTTTTGTCTTTTATACGGTGTATAAACAGCCGTTTTGACAATATGCCTGCAGGGGAAAGGGAAACTGCTTGACAGCCCAGTGCGGCTATGCTTAAATCAGTTTTTTCGGGGCGATTAGCTCAGCTGGTTAGAGCGCACGGATCACACCCGTGAGGTCACAGGTTCGAATCCTGTATCGCCCAGTGCTGTAAGTTCAAATGAAATCGCAACTTGCGATTTTAGGAAATGCTTAAATTTGTGCCCCGCCAAAGTCCTCAGGCCAAGATTTTTTTAATCATTAAGAAAATACAGACCGTCGCAGAGCTTTTAAGCGTAAAATTGTCTTATCCACTATTCCTTCCCGCAATCCGATATGCGGCCCGAAGATTCCCAGCTTGGCAAGGTTATCAAGATTTAAACCGTGCAGCAAGTCGTCAATAGGAAACGGCAACTTCAAGACATATTGGATTCTGATTTTAAATAACGGTGAAATTGATACAAAATACACAGTGCCTATGCTGTCAGCTGGGATTTGATTTCGCTGACGATAAGGTTTAGGGCACCGTCGAGAGGCCCTTTGAGGTTAACGCCGGCGGCTAAGGTATGACCGCCGCCGCCGTACTTTTGGGCGATTTTTCGGACATCAACCTTCCCCTTGCTGCGAAGGGAGCAGCGAAAGCCGCCGTCGGCCAATTCGACAAGGAGGGCGGCGGCTTCGACGGACTGGATACGCTGGCATTCGTCGATAAGGTTTTCGGTGTCGGGGCCGGAGGCGCCGGTTTGGTCAAAATCGCTGCGGAGAATATACTGCGTGGCAATGCGGCCGTCGGCGTGGAGCTGCAGATGCTCGAGCATACGAATCATCAGATGCAGCCGGGCCGGAGAAAAAGACTGATAAAGAAGCTGATATATCCTGTTGGGTTCAGCGCCGGCTTCAATCAGCTCCGCGGCGGTACGGAAGATGCGGCTGTCGGTATTGCCGTACTTGAACCAGCCGGTATCCGAAGCAAGAGCAATAAAAATCGATTCGGCTACAGCACCCTCAAGCGGCCAGCCGGCAAACTTAATCAGGTCAAAAACAATTTCGCCGGCGGCTGCGGCGGCGGTGTCGGTTATGGTTACTGTACCCAGCCGGTCGCTGGTAATATGATGGTCAATCACAAGGACTTTTTTGCCGCAGCGGGCAAGCCAGTCAGCCAAACCGGGAAGCTGGACCCGGCTGTCGGTATCGACAATCATCACAAGCTCGGCATCGGCACAAAAATCGTCCAGCTGCCGCGGCTGTAGATCATTGCCCAGAACAGCAGGCCGCGGATTAAATAAAGCGGCATACCAAGAAGGCAGCGGCGAAAGAAAGAGCGGTTTTGCAGTTTTCTTTTGCTGACGAAGAATGTTTATCAGCGCCCGGATGCAGCCGCAGGCGTCGCCATCCGGCCGGATATGCGTGGTCAGCAAAACACTGCGGGCGTTTTCAATCAGTTCAACGGCTCTTTTGAACTCTTCAGATGCTGCCATCGATGTCCATCCTCTGCTTGTTCCCTATCTTATTATAAATCTGCAGCAGGCAGATTAGAAAGCCGCCGCCGGCAGGAATAATCCAATCAAGTCTGTTTTTCCTCTGGCGCGGATTTTATTGCATTGCGTTTCCGAAATCTGTCTATCGGCTCGAAATCCGCGCAGCTTTAACAGCATATTACCCTCCGGCCAAACACCCTTGAGGGGCCTGCCGCCTGCATCAGGCCGTGCTGCTCCTTTTTAACGCATCCTCATCGATCAGCGGCTCTTGCTGGTCTATTTTTCCAGAATGCTGTATTAGACGGGATCCCAAAATGAAATTCAATAAGTTATTCGGAAATCATCCCAGCGGGGATTGACCGGCTGGGGTATCCTTTGGATATCACGAATATAACCGCTGAAGCTGTCTTGGATATCCTCGATGCAGGCATCCACCGCAGAAGCCTGCCCCTGCAGCAGCGCTTCGACCGAACCGTCGGGACAGTTCCGCACAAAACCGGTTAGGTTGTGCTGGGATGCGATGCGGCGTGCTGTATAGCGGAAGCCCACACCCTGCACCCGCCCCCTGAAAATGACCTGTACGGCTATCGGTTCCATAGGGCTTATTGTATCCAAGCCCGCCGGCAGCGGCAAGCCAAAAACTAAACAAGGCATTTCAGCTGCGCGGTTCAACACCCAGCAGGTGGCGGACAAAGAAGTCGGCTCGACGCCGGCTTGGATAGCGTCCTTCCCCTGCTCCATGCCCTGCCCCCGGGACCACCAGCAGTTCGAAATCCTTGTCGGCTTTAATAAGGGCATTGACAACCTGCATTGTCGAAGCCGGATCGACATTCTGGTCCATTTCCCCGACAATCAGCATGAGTTTGCCCTGCATATTTTTGGCCAATGTAACATTGGAATTGGCTTCATATTCGGGACCTACCGGCCAGCCCATCCATTGCTCATTCCACCAGATTTTGTCCATCCGGTTATCATGACAGCCGCAGTCGGCTACCGCTGCCTTATAAAAATCGCCATGCTTCATCACGGCGGCGGCGGCATTCTGGCCGCCTGCAGAGCCGCCATAGATACCCACCCGGCTGATATTCATATACGGGTATTTTTGCGCAGCGGCCTTGATCCAAAGGATGCGGTCGGGAAATCCGGCATCCGAGAGATTTTTCCAGCAGACATCATGAAAGGCCTTTGAGCGATTGGAAGTCCCCATCCCGTCAATCTGGACAAGAATAAAGCCCAGTTCGGCCATTTCCATCATCCGTAAAAAAGGCGAGAAAGCCTTGGGGACAAATGAATCCTGCGGCCCGGCGTAAATATTCTCAATCACCGGATACGACAGTCTCGGATCGAAAACCGTTGGGCGGATAATGATGCCGTAAATGTCGGTTTGTCCATCGCGGCCTTTGGCAACAAACGGTTCGGGCATCTGCCAGCCGGCCTTGAGCAGGTCCGATATGTCGGCTCGATCGAGTTCGCACAGGAGTTTACCGTCCTCGCTGCGGCGCAGCTCATGCACCGGCGGCTGGTTGACGCGCGACCAGGTATCAATCAAATAACGCTTGTCGGGGGAAAACTTGACTGAATGCGTTCCATCGCCTTCGGTGAGGATAGTCAAGCCGGACCCGTCGAAGTTAACGCGAACATAATGGATGTAGTAAGGATCTTGCTGCGGATAAATGCCGCCGGCACGCAGCCAGATTTGCCGTTTTTGGGTATCGACCTCTATGACATCTCTGACGACCCAAGGACCTTTGGTAATCTGGTTTTTGACTTGTCCGGAATTGGCATCATACAGATAGAGATGATTCCAGCCGTCCCGCTCGGACATCCAGATAATTTCATTCGATTCATCCAGAAAGCGGCAAAAATACTTGCTCGAATAGCAGATAAATGTATCGCTTTTCTCATCAATAAGCGGCTCAGCCGTACCGGATGCTGCATCCACCGCCACAATCCGCAGCACCTGATGGCCCCGCTGATTATAGAGGAACGTAAAGCGGCTTGAATCCGGCATCCAGCGTATATCGGAAACACTCCATGGATTGGCAAACAGGTCATCGCTGACAGGAATCTGCTTTTCGTTTTGGGCATTAAACAGACAGGGCTTGTCCACATCCACCTGATCGCCCGGTTTGAGATAGTCGATGGAATGGAGTTTGGGCTGAAGCTGATCTCTTGGCGATGATTCAACAAAATAGACCTTGTGTTCCTGAGCCGGTTTTCGGCGGACGGCCACAAATTTTGCTGAATCAGCAGACCAATAGAAGCGATCCATATAGAAGTTGTCGGCAGTTCCATCGCGGCTGAGCTGGACTTCCTGATCGCTGTCAAGACGGCGCAGCCAGACATTGTAATCCTTAATAAACGCTTCCAGATTTCCATCAGGGCTGACAGCCCGCGGCGGCCGGATGCGCTGGGGCCGCTGGGCAGTGCCATCGGTTCGGCGCCCGCGGCGGAAAGCAGGTTCCATTCCGATAACAGCCCGTCCCGGTCGGCCTTGGGCCTGATAAACAGCGATTGGACTGCCGTCGGAGCCCACAATCAGCCATACATGGCCTTCATAGGTATTCTGCCGGCGCTGCTGGCCGGCAGCAAGAGTACCATAGGGCTGCCGCTGGCCCTCGCTGTCCAGCCAGAACAGGGAAACTTCCCCTTCGGTCTGGTTCAAAAAGATAATATAGGTTTGACTGCCCGTGCGGGTGCTGGCTGCCGACGCCTGCTCCGGACGCATGGGAGTCAAAGAATCCTCGGGGGCTTCTGATACAATTTGAAGCGCGTACGTATCCAGACGGCACTGCCAGATTTTGCCGTCGGTCTGGAATCGCAGGGTATTGTCTGTCAGATTAAACTCCAGTCTTTCCAGAGCCAGCCGGTCGGCTGCTGCATCCTTGACTCCTTGTTCTGTCAATGCCGCCGCCAGCCGCTGATGGTCGAAGGCCGGCTGACGCTGGGGATTGTTCAGATCAACCGTAACAAATTCATGCGTATTGGGGCCGGTCTGCCGGCGGTACCAGAACATAGAGCCGTCGGCAAACCAGTTCGGTTCTATCTGGTCCCGGTAAACCTTGCCGGCTAATCGGCTGCGCAGCTCGGCCGCCCGCTGGTAATCGGCCTGCGTTCCCCCTGCAAAAGCTCCAGCTGATGCTGCAAAAAACAGAAAAGAAAAAAGAAGCTTCAAACCAGACAAAAAAGATACTCTGCGCATTTTTTCTTTCCCTTTCAAATAAATCCCTGTTTGCCGGGACAGCCGGAGCCGAGAGACTATCCCCCTTTATAAAACAGCAGTTATCCTACTGGATTTTGGCAAGAATCTCGTCCGGAATATCGAAGTTGGCATACACCTCCTGCACATCGTCGTGGTCTTCGAATTCCTCCATCATATTAAGAATCTTCTGGGCCGTTTCTACATCGGTGATGGGAACGGTCGTATCGGGAATCATTGACAGCTCGGCACTCTGCAGAGGAATCTGCTTCTGTTCAAGGGCACTTTTGAGGGCATCAAACACATCCGGGGCACAGGTAATCTCATAGACCTGACCGGTATTCTGCATATCATCTGCCCCTGCCGACAGTGCCAGCTCCATCAGCTCGTCTTCCCCGACGGCATCGGTCTTGACGGTAATAAGGCCTTTCTTCTTAAACATCCTCCGGACACAGCCGCTGACCCCCAGCGAACCGCCCCGCCGTTCAAAGATTTTCTTGATTTCCGGCGCTGTGCGGTTACGGTTGTCGGTAAGGCCTTCAACCATAATTGCTACTCCCCCGGGGGCATATCCCTCGTAGAGTACTTCCACGTACTCGACGCCGCCCAGTTCGCCGGTGCCCTTTTTAATGGCCTTTTCGATAGTATCTTTGGGCATATTGGCCGCCTTGGCCTTTTCTATCGCATAACGGAGGGACAGATTGGCAGCAGGATCGCCGCCTCCTGCTTTGGCCGCTACAATAATCATTCTGGCAATCTTGCTCCAGAGTTTGCCGCGTTTGGCATCAACAACGGCTTTCTTATGCTTGATGCCGGCCCAATGTGAATGTCCTGACATACATCATCCTTTGCAAAAACTTATCTGTGCAGTTAATGAATCACTTTATTGAGCGGATAGGTAAAGATGCCCGAAGCCCCGGCCCTTTTTAACTGAGGAATCAGCTCACGCTCCACTTTTTCTTCCACAATAATCTCCAGCGCTGCATACTCCGAATCAGCCAAGGGCGAAATCGTGGGGCTTTTTTCAGCCGGCAGAAGCTTTACGATAGCCGGCATGTCCTTTTTTTTCACATTCATCTTCAGCCCCACACGGGTTCTGGCATCAATAGCAGCATTGAGCAAAATGGCAATGCTTTCGATTTTTTCCCTTTTGAAACCATCTGCCCATGCCTGTTTATTGGCAATAAAACGGGTGGTGGATATCATGATAGTATCAATAATCTTCAGGTTGTTAGCCTTCAGGGATGAGCCGGTTTCCGTCAGTTCCACAATGCCGCTGACCAGCCTCGCCTTGACCTCGGTGGCTCCCCAGCTGAACTCGACTTTGACGTTGACCTTTTTCTGCTCAAAAAACCGGCGGGTAGCGTTGACCAGCTCTGTAGCAATGATGCCGCCTTCAAGGTCTTCGGCCTTTTCGACCGGTGACTCATTGGGCACCGCCAGCACCCAGCGTGCGGGATTGGAGGTTGCCTTGCTGTACTGCAGTTCACAGACTTCGTAAACATCGGATTCATTTTCCCGAATCCAATCGTAGCCGGTAAATCCCGCATCCAGCACACCGTCTTCAACATACCGGCTCATCTCCTGCGCCCGCAGCAGTATCAGCTGAATCTGCGGGTCGTCAATCCGTGGAAAATAGCTGCGATCGGCGCCGGTAATATTGAATCCAGCCCGTTCAAACAGTTCAAATGTTGCATTCTGCAGGCTTCCCTTTGGAATGCCTAATTTAAGCACCTGTTCTGCATTCATCCTGTTGTTTCCTGACACACTATTTCTTTTTTGCTGTTTTCTTGGACACTGCCGCAGTCTTTTTCTTCGCCGTTTTGGCTGAAGCAGCGGCTTTCTCGCTGCTCTTGGGCTTTTCCAAGGCCCCCTGCTCGATGAGACAGCGCAGCAGCATATAAAAAGTATACGCATCGTTGGCCGGAATCTGCCGTTCAAGGAAACCGGCGATTTCGGACTCCGACGCTTCGGGGTGGACATATTCATTTTTGCGAAGGTACTCTACCATAGCCGCATTCAAGGGCACGGCATGCCCCTCCAATGCAGTCAAAAAACAATAGCTAACGGCGAAAGGCGTTATGCCTTTTATTTCAGACAGTTCCTTATGGGCCTGACGTTTTCCGTCCGGACCCAGCATATCCAGCGCAATGCGATCGTATTTGTCAAAAATCGCATTCAGAACCTGTGTAATTGCCCGTGCGCAATGTTCCGCCGCCGGCGAGGCATCCCGGAAAACATCCAGTATCTCTTCAACGCGGGACACCCGCAGGTCATTGAGATCCACAAAATGGCTTTTCATCCGCTTATAGATGCGTTCGGCAGCGGTTTCGCTGAATTGCTCGCAAATCAAACCGTAAATAACCGCCTCTATCGGATCGGCGTAACGGGGCACCGAACAGCTGCCTGCCTGACGCTTGAGCGAACGCAGAAGCTTTGTTAGTTTAGGGCTGTAAAGTTTGCTGTCTTTCATACCGTGCACCTCTCACCATTCTTCGTCGTGGATATCCTGCGTATCCGGCAAATCTTTCTGAAGCGGATGAGCCGTATATTCCTGTTCAGCTTGTTCAATCAGCTGAAGCGTCTGCAGGGTCTTTTTCATTTTCTCGTCCCGTGCAAACCGCAGACGCGGACAGTACCGCCCTATCAAGTCGTGTCCCAGCTGCATTTGAATCGGACCAATCGCATGGCAAATCGCTTCGTACGAAATGCTGGAGGCCCTCTCGTCTGCGGCCATGATGCTCAGGTACACGGTCGCATTTTTCATATCCGGCGAAACATCCACCTCCGTTACGCTGATCAATCCGGTGATGCGGGGGTCGCTGAGCCGGCAGAATATAGTCCGGCTGACCGAATCCCGTATCACCCGTGCAATTTTCTGCTGTCTTCTGGAGGGCATAACTTGTTCTCCGATGTTCCAACGGACTACAGCGTCCGGGCGACTTCTATAATTTCATAGGCTTCAAATTCATCGCCGATTTTAATATCATCGTATCCTGCCACCTTGATGCCGCATTCCAGACCCGCCTTGACTTCCCGGACATCGTTTTTAAAGTGCTTCAGAGACTCGATGGAGCAGTTGTCTTTCACAACAATGCCGCCGCGAATCAGTTTGAGTTTGGCATTTTTGGAAACCATTCCGCTGGACACATAACATCCGGCAATGGTCCCGATGCTGGAGACCTTGAAGATATCACGCACCACCAGCCGTCCGAGGAACTGTTCTTTGTATTCCGGTTCCAGCAGTCCGGCCATTGCGGCCTTGAGGTCTTCGGTAATGCGATAAATGATATTATACAGACGAATATCCACTTTCTTGCTCTCGGCAATCTGGCGGACGCGCTCATCGGGAACAACATTAAATCCGATGATAATAGCCGAGGAGGCCTCTGCCAGCACGACATCGCCTTCATTGATGCCGCCCACTGCCGCATGAATGACCTTCACTTTGACCTCGTCGGTGCTTAATTCTGTCAGGTATTTAATCAGCACATCGACGGAGCCCTGTACATCGGCTTTGACAATCAGATTCAACTCCTTAACGCGTCCGGCTTCAATATGGGCAAAGAGATTATCCAGCGTAATGAGCGAGCGTTTGGCCAGACCTTCTTCGCGGGTGATATGCTGAATCTGTTCGGCGGCCGCTTTGGCCTGATTCAGGTCTTCCAGACAGAAGAATTTATCGCCGGCAGCAGGAACGCTGTCCAATCCGGTAATTTCAACCGGCGTCGAAGGCGGTGCCGTTTTAACGCTCCGTCCGCGGCTATCCGTCATCGTCCGGATGCGTCCGCAGGCCCCTCCGGCCAGCACAATGGAGCCCTTCTGCAGTGTCCCTTCCTTGACCAAGACCGTCGCCACAGGTCCCTTGGTCTGGGACATTTTAGCTTCTACAATCCAGCCCTGCGCCGGCACATCCGGATCAGCCCGGTAATCATTCAGTTCTGCCTGATAATCCAGCAGTTCAATCAGTTCCTCGATGCCCGCCCCGGTAACAGCACTGGTTTGCACAAGCTCGGTTGTGCCGCCCCAGACGGTCGGCGTCAGATCATGGCTGGCCAACTGCCCGTAAACCCGGTTCACATCCACACCGGGAATATCAATTTTATTCAAGGCCACAATGATAGACACGCCGGCCGCTTTGGCATGGTGAATGGCTTCAACAGTCTGCGGCATGACGCCGTCATCGGCGGCTACCACCAAGACAACAATATCTGTCATATTGGCCCCGCGTGCCCTCAGTGATGTAAATGCCTCATGGCCGGGCGTATCCAGAAAAGTGACCTTCTTGCCGTTCAGCTCCACTTGATAGGCCCCGATATGCTGGGTAATTCCGCCGGCTTCACCTGCGGCAACGCTGGTTTTGCGGATTCTGTCTAGCAGACTGGTTTTGCCGTGGTCGACATGCCCCAGCATCGTTACAATGGGCGGACGCTTCTGGAGATTCAGCCGCGGGCGGCTGTTGAACTTCTCTTCTATTTCTTCCAGAACATTCTTTTTGCGTTCAATAACCAGTTCGGTTCCATACTCCAGCGCCACCAACTCTGCGGCTTCGGCGGAGATGGCCTGATTGGCTGTAACCATAACACCCTGCAGCAGCAGCTTGGCGATGATATCGCTGACCTTGACTGCTAAAGCATTCGACAAATCTTTAACCAGAATCGGCTCGGTTACAACAGCTTTTGCAGGCCGTTCAATATGGACTGCCGCTTCCTCGGCTGTCTTGGACTCAATGCGGCGCGACGGTTTCGCCCGCACGGTCTCGCCCCGCGCAGCTGCCAAACGGGCCTGGCGTTCTTCTAGATCACGGGCGCGCAGACGCTTAAGGTCGCCGCGGCCGAAACCGGGTTCTAAATCAATATCGCTTTTGTCTTTCTTCCGGCCGTATGTTTTGGCTTTTCCGGCCTTCGGCCCCTTGACCGGCAGATCCGCAGGAATCAGCAGGGATTCGGCAGCAGGCTTTTCGCGGGGAGGCCGCGGCCCTTTGTGCCGTTTGGGATATCTATCTTCAACCTTTTCGACACGAATAACCGTCGGACCAGTCAGCACAGCGGGAGTGGGTTTCTCAAGCATGGGGCCGGCCGGCAAAATAATGTCCGGTTTCTGCGGCGCCGGGGGCGGAGTTTGGGGCTCCACAGCAGCAGCAACCGCTGCGGCAGGTTCTTCGACAACAGGCTGAGGAAGCGGCGTCTCCGGCAGCGGGCTGGCTGGTTCTGCCAACCCGGCCGGCATCGGCTCGGGCTCCTGATAAACCGGCATCGCAGGCTGGGGGACAGGAACTTCCTCCGGCACAGAAGAGGGTATTTCCTGCGGAGCTTCAACCGGCGGAGCTGCTTCTTCCTGAGGGGACACAACTTTTTTACGCTTGATTCGCACCTTCTCGAGGTCAACGGGTTTGGCCTGCTCGACTGTGGTAGCGTGGACTCCCTCACTGAACCATTCGCGAATGGTTGCGGCTAATCCTACAGAAATGACCGACATATGGTTGGTAATCTGATCCAACCCCTCTGCCTGACACTTTTCAATAATGGCCTTGCTGGGGACATTCAATTCCTTGGCCAATAAATGTACGCGTGTGCTTGCTTTCGCCAAAACCGTCTCCTGTAAAGAATCCCAATCAGCGCCGCCTGCTTATCCTGATTTTATTTTTTTGACTTATTTTTTTCCTGCCTCAAAAGCCCTTCGGCCTGTGTTAAGGTATTCTCCGCGGCTGCTTTTTTGGCGGCTTCTTCCGCAGCAGCAATAATGCGTTCGGCCAGCGCCGGTTCCACCTGCAGTTCCTCAACCAGCGGACCGGTGCCGACTTCTTCCAGATCCAGTACTGAGATGATACCCAGTGCCAGCAATTTATCGACAAAGTTTTCATCTAAACCGGCAATGTCCTTCATGCAGGCAGCAATGCGATCAACTTCTCTATTGTACTCACTGGGCGTCAGAATGTCGATGTCCCAGCCGGTTAGCCGCGCTGCCAGACGAACATTCTGGCCGTGCTTGCCGATAGCCAGACTGAGCTGGTCTTCTGCGACGACAACAGTTGCTCGGCCCAATTCAAAACAGATAGCAATTTCACTGACCTTGGCAGGCATCAGAGCATTTGCAATTAATACCTGCGAAGAATCGCTCCAGCGAACAATGTCTATTTTCTCCCCGCCGAGTTCATCAACAATATTGCGTATCCGGCTGCCCCGCACCCCGACACAAGCGCCCACCGGATCGACTTTATCATCGGTTGTATCCACTGCGATTTTGGTCCGATAGCCGGCTTCTCGGGCCAGTGATTTAATTTCAATAATACCTTCGGCCACCTCGGGTACTTCCAAATCAAACAACCGGCGGATAAAATCCGGATGTGTTCGAGACAGAATAATCTTAACCTGACTTGACGACTCGCGTACATCCAGAATCAAGGCACGAACACGTTCGCCCAGGTGATGGGATTCTCCTGTAATCTGCTCGGATTTGGGCATTATCGCCTCAACCCGGCTTTCTATATTGACAATCAACGCCCCTCCTTCAAAGCGGGCGACTGTTCCATTGACAATTTCGCCCTTACGCTGAGCATATTGGGCAAAAATACTGTCGCGCTCATCGGCTTTGATTTTTTGAATCATTACCTGCTTGGCTGTCTGTGCAGGAATCCGCCCAAGCTGCCGAATATCAATTTCCACGCCGTCCTTGAATGCACGGATAGTTCCCGACGTACGGTCAATATGGACCGTAATTTCAACGCCGGAATTCGGCTGTATGCCGAAATGCTTGCGGGCAGCGGAAACCATTGCCGATTCCAAGTCTTGGAAAAGAGACTCTTTATCAATATTCTTGTCTTTAGCAATGTTTTCTACAATTCTAATCAATTCCTGATTCATCTTGTCCTTTTCCTTCATGCCAAAAAAAAAGTGGAAACCTTCAGGTTGCCACTTCGACAAATGCAGAACTTGCACAGGCCCGGTACATTTCAACCGAGCCGGGTTGAACACATTGGTTCTACCCTTCGGCCATTGCACCCTCCCAGAAAAAACAATTCTGCAAAGTCCCTGAAGAGCGTCTATGATTCAAAAGCAGCCGGCCGCACAGCGTACGAGAAACCGTCTTGTACACTGTAACCCTATGCGTACGCACGACTTACTTTTCCTATCTGCAACATTGTTGCTATCCTTTCATCATTGCGTTCCTGCCGCAAAAAAGCATATTACCTGAGAAACCGCCAGCCTGTCAAGGTTTATAATCGACAATCCGCAAGATTTCTCATGCCGGCAATCAAAACGGCAAGAAGGCGATATACTACACCTGAATTTAAAGATTTCTAAACAATCAAAACCAAAAACCAACTCAAAGAATAAATAACAGGATTAAATAATTGGCCTGTTCAGCCGCAGAAAAAAAAGTGTGAATAACAGCCGGCAGATACCAGCAATTAAGCCCCCAGATACTCGCCTTTCATCAGATAATTCTTGACGTAATCGCTCACTGCCTCCTCCAAGGGTGTTGTATCATTATCATAACCGGCATTGCGGAGCTTGGAGATGTCGGCCTGAGTGAAATATTGGTACTTATCCCGAAGCATTTCCGGCATTGGAATATATTCAATGGACACAGGTCTGCCCATGGCATTAAAAACAGCAGTTGCCAAATCGTTCCAGTTTCGGGCTTTGCCTGTGCCAATATTGAAAATGCCGGCTGTATCGGGATGTTCCAGGAAAAATAGCGTCATATCGACAGCGTCCTTGATATAAATGAAATCCCGAAGCTGCCCGCCGTCGGGGAAATCGGGACGGTGGGATTTAAAGAGTTTGACGCTTCCGGTTTGGTTTATCTGCTCGAAGGCTTTAATGACAAAACTGCGCATCTCGGCCTTGTGATATTCATTGGGGCCAAAGACATTGAAGTATTTAAGCCCGACGAACTTGTCCAGCAAGCCCTGTCTGCGGCACCACAGGTCAAACATTTGTTTGCTGTAGCCGTACATATTCAGGGGTCGCAGTGTTTCCAGAAGATCTTCATCATCGCAAAAGCCCTGAGAGCCGTCGCCGTAAGTGGCCGCACTGGAAGCATAGATGAAGCGGGCTTCAAGGTCCAGCGCCCAGCCGGCCAGAAGCTTTGAAAATTCATAATTGTTCTTTACCAGATAGGAACAGTCTGTTTCGGTGGTATCGGAACAGGCCCCCATATGAATGACTGCATCGATATCCATTTCCAGCTCGGAATCGGAAACCATTTGGGAAAAATCATCCGCTTCCATATAATCGGCATAGCGGAGATGCCGGAGGTTTTTCCACCGCTGGTCTTTGCCTAAGATATCAACAATGAAAATATCATCCACGCCGCGTGCGTTCAGTTCGGCGACAATGGCCGAACCGATGAAACCTGCCCCGCCGGTAACGAGTATCATTACACTGCCCTCCGTAATAGTGTTAATGTTTGAAATGCCGCTTTTGGGCAAAGACCATTGCGATTCCCAGCCTATCGGCAGCAGCAATGACCTCATCGTCCTTTTTCGAGCCGCCCGGCTGAATAATGCAGGCCACTCCCGCTTTGGCGGCGTTTTCCACATTGTCCGGGAAGGGGAAAAATGCATCCGATCCCATTGCGGCACCTTTGGAGAGGCAGCCGGCGTGCTTGAAGGCAATCAGACCGGATTCAACACGATTCATCTGGCCGGCACCCACTCCGACCAGCATTTTGTCCTTGACCAGCGTAATCGTATTGCTCTTGACATGTTTGGCTGTCAGCCAAGCAATCCGCAGGTCTTCCATCTGCTCTTTTGTGGGCTTCAGCCGTGTCGGAAAAGTCAGGGCATCCGGTTCCCAGCCGGCCAAATCCCTCTGCTGCAGTAGCAAACCGCCGACTATACAGCGGATATCGTATTCGCGGGCGTCCGTTTTGGAACGGTCGATGGATCCGGTCTGCATCAGGCGCACCCGCTGGCCCCACTCTTTGAGAGTACGAATGGTCTGGACGGCATCGGGCTCATAGGACGGGGCAATGATCACTTCGGCAAAAAAACCGGCGGCGCCCCGCGCCTTGCCGAAGCGGGCGTAAGATTCCATAATAACGGCGGCCAGTTCCCTGTCCACAGGGCGGTTTACCGCCACAATCCCCCCAAAGGCACTGACGACATCGCCCAGATAGGCCTTTTCGTAGGCTTTGCAGATATCCTCATCAACTGCACAGCCGCAGGGATTCATATGCTTGACGACCACAGCGGCCGGCTCATCAAATTCTTTACACAGCTCAAATGCCGCATTGGCATCCATCAGGTTATTAAAGCTTATCGGCGTTCCGCCGTCGAGAAGCTCGGCTCTACCGACGCTGACCTCGGTGCTGTCCGTCCGGCGGTAAAAGGCCCCCCGCTGATGGGGATTCTCTCCGTAGCGCAGCTCCTGCTGTTTGACCCATGCCAGCGACAGGCGGTCCGGAAACAGCTCGCCTGCATTGGCATCGAGGTATTTAGCGATGGCGGCATCATACGAAGCCGTCAGGGCAAAGGCCGCTCTGGCCAGTTCCTGCCGCAGCTCGATGCGGGTTGCACCGTTGTTCTGCTTCATTTGGTCCAAAACAGCATCGTATTGGGCCGGACTGGTTACAATGGTTACAAACCGATGATTTTTTGCAGCCGAGCGCACCATGCTGGGGCCGCCGATGTCAATATTTTCGATCGCTTCTTCCAGTGTGCAGCCGGCTTTAGCAACAGTCTTCTCGAAGGGATACAAATTGACACAGACTAAGTCTATCGGCTCAATGTGATGGGTCTTCATTGCCGCTGCATGAGCCGCATTGTCGCGAACCGCCAGTAGCCCCCCGTGAATCTTCGGATGCAGCGTTTTGACTCGCCCGTCCATCATTTCGGGAAATCCCGTAACCGATTCCACACTGACCACATTGAGCCCTGCCTGCTGAAGCGTCTTGGCTGTTCCGCCGGTGCTGATAATGTCGACGCCCATGGCCTGAAGCCCCTTGGCAAATTCCACAACACCGGTTTTATCCGAGACACTGATTAACGCCCGCCGAATCCGCACATCCATTGTTTCGCAATCCCTTTCCAATCAATTCGCTTGTACTGCTTACCGGACGGTGATGCTCATCAGCCGTCCTTGAACATCGCCTGCATATATAACCGCATCGGTCATATTCACGGCCCATCGCTGGACCTGCGCGAAATTGACCGAATACAAATCCCGGCCTGTATTATTATCCACGACTTTGAGCACACCGGGCTGGGCAAAAATAAAACCTTTGTCCGGAGTTTCACAAACCACGTCAACGCCTGCCGGTGCGGTCCAGACGGCCTTGCCGGTTTCTTTGCTGACGCCGGCCAAGCCGTTTAATGCATTGTAGAGATAGACAATCTTTCGTCCAACAGTGAAGGGTTTCTGGATGGGGGCACCCGAAGGATAGGGCGCTGTCCATGCCAGACGGCCGGTAGCCATATCAATTTTATACAGCTTGCAGTCGCGGCTGCCGGCATAAATATAGGCCCCGTCCCGCACCAGAGGAACATCAATCGGACCTGTTGCGTCAAACTGCCACAGTTTTTGAGGCCCATCGGCTCTCATTCCCACAATATTGCCGGTCTGGGTGGCAAAAACTGCGCTGCTGCCGGCGGCCAGCACAGACACAATAGGGGCATTGTTATCCGCCGAAGCCATGAACTCCTGCCAGTAGCCGTCACGGTTGACAGCGTGAATGCGGTTATCCGAACCGGCAATGAAAAGATGCGTATCATTGAGAGCCAGACTGTTGGCTCCGGCCCCATTGATGCGCTCTATCTTTTTGCGGCTTATGAAATCGCCCACTGCCGGATCAAATACCAGCAGTTCTGTACCGACAATAAACCAGAATTTTTCATCGTAATACAGCGGCGGCTGCACAGGCAGATTGCGAGCGCTTAGGGGGGTAGTGAACCGCAGCCGGCCTTGTGCACGGTCGATGCAGAACATCACATTCGAATCCGTCATGACAAACAGATTCTCGCCGGCAACGCCCAAACGGGCTATCTGCTCATTGGTTTTGACAGGCAGATTCATCTGCCAATTGACCTCCCAGCCAACCTGCGCTGCCAGCTCATAGGGCACCAGAGGAGCGGTATCCGGAAGGACATATTGGGGGGAGTTCTTAAAACCGGCCGCATGGACCGACATCCCAATGACCCATACGGCTGCCATCAAGCTGTATTTTTTCATATTCATCAATCCTTATTCTCCGCTGCTACAATGATTCCAGTTTTACATAATCGGCCAAATCAATCCCCTGCTGGGCTTCGAAGGCCTGCAGCCGATTGATTCGCTCAATGTCTTCTTTGATGCGGTTGGACAACTTAAAGATATAGGGTTTTCCTTTCAACCGGTTCTGCAGGTCATCCAGCATCGGCTCCCAGCGGCCGCCGTAGAGCTGCGCTTTGAGGATAATCAACATTCGATGCGGCTCATCAAGGGACCGGATAAACGCAGCCACATCCGGATTTACAGCTGCATTCTCGGTTTTTTTGCCTTCCTCTGCCATCATTGCCTTATCCACAAAAGATTACCGTGTTATTGTAGCCCATAAAAAAACTGCTGCCAAATGCTTTCTTTCTGGACCCAGTAAAAATATGACACTTTCGCAACCGCAGCCGGGCTTGACTGTCCAGTCCGCCCGGATAAAGGCAAAAAACACTGCTTCCTATTGGCTCTCTGCCCCAGCAGACTGGACAGAAGCCATCTGCGCCATCTGAACAATAAACCGCGCTTTTCGCTGGTCAATGGCCTGCTGCTGGGAGCGGATGTATTCCTGCCCGGCGATGACGCTTTGCGCATGAGAAACCATCCGTTCAACTTCTTTTTTGTCTTTTCCTTCGAATGTCGTCACATCATAGGCCAGCACTGTCACATGGTTTTCGCTGACACGGACAAAGCCCCCCTCAATGATAAAGTAGGCATCAGGACGATCCGCCATTTCATGAACCTGCATAATGCCAAATCCCAGCGCCGCCAGCAACGGACAATGATTGCGGAGGATGCCCAGCTGTCCGTCGTGGGCCGGAACAACAACAGAACCGGCTCGGACATCCAGCAATTTTGCCTTTGGCGTCAGCAGAACAACGCGAAATTTTCCTTGCGACAATCCGACCATATGTTACTTCTTTTGCGCCTTTTCTTGTGCCTCTTCAACCGCTCCGATATACATAAAGGCCTGTTCCGGCAGGTGATCCCATCGGCCTTCACAGATTTCCCGGCAGCTTCGCACCGTATCAGCAACGGAAACATACTTGCCTTCAAGACCCGTAAACTGAACCGAAACAATAAACGGCTGTGAGAAAAACCGCTCCAGACGGCGTGCGCGGGAAACAATCTGACGGTCTTCGCGGCTGAGCTCATCAATGCCGAGAATCGCAATAATATCCTGCAGGCTGTTATAGCGCTGCAGAAACTCCAGCACCCGCTGGGCTGTATCGTAATGCTCCTGTCCCACAATGTTCGGGTCCAGAATTCGGGAACTGCTTTCCAGCGGATCCACAGCCGGATAAATGCCTTTTTCCGTGATTTTACGAGACAATACAACCGACGAATCCAAATGCGTAAATGTCGTAGCAGGGGCCGGGTCAGTTAGGTCATCAGCCGGCACATAAACGGCTTGAACCGATGTGATAGCCCCTGATGCAGTCGACGTGATGCGTTCCTGAAGCTGTCCCATTTCGCTGGCCAGCGTGGGCTGGTATCCGACAGCGCTGGGAATGCGCCCCAGCAGAGCGGATACTTCAGAACCGGCCTGCGAAAAGCGGAAAATATTGTCGATAAACAGCAGCGTCTCGCCGCCGCCTTGTTCGCACAGGGCTTCGGCCATGGTCAAGGCGGTCAGCGCAACACGCAGACGAGCCCCCGGCGGCTCATTCATCTGACCAAAAACAAGACAGGTGTTGTCCAGCACCCGCGCTTCCGATGTGCCGATGTGCGTGTGCTGCATTTCCAGCCAGAGGTCATTGCCCTCACGGGTTCGTTCGCCCACACCGGCAAAGACAGAATAGCCCCCGTGCTGGGTCGCAATACGGGCAATCAGTTCCTGAATGAGCACCGTCTTGCCGACACCTGCCCCGCCAAACAGGCCGGTCTTACCGCCTTTAACAAACGGACAAAGAAGGTCTATAACTTTGATGCCGGTCTCAAACATTTCGGATTTAGCCGTCAAGGCAGTAAATTTGGGCGGTTTTCGATGAATCGGGCGTTTTTCCTTGACGCTGATATCAGGTCCGCCGTCAACAGGTCTGCCCAGAAGGTTAAATACCCGTCCCAAGGTTTCTTTGCCAACCGGCACCATAAGGGGATTTCCGGTGTCGATTACTTCCATTCCGCGCCGAAGACCGGCTGTGCTGCCCAGAGCCACCGCCCGCACCCGTCCGCCGCCGAGATGCTGCTGCACCTCGCCAACCAAATCAATCCGGCCGCCTTCAAACTCGCCTTTTACTTCAAGGGCATTGTAAACCGCCGGAACCTGAGCGGCAAATTCGGCTTCAAATGTACTTCCTATAACTTGTGTAATGCGTCCGCGATTCATAATTGAGCTTCATTAAAAAATTTATCTTTTTGCGGCTTCTACACCGCTGACAATATCAAGCAGTTCCACCGTAATCTGTCCCTGCCGTGCCCGGTTATAATCTTTGGTTAATTCCCGAATCATCTCGTCGGCATTGTCCGAGGCATTGCGCATGCAAACCACCCGGGACAAATGCTCGCTGACGGCTGCTTCCAAAAAACATCCGGCAATAGAAGTGCGGATGATCATTTTTGAAAGCGTCTCAAAAATATCCTCCGGAGAGGGACTTAATTCAAAATCCTCAAAATTGAGTTCCCACGGCCAGATAACCGTAGCCCGCGTTGTCAGGTCATCAATCAAATCGACCACCGGCAGAATTGTCAGTGTCTGGGCTTTCTGGCTGGCCGGCGAAAAGAACCGGTTATAGACAATGCCGAGCCGATCGATTTTTCCTTTCAAAAAGGCTTCAATGAAAAAATCACCGATTTTGTTTGCCTGCTCGGCTGTCGGGACTTCGGAAAATTCGTCATAGATTCCTGCGGGAGTTATTTTCAGATGCTCCAGATACGCCAGCACCTTCTTGCCCTTGGCATAAATGTTCAGCTGGCGTCCGAACCGTTTGGCCATGCGGATATGGGTATCAATCTGACGATAGATTTCGTTGTTGTAGGCCCCGCACAGGCCCCGGTCTGAGCCGATGACAATCAATGCATTCGTTTTGGATTTGATTTTCGGCTCTTCCAGCAGCGGATGCTGGATTTTGCTCTGCGAGGTAACCATCAGATAGGCCAGCTGGGCCAGCGAATCATAAAAAGCCAGACCCTCCGACCACTGGTGATAATACTGGCGGTAGCGTACGGCACTGATGGTTTCCATCGTACCGGTCACCTTGCTGATATTGGCGGCCGCATTGCGGCGCTGCAGTATTTTTCGGGTATTTGCCATCTATAACAAGTTCAATTTCCAGCTATTCAGGGCTCGCATCGTTTTTCCACTGTGCCGGCGAAAAAACTGAAAATCCCGCCGACAAGCCGCTGTCCAACTGCACCTCGATGCCTGTTCTTTATGCTCCAAATGAGAACCGATAAATCGTTTTGTAGGCCTCGATGGCCTCGGTCAGACCGGTCATCAGGGCATCATCAATGTCGCCCTTCTGCATAATGGACTCCAGATACTCCGGAGCTTCAATCTGCATCCAGCTAAGCAATTCATCCATAAAATGGTTGACCCGCGTCACGGGGATATCATCCAGCGCTCCGCTGGAACCGGCCAGAATACTGAGCACCTCCTGAGCCACGCTCATCGGGGCAAACTGCTTCTGCTTGAGCACTTCCACCATTCGGTAGCCGCGTTCCAGCTGTTTCTGTGCCGCTTCGTCCAGTTCCGTACCCAAACGGGCAAAGTCCTGCAGCTCGCGGAAGGCCGCCAGATCCAGCCGCAGCTTGGGGGCCACTTTTTTCATCGCCTTGGGCTGGGCCGCCCCGCCGACACGCGACACGCTGATGCCCACATCAATGGCCGGACGAACACCGGCTAAAAACAGCGAGCGCTGCAGGTAAATCTGCCCATCGGTGATGGAAATAATATTGGTGGGTATATAGGCAGAGACCTGTCCTTCGAGCGTCTCAATGATGGGCAGCGCTGTCAGAGAACCGGCGCCTTTTGCATCGGACAGCTTGCAGGCCCGCTCCAGCAGCCGGCTGTGCAGGTAAAAAATATCGCCCGGATAGGCCTCGCGTCCCGGGGGACGGCGAAGCAGCAGACTCAGCTCGCGATAAGCGATAGCATGCTTGCTCAAGTCATCATAAACGCACAGGGCATGACCGTGCTTTTCATACATAAAATATTCCCCGATGGCCGTGCCGGCATAGGGGGCGATATACTGCATCGCCGCACTTTCCGAAGCCGAGGCCGACACCACAATGGTATGCTCCATAGCGCCGTGGCGGGCGAGGGTGGCGACCACTTCGGCCACCGTCGATTCCTTCTGGCCAATGGCCACATAAATGCAGACGACGCCTTTGCCTTTCTGGTTGATGATGGTGTCTAACGCAATGGCCGTCTTGCCGGTTTTGCGGTCGCCGATAATCAGCTCGCGCTGGCCGCGGCCGATGGGAATCATAGCATCCACACTCTTGATGCCGGTAGCCAGCGGCTCCTTGACAGGCTGACGGTCTGCAATGCCGGGGGCAGGAAATTCGACCAGCCGCCGGGACTCGGCCGCAATGCGGCCTTTGCCGTCAATGGGCTCACAAAGAGCGTTAACCACACGCCCCAGCAGCGCCTCGCCGACCGGTACAGAAAGCACTTTGCCGGTGGCGCGGACCGATGCGCCTTCTTTGACTTTGGTGTAGTCGCCGTAGATAATGGCCCCGACGGAATCTTCTTCCAGATTGAATGCCTCGCCGACCACCCCGCCGTCGAACTGGAGCATCTCTCCAGCCATGGCGTTGTCCAGGCCGTAAATGCGGGCGATGCCGTCGCCCACTTCCAGCACCGAACCGACCTGTGCCACATCAACTTCGGTGCGGTAGCGCCGAACTTCTTCCTTAATCAGCGTACTGATTTCATTCATGTCAAACTTCATATGGATGACTCGTTATTGCTTTTGATAGTGGTTTTTGCCTTGGAGCGGCTCATAATGGCGTCGACCGTTCGATTCAGAATTGTGCGAACCGAATTATCGATTACCAAGTCGCCCTTGCGAATAATAATACCGCCAATAATTTCCGGATCGACCGTAACAGCCAGCTTGATTTCGGCCTGAATCGCATCGCGAATCTGGCGTTTGAGCGATTCGAGCTGCTCCTCGGTCGGCTCCTTGGCCAGCGTTACTTCGATGCGGTGAATATTTTTCCGCTCATCGAGCAGTGTTTGATACCGGTCGCCGATGCCGTGCAGAAAACCCATGCGGTTGCGCCGGGCCAGCACACACAAAAAATCGAGCGTCAGGTCATGGATGCGTCCCTTGAAAACCCGCCGAATCATAGCGGCCTTTTCGTCTTCCTTGATCTGTCCCAGCGTCAGCAGCGTCAAAAAATCGGGTTCGTCCTGCAGAACCTTGCTGACCGCTTCGAGGTCATCCATCACCTCTTCGAGCAGGCCTGCATCTTCGGCCAGCTCGAACATCACGTCGCTGTATATTTCATGAATAATATGTCGTGCGCTTCGCGCCATAGAGCGCCTCGCTTAGCGGCGGCTGACTTCTTTGAGCCGGTCAATGGCCTGCCGTATCAGCCGCTGGTTATCCTCATCGTCAAGGGCTTTGCCGAAGACATCCTGTCCCAGCCGCCGGATAATCTCGCCGGCCTGCACCCACAGTTTTTCTTCGGCCTCGATGCGTTCACGGTCTAAATCGGCCTCAGCGCGGGCTTTGCGCTGTTCAATCTCCTGCTGAATTTTCAATTGCACTTCCTGCGCCTGCTTTTCCGCATCCCGGATGCGGGCGGCAATAATATCCCGCCCCTGCCGTTCTGCATCGGCCAATTTGGCGCCGTATTCTTCCAGCACTTTCTTGGCTTCAGCCCGTGTTTTTTCTGCGTCGCTGATTTGCCTTTCGATATATTCCTGCCGGCCCGTCAGCCCCGCCAGAAGCGGCTTCCAGGCAAATTTCCACAGCACCCCCAGCAGCACGCCAAACCAGACCAGCGTCCAGATGGATTCGCCGAAATACCCTTCGAACACACTGGGGGCGGCTTCGCTTTCGGCGGTGCCTTCAGAGGCAGCCAGCCGTCCGCAGATGCAGACAAGCAATACCAAAACCGCAACAATTCTGCGAACCTGCATAACGGTTCCCTTTGTGCAAGATATTATCCCAATACTGCCAGAAGACAGATAATCAGCGCAAACAGCGTGACGCCTTCAATCAGTGCCGCTGCAATAATCATCGTCGTAAAGATTCGGTTGCCGGCTTCCGGCTGCCGTGCAATTGCCTCTACGGCACTGCCGGCCAGCTGCCCGATGCCCCGAGCAGCCCCCAATACAATCAATCCGGTTCCCAAAAGACCGCCCAGCAGGCCGAATGCCTTGTCATCCAGAACAATTTCGGCCAGCAGCATCGGTGCCATTGTTGCCAAATCCAACATGGGTTAATACCTCCACATACAAAAACTGGTTTTTCTTGTCTTTTTATACATTCTAACGCCGGCTTTAATGCTCTTCACTGACAGCAAACATAATAAAGACCGTCGTTAAAAACACAAATATATAGGCCTGAAGGAATGCTACAAACAGCTCCAGCAGACTCATCAGGGTGGTTGCCAGAATAGAGGCCGAAGCCACCATAAAGTTCTTGAACATTATAATAAAACCCAGCAGCACAGCCAGCAGAATATGGCCGGCCAGAATGTTGGCAAACAACCGAATTGCCAGCGAAAAAAGCCGCACAAACGAACTGAGCAGCTCCATCACAAACATAAACGGCATCATCAGCCACGGCACTTTAGGCGACAAGGTTGCCAGATACTTGATAAATCCCTTCTGCCGGATGCCTGCGGCATGAAACAGGAGAAAGGCAAAGGTTGCCAATGCCCCGGTCACATAAATATTGGCCGTTGCCGCTCCCCCCCAGTTTTGTTTTTTGGTAAACAGCCAGACAAACCGGTCCAGCGGCGTCAGTCCCAGCAGGTTCATTGTCAAAATAAAGAAAAACATCGTCCATAGAACGCTGATATAGCGGTCGGTATGCTCTTTGAGCATGGGACGTGCCATGTCTTCCCGCAGGAACACACAGATCGTTTCAATGACATTCTTAAAGCCCCGCGGCACCAGACCCTTTTGCCGGACCGCCAGCGGTAGCCCTATCATCAGGGCAGCGGAGGCCAGGGCTATCATAAACATATGATTGGTAAATGCAACGGTCCAGCGGCCGACCGTAAATTCATAAATCGGCTTACTGACCACTTCTTTAAGCGGATTAAGATTTGCCAATAATATCCCAAATAGTTCCATATACCGCCGTTTCCTGCTTTTGTATCCGCGAATTCTGCAAAATCCATAAGGCCAGCCATGTATCGGCCGCCAGAAACGCTGTATAAAACAAAGCCAAATACCCGATAAATTGTATCCTTTGTATCTTTGTAAAAAGTATTATTATAACGACCCCCAGTGTGCCAATCAATAAACGAATTATGCCGGATAAAAAAAATCCCAGCAGAACCCAAAGAAGCTCCCGCCGCCATGTTTTGACAACAGGAATAATGCCGACAAGGGCAGACAGCAATGAAACGGCTGCGGCACTGAGGCAGGCAGTTTGTGACATTTGCCCGCCCGTTTCACTTAACCGATAAATGAACATTCCTCCAACCGCAAGCAGCCCCGTAAAGAAAACAAGCCGTCCAAACGGAAACTGGGGCGCAGGATCAATGGAACGTTTGGCACGGCGCAGCGGGTCATTCCGACTGATCGGACTGTTCTTTAGACCGTTCATCCTCGTCTTTTTTGGCTCGCTTTAACATTAGATAGAGCATCACCCCAAAACCGACAAAAAATCCCAGAATCAGCCAGCCCGGACTTGTTCCTTCCAGTGTATCCAGATAATAGCCAACCAGACAGAAGATGCCGATGACCAGACAGAATTCAATACCCACCCCCATCCAGCGCATAGCCCCGCGGTAAAAATCGGGATTTTCAAATCTTTTTTTCCGGTTCCCAGCCATTTTTCACCTTTCTGAAAGCAAAAAACAAGCTCTATCGCCGGAAACCTTCGTTTTTCCGGTTCAGACTGAAAAAACCATCCAGTGCATTCAAGACTTGGCTTGGTCGAGAATCAGCCGCTTGACCTGTTCACTGGGAAGGTTCAATGCGCCGTATGCGCCGGCTGCAGCTGCACGCAAATCAGGATCAGCTTGGGTTGAGCTGACAATGGCATACAGGGCATCGATTTGTTCGGTCAACAGCAGGTTGGCATTCAGCTTGGCCGATAACGCCAGAGATTCAAACGCTGAGATGCGAATTTCCTTGTCATTCTGCTCCGACAGCGCCATTGCCGCAATAGCCCGCTGGGCCTGAGGGCTTGTCAGATGCGCCAAAACCCCGGCTGCCAGAACCCGCATTTGGGGGTCCGCATTCTGCGTAACCTGTATTAAAGCAGGAAGTGTCTTGGATAAGTCCACTATTTTGTTCCGGACCAAGGCCAGCTTATACATTGCTTTCACCGAGCGCAAGGCATACTCTCCGGCCGCTTCTGCGCCGATTTGGTCAGCTCCTTCCTGTACTACAGCGGCGGCCAGATTTTCTACAATGGCGCTGCTGCCGACAAACTCGGTTACCGGATTGGCTTCGGCAAAAGCAATGGCTGCACTGTAGCGAACCTTGCGGTCGCCGAAACTGAGGGCCTTGGCCAAAGGCTGCCCTGTCCCCACCTGATACAGAAGAGACTTTTCGCCGGCGTTTACAGCCAGCGCCTCAACTACGCCCAAAGCGACATAGGCATCGTTATCGCCAATGGCCCGCTCCAGTGCCTGATGCAGATATTCCGGGCCTGCGGTTGTGGCATAGGTCATTGCATCCGCATGACCGGCATCAAAGTATTCGGGCATCGGAACACCGACGGATTCTGCACGGAAAAAGGAAGCAATCCATAAGCCGATGGCTTTCCCGACGCTCGGATCAGCCTTGAGCGTCCATTCACAGCAGCGCATCGCCATCAGTTCATCAAAATAGGCCTTATTGACCTCATAGCGAATCAGCGACTGTTTGGCGGCATCCCAAAACCAGATATTGGCAAAGTCAAACTCCGCCGCCGGCATGAGGGAATCGGTTCCATTATAGTAATTTTCCCCGAGCTTAAAGAACAGTTCGGCTGCAGGAATCTTAAGAGCCCCCGCATCAATTTGCTCAATAGCCTTGACAGCTTGCGCCTTGAGCAGATCGGAGGAGTCCTTTTCGACCACCAGCTTCAGATACGGCAGAGGTTCAAAATAGCCGATTTTGCCCAGCGCCCGGATGATTTCAATTTTGAGGGCGATATTGTCTGTCTGAAGTGCTGCTGTCAAAGGCCGAATCGCCGGACGGCCGATCTTCGGCAGCGCCTCGGTAATATAAGCAAACTCGCTGCGGCGGGATTCATCCGCCAGAGCCGCCAGCATATAAGGAATGGCATATTCGCCAGCATTTTTAAGCCGTTCTTCGGCGGCAATCCGTCCGCGGATGGTTGTGCTCAGACGGGCAATTTCCTGAACAATGATTTTCGGATCGGTGCGGCGGATATAGCGGCCTTGCTCAATCAGTGCCAAAATTTGGCCGCTGACCTGCCGCAGTTCATCGCTGTCGGCATGCATTTTCAGCAGCAGACGATAGCCTTCGGGATTCTCCTCAGCCAGGGTCAGCAGGACATTGGGGTCGGCCTGATTCTGGATGAGCTGTTCGGCATAGCCCTTGGCCAGCTCAAACCGCCCGATGGCCGTATAGTGCAGAAAATCGTTCCAGTCCTCTTCTACGCTTGCTGCAAATAACAATGTTGAACAAAGCAGCAGACTCCACCCTGCCAGCCGTACATGCATCTTCATTTTTCCCATCGATTATCTCCCATTACTCTGTCTGCTCCGGCTTTGTCCGACAGACTCTCAATCTCTTTCTAAAAAGAAGTTATGCATCTTACATCCCGTTGAAAAAACGGTGTTTGATTTATTATAGGAACCGCCGGCAAGCTGTCAATCAAAAACCGCTTTATTCGCTGCTGGATAAAGGAAGAGGGCGTTTTAGAAAAGCCGCTCCATCCAGACCCTCCGATTACCCCTTGGCCGGCGCCATAACCATCGTCATCCGTCGTCCGAGCATTTGGGCCTTGCGCTCCAGTTTGCCGTGCTCCTGAAGCATCTGGACAATCTGATCCATCAGTTCATAGCCCTGTTCAACATGCATCATTTCCCGGCCGCGGAAGAGGATGGTAAACTGGACTTTGTTTCCTTTTTCGAGAAATTTAGCGGCATGGCCGATTTTGATATCTCTGTCGTGGTCGTCAATCTTGGGACGCAGGCGGATTTCCTTCAGGACCACTGTGTGCTGCTTTTTCTGGCTCAGCTTGATTTTGCGCTTCTGTTCATAGATGTATTTGCCGAAATCCATAATTCGGCATACTGGCGGTGTTGAGTTGGGGGCCACCTCCACAAGATCCAGTCCAGCTTCCTGTGCCCTTTCCAATGCCTCTTTGATGCTGACAATACCGACCTGAACGTTATTTTCATCAATCAGGCGGACCGGACTGGTTCGGATCCGGTCATTTATCCGTAAACTGTCTTTATTAATGGCTCTGTACCTTTCTAAAAACAAGACTCTTTAATAAGCTGCCGGAACCGTTTCCAGACAGACCTTTTACAATGCCAACTCCAGAGATTTATCGGCTATTTTCTGCTGGGCTGTTGAAATAAACTGGGCTATTGAGACGGTCTGGGTCTGCTGGCTGGGCCAACTGCGGACATTCACCAGACCTGCCTGCGCTTCTTTAGGGCCGACAACCAGCATATACGGGACCTTATCGGTGTGGGCCTTGGCAATCTTGGCCCCGATTTTGTCATCGGAGATATCCGCCCAAGCCCGCAGGCCGGCCTGTTTAAGCTGCGCCAGCACCGCCGCGGCGTAGTCATTTGTTTTTTCGCTGATGGGCAGCACCCGCACCTGTTCGGGCGCCAGCCACAGGGGGAAATGCCCCGCATAATGCTCAATCAGGATGCCCAAAAACCGCTCCAATGAACCCAATATCGCCCGATGAATCATCACTGGGGTCTGTTCGGTATTGTCCGCAGCCGTATAGACCAGCTCAAAACGCTGCGGCATTGAAAAATCAAGCTGAATAGTCCCCAGCTGCCACGAACGCTTCAGGCAGTCGTTGATATGGAAATCAATTTTCGGCCCATAAAATGCCCCGTCGCCTTCATTAATCTTGTACTGCATCTTCTTATGGTCCAGAGCGGCTTTCAGGGCGTTGGTTGCCGTTTCCCAGATCTCATCAGAACCGATATGCTTTTCGGGCTTTGTGGAAAGCTCCACATGATAATCGGCAAACCCGAACGCCGCATAGATTTCCTGAATCAGGTTGATAACCCCCACAATCTCGCTTTCAATCTGCTCGGGCGTGCAGAAGATATGGGCATCGTCTTGGGTAAACTGCCGGACCCGCACCAGACCGTGCATCTGCCCGCTGGCTTCATACCGATGCACCAGCCCCAGCTCGGCTACCCGCATCGGCAGTTCACGATAGGAATGCTTGCTGGTCTTGTAAATCAGCAGGCCCCCCGGACAGTTCATCGGCTTGACAGCATAGGTGATGTTGTCCACTGTGGTGAAATACATATTTTCTTTGTAGTTGTCCCAATGGCCGCTCCGATGCCACAGCGACTCGTTGAGCATGATGGGGGTCTTAACTTCCTCATAGCCGTACCGGCGGTGCACGGCTCTCCAGTAATCGACAATCTCATTCCAGATGCGCATGCCCTTGGGATGCAGAAAGGCAAAGCCGGGTCCTTCATCTTGGAAACTGAACAGGTCCATCTGCCGGCCGATCAGCCGATGGTCGCGTTTTTTGGCCTCTTCGAGCTGATGAAGGTAATCGTCCAGTTCCTTCTTGTTCCGCCAGCAGGTGCCATAGACCCTCTGCAGCATTTTTTGCGAGGCGTCGCCGTGCCAGTAGGCTCCGGCCACCGACATGATTTTGAATGCTTTGGGGTCTAAGACGCCCGTCCGCGGGATATGCGGGCCGCGGCAAAGGTCTTCAAATCCGTCGCCCTGCCGGTAAAAACTGATTGTATCCCCCTTTGCATTCTGGATATTATCAAGCTTGTATTGGTCCCCTGCCATCTTTCGGATGGCTTCCTCCCGGCTCATTTCAATCCGCACAAACCGTGCATCCGACTTGATAATGTCGGCCATTTTTTGCTCGATGCGCTCAAAATCTTCCGGCCGGATAGGAGTATCAAGATCAATATCATAGTAAAAGCCGTCGGCCACATTGGGGCCGTAAACCAGCTTGGCAGCCGGCCACAGCGAGCAGATCGCTTCGGCCATAATATGGGCACAGCTGTGCCGCATAATGTCAAGGCCTTCTTTGTCTTTCTGGGTGATGACGACCAAATCAGAGTCCCCAGCAATGGGGCAAGACAGGTCAACGAGATGATTATTCAGCTTTGCCGCAACCGCCGCCCGCGCCAAACCGCTGCCAATACGGGCAACAGCCTCCGATACAGGGGTACCGTCTGCGACATCCAAGGTGCTTCCATCCGGAAGTTTGACTTTTGCCATTAAATTGTCCAGTTCCTCGAAATTTTGTAATTTTTTGCGAAATTCAGCACCTATCCGGCGCCGTTCGCCCTGAAAAACAACAGGTATAGTCTAAAAAACCGGCCTGCTGATGTCAAGTATGCAATTCTAAATCGGAAAAATCGCCATCACAGGACAGGATATTATGGATTATTTTTATCTAAAGCAATAAATTCGCTGCGGGGCGGAAGCGGGGGCTGGACATACCATATGCGGAAACTCAGCGGACGGCCGTCGAAATTTTTGCTAAGGGCTTCGGCGTTGACCAGCTGCATTTGCTTATACCGATTCATTGTCAGTTTGTGCATATGCCCCCCGAGATAGGCAGCAACATTGCAGCGTTCAAAAAGATCCAGCAGTTCCATGCGCTTATCGCGGGGCAGATTCATATATTCGTCCGGCTCATGGGGGGACTTGATGAACAGTGGATAATGGCCCACCACAAAAATCTGCAATTTTTTATCAAATGCCTTCGTCAACCTTTCTTGGAGCCACCGATGGTGTTTTTCCGATTCGCCTTCCAGAGATTCTTTCCAAAGCTGGGTATTGACAAAAAGAAATGCCGCCCCCTTATGCTCAACAGCAAAATAGTCTCTGCCGAATGCCTTGCGGTAGGCCTGAAGTGATTCGGCTGTCGGCTTGCTGCCTATGTCGTGGTTGCCGGGCACACAATAGTACGGCTTTTGAAGTCCGCCAATGATGTTTTTAAAAATCCGCAATGGAGCGGGAAACGGCATTGTCAACCATATCGCCGCAGATTACGGCAAAATCTGCATCAAGGCGGTTTATCTGCTCAACCGCTTGTCTGAGGGACTGCTGATCTTGTGCATAGTCAGAAAAGCCCAGCTGCGGATCGCATAGCTGCACAAATGCAAAAGGTTCAGCCAGATTGTTTTCCCCGTTTGCCAGACAGGATGCCAGCAGACTAAGGGCCGTCAGCATTGCAATGCCCGCCAGCCGGATGAAAAGTTTTCGGACCATCCGCATACTCCGTAATTGCTTGGGTATTTTATGCATTGAAACCTTGCGGACTTCTTCCCAACAGGTCTTCAATTGCCATTGCCAAAATATAATCCGGCAGTTTTTCCAGAGCCGGACAGTCTCGATAGCCCTCCAGAATGCTCTGGTCGGGGAAGGCCCCGGCCTGCTGGATGATCTGTGCGGCCGCTGCCTGCATCTGCTGGTCTGTCATCGGGGATTGGGCTTTCTGCCGGACAAGGGTCAGCAAGTTGTGAAACTCGCGGCGGCTGTCATACCAGTCTAACTGCTGTTGGAGCTCAAGGGCAGTCCGCCGCTGCTGACGGTCAAAAAGGTACTGCATGCCGATGGGATTGTAGGCCTCCAGACGCTCATCAAAAAAAGCCATGCCGGCTTCCAGATAGGCCGCATATTGTTCCTGCCCTATCTGGTCTGCAAAATGCGTCTGGACTTGCTCTGTCAGCCGGATACGCATGCGCCGGCAGCAGGCGTCCCGCTGCGGTTTCAGCCGCTCGTACAGAAGCTCATAATAGGCCTTCAGAAGCATCATAGAGGCATCCATATTCTGTATTATAAAGAAACCGCCGGCCGAAAGCAATCCGCCGGCGGCCGGCGGCCTGCACCACCCGAATAGAGCCGTATTGCTTGGGCCGCTTCTGTTTCCAGAGCTGGCAGGCCGGCAGGAAAATATTTATCCGCAATCCCTTCTTGTCCTTGACAAGGCGGAGGCCCAGCAGAATAATCATCGCAGCTGCACCGGAGGGTTGGAAACAGCCGTTCTCATAAAAGATAGGAAGAAAAGATGAAAATAAGCAGGATTTTGCTTCGAAGCACTATTGTAGCGGCTTTGGGAGGATTGCTGTTTGGGTTCGATACAGCCGTCATTTCCGGCACGACAGAGGCCCTTCAAAACGTATTTTCCCTTTCCAGTCAGTCGCTGGGGTTCACAGTCGCCAGCGCCCTGATAGGTACCATCATCGGGGCTCTGTTTGCCGGCCAGCCGGCGGACAAGTACGGCCGGCGGACAACGCTGATACTCATCGGAGTACTGTATTTTATTTCGGCTGTCGGCAGCGCGCTGGCGTGGAATTGGTATGCGTTTCTGATATTCCGCTTTATAGGCGGGCTGGCTGTCGGGGGCGCTTCGGTTGTATCGCCGATGTACATCGCTGAAATTGCCCCCGCCCGCATGCGCGGCCGGCTGGTTGCCGTCCAGCAGTTCAACATCGTATTGGGCATTCTGCTGGCCTTCTTTTCCAACTACATCATAGCCGCTCTGGATGTCCAGGCCGCTTGGCGGTGGATGCTGTTGGTGGAGGCATTTCCGGCCGCTGCCTTTTTCCTGCTTCTGTTCGGCAATCCCCGCAGTCCCCGCTGGCTTGTTGCCCAAGGAAAAACTTCCGAAGCCGCAGAGGTCTTGAAAATGCTGGGGACTGATACCGGCACGATTGATGAAGAAATTGCCGCCATTCAAACCTCGCTGAATCAGGAGCAGTACAGGATAGCCGAACCGTTCTTTAGCCGAGCATACGCCAAACCAATTATGCTGGCGGTGATGATTGCCCTGTTCAACCAGCTTTCAGGCATCAATGCGCTGATGTATTATGCCCCCCATATTTTCAAAATGGCCGGCGCCGGCCAAAACGCCGCCTTTCTGCAGGCCGTTGCGGTGGGAAGCATGAATCTGATTTTTACCATACTGGCCATGCTGATTATCGACCAATTCGGACGGAAAAAACTGATGCTGGCCGGCTCCATCGGATATATTCTCAGTCTGGGGACAACAGCGTGGGCGTTTTATGCCTATGGAACAGAATTCACCCCCGTCGGCAGCCGCATCGTGCTGATCAGTCTTTTGGTGTTCATTGCCTCTCACGCATTCGGGCAGGGAGCAGTTATCTGGGTTTTCATCAGTGAAATTTTCCCCAATCGTCTTCGTGCCCGCGGACAGGCATTGGGCAGCTTTACACACTGGTTTATGGCGGCGGCAGTCTCGTGGACATTCCCGCTCTTTGCAGAGGCCTCCGGCGGACATACATTTGCCTTTTACGCCGGAATGATGGTGTTGCAGCTGTTCTGGGTTATCTTCTTTATGCCCGAAACCAAAGGCATACCGCTGGAAGATATCCAAAAGGAGCTGGGCATCCATTAAGTTCTTTTAAGCCGGCTGACTGGCGGCTGGCCGGTTTCTATTAAAAGCTATTTCAGCCGCATTGGAAAATTGCACTGAAAATGAAGAATTTTCCTCATCAGTAAATTGTTAACAATATATTAACTGGCTATCGAGATATTGTTAATTACTGACCAATAGCCTCCCCATCTTCCGGCAGCCTCAATACAGAAAGAACGGTTCGGTTATACTCCCATGACAACTGGTACTATTTTCGGGGGGAAGGTCAAGTGTATGATAGAGCAACAGTATTAGAAGTTAAAGAGGATATAACACCCCCCGAAAACAGGACGCGTGATTAAGGCGGATTCGCTGGTTAAGACAATAGCCGTTTTGGGGGTAAATTCAAAAAATAAGCCGCTCAATCGCAGGGCTGCAATCAGAGCCAAACTCTGCCGCGCGATCCGGTGTTGCAGCCGGCATTTTCGACAAGATCCCACAGCGCAAAACCTGCCCCTGCGGCAATCAGAAAAAAACACATTAGCTATAGACGAAAAAGGCAAAGAGAAATCCCAGCTTAGAATGGAAGAATCCTGTTTTGAGCGAAAAAATGGTATTTAGATGAAAATCGGAGAGGGCGGGATTCGAACCCGCGGTACGGGCTTTTGCCCGTACGACGGTTTAGCAAACCGTTGCCTTCAGCCTCTCGGCCACCTCTCCAGTATCTTTTACTATTCGTCAAATTTCTGCTTACCTTACACTCAATACGCCGGCATTGCAAGAAAATTAAGGACCAAGTCCTCTAATTTTAACCGTTCAGCTGAAAAATCCTGTCTGGACCATATTCAGTCCTTGCCGGTACAGGCTGGGCTAAATTATTAAAAATCAGAGCTGATTTTTTTTGCAAATTGAATTTATTTTTTGTAAAGTACCCGCAATTCCGGCCACGGTGAGAGCCGCAAAACTGCTGCCGCACAAGAGGATTCGGCAAAATACTTGATAAAGTGCCCCGCTTTGCCGTATAATGCCTCCAATGCATCGGCCGACGGCAGCAGTGCACGCGAAGATATCGCAAGTTTTTGTACAGCCGTGACTTGCACTCGTAGCTCAATTGGATAGAGCATTGGTCTACGGAACCAAAGGTTACAGGTTCGAGTCCTGTCGAGTGCGGTTTTCTTTTTTTTAAAGAACCAAATTATATCCTACTTTTGAAAGTGGCAATATTATGTCTGGTTTTTTTGAACAGCTGATTCAGCGTGCTTCGCTGCACAAAAAAACAATTGTTCTGCCGGAAGGAACAGACCAGCGGACCATTGATGCGGCCGCCGAAATCGTACAGCTCGATTTTGCCAATCTGGTCATTCTTGGCCAGCCCGACCAGCTGGACAAGCAATTGCGCAGCCGGGGCGTTAATCCATCCGGCATCCAGATTCTCAATCCCAAAACCGACCCGCGGCTGGATCAGTATGCCGAGGCCTTTTATGAATTTCGCAAGCACAAAGGGGTTACGCCGGAACAAGCCCGTGCTGTCGTTGAGGATGAGGTTTATTTCGGCACGATGATGATCAAGCTCGGCCATGCCGACGGATTGGTGGCGGGGGCTATTCATTCCACCGGCGATACGCTGCGGCCTGCCCTTCAGATCATCAAGCCCGCCGTAGGCATCAGCACGGTTTCCAGTATGTTTTTTATGTGCTTTCCGGACAAAGTCCTTCTTTTTGCAGACTGCGGCCTCGTGGAAGATCCCACCGAAAAGCAGCTGGTTGATATCGCCGTTGCCACAGCCGGCACCGCCCTGCAATTCGGCATGGAAGCACGCGTGGCCATGCTGAGCTATTCGACCAAAGGTTCCGCAACCGGTCCGAATGCCGTTAAAATGGCCATTGCTGCCGAAAAAGCCAAAGAGGCCGTAGCCAGCATCTACGGCAGTCGGGTCATTCTGGACGGCGAACTGCAGTTTGATGCGGCTTATGTGCCGTCGGTAGCCGCCAAAAAATGCCCCGGCAGCCCCCTGCAAGGCAATGCCAACATTTTCATTTTCCCGGACCTCGGCGCCGGCAACATCTGCTACAAATCAACCCAGCGGCTGGCCGGTGCAGAAGCATACGGCCCCATCGTGCAGGGTCTGGCCCGGCCTGTCAATGACTTGTCGCGGGGCTGCAGTGCACACGACATTGTCGCAACGGTCGCCATTACCGCCATTCAGGCAGCAGCATCATAACTGTCTGAAAAACACCCCCGATGTGCCGGCAGCGTTTTTGATTTCTCTATTAGGAGGCAATACCTGCGGGAACTTAAAAAAACGCCGACGCAGCAGCGCACCGACAGCAACGGGCTGCCGCCAATCAGGCAGCGGGAGGATCATATGCCCGAAACACCGTTCCCAATCCAACAGTATGTCATTCAGGAGCATACCACAGCGGCGGATACGCACTGGGATTTGATGCTCGAAATGGGTCCGGCGCTGTGGACGTGGCGGCTGCCGGTTCGGCCGGAACAGATTGGAAACGAAGCTGTCCAAGCCCAGCGCATCAGCGATCATCCCCTGCGGTTTTTAAATTATGAAGGCCCCGTGCAGCACGGCACAGGATACGTTCGAATATCCGACAAGGGGCATTTCAGGATTTGCACGCAAACACCGGATAGGCTGACCGTGGAACTTTCAGGAAGGGTTTTGCAGGGCCGTTTTACTCTCTGCAGCACAGACAAGCCGTCGTTATGGTCGCTGCAGACCGAAACAGAACAACGTTAAAGTTTGTATTCTTTTATCTTTCGGTACAGCGTCCGCTCGCCGATGCGGAGGATTTTGGCTGCTTCCGTGCGGTTATGACCCGTCAGCTCCAGCGTCCTGCGGATATGTTCGCGTTCCACTTCCTGCAGACTTTTGCCTGTCATGTCATCCAGTGTATAGGCAGGCCCTGCAAGCGACGGGGCCTGAAGCTGGCGAATACGCGAAATCTCGGGCGGCAGGTCCTGCAAATCCAGCGTATCATTGTCGCACATGGCCACCATCACCCGCACAACATTGCCCAGCTGGCGGATATTGCCCGGCCAGTCATAGCTCATCATCGCCCGCATTGCCGGCTCGGTAATCCGATGAATATCACGTCCTAACTCCTCGCAGGTTTTTTTGAGAAAATAGCCGAACAGTTCAGGAATATCCTGCGGCCGCTGCCGCAGGGGAGGAAGAGTGACGCTGACGCCTTTGATGCGAAAATACAGGTCCTGCCGGAACTTCTTCTCTTCGACCAGTTTGGCCAAATCGTGGTTTGTTGCACTGATAAAGCGGGTATCCACCTTGATGGGGGCCGAGCCGCCGACCGGAATCACCAGCCCGTCTTCCAGCACCCGCAGCAGTTTGGCCTGCATCGTCGGCGGCATATCGCCGATTTCATCCAGAAACAGAGTGCCCTTATCGGCCAGCTGAAAAAGCCCTTTGCGGTCCGAGGCTGCACCGGTAAACGCTCCCTTGACATGCCCGAACAGTTCGCTTTCAAGCAGACTTTCTGCCAAGCCGGCACAGTTAATCGGGAAAAAACCTTTGTCCCGCCTGTGCGAATTGAGATGAATGGCCCGCGCCGTCAATTCCTTGCCGGTGCCGGATTCACCTTCAATCAGGACAGGCATTGTCGTCGGTGCAACCCGGCGCAGAACACGATAGACCGACTGCATTGCCGGGCTGCGGCTGACCACGCCGGAAAAAACAAAATCATCCATTCCCCGCAAGGCCGGCACAGACGGAATTGCCTGCTGGACCACACGCACCAGCTCGCCGGTATCCAGCGGCTTGACCAGATAATCATAGGCCCCCAGCTTGATCGCCTCTTTGCAGGCATCGATATCGGCGGTGGAGCTGATCAGAATGACCGGCATAGCCGGATTTTTAGCGCGGGCTTCCGTCAGCACGGCAATGCCGTCATTGCCTTTTTCCAGATGCGTCGCGCACAGCACAAGGTCCGGCAAGTCTTCCTCCATGCTTGCCCGGGCTTCCTGAAAGGAGCGGACCATGCGCACAGAGGCCCCATGGCTCTTTAATACCGCCGCCAGCTTGGATGCCAGGGATGTGTCAGGTTCAACTATCAGTATGGCAGCATCTTTTTTCATTCCAACACACTCAATCCCATCGCCGGCAGCTGCTGGGCAGACTGCCTTGTAGACCTCAATTACTGTGATGGCGCGGATGCATCTTCTGAGGCCGGCACGGACACAATTTTAACAGCTTTGCCGCGCAGGCCTTGAGCGGCACGGACTTCCTCGTACTCAACTTCCTGTCCTGTTCGCAGACACCGGAAGCCTTCCTTTTCGATGCTTGAGTAGTGGACGAACACATCCATCCCCTCCTCATTGAGCACAAACCCGAATCCCTTTTTGGGATCAAACCATTTCACAATCCCTCTTGCCATCTTCCATCTCCAATTTTGAAGCATCCCAACCAAGGCTGCTTCAAAACCCTTTGTATAAATACTGTCTCACCGAACAATTCTTGCGTCAGCCGAAAAACTCCTCACCAGCCGGCTTGGTGCTGCTGATTACGCTTTTTTCTGCAGTTCTTCCAGAGCCGCCTTCCGGCTTAGCTTAAAGCGTCCCTGCTCATCAATCATAATCAGCTTCACGGGAATAATGTCGCCGACTTTGCAGACACTTTCGATATTCTTGACATATTCCTTGCTGAACTCGCTGATATGGCAAAGCCCTTCGATGCCGGGGGAGATCTCCACAAATGCACCGAACTCCTTGACCGACACGACGCGGGCATTCCGGTAGATGCGGCCGACCTGCGGAGGCGTGGTCATGGCTTCAATCATATCCCGGGCCAGCAGGTGGCCGTTGCCGCCGACACAGCTGATGCTGATGGTTCCGTCTTCTTCGATTTCAATCAGCGAACCGGTCTGGTCTTGGATGCTGCGAACGGTCTTGCCCGACGGGCCAATCACCTTGCCGATGTATTCCGGATCAACCTTTATTGTTACAATCTTGGGCGCATATTCGCTCAGCTGCGGACGCGGCTGTGCCAGCGTTTGGGCCATGATGTCCAGTATTTTCAGACGGGCTTTCCGCGCCCGCTCCAGAGCTTCCATCATGATGGAATGGGCCAAGCCCTTGGCCTTGATATCCAGCTGAATGGCCGTGATGCCTTTGTGTGTGCCGGCCACTTTGAAATCCATATCCCCGAAATGGTCTTCGTCGCCGACAATATCCGTCAGCAGCTCATAGCGGCTGCCGTCGCTGACCAAACCGATGGAAATTCCCGCCACGGCGCTTTTGACCGGCACGCCGGCATCCATCAGCGCCAGCGAACCGCCGCATACCGAAGCCATGGAACTGGAGCCGTTGGACTCCATAATGTCCGAGACCAGCTTGATGGTATAGGGAAACTCCTCTTCGGAAGGGGCTGCCTGCTCAAGGGCTTTCTCGGCCAATGCACCATGCCCAATTTCCCGGCGCCCCGGGCCGCGAATGGGCTTGACCTCGCCGACGGAAAACGGGGGGAAGTTATAGTGAAGCATAAAGCGCTGGCCGTATTCGGCCAAAAGCCCGTCGACCATCTGCTCATCGCGGCCGGTTCCCAGCGTGCAGGAAACCAGTGCCTGCGTCTCGCCGCGTGTAAACAGCGCTGACCCATGCGAACGCGGCAGCACACCAACTTGACAGTCGATAGGACGAATTTCATCATAGCCGCGCCCATCGGGGCGTTTGCCCTCCAGCAGCAGCTTGCGGACCACCTTGCGCTGTATTTCTTCAAACATCCGCGTCAGCTGCACACGCGTACAGGCCGGCGGGTCGGCCTCCACATACTTGGCGGCCGCCTGCTCAATAATCTGATCGATCGCGGCACAGCGCTGCTGCTTGCGCTGAATCTGGTAGGCCTGATAAAACGGCTCTGCCGTTTCCTTTTCCAACTGTGCCATCAGGGCTGCATCCAGTTCAAATAAGGAGAACTCCTTTTCCTGCCCGCATTTGGCCGTCAGGTCGTCAATCAAATCGCAAACCGCCAATACCGCCTCATGGGCCTCCTGCACAGCCTGCCCCACCGCCTCTTCCGGCGCTTCTTTGGCATCCACCTCAATCATATTGATGGCTTGGCGATGCCCGCCCAGTACCAGATTCAAATCGCTTCTGTCGCGCTCTTTGTAGGTTGGAAAAATCACAAATTTTCCATCCACCCGGCTGATCCGGCAGGCGCCCAGCGGCCCCTGAAACGGAATCTTGCTGATAGACAGCGCTGCACTGGCCGCCACCATCCCCAGCACATCCGGGTCATAGTCCTGATCGGCGCTGATGACGCTGACAAGAATCTGCACCTCGTTGAAATAGCCATCCGGAAAAAGAGGGCGAATAGGCCGGTCAATCATCCGGGCAGTTAAAATTTCTTTGGTCGACGGACGCCCTTCACGCTTGATAAATCCTCCCGGAAATTTCCCCGCCGCACTGTATTTTTCTCGATAGTCAACACTAAGGGGGAAATAATCAATCTCTTCTGAAGGGGGCTGAGCAGCAACAGCTGTTGCCAAAACCATTGTCTGGCCCATTTGAGCAATCACCGCGCCGTGAGCTTGGCGCGCAACCCGACCTGTTTCCAGAGACAGAAGTTTTCCCCCTATCTCCTTTTCTGACTTATGTATAGTAAACATATCCACTTTTCGTTTCTTTTGAAAGTTCCTCGTACCCTCTGCCTATCTCCAGTAATATATGAAAGGCAAGGTTTGCTTGAAAACAAACAGCCGCTATTTGCGTAAGCCGAGCCGCGAAATGATTTGCCGGTACCGGTTGATATCCTTGTTTTTAATATATTTAAGAAGAGAAGACCGGTTCCCAACCATTTTCAGCAGGCCCCTGCGCGAGGAGTGGTCTTTGATATGGGTCTTGAGGTGTTCTGTCAGTTCGTTAATTCGCGTTGTAAGAATCGCAATCTGAACTTCCGGAGAACCCGTATCGCCCGGTTTTGTTCTGTATTCGGCGATAACTTTTTCTTTCTTTTCTTTAGCCAGCATACTTTAAATCGTTCCTTTCAAACAACTTATGGGCTACATGCCCAGCTTCTAATAGGTTTTCCATTTTTTTCAAGCCGTTCATTATAGCCGGCAAATGGAAGTTTGCAATTCTTTTTTGCTCCATATTTTGTGTCTTTTGTTTGGTTTAGCCCTGTTTGCAGATTTAATGCTAACCTTTCCAGATAAAGATTTTGTACCAAAAAATAGAGTGAACATGTCGTCATATTGACGCGGTGAACAATACAAATCTCTGCAAATGCAGAACTGATACCTGCAAAACAGGATCCCGCCCCCAACTGCATCCCCGATTTGGAAATTGCCACTCTTTTTTTAAAAAAGCTTTACACTGCGTTGACAGTTTTCTATATTGGATTCGTTCATTTGAACTGGCAAAAACGATGGTCTATAAGCGTTTTACGAATCAGGAACTTATCCTTCGGGATGAATTGGCTATTGACCGCACCCGTCTGGCCAATGAGCGGACATTTCTGTCCTATGTGCGAACCGCACTGGCGCTGGGGGCAGTCGGCGGCACCTTGCTGCATTTATACCCGGACAACCTGTATCTTGTAATTACAGGTGTTTTTTTCTTTGCCGCCGGACTGTTCTGTTTTATTTTCGGTATCTGGAAAACGGTCTCTATGACCAAACAGATTCAAATCCTGCGGAAGCAATCCGATCAAAAAACACCGGATAATTCATAGTCTTTACTCTGCCAAATACTTTGCAAGCTGCTGTTGACACCACTGTCTGGCCTGCTCTTTAGTTTTGATATGGCCTTCAAGCTGGGCAATATACATTTCACTGGCCAACCGCCCCACCGCTGGTCCGGGGGCAATGCCTAATGCCATTAATTCATGGCCATTAAGCAGCGGGGCAGGGTGTATTTCCCGCTGGTCCAGTTCCATAGCCCGCCGGCGGTTGGCTTTAAGAGACTCAAGCGACAGACCCTTTGCCAGTGCAATCGCTTTTTCCAGCTCGGCCAAATCCCAGAAATACGGCTGGTGCATTAGGAGCTTTAATTGCGATAAGGGCAGTTGAGCATCGGAAAGCAGCCCCTGCTTTTCAGAAAGAAATCGAATATGGCGGATTCTGTCGCTGCTGAGTTTCAGTCCGGCCGCTTGAGCAGCGGCCGTCTTTGCGGGCAAACCGGCCAGAAATGATGCCAATGCTAAGGGGAAATCGACAGCTTTGGGCAAATGCTCCAGAACGGCCGCTCCAAACTCGGCAGATTCCGGGGTTAATTGGTCGAATATTGGATACACCAATCCGGATTCGGCAAGCAGTCTTACCCCCACAGCACGCCGCGGATGCGTAAGAATCTGTTCGATTTCCATCGCAATCCGTTCGGCACTGATGCTTCGTATGCTGCCGGCATGTTTTTTAATCGCCTCCCATGTGCCGGTTTCAATGCTGAAGTCCAGCTTGACGGCCAGCCGCACCGCCCGGAGCATCCGGAGATAATCCTCGCTGAACCGATGATCCGGCTGACCAATAGTCCGCAAAATCCGCTTTTGAAGGTCGCTTTGACCATTGACAAAATCCAGCACTTTTTTGTCAATTGGGTCATAAAACATTCCGTTGACAGTAAAATCACGTCTTGCAGCATCTTCTTTGGCCGATGCAAATGCAACATAGTCGGGGTGACGTCCGTCCTGATAGCCGCCTTCAGTGCGGAAGGTAGCCACCTCCACCTGCTTAGCATCGATAAGCACCAGAACGACTCCGAATTTGGCACCGATTTTAAGCGTCCGGCGGAATAATTTAATCACCGCATCCGGAACGGCATCGGTAACAACATCATAATCACTGGCAGGTCTGCCCAGCAGGCGGTCCCGCACACAGCCGCCGGCAAACAGGGCCTGATAGCCCTCTTTACGCAGCCGACGCACCACTTTGTACGCTGCTTGCCGGTTAGACATCGCAGGCATCCTCCTGCCGGCCAGAAAGCGGCACGAGTTGACCGCCGCCGGCGTGCGGGGTTTTTTCGAAAAAGATGATTTTCATACTGCCCCATTCACGCTGGTCGATTTTTTCAAGACCACCGTAGCGGCCTTCTACGTGTGCCCGCAAATGGGTTCTCAGGATGACCCAGCCGCCGGCATTGACCTGCCTATCTATCAGTTCCATCAGCCGGCCGATTTTGGTGGCTGGTCCGCAATGTGTGCTCATTTCATACGGCGGGTCGCAAAAAACCAAATCATACAATCCAAACTCCGGAGTAGGAGCAGCACCCACTTTGAGAATGTTGGCGCAGACAGCTTTGGACTGTGAAACGAAGCCGGTTTTCTGGATGTTCTGCCTGAGTATCTGCACCACCTCACGGCTGCCGTCGATAAACGTTACCCACTTTGCACCGCGGCTGAGGGCTTCCAAGCCCATCGAACCGGTCCCGCAGAACAGGTCGGCTGCCACACAATTCGCAATGCGTCCCCGATTCCATAGAATATTGAACAGGGATTCCTTAACCCGGTCGGTTATCGGCCGGGTATCCATCCCGCGAGGCGGAAACAATTTCATTCCTTTTTTGTAACCTGCAATAATTCGCATATCACTCCATCTGCCTGCCGGGGAGCCGCCGGCTTCAGGCCGTTTCCAATCCGAGGTCTTTGAGCATTCGCAAATCGTCTTCCACAGCCCGGCCGGCAGTCGTCAGATAGTTGCCGGTCAAAATGCTGGTGCAGCCGGCATAAAAGATCCAGCTTTGCATATCGCGCAGATTCAGCACCCGTCCGCCGGCGACTTTTAAGTGCGTCTTGGGCAGGATAAAGCGGTACAGGGCGATAATCCGCAGGATTTCACGCGGCGGCAGCGCAGGGGTATTGCCCAGCGGCGTGCCGGGTATCGGATGCAGAAAATTCATCGGCACCATATCCACTCCCAGCCGGCCAAGTTCGACAGCCATATCGATGCGATCATCCTCGGTCTCGCCAATGCCGAAAATGCCCCCTGCACAAACACCCAGTCCTGCCTTCAAGGCAGCCTGAATGGTCTTTACGCGATCTTCATAACAATGGGTGGTCACAATATCTTTAAAATGCCGGCGGGATGTCTCGAGATTGTGATTGAACCGACTGACTCCCGCAGCCGCCAGCCGCTGCATAGAGGCCTCGTCCAAAACGCCCAGTCCCATGCAGACACCCAGTCCCAACTGCGACTTGATGCGTTTTGTCAGTTCTATCAGCCGGTCCAATTCCGCATCACTAACCTTCCTGCCGCTATAGACAATGCCAAAGTTGGGAACACCTTTGTGTTTCGCCTCTGCTGCAGCAGCGATAATCTCCTCGTCGCTGAGCGTTTTGGGAGTTTTGTCCACAGGGGTATCATAATGAATCGATTGGGCACAGAAGGCGCAATCCTGACTGCATCCGCCCAGCCTGCCCGGAACGATAGAGCATATCCTGACTTGATTGCCGAAATTGGCTTTGCGGATTTGGTTGGCCCAATAGAGCAGGTCATCCAAATGCTCCTTAGACAATTCCGACAAGGTCTCTATGTCAGGACGCTGCAACAACTGTCCGTCTAAAATGCATTCGGCATAGTGTTGTATTGTTTTATTCATTCTGTTTTTTATCTTTCCAAATCATCGGGAGTTAACAGCAGTTTACCTGCCGGCACAGCATGCCGGCGAAAATCCGCCGCCGGCAGAGTAACCGTATTCCACCGGCCGCTGCGGGGCTTCATTTGCCGCAGATATGCATGCACAGATATTGCCACCAGAAGAAACCGACGTTCCAAGCAATCATATATCGGCCAGCCGTCGGTTTCAATGTCAATCTGCTTGAGCTGAAAGACAAAAACAAATACCGCCTGCGCCTTTTGTGTTTCAGAGACAAAAACCTGCTGCCAATGGGACAATGCCTGCACATCCTCCAATGTAGTCCAGCAGTCAAGGCCTTTTAGGCCTGCCAGCGACTTGCCGTGAAAGGTTCGCCCCTTCACTTCGGCCAGAATAGGGCTGCTGGCGGCAGGATTCAGCAGAAAATCAAAGTTTTTTACCCCTATGGTGCTGCCGGACAATCGTTTGGTCTGGTTAATTTGGACAAATGGGATGTGGTTTTCCTCAAGCCAGAACTTAAATGCCTGTTCATAGATATTGGCGGCACCAGAACCCATAGTCTTGGAAGCCGTTGATCAGGAAGTTTCCAAAATCCCGATGGATTGAAGCCGATTAAACATAAAACTTGCCATCACTTTCCGGCTGGTATAAAATCTCGATGACCTGCATCCCTTTTGCCGCATAGTCCCCCTGCCGCTTGCCAATCAGAGAAAGCCCTATCCCTGAAAGAACGGAATACTTGCGATCTTTGGGGCAGGCTTTGGAAGGATAGACTAAAGTAATATCAAAGGAAGTCCCCCGCTTTGATTGAAGACGCAATACGGAATTCATCGTTATCAAATCGGACGCAACTTTTTTGCAGGGACAAACGCAACCCTGCAGCAGAAGACCCCGCAGCCGGCTCATGCGCTTAAGATGCTGACGATAGGCGGGATTTTGCTCATGAGCCAGAATATTCTGCAGGCGATAATAATCTATTTGGGAAAAGGTCCTCTGTTCCGGCACATTTTTCATCAAACGTCGCCGTTTCAGGGCCGGAATAGATAAAAAACTTGAAAGTCCTTGAACCAGTTTCAAAAGAATCCCATCCTAAAGCGTATAATCACCTGCGGCCTCCGGCTGATACAACACCTCCTGCACATGCAGATGCCGCTGCCCGGCCGGGACTTCCCATTGTATATCATCCCCCACACTGAATCCCAACAGGGCCGTTCCGATAGGGGCCAGCACCGAAATCCACCCCTTTTCTGGGTCGGCATCCTGCGGATAAACCAGTCGATAATCAAAGACCTCCTCAGTATCTATATCCTTGAGACGAATCGTGGAATTCATTGTGATAACGTCCGGAGCAATTTTCATCGGCGACACAATATGCGCCCGCTTCAGTTCGGCCTCCAATTCTTCGAGGTGTTTGGGGGCTTCCATCTGACGGCTTTGATATTGACTTATTAGGTTCGTCAGTCGTTCGTAATCCGACTTTGTTATGTAAATGGCACGCTGCCTGGCCATGAAAACTACCCTTTCCCACTGCTGCCGCTAACCGGGGCATTGAATCGGAATTTACATCAATTACAGCTTATAGTGTCGATAAATATTGCTTATATAATCCCAGATACTCGACTTGCTGTCAAGCTAAATCCCGAAAAACGTCATTCCGATATAGCTTCAGGATAGAAAACTTTCACACAAAACGGTCTCTTGCGTTCCGGTTAGCATATCCCGCACAATCAGCCTGCCCTCTTTTGACAATTCCTGACCGACAATAATACATTTGGCGGCTTTCATGGCATCGGCCTGCTTGAGCTGTTTAGCCAGTGAAGCGGGCTTGTAGCTGTAATCGCAGGAAAATCCTTTGCTGCGGATAGCAGCGGCAACAGCCACGGCCTCGTTAAACAGGGCAGCATCTGCACAAGCGACAAAATAATCCAGCGTCTGGATGCTGACCGTATCATCTTTTAACAGACCTTTTTGGCGAAGAAGCACTTCCAGAACACAATCGCCCATTCCCATGCCGGTTGCGGTAATTTCCGGCCCGCCGAAATCACGAAGAAGGTTATCGTAGCGGCCGCCCCCGCAGATGGCTCGAAGCTGGCCGGCAGCATCATGGATTTCAAAAACCATACCGGTGTAATACGCCAGCCCGCGCACAATACCCAAATCAAAACGGCAGAAATCACCGACACCCATCCGGTTCAGATAAGCGAAAATCTTTGATAATTCTTCCAGCGCTGCCCGGGCCTCCTGATTCAAGCTGACCAAAGAAGGAATCGATTCGATAGTATGCACTTCCATCAGACGTTGAATCGTCTGGATAACAGCGGGTGCATCCACGGCCTGCTTGAGCATTTCTTCAAAGGCCTCGGAAGGAATCTTGGACTTCTTATCAAGAATCGGATAGAGCACATCAAGGTCTTTCTCAGGAATGCCGATATTGGTCAGCAAAGCGGCCAAAAGGCGGCGGCTGGAGATTTTGGCCGTCACGTCGCCGGCGGTTAATCCAGTCGAGCGGAGATAGTCCAACGCGCAGAATATCACCTCTGCGTCGGCCAGCACATCCTCGACGCCGATGATATCGATATTCCATTGGAAAAACTCCCGAAGCCGGCCTTTCTGCGGACGCTCGGCTCGGCACAGACGGGGTACAGAAAACCACTTGATCGGCCGCGGCAGCGTATTGATCTGCTGGTTGACCATCCGCGCCAAAGTCGGCGTAATCTCGGGACGGATGGCCAGACGGCGGCCGCCGCGATCCTCAAAATGGAACAGCTGCTCGACAATCTCCTGACCGCTTTTGATTTGGTACATCTGGAGATATTCAAAAATCGGGCCGTCGTATTCGACAAAACCGCAGCGCCGGGAGGCCGCTTTCCAGCCGTCGATAATAAAGTTGCGGACTGCCATCTGCGGCGGAAAAAAATCCCGTGTGCCCTTGACTGCCTGTATTTTCATAAGCGTCCTTTTCGGTTTGATTTTCTGCAGGCGGCTTGTTTGGATTCCAGCTTCTCAAAAACACCGGCACCAAATTTCACCCGCATATAGTCTTCCATCTGCCGGTCATTGGAAAAATGCATCTGGTAATCGTACTGGTCGCCGGCAAGATCGCAGTTGTCGGTGCTGTAGGTGCGGCAGATATGCGGGCGGAGCCGGTAGTTGCGGCAGCGAAAATCGGACTTGGAAAGATACCGGCAGGTGTTTTTAACATTCAGATACCATTTGCCTTTTTCTACAAATACGGCAACATCCCGATGCGACAGATACCAGCGGATGTTGTCGTAATCATCCCAGCTTCGGGGCGTATCAATCTGCAGCGCAAAATAACGGCAGCAACGGCCGGTGCATTTCCTGCACGGCTGCTCCTTGGGTAACGCTTTTGTTCTGCCGGACGGCCTAACTAAAGTTTTTTTGCTCACAATTGTATAAATCCCTGATTTTATCGTGCTTGTCTTTTATCATCTGGGCATTATAGGGAATCCGTTTCTTTCGTCAAGACATTCTCCCGCGTCCTTGAAAAACAGCCGAAACCTGCCCTGCATCCGATTTTCAATTTGCATTCATTGGCCTGTCTTATACAATGGCCGCATGCGGCTGAAGTTTGTCATCTGCAAAGTGATGCAGCGGGAGGCCTATTGGTGTGCGTCCCGAAGTCCTAATATCGTCGATGTTGTGCTGATGCCGCAGGGCCTGCACAACACGCCGGATGTGCTGCGCCGCGAGGTCCAGAAGGAATTGGACAAAACCGCCGACGCCACCGAAAAACCGTATGATGCGATTGGGCTGGGCTATTGCCTGTGCAGCAACGGCATAGCCGGCCTGCACAGCGATATCCCCATCGTTGCGGCCCGCGGTCATGACTGCATCACTCTGCTGCTGGGCTCGCGACACACCTACCAGAACTATTTTGACACCCACAAGGGCATCTACTGGTACAGCATCGGCTGGATCGAAAGCACGCTGATGCCGGGGAAAGAGCGTTTCGAGACAGTGCTGGCCGAATACACGGAAAAATACGGCGAAGAGAACGCCCGCTACCTGATGGAAATGGAACAGGGCTGGCTTAAGGAATACAAGCGGGCGGTCTTCATCGACTGGAACCTGCCGGGGACAGCCGAAGCCCAACGCTACACCAAAGCGTGTGCGGCGTATCTCCATTGGGAGTACGACGAACTGAAGGGCGACCCGTCTCTGATGCAGCGGCTGGTGGACGGCGATTGGGACCCAAACGACTTTCTTGTCGTCCCCCCCGGATACATCATTCGTGAAGACCTGACCGAGCCGCATATTATAACCTGCCAGCCCCGCTGCGATTCGTGCAGCAGACGGCCGACACAAGAGGAGCGCAAGCAGTGACCGTTCTGGAATGGATTACAATTTGCGGAATCGGCTTTGGGCTAGCGATGGACGCCTTTGCGGTATCGGTGGTCAGCGGTTCAGTTTTCAAGGAGCTGCGGATCCGTCATGCTGTCCGAATGGCCTTTTTTTTCGGGGGGTTTCAAGCCTTGATGCCGCTGCTGGGGTATGCGGCCGGCAGTACGCTGACCGGATTTGTAAACCGCTGGGACCACTGGCTAGCCTTCGGACTGCTGACGGCCATCGGCAGTAAAATGATTTATGAAGCGGCCAAAATAGAGGCCGTGGAAAAACGCCCTCAAGACCCCTCCAACATCGCCATTTTATTCGCATTGAGCATCGCCACAAGCATCGATGCTCTGGCGGTAGGTGTTACATTGTCTCTGGTTACAACCCACATCGCAGAAGCCGTCTTGCTTATCGGACTGATTACCTTCGGAATGTCCTATACCGGCTATGAACTGGGCAAGCGAATCGGACATTTTTTTGAAAACAAGATTGAAATCCTCGGCGGACTGATTCTGATCATCATTGGTCTTAAAATTCTGCTGACTCATCTGTAGCGCTGCCCCAAAAGGGGATGCATCCGGGCTTTCAATGCAGGAACTCTTGAACAGAATCAATCTTGCGGCGTACAAGGGGGCAGTACCATTTAAAAGACAGAACTTATGGATATACAAAAAAAATACCAGACGCTTCAGAAAATCCTGAAAGAATACGGAAAAGCAGCCGTCGCCTTCTCCGGCGGCGTGGACAGCAGCTTTCTGCTGAAGGCTTGTGCCGAGACATTAGGCCGGCACAATGTACTTGCCTGCATCGGCATCAGCCCTTCCCTGTCTGGATATCAGCTTCAGCAGGCACGCCATCTGGCAGAACTGATCGGCGTACGGCTGATCGAAGTCAGACTGCACGAATTGGACGATCCCAACTATACCGCTAACCGCGCCGACCGCTGTTTTCACTGCAAGAGCTGCCAATTCCGCATGCTCGGACAGGCCGCTGCCGCAGAGGGCTTCCGGCACCTGTTGTGCGGTTCCAATTACGACGATCAAGATGACTACCGTCCGGGCAATCGAGCCGCACAAATGCTGGGCATAGCAAGTCCCCTTATGCAGGCAGCCCTGACCAAAAGCGACATCCGACAGCTCAGCCGCCAGCTGGGTCTTCCCACCGCCGAAGAACCCGCTTCGCCCTGTCTGGCATCCCGCATTGCCTATGGCCAGCCGATTACCGAGGCCAAGCTGGCACAGGTTGAACAGGCCGAGGCCTTTCTGCGTTCACTGGGTTTTCGAGAATTCCGGGTTCGGCATCACGGCACAGTCGCCCGCTTGGAAATTCCCCCTCAGGAAATAGAGAAAGCCGCCGGGCCGGAGCTTCGGAAACACATCACAGAAGAATTAAAGAAACTGGGATTCTGCTATATTGCACTGGATTTAGAAGGTTTTCGCAGCGGCTCTCTGAACGAAATGCTGACCGACGCAGAAAAAAACACCGAACAGCAGCCGCCTAATTGGTCAAACCGGCAATAGCAGCTCCAATAAGGGCCGCATGTTCAACACCGATGATTTCGGTATAAATGCCGCGCTGGTTTTCCAGATGCTGCTTCAGATAAAATTCAACACGGGATTTAAGCGTTTTCATCTGGTAGAATGTCGTTCCCTCTGCAACGATACAAATCGGACAGGCCGGATTGGTTCCCTGTCCGCATTTCACCGCCATCGCCGAGAGGTTAACGGCAGCCAGCTTGGCGGCTCGCTCCACCAGACGGTCAGCAATCACATACGCCAGCACGGCATCTTGGCTGGTGCCGCCCGCCAGCGCCCCCGCAAGAGGATTGCTCCCGCAGGGGTAAAGCATAAACGCATTCATTTGTTTGGTTGACAGGTCGCTTAACTGCCCGATCGCCTTGGCGGCGCCGCCGGAGAGCAGGCCATCCCGGCAAGCCCGGTGAAGCACCGTCAAAAACAGCGGTCCCAGATAGGCCCCCGAAATCATTTTTTCAAAGAAATGTACGCCGGGATTGGTAGTGGATGCATCGAACTGGCGGTCGATTTGTCCCCAGTGTGCTTTGGCCATGCCGCCGGATTCGGTATTGATAATCTGACTTTGCCGGGGATCGAGGCCTTTCTGCTTGGCAATATTGGCATTGCTCTCAATATAGGCACAGTTTGTGCCTGTACCCAGAATAAAGCCGATGTAGCTGGAATACAGTCGGTTCTGGAAGCCCACGCCCGACAGCAGCGCAGCGACGGTGTCGTTGAGCAGAACGATATGTTTTGACCCACCCAGCCCCAGCCGCCCAATCGCCAGATTCAGATTTTCCCCCACCATCTGACCGACAACCTCCGGCGCCTTGATTTCCTTTGCAAAGCGAATCAAACGGCCGTCTCGGTTAGCAGTTATCTCGGTTGGATACGAAAAGCAGAAACCTATCTTCTCAGAGGCATCTAAAACGCCGGCAAAATATCCGGCCATAGCATCAAAAAACGCGATTCGGCTCAATCCCGACTCTACGGCAGGCATGGAAAATGTCCGCAGATTTTCAATGACCGGCTTCTTGTTTTCATCGAAATAGACCGCCGCAACCCGAACATTGGTTCCTCCTGCATCGGCCGCAATCACACGCCGGCCGACAGGAATCTGGTTGACCGCCTGCAGATAAGTGGGAATCATTTCTAAACTGCTCGGCAATCCGGCCAAACCGGCCTCCATTTCCCTCAAAAACCGCTTTATGTGATCATCAAAATCTATATCCTGATGATCCATTTCATACGCACAGAGAAAATCTATCGCCTGTCTGATTATCGCTTCCATCAGTGTTCCTCGGTTCTGCAATGCATATTATACCTTTATTTTTGCCCGCATAATACCACAGTATTCGAAACGAGTAAATACGGGACTGCAAATCTCTTATCATGCCGGCGGCTTATAACCTAACCCGTCAGAGGGTTGAAGCAACATCTGCTGCGTACATTCGGCGGATATGCCCGGTAAAAAGATTTTTAAGGGATTACAAATATATCCCTCGCAGCGACCTATCCTCCCGCTTGATAGAATCGGAACCAGTTTACCATAATCGGGCAGTCATCAGATAATTCCTGCCCGGCTCCATTGTGAGTTCAGGGTAAAATATAGAATCGTATGCCCCTGATATTGCCCCCAATAAAGGATACCACCTTCGTACCCGTATCTGCGGTTTCGATTATCAGGATTCGTAGCCGTTGGGATGGCGGGTATGAAATTTCCAGGCACTTTCGACGATAATTTCCAGTTCCGGAAAATCGGTTGTCCAGCCAAGTTCCCTGCGGGCTTTCGACGCATCGGCCGTCAGCACCGGCGGATCTCCCGGCCTGCGGTCTGCCTCGATAACCTTAAAATCGCGTCCTGAAACCTTACGCACTGTGTCAATAACCTGTCGGACCGAATAGCCTCTGCCGTTACCCAAATTATAAGCCAATTCCGGCTGGTCATCGAGTCTTTTCAAAGCAAGCAGGTGCGCTTTGCAGAGGTCTTCAATATGGATGTAATCGCGGATGCAGGTGCCGTCTGGGGTCGGGTAGTCCGTGCCGTAGATTTTGATGCTATCACGCTTGCCCATAGCCGCCTGAATAATCAGCGGAATCAGATGGGATTCCGGGCGGTGATCTTCGCCTAAAGCGGCGTTAAAGCCAGCGCCGCAGGCGTTAAAATAGCGCAGCGCTGCATACCGGAGCCGGCCGGCCGCTGCCTGAAAATGGCACATCCTCTCAACAGCCCATTTCGTCTCGCCATAGGGATTTATCGGCTCTTTGGGCATGTTTTCGGTAATAGGCACCCCGGCAGGCATTCCATACACGGCCGCCGTACTGCTGAATACAAACTTCTGCACCCCTGCTTTTTCCATTGCATCAAGCAGCGTGCGGGTTTTGCTCACGTTGTTTTCATAGTAGCGAAGCGGCATTTGGACAGATTCGCCAACCTCAATAAATGCCGCAAAATGCATCACTGCTTCAATCCGGTATTTCTGAAGCGTCTCCAGAATAACATTAAAGTCCCCGAAATCCCCCAAAACAAACTGGGCATTCTGAACAGCGCTGCGATGCCCCTTGCTGAGGTTATCAAACACTACAGGATGATGCCCTTCGCGGGCCAGCAGTGCTGTCATGTTGCTGCCGATATATCCGGCTCCGCCGCATACCAAGATTCTCATTGTGCTGCATTCCTTCGAATCACTCTTTCAATGCGTTTCACGATGCGCTGCTCAAGCTTAGCATCCGAACCTGCATCCAGCCATTCAATGCGGGATTCCAAGGCCGGATCTACTGTCAATGTCTGTACAGAACGGCTGCTTTCGGTAATCCCCTCTGCCATCAGCCCCATCCCCCGAAGCGGCTGTTCCGGCACAGATAAACGCAGCACCTGAACCCGGCAGCCAATACAAACCTCCCGGCCTTTCTGGTCAAAATCCATTTCAACAATCCGGCGCAGGGAGTGCAAATTGGCCTGCGCTGCGGCTGAGGCCGAGGCGTTGTCCTGCCGCCAGATTTCAAAAAATTGACCCCCTGTCAATGGTCGGGTGCGAATATAACGGGCATCGTAGTCGTATTTTTCTATCTCAAAATGCATCTTTGTAAGCACTTTTTGCGCGGCCTGCATTGCCAGCTCGGCAGAACAGTCCGACACGCACAGCGGCGCAGACGATGCCCCCTTTTCGCTTCCGGCACAGCCGCCTATCAAACCAGCAGCAAGCAACAGTAAACTGGCAACCAGAGATGTCCGCATATATAATTATCCTAAATATAAATCCGCTATGGTGGGCGATTGTATCGACTGCATCGCAATTTCTCAAGCCGTTTTTTACTTTTTCAACAGACTTGTCATTTCACAAAATTCTTCAGATAGCCGATAATATTAAAAGACCAAAATGTTGATAAACCAGTTACAATTACTCCGGAACAAACTAAAGAATCTTCCGCTTGGAGGAGTTATTGAGGCATTCCTGGACTATTTAAGTGTCGAGGCAGGATTGTCAGACAATACTCTTCTGGCCTACGGACGCGATTTGATGGGCTTTGCCGAACACTGTCAAAGGCAGAAAATTGCTGATATGGATAAAATTCTGCCGGTTACAGTGTACAGCCACCTTCGCCAACTTGCCCAAAACGGACAAGCCGAAACCAGCATCAGCCGTAATCTGGTGGCAATCAAGATGCTGCTGCGGTTCGGCGTACTGACGGGCCGAATCAGCCAAGACATCAGCGGCACACTTGAAGGACCGAAAGTATGGAAGCGGCTGCCGGGGATTGCCAGCAAAGAGCAGGTCTTCCGGCTGCTGGATGCCCCTTGTCCAGAGGATCCCTACTATTGGCGGGACAAAGCCGTTCTGCAGCTTTTATATGCGACCGGCGCAAGAGCTTCAGAGGTAGCCGCATTGAAAATCCAAGATGTCAATCTGGAAATCGGGTATGTCCGCTGTTTCGGCAAAGGCCGCAAAGAGCGGATTGTCCCATTCGGCCGGACCGCAGCAGCAACCATTTCAGACTATCTGAAACAATTGCGTCCCCTGCTGGCAAAACCGCACAGTCCCGATCGCCTGTTTCTGTCGCGGACAGGCCGGGGGCTGGACCGCATCGAGCTGTGGCGTATCGTGAAAAAATATGCTGTCCGGGCCGGAATGCCCAAAAATCTGACGGTTCATACCCTGCGGCACTGCTTTGCAACCCATCTGCTGTCCGGCGGAGTGGATTTGCGTGCTTTGCAGGAAATGCTCGGACATGCCGATATAAAAACCACGCAAATCTATACACACGTGGATCAGGACCGCCTGCGGACAATACATAAAAAATACCACCCAAGGGCTTAACGTCGGCGGCAGCTTTTCTTTCGGCTGCCGGAACAGTCTATTGCAGGGGTGTCAGAATGTATTGTTCATCCGAATGGGTATCGAAAGCGATGAAACCGTCTTTATAGACGGTCTTAACCGCTGTACCATTCCGCAATGTCACTGAATAGTTTCCTCGCAGTCGGCAGGGATGGCCTCTATCGGACTTGATAACAGCCCGAGTCAGCCGACCGTCTTTCCATTCAATATCCGCTTCAAAGGCATTCTGGGCCCGCAGACCGGTTATCCGTCCTGACGGCCAGGCATCCGGCAGAGCCGGCAGCAGGTCAATAAATCCCAGATGACTTTGCAGGAGCATTTCGGCAATACCGGCTGCAGCGCCGAAATTGCCGTCAATCTGAAACGGCGGATGGGCATCGAGGAGGTTTTCATAGACCCCCCCGCCGTCACTCATATCAAGACGCGTATTCGATGTCAGCCGGAGAGCATTTTTAAGCAGTGTATGAGCCCGATTGCCGTCCAGCAATCTGGCCCATGCGCAAATCTTCCATGCCCGGCTCCAGCCGGTTCCGCCGTCTCCGCGGGCATTGAGCGACACCCTTGCCGCCTGAGCATCGTCCGGATTCATCAGCGGTGAAATCTGGCTGCCGGGGTACAATCCTATCAGATGGGAGATATGCCGATGCGTATCCTGCGGATTGTCATCGGCATATTTCCATTCCCGAAGCTGTCCCCAGCTGCCGATCCGCACACCTGTATCCAGTCGGGACAGTTTTTCCTGCAGCAGGGCTCTGAATTCAGCATCCGTCTTGAGGATTTCAGCGGCCTTGACAGTGTGAGTAAATAAATCCCAAATAAGCTGCTGGGCATAAGCAACGCCGGTCTGCCATGGGCCATGTTCAGGCGACCATTCATCCGGAGCCGCCAGCGTTCCGTCGGCATCAGCCGTCAGACGGTCCAGCCAGAATTCACAAGCGCTTTTCATCACGGGATATGCTTTCTGCGAGAGAAAGCCGCTGTCTAATGTATAGGCATAGTGCTGCCAGAGGTGCATACAGTACCATGCATTGGCCGGACGGTTCCAGTTCCAGTCGGAATACCCAAAGATATTGTTCTGGGTCTTCATCGTCCAGCCGCGGCAGCCCAGCGAAGCAGCCATGTTCGACCACGATGTCTGTACCGCTGCCTCATTATAAATATAATCCAAAAACGGCAGATGGCATTCGGACAGATTGGCCGTTTCGGCCGGCCAGTAATTCATCTGGACATTGATGTTGGAATGGATATCACACTCCCAAGGCGGCCGATTGGAATTGTTCCATAAGCCCTGCAGGTTCGAAGGCAGGGCCATGCCCCGGGAGCAGCTTATCATCAGATAACGGCCGTACTGAAAATACAGCACGTCCAGCGCCGGATCATACGAACCGGCATTATAGCTGGTCAGCAGTTCATCTGTCGGAATCGCCGGCTTGCTGTCGTTCAGAGACAAACAAACCCGGTTAAATAGGGCCTGATAATCCGCAAGATGGCGGGATTTGAGCTGCGCATACGATTTTGCCGAAGCCTCTTTGATGCAGTTGACAATTCGTTCCTGCAGGCCGCTGCCCAGATACTCGGCACGGGTCGGGTCATAGTCCGTTCCCCCGGCCAGAAGTATTGTCACAGCATCCGCACCGGCCACAGTAATCTGCTCGGATGAACAATCCAGCCGGCCGCCTTCAGGTATAACCTTAACAGAGGCCAGATAGGACAGCACTGTCAGCTTGCCTGAAATTGAAATTGCATCAGGAGCGGTGTTTTTTGTGCCGGAATGCGCATCCTGCAGAGTGAGGGCAAAGCTAATTGCTCCCGGCTTGCCGGCAGTGATGCGCATGACAATGAGTTTATCCGGATAGCTGGCAAAATATTCCCGGCTGAAATCGGTCGAATCGACTGTATAGCAGACCCGGGCAATCCCTTCTTCTAAATCCAATTCCCGCCGATACAGTGACACGCTGTCCGGATGGTCAAAGCGGAGATAGACATCGCCAAAGTTTTGATACGCCCCGCGCGAAGTCCTGCTGCCTGTCCAGAGGGTTTTATCGTTGAACTGGATATGTTCCTCTTTGGCTCCGCCGAAAATCATCGCCCCCAAAAGACCGTTGCCAATCGGCAGAGCAGAAGTCATCCAGTCTGCTGCCGGCTGACGATACCACAAACACAGCTTGTTCGCCGGAGGACCGGCAAGACTGTCAGCCGCTGCTGCCATAGGATGGATTGAAGCAATCCCCATAATCAGAGTACTCATCAGCCATCGCATTCGCTCATCTCCTTTGTCTCAATACCGGATGTCTATACCCATTATATCTTACAGCAGCATCACTATACAGGATTGCGGGCAGGTAAAAAAGAGGGCGGTCTTTTTTTCTGCAATTTTACGGGATGCGGTCCAGAGAAGACGCCGCAGAAGAGGATAAGGCGGCATATTCCGGCAGGGCCGAAGGTTTCAGCAGTATGCGGGCGATTACGGGAAAATGGTCTGACGGATAGCGTCCGTTTTCTCCGGCGCGGCGGTCAATGCTGACATCCAGAGCCTGCAGTGTTTCACAGATAGGGATATGGTCGATGGCCGGCCCCGAGATACTGCCCCGAAAACTGTGACGCGTTCCCAAGCTGGGCTTGCCCGAATGAACAGAGGACCAGGCATCAACCATTCGCGGATACGGCGTTTGAATACCCTGTTTCTGCAGATAGCGCATTGCAGGATTGTCCAGTTCCATATTGAAGTCGCCCATAACAATGAAGGGATCCCGGCTTTTGCGTGAAGCGACTTGACGGGCCAGCAGTTCGACGCTTTTCTGGCGGGAATGCTGCGACAAATTATCCAAGTGGACATTATAGACATAAAACGCCTGTCCGCTCTGCCTTTCGGCCAGCCGGACCCAGCTGCAGATGCGGGGCCATAGATTGCCCCAGTCCTTTGTCCCCGGCACAGAGGGTGTATCCGAAAACCAGAATGTCCCGGAATCCAGCAAGCGGAAGCGATCTGTCCGGTAAAAAATGGCACAGGTTTCACCTTGCCGGCGGCCGTCATTTCTGCCGACAGCATAGCGGCTGTAACAGGGCAGCGCCATTTGAATATCACAAACCTGCTCATCCTCGGCTTCCTGAAGCCCGATGACATCAGCGTTATGGTCCCGAAGCATATTAAAGACGATATTCTTGCGGCGGCTCCATCGATTGGGACCATCTACTATTGTATCATTGCGGATGTTGAAGGTCATCACCTTGACAACGCCCGGCTCAATTTTAGGTAATGGGACTTGCTCGGATGGCGTTCGGGCCGGCATTGTGGGGATAAAGAAAGACAATACTGCCAATCCTGCCAGAGACAACCTCCTGATGTCATTTTGATTCACTTAGAACTCCCAATAATAAACCAAGACAGGCAATCCCTGACGCTATGGGCATCCATCCGCTTTGGGCGCTGCTTGCCCTTCGGACATCTGCTGGAGAATGCCTAAAAGCTGACAAGCCTGTACTGTTTTAAATCCCCTCACTCATTAAATACGGTAAGCAAAGGACCAAAACTTGAAAAAATAAGAAAATAATTTCCCCCCTGCAGCCGCAGCATCTGGGCTGTTTCAGACTGGAATCGACCGAGTTATCGATTATTTCGATGTGAGGTTCAGGCAAGCCGCCACGAGAAAGTGGTCTGAAGGCCAGCGGCCATTAAACGAGCGAGCATCAATAGCCACTTCACTAATTTCTATGCCGGGTCCGATAAGAATATGATCAATCTTGGGGCCGCGGGCAGTTCCTTCAAAGGCGTGGTAAGTACCGGGAGGCGTTTGGTCTGGATGCAGATACTGCCATGTATCTCTAATCTGATTCGAAAGAGGACTGCCGGCAAGCAGATAGGCCATTGCCGGTTCAGACAATCCTATATTAAAATCGCCCATCACAATAAAAGGGACGCCGTGTGGACGGCGGGCAATTTGCTTGGCAAGCAGTTCAACACTTTTCTGACGGGATAGTTGGGACTGGTGATCCAAATGGAGATTATAGACATAAAATAGTTTGCCGGTCTTTTTTTCCTTAAGACAAATCCAAGTGCATATGCGAGGCAGGGTATTGCCCCAATGTTTAGAGCCGGCAATCCACGGAGTATTAGAAAACCAAAATGTGCCCGAATCCAACCGTGAAAACCGGTCCCGGCGATAAAAAATTGGACATGATTCACCCTGCTTCCTGCCGTCATCCCGGCCGACAGCTACGACGCTGTATTGAGGCAGAGCGGCGCGGATTTCATTAACCTGAAAATCCAGTGCTTCCTGCAGTCCTATGATGTCAGCTGCCTGATCCGCCAAAAGGTTGAAAACCAGCTCTTTTCGATTGGCCCAGCTGTTTGGCCCGTCATCGGCTGTACCGTAGCGTATATTAAATGTTACTGCGTTAATAATATTGGGGTCATCTGCCGGAAAAACAATTTTCCGGCCAGCCGCCTTATTTTCGGTTACACAGCCGGCTAATAGAATCCCTAAAAGAGCTGTCACTGCCAAAAATCGCTTCATAATAAGCTTCCAATAAAAATCCCTGTTCGTTATTGCCTGCTATGATGATTATACACCCAGAATGTTAGGAATTCAAACATTGTGTTATTTTGCTGCTTAGCCGGCAGGAAGAAACGGCTTTGATTGGAATTGGTCCCATTGGGATTTTATGGCTCTGTGTTTTCGGGCAGCTTTTGCATGCGACGGCAGTCAATAACAATAGTCCAGCGGCTGCAAGCCGCAATCCAGCCATTGAGCCGCCATACGGCTCAAATCCGCCAAATCTACACGACAGTCCCGGTTCAGATCTGCATCCGGAAAAGCTGGACAAGAAGGCTCTGTTCTGAAATTGCGCAAAACCACCCGGTTGGACTCATACCAGACATCAAACGTCCCCTGCTCAAATACATATTTGCCAATGCCGCCAGCACCGGCAGCATTGACAAACTGCCCTTCCACCTGTTGGGCATCAATAATCACAAATTCATCCGAGGGATCGGGGATAAATCCATACAGTAATTCCACTTCGAGCATTCCATCCAGATAGGCCCGTCCATATTCTCCCCACCCATTGGTCAGCACCAGCCCCCCGTACTGCCAGTATGTATCCCTGCCCCCGATGCTGATTTTCAATACACCTGCGGCGTTTTGCGTATAGTTATAGCCAATGTCAAGGGCCTTCCAGTCTCCTATTGCACCTAAGGCAACGCGGCCACTTTCATTCTGGACATCTCCCCAAATCCATCCCCATCCCTCGAGGATGCCTCCTTTGAGAACGACAGGATTAGCCCTGTCACCATACTCAAGGGTAATCGTACCGCCATCCATGCGAATGGTCCCCTTCGGCCAGACAACTATTGATTGGCCTTCATAGCTGTAAGCAGCAGTCAGAGTACTGTAAAAACCATTCCAAAGATCCCCCTGCAAATGGATCATCGCCGTGCCGCCGCGGCTGTCCAAATCGCCGCCGACGGCCGCTGAACCTTGACAGTCAGCCCATGAGCTGCCGTAGAGATTTAGTTGCCCTGCACTGCCGGGCTGTTCCGCAAGAACCATATTTCCGCTGCAGAAAAGTCTTGAGTCGGTCATATTGACAACACCCCAGCCCTGCCTGCCTATAAAAAGAGGCACATAATCCCACCAATTTTCAATCGCCAGTTCCGTCTCTCGGCCGGTCAGGCTGATGACGGCTGACGAACCCGGCAAGACCGCCATTTCGAGCATCCCGAATTTGGCTCTCGCACCATTCTTAAGAAAAACATCCGTTGCGCCTTCCCAAGACATTCCAAACCAGCCGTCCACATACCACTCGGAATTTGGATCTTCAATTTCAATAACAGTCTGATTTCCCCTAAAACGGCCGCTTTCGCCGTGGCCATGCTTAAGGACAGCATTGTCATAGACCCGCAGTCTCGCAAGACCACCCACTCCTCCGGCAAACAAACCGTCCCAGTTGCCGTCAATATTAGCGATCCATTCTGTATTTTCGCCGGCCAATTCCAAAACGGTCTCCAAATCATTCCCCCATCCCAGAAAAACTGCATGCGAACTTACTGTTCCGCCGCCAGAAACAGCTAATTTCGATGCATTCGCATCGCCAATGGTTACACACCGGTACCGGTCATCCCACCCTTCAAAACGCCAATTGTGTCCCCGCAAATCCAAAGCAAGTTCTGAACCATCCACCATCAAGGTTTGATGCGTGTACGGCTGGTCCAGCCACACCCCATAACTGCCGGCAAGAGTAAAGCGGACATCATCCTGCTGGCCGGGAATCCCGAACGGCAGCCAGTTTGAGGGATCCCCCAATTGACCACCTGCGGAAGAAGTCCAAATATAGGTGTCCGATAGACAATAGACAGACATCCACATAGACAAGGTAAAAATAGAAATGAACGCAGCATTCCTCATAATACCCTCCTGTTTCTTTATGTACGGGTAAAATATATCTGCCCGAAAAACCAAATAGATATTTTATCACGAAGCAAAACAGCCGTCAATCAAAATCTCTATTAACAACTATAGTACGTCCATTTTGTATTTCTTTTAGGCCTGTTTGGCATTATCGGTTTGTTCTATTTTGGCGGCGTGATACCCAATTTCTGCAGCAGGATTCCAAACCGCTCCATCGGCAATCCCATCACATTAGTAAATGAGCCGTCTATGCGTTCAACAAATGCATCGCCGGATTCCTGAATGCCGTAGGCGCCGGCTTTGCCCTGCCAATCTCCTTTGCGGATGTGTTCGGCAATCTGGGCTTCTGTCAGCAGGCGGGGGTAGACAATCGTCGTATCGGTCTCTACAATTTCGATGGTTTTTTCTATGCATACCAGCGCCAGAGCCGTGATGACCTTATGCGGCTTGCTGAACAGTTTGCGCGTAATTGCCTCAGCATGTGCCGCATCATCCGGTTTTCCGATAATTTCCCCGTCCAAATCCACAACCGTATCAGCGCCAACCACCAGCGCATTGGTAAAGCGAGCGGCCACATCTTTGGCCTTGGCCAGAGCCAGCTGCTGTGCATAGATGTCTGAAGTCAGGCCTTGGGGGTCATACAGGGATTCATCCACATTGGAAGGAACAACCTCAAAGCAATAGCCTGCTTTCTGCAGCAGCAGTTTCCGTCGCGGCGAGGCCGAAGCCAGAATGAATTGAGATTTCGGCAGATAGGCCATTGATAGTCTCTGATTAGACATTGTCCGTAATACCCCGATCAACAAAAGTAAAATCCTTCAGAACCTGCCGGAACTGCATGTTTTAGTCCTTCAATCGAACTGCATAAACAATTTTCCGGCAGAAATCCTTATAGTCTGCATCCAACGTCGAAACATCTCCGATATAAAAATTAAACAAAGCCGGCGATACCTGCATATTCCAGCCGACAGTCAGCGGCCGCAAGCGGTCTGCCGCCAAGGCCGCTGCCTCCGGCGGCAGCGGCCACGTGCCATCGACCGCACCAAAGAGAAGCGCATGGTACCGGCGAAGATAAATACCATAGTTGTATTCCCGAAGGAATCGAACGAGAGCATAGTTTTGGGCATAAAAGGCCGCTACGGCATCATTGCTGCTGTCCAATACCTGACCGGGATTGAGAATTATAAGTGAAGGCAGCGAAATAAGGCTGCTCCGCTGAACAGTCTCCTTGAGCGCCCCCAGCCGCATCAGGTTGTATTGCGGCTCGAAGACGAACCGCCCCTGCGTATAGCGACAGGTTTCAAACAATGCCGCGATACCTTCATCCAGCCAGCTGGGAAGCCGATACGCAAACGTCTGCTGATTAAACTGATGCCAGACTTCATGACCCAAAACAGAAAACGTCTGCTTTCGTCCAATATTATAAGCAGCAATGACCCCCCTGAGAGTATAGGCACCGCGCTGTATCCTGAGGTAAATCGCGGCATCGGAGCCGGCAAACCGATGGGTAAACTGTTCCCATTGGCTGCGGCTGGAAAATAAATAGACTTCCATCGGCCTGCTGATAGAAAGCGGCTGGGGCAGCTGGCTCTGGCAGGCCGAGCAGGCCGCCTCGAGAAATGCCGGAATCTGCCGGAGCATCAACGGTTCCAGCAGAGTTGTGTACAAGACATAATGGTCTGTGCGCACAACCAGCCCCTGCCCTTCCTCACTGTGCCAAACCTGCACGCTGCGGATAGCCGGCTCATCGTCTAAATAGGCAGCAATCGATTGAGGGCTGTCAGAAAGACAGGCAGATAAATGCGGCGAAGCTACCCCTGTCTGCCGGCATCCGCTCCCAAATAAAAGACCTGCCGCACACAGCAGTCCGCATAAACAGCGGGCCTTGACAACTGTTGGGCTGCTATTGAATCTCATTCCAGCCGGCACCGAAGACATCGGCACTGAACAAATAGGTTTCAACGCGGGGATCTGTTTTCCATGCGTCGGGAGGCAGCCCGGCCTTGTGGGCACAGCAATAGCTCAAAAATTCCTCTGCGCTCCATCCGGTTTCGGTTGCCACCTGCGGCAGAAAACAGCCGCAGCGGAGGCCATCTGTAATATAGATGCCGTCGATTCCAAGCCGAAGCGATAAGGGGTCATCCGTTTTTTCCAGACTCGATAGAACAGAGATTTCAATATCCAGCTCGGGCAGTTCCGACGCACGGATGCGGTCTCCGGCAAACCGCGGATCGCGCATACAGGAAGAATACGCCATTTGAGAAACCATCTCAATCAGAGGTCTGTCAGCGGTAAACTGGCCGATGCAGCCCCGCAGCTGATCGCGGTTTTTGATGGTAACAAAACAGCCCTGCTTTTCAAGCAGAACCGGATCCTCTGTGTGGGGCACAGGAGCCGGCCTGTGATGGACAGCGGCATCAATTGTTTGTTTGGCAGTCTTTAACAGTATTTTTTTCTGGTTCTCATTCATCTGCGCATGTCCTTAATGATGCAGAAGTTTTAAAACAGCAAAGCCGCCGATTAACAGCATAACAAAAACCAGAGACAGCCAGTTAAAATATTTATCGATAAAAGGCCGTATCTGTTCACCCTTCCAGCCGAAAAGCCCTGCCACCAGAAAAAACCGTGCAGAACGGCTCAGCGCTGACGCCAGCAAAAAACCGGGGAACATAATGCGGGCAATGCCGGCGGTTATTGTGCATACTTTGTACGGCAGCGGAGTGAAACCGCAGGTAAAAACAATCCAGAAATCATATTTCTGATAGCCGGCTTGAAACTTATCGAAATTGGTCTGCGTAAAACCGATAACTCCCAGATGAGCAAATACCCATTGGCCGATCTGCTCCCACAGAAACAGTCCAATCAGATACCCCACAATGCCCCCCAGCACCGAAGCAATAGAACAGGACACGGCAAAGCGCAGCCATTTTTTGGGGGCCCCCAGTGTCAGAGGAGCCAGCAGCACATCCGGCGGAACAGGGAAAAAACTGGACTCGGCAAAACTCAGCAAAAACAGGGCACGCTCGCCATAGGGGGTATCAGCAAAATGAATCACCCAGTTGTACAGCCGACGGTGCCAATGCCACCAGGCAGGCGCTGCTTGAACAGTATAAGACATTTAAGGTCCTCGGTAAAAAAAGGTTGATTGCCGACATTAGAAGATGATATATTGCAGAAGCAAGAAAGTCAAGAAATCCCGAACAGTCCAATTATGACCTATTTAAATCAGTTTGAAACCGCCGGCAACGGCCTGCTGGTGCGAGCGCCGGCCAAAATCAACCTTTCGCTGTTGATTAAAGGCAAGCGTCCAGACGGCTACCACGAGCTGGAAACGTTGATGGCAAAAATCAACTGGTATGACCAGCTGCTGTTCGAGCCCGGAAAATCGGCAGGCATTGAATTGCTCTGTCAAGGCCCCTGCTGGGCACCGGAGGGAGAAGATAATTTGGTCTATCGGGCCTGCCGGCGTCTTTTGGAAGAAACCAAAACAGATATTCCGATTCGCGTAACACTGACTAAAAATATTCCGGCAGGAACAGGACTGGGCAGCGCCAGTTCCGATGCAGCAGCGGCTTTATTAGGTCTGAATCGCTTTGGAGGCCTAAACCAAAAAAAGGATATTCTGGACCGTCTGGCAGCAGAATTGGGAAGCGATGTGAATTTCTTTTTAGGCGGACCGCTGGCCTTCTGTACCGGAAGAGGCGAAAAAATTGAAGAAATTCAACCCCCAACTGACTTCTGCGCACTTTTGCTGATTCCAAACATAACTACATCAACAAAAAGGGTTTACGAAAACTACCGACACTCTGACAAAGACTATCTGCGGTTTAGGGGGATAATAAATCCGCTTTTAGCAAAAAAGAGTATTGATTCTATAGCCAAAATATGCGCAAATATGTTAGAATCGAGCTGTTTTGAGCTGCATCCCCAGCTGCAGCAGATCAAAGAGGTTTGCCAACAGCAGCTTGGCTTGAAGGCCTGTTTGAGCGGCAGCGGGTCTGCGATGTATCTGCTGATGGACGAACCTTGTGCCGGGCTGGAGCGACTGCAAGACCATTTGAAAAAGGAGTACAGCTGCGAAAGCAGAATTGTCAACAACAATAGATGGTAGATTTTTCATGAGGCAGTCAAAATGGAGATCAGCGAAGTCAGAGTCAAGATTGTGGCCAATCAGGATGATCGTCTCAAGGCGTTCTGCTCGATGACCCTTGACAATGAATTTGTCATCCGGGACATTAAGATCATCGAAGGTACAGGCGGATTATTCGTTGCAATGCCGTCCCGTAAAATGAGCGATCATTGTCCCAAATGCGGCGGCAAAAATTATCTGCGGGCCAAATTCTGCAGCAACTGCGGCACCAAACTTCCTGAAAACCGCCTGAAGCAGGATCCCCAAGGACGGATAAAACTGCATGCGGATATCGCTCATCCCATTAACGTGGCCTGCCGGAAAAAGATACAGGATGCTGTTATCAAGGCATTCCGAGAAGAGCTGGAACGTTCCAAACAGCCGGGATACAAGCCGGTCGAGCTGGATGAGGACGATGATTATCCGCTCGATGACCATCATTCCGAATCTGTTTCCTAAAAACGGGCAGGCATTTGCTCAAGCGTGCTTGAAATGCGGCCCATTAAAAAGATGTGGTAAATCCGGCTCTGCTGAAGAACCGTTTATTCCTCGTTTATCAGTTCTTCAAGGACTTTGTCCAGCACCAAATCCATTTTTGTATCCCAGCAGTCGTCATTCTGCTCGATATGTCTGCGTGCCCGCTCGATTTTCTCAGACCTGACTTCAGGCAGAGAGGCAATAACCTTCAGCAGCCGCCCTAACGGATTTGACTGCATCGATTCGAGAAGCTCTTCCTGCAGGGCAGCTACATCCTGCTGCGACACAGCGGAGTCTATCCGATCCTGCAGCAGCCGAATAGAATCCCTTTCTTTGGGGTGTTCGTTTTGTGTGTGTTTTGATGTTTTCATTATTGTTCTGACCTTTGAAGCATGGCCAACAAGAAGCAGACATCCTGCCTGTCCTGCTGCCCAGCGATTGAAGCCGAAACCGACCTCAATCACCTCTTGTTGATATTCCCACGTGTCCCTTGTGAGTCAGCTGTATTTACCGCTTTTCAGGTTCAATTCGGCCTTGAGGCCAACCACAATATGTAGTATATTGTTTTTTCTCTTTTGGGCTGTTTTTCGGCCTTTTACACTATTGGTATCGTCCCTTAGGCTATGTTTTCTTCAATGTTTTTTAAATTTACTGCAACTTATTATATTTTAATGACTTACGTGTTTTTTGCTGATTTTTTACCAGTTTAGGTCTCATAAATAATGTTGCTAATCGCCTATACTGAACAAATCCAGTCGGTATGGTGTAAAATTGGAGAAAACAGGGAATACACAAGATATAGGGAAAACTAATTTTTTTAACAAGAAACCGCTCTATTTTTCCTTTGGTATTATTATAGGGCGTTCCTGTCCGATTCGTACTAAATCCTCACTCACTAATAGGTCAAGCCAAAACCATATGGAAAGAGGGGATTGTAGTCAGAATCACCGATATTAACAGGTATCTGTGAGTTATCCCGGGGCCAGCTGTAAGACAGTTTGCCGCTTGGCTTTTGGTTGCCAAAAACAACATCAGCCACACCCTGCCCCTCGGTTCCGGGCAGCCATGCGGCAATAAAAGCATCGGCTTTATCAAGAATGCTGGTAATAATCATCGGCCGGCCGGAAATGAGAATCACAACCACAGGGATTCCGGCCTTCTTCATTTTCTCAACCGTTTCGATGTCTTGGCTGTCCAAATTGAGATTATCCCGGTCGCCCTTCATTTCAGCATAAGGGGTTTCACCAATTACCGCAATTCCAACATCTGCACCGTCTGCACCGGTTCCATCTTTGGAGAAAGTAACCTGCGTATTTGTTGAAACGGCCTGCCGGATGGCATTCAGAATCGTCGTGCCGCCTTCAGTGACTTGTCCGGTGCGTCCCTGCCAGTCAATTGTCCAGCCGCCGCACTGACTGCCAAGGTCATCGGCGTTTTTGCCGGCCACATGAATCCGAGCGATTTTCTTTGATAGAGGCAGTATCTTGTTGTCATTTTTAAGCAGCACCAGAGACTTGGCTGCGGCCTTGCGGGCAACCTGCCGATGGTCTTCCGAGCCGAGTCTGGCCATCAGCGTCCTGTCGGTCAGAACAGAGCGGTTCTTGTCCATCAGCCCCATCGCAAATTTGACCCGCAGAATGCGCAGCACTGCGTCGTCTATACGTTCCATCGGCACCTTGCCTTCGTTGACCAGTTCTTTAAGGCAGTGGATAAATTCGGGATATCGCTGCGGAACCATCGCCATATCCATTCCGGCATTGACGGAAATCATAATGGCAGTCTTATAGTCAGGATCAATCTGGTCAATAGCATTGTAGTCGGAAATAAGAAATCCCTCAAAGCCGAGTTCTTTCTTCAGCACGTCGGTAAGCAGGTATTTATTGGCAGAGCATTTAACGCCGTTCCAGCTGCTGTAGGAAGGCATAATCGTACCCACGCCGGCCTTGACAGCGGGAATATACGGAGCCAAATGAATCCTGCGGAAGGTTGTTTCATCAACACGGGTATCACCCTGATCGAGCCCGCGTCCATCTTTGGTTGAGCCAAAGGCCGTTCCCCCGTCGCCGGCATAGTGCTTGGCGCAGGCCGCTACAGCAAGCGGATCCCCCAGCCGGCCTGCCTGCAATCCCCGGATTGCCGCTTGGCCAAGAAGCGATACCAGCTGAGGGTCTTCAGAAAAACCCTCGTACGTTCGGCCCCAGCGTTCATCCTGCGGCACAGTAACACAAGGCGCAAAGGCCCAGTTGACTCCTGTCGCACGCATTTCCACCGCGGTGATGCGTGCGATTTCTTCTACAAGCTGCGGATCCCGTGTGCAGCCCAATCCGATATTGTGAGGGAAGATTACCGCGCCGATTACATTATTATGTCCATGAACGGCATCGACTCCATACAAAAGCGGAATACCCAGACGCGTTTTCAAGGCGTGCTGCTGATAGCGGTCATACATATCTGCCCACGCTTTGGGGCTGTTGCCCTCGGCCGGATCGGATGAACCGCCGTTTAATACCGAGCCGAGAAAGTATTTTTCAACATCCGCCGGATCTTTGATAAACTCATGGTCGGCCTGCGTCATTTGTCCGATCTTTTCATCGAGGGTCATTTTGGCCAGCAGCTGGCGGGCCGGCTGGTCCCAAAGCGACAGAGATTGGTCTGCCGATATTTCAGAGGCAGTCCGGCAAGATAGGGAAAGAAGACCTGCTGCAATCAAAAACACCCGCAGTACAACGCGCAAAGACATATCCTTTTTCATTTTCAAGACTCCTCTAATCTGGATTATTCGGCTTATTATTGTATGCCAGACCGGCCTTTTATGTAAGCCATTTTTTCTGCGTCAACAATACACGGGCTTCCACCCGCTCAAACGCCTGACAGCCAATCCGCTTTATTTCATCAAGGCGATAATCTCATCCAAGTCATTTTTGACCTGTACCGGCGGATTGCTGAAAATCCGTGCCATCTTGCTGTGGTAATTCACTGTTGCATTGGGATCTTTGAGAAGATGGCCGGTCAATACACAGGCCACACGGGCGTTCTTGTCCACCGTGCCGTCGGCTAACAGATATTTCAGCCCGGCGATAGTGGCCGCAGAGGCCGGCTCACAGCCCAAACCGAATTTCCCAACCTGTGCCTTGGCGTCAAGGATTTCTTCATCTGTTACATCCAGCACAACGCCGTTGCAGACCTCCAGCGCACGGAGGCATTTTTTCAGATTAACCGGCCGGGAAATTTCGATGGCGGATGCAATCGTATTCGGACGATAGCCGGCGGCATCCAGACCGGCAAAATAGGCATCGGCTATTGCCTGATTCACATGCCCTCCATTCCATCGCAATCCCTTATCATTGACCAGTTCGGCAAGCGTATTGGCACCGCGGGCATTGATTACAGCCAGACGGGGGATGCGGTCAATCAATCCGACCTCTTTCAATTCGGCAAAGGCCTTTCCGAAAGCGCTCGAATTGCCCAGATTTCCCCCGGGGACAATAATCCAGTCGGGCACTTCCCAGTTGAGCCCTTCGATGATGCGCAGCATAATGGTTTTCTGGCCTTCCAGACGGAAGGGATTGAGGGAATTGACCAAATAGATATGCAATTGCGCACAGACATCCTGTACCTGACGCATACAGTCGTCAAAATCGCCGGCAACCTGTATTGTATGGGCGCCGTAATCCATCGACTGGCTGAGCTTGCCGAATGCAATCTTGCCTTCGCCGATAAACACGGTCGCTTTGAGGCCGCTGCTGTGTGCATACAGGGCCATCGAAGCGGAAGTATTGCCCGTAGAGGCACAGGCGCTGGCGACCGCACCAACCATTTTGGCATGGCTGAAGGCGGCCGCCATGCCGTTATCCTTGAAAGAGCCGGAGGGATTCAGACCTTCGTACTGCAGAAAGAGCGTTCCTGAACCCATTCCCAGCTGGCCTGCCAAAGCATCATTCTGCTGCAGCAGCGTCTGCCCCTCGCCGACGGTAACCTTGTACGGGTCGTCACAGAAATCCAGCAGCTCGCGGAAACGCCACACGCCGGAAAAGTCTAACCGGTTTTGCCGGCTGGCCCACCGCTTTGAAAAATCCCTGAGCCTGGCAGGCAGAGAAATGCGATTCCAATCGTATTTGACATCCAGCAGGTCGCCGCATCGGGGGCATTTGAAAAGCACCTGTGAACAGTCAAATTCGGCACTGCACTGGAGGTTTATACATTTCTGATACGCACGGTCTTTGTTTTTCATACAAAATCCCTACGAAGCATTTTCTTCTGATTATACAGACCCATCGCGGCCGCTACCCGACGATGCCTGCATCAATGAACCGCATATGTCGGCTGTTCCTGTCGGCTTATTCCGTTGTCGGGACGAATCATCTTTTTAATCAATCCCGGCAGTTCAGCAATCGTTTCGATGCAGGCAATATCCGCCGGAACGGGCTTATTCCGATTCGTATAGGCCTTTTTAAGTATCGGCAGCATTCCGGCAGCCAATGCTCCCTTCACATCGTTATCCATCCGGTCGCCGACATAAACCGTTCGGTCAGCAGGAATACCCATTCGCTCGGCTGCGACTGAAAAAATGCGGACATCGGGCTTGCGAAACGGGAATTCATAGGAATACAGCCGCACCGGCAGCAGGTCCAGCAATCCTTCCTGCTGCAGATGCCGCTCCAGACTGCTTTTGTGCACGAAGGTATTGGACAGCAATCCGAGTTTGAGCCCCATATGCTGCAGACAGCGGAGGGTTGGGGCGGTTTCTTTTTCTACCGCCCCTTTTCTGGACAGGCCTACATACCACTGCCAGTTCAGTTCCTGCCACTGCTGTTCAGACAGGGTAAATCCGCGTTTTCGGCCGTAGGCCTTCAGCAATTCCAGCGAATTAAAATCATCACCCGTCAGCCATGATTTGAGCAAATGCCAGCGGATGCCCCAGATATGGACGCGCCGGTAAGCCCTCAGCGAACCGACCGGCTGGGCAAGCTCTATCAAATAGCGGTAAGAGCGGTTGACGGCCTCTTCAAAGAGAGCCGCTCTATCCAATCTGCCGAAATTCAGCAGCGTTTCGCCCAAATCAAACAGAACCGCTTGGATCTGCCGGGAGACCATGGACTACCTCAATGGAGGAAGTTTGTCGCCGAATATTTCCTCTGTCCAGGCAATCATCTCTTCATCAGAAATGGCCGACATCCGGTCGGCGGCATATTCAGCGTCGATGCGGTCTTTAATGGCAATAATCCGCGGATCCTGCTTGGGAATTTCGATCGCATAACGTTCTTCAATCCAATGCTTGATGCCCGCTGCGCCGCTCTTGTCGGTAATCGCCACGCCTACCGGCCGCTTCAGGAGGGCCTGCGTGTCAAAGCAATTGTAGATTTCCTCATTCTTCAAAAGACCATCGGCGTGAATGCCGGCACGCGTTACATTAAAATCCCGCCCAACCAGCGGATAATTGTGCGGCAGATTGAAGCCCAGTTCCTTATTGGCATAGTCGGCCAATTCCGTAATCGCCTGATAATTGACTTTGGGGTTGGTTCCGAACAGCTGGGCATGCTCTACCACCAGCGCCTCCAGCGGGGGATTGCCGGTTCGTTCGCCCACCCCGAAAATGGCACAGTTGGCCGCACAGCATCCGTACAGCCACGCTGTGGCAGCATTGATTTCAACCTTGTGAAAATCGTTATGACCATGCCATTCGAGCCATTCGGCCGGAACACCGATTCGGCGAAGCCCGGCAATCAGTTTCGGCAGAGAGCGGGGAAGCGTGCTGTTGGGATACGGCAAGGCAAAGCCCAGCGTATCGCACAGGCGCATCTTGACCGGCACATTGTACTGCCGAGACAATTCCAGCAGCTTATCGGCAAACGGCAGAACAAAACCGTCATAATCCGCCCGCGTGATATCTTCAAAATGACACCGGGGAAGAATCCCGTTATCCAAAGCCGCCTTTACTATCCCCAGATAGGCCTCCATGGCCTGCGAACGGGTTTTTTTCAGCTTCAGGAAAATATGATAATCGCTGGCACTGGTCAGGATGCCGGTTTCTTTAAGCCCCAGCTGCGTTACATACTTAAAATCCGCTGCCACCGCCCGAATCCAGCCGGTTATCTCAGGGAAGTCATATCCGCGCTGACGGCATAACTCGACCGCCTTACGGTCTTTCTCCGAATATAGGAAAAATTCACACTGGCGAATCAGGTCTGTGCCGCCATTAATCTGATGAAGATAATCATAAATGCGGAGAACCTGATCGGGCGAATAGGGAGGACGTGCCTGCTGGCCGTCACGAAATGTGGTATCGGTAATCCATACTTTGCCGGGAATCTGCATCGCAACCGTCTCGTTTTCAAAGAAAACTTTAGGAAATTCCGTGTAAGGAAAAACATCCCGGTATAGATTGGGGCGATCCACATCTTGCAGCTGGATTTTTTGCGTCATTTAAGTATCTCCATAGTAAGGCGTTATAGCAATCATATACACGTCCCAGTATTCGCTTTCTACCGGTCTTGACCGATTAAAATCCGGCAGTAGCCGAGGTGGGAGTCGAACCCACACGCCCGTTACGGGCAGGGGATTTTAAATCCCCAGCGTCTGCCATTCCGCCACTCGGCCGATATACGCCTGCAAAGAACGATTTGTTCAGATAATCCCGCTTCAGGTACCCCAGTATTATAGAAACGCTCAACAGGTTTTCAAGAAAAACATTGGATAGGCCATTTTTTGTGTTTTTGAGGTTAAAAAAGCAAAACTGGGGGGCTGCTGATCCAATTCTATCTCAAAATCAGACAGCAATGCCGGAATCCGAGAGGAGAGAGAGAGTCTAGTCCATAAGTCAGTGATTGGCGATTTTCTGGGGTTATTGGACACAGCAAAACCAGTTCATTACAGTTAATCTTTCCATCAAAGCAGCCGCTAAAATCTTATCAGAGCAGGTACGGCCAACTCTGCCCTTTGCTACCGCGTGCCCATCCTGCTAGGATTGGTGTTTTTCGGATATTCCCCGCAAGACGATAACCGGAATCTTTTCCCTAACGAACCGACATCCGGTGTCATTTTTTCAGCATACCGACATACAATATCATCCTGTTCCGAAGGCGGTGATTTGCCTGCTGAGGCCGTTAAATACCATCTACAACATTCGACAATATACACATTTTTAGCGTAATTTTATATGTTGTTTATAGTTATTACTTACTCTCTCTTACTTCCTTATACTCTGTATGTCTTCCAGAGCTCCCATCTTCTCCGGCAGCAGCAACCTGCCGCCAAAGCCGCATGGCTTGCTCTGAAAATTCAGCATCCGTTTTTCTTGGAAAAGCATAGCCCTAAAAAGCCCGTATGCCAGGCCTCGTCGGTGATTTTGCTGGATAAAACAGGCTCAAAACGCTTAAAAACTGAGGCTGTCCAGCGTCAACTATAATCTCCCTCAGCGACAATTATTTCTTCCCTTCAATTATCATATCTCCTGACTTTAAGGAAATTCAGATAGTTTATTCTCTTTATCTAATGTCCGGAAATTTTATTTGCCGCTACAGGTAAGAATAATTGTCGCTGATCAATTTTTAATGCTAAAGGAAGTGATTTCAAATAGGAAATCATGTCAATACCCCTTTTTGGGAACACTCATAGTTGGAGAGTTTAGCACATGTTGGGGGTTTTGTCCCAGCGTCAAATGGGACAAAACACTATACCCCCCCAATTCGAACCTGTCACCCACCACGGCATCTCCATGTCTTGTTCACCAACTTCCGTTCACCCGGTGAATGGAGGTTAATCCGCCCTCACACTATGAATTTGGGTGAGTTGGTGATATGAAGGTCCCCCTTAGTCTGAAAACAGTGCTGTCCCTGTTCTCCAGCTCCTTCTAATTCTCTTCAGAATGGCTCCAGATTAAAAACTATTATAGACTATAAACGGCGGAGAAAATTGTCCCACCTGGCGGAACAACAATAGCACGTGGCCGGGATTGACCACGTGCTTCATATTCATCCAATCCTTGTTTGGAATTACTCAAACTGGATCCAGTCAATTTCAACCCTGTCGTCGCCCTTGAGAACGACCTTAATATCCTGAAGACCGGATGGAGCAGCGCTGACATTCGATGAAGCTATCGTCCAATCCGTACATTTTGCAATGACTACAGGCACCTTGATCGCAGCGTCATCTTTGCCAATTTGAACTTCAATCGAGCCGCCCGTTGCTGACATTGCTCTGACTTTCAGGGTTTTCACCGTCTTGCCTGCAAAATCCACTCTGTCGTATCGAATCCAAGCGTCCGGCGCAGACAGAACCGTCTTCCATCCATCAAATGTTTTCTCAGGATTAAGGTACTCCACTGCAGCGCCGTTCTCGCTTTTGGCGCTGTAACGGTCAATCTGAATCATGTTGGTTGCCGGGGCGTTTCCGATTCCGCGTACCGTGGGAATGACTTTCTGAATGGTACCGTCCTCATTAAAGTACAAATAATCGGCTTTGATGGCTCGGTTTTTATCAAAATTCGGCGATAAATCCATGTCATGATAGAACAAGTACCACTGCCCTTTGTATTCAAGAATCGAGTGGTGATTGGTCCAGCAGCCGCTGGCACTTTCATCCATAATCACACCCTTCCATTCATACGGTCCCATCGGACTGCTGGCCATTGCGTATTCGATCCGTTCCGTATTATTCTGCACATGGGGATAGGTCAGGTAGTAAATCCCATTTCGCACAAAGGGGAACGGACCTTCACGGAGACCTTTCTTGGGAAGATTTGCAATCTGCTGCGGAGGTCCCTCGATTTCGACCATATTCTCCTTCAGCTTGGCGACCATCAAATCCGAGTAGAACAGGTAGGCGATTCCATCCTTATCAATAATGACCCCCGGGTCAATTCCGCGGATGCCCTGAATGAAGGTCGGTTCCGGCTTGAACGGACCGTAAGGATTGTCTGCAATGGCAACCCCAATCCTGCCTCCCGTGGGAAAATAAAAATAATATTTACCGTCTCGAAAAACACAGTCCGGCGCCCACATACTGTAGGACATGCGGGTCAGCCAAGGCACCTCGCTCTGGGTTAAAATGACGCCGTGGTCGGTCCAGTCTATCAGGTTCTCAGAAGAAAAAACATGATAGTCTTCCATGCAGAACCAGTCTTGCCGTGCGCCGCTGCCCGGAGGAACCGGAATATCATGAGACGGGTACACATAGATCTTGCCTTCGAACACTCGTGCCGTCGGATCAGCGGTAAACTGATCGAGGATCAGGGGGTTATCCGCTATTCCAATCTGAATGAGAAACAAAACGAATCCAACAGGAATAAGTGAAATACGACCGAATTGATTCATTGTCAATCTTCCTACATAAAAATTCTGTTGTTAGTGCATTATACTCAGTTCGACGTTATTATTCAAGAGCCATCTTAACGTTCCAGTGTTTTGTAACGGCCTTCTCCAGAAAGACGACCCACGGTTTAGCGATAGCCTTGGTATTAGGCAAAACCGTTTGATATTCTTCCTCATTCAAAAAATTATGATCAGGAGGATCTTCTCTCATTTTTTTTATACCTCTGCAGGGATTAGGTATTTTATAGTTTTCCTGCATATACCGGCACAGGTTCTTAACGGAGAACAAAACATTATTCAGTGTTCTGTTCTTGAGTCCCCTGCTCATTTCACTATTAATATGGCGATTGATATGGGCATTCGTTAAATCAGTGATGTAGTTCACACTCTCAGGGAGACACTCTATAAAATGCTCTTCTGAGAAAATATATAAATCCCTTGTGCAGGGAGTATACCGTTGGCAATACTCCTTCCATTCCTCCACCACATCAGATAAAAAAACAGGGGCAACAAAAACAGTCCGTTTGAGTCGTTTTTCATTCTCGTCACAATGTTTTTTAAATTCAAGAGCTGTTTTCTTATCTTTTCCAAAGGATTTGCTCCCGCGGTCTATTTCTCCTGTAGGCAGCGTACATCGCCATGCGACTCTCCATCGTTTTGCATTCCCATCATAGTACAACGAAGCCATAATTCCTATATCCAGACCATTAATATCGCTTACTGATCAGGATATTAACGCCGGCACGTTCACTTTTCAAGCTGGTATGAAAAAACTGGTGCAGAAATCAAAGTGAGGTGAAAATTTACGCCATAATTTACGCCATTGTGATAATAGAGGACAAGAAAGCACTGAAACAGGAAACATATAAGCATTGTAGTACAAAGCAGTTAAATTAAATGCGGGCGAAAGGAGTCGAACCTTCACACCACGAGGGTACAAGAACCTAAATCTTGCGCGTCTGCCAATTCCGCCACGCCCGCCTTTTTAACTAAATCTATCAACAAACTTCCCCCGTTTTTCTTTATTGCCTGACAAGATTAGCCCCCGACAGAGTTTCACACATAATCTTGACTTTCCCGACAGTTCTATCCGCTTTTTTATACCCAACCTAATTCCAGAATCTTCAGTTCCGCACAGCAGAGCATCAGCTGCCTACGCAAATCCCCAAAACAGCATCAATCCGCAGGACAACCATGCTTCCATTGAAGCGGCTTATAAATTTGCCGATCCGATTAAAATAAGTCCTCCTCTGCGGACATCTCGGAATCCTCATTACTGCTTTCTTCCTCTAAGTCGGCTGCAATTTGGATATCGCTCTTGTCTTTGGAGATATTTTCGATGCGTTTTTCCGCATCCAGAAGAATCTTCCGGCAATGCTTAATCAGAGCCATTCCTTTCTCATACTGCTGCAGACTTTCGGCCAGAGGAATCTGACCGTCTTCAATCTTGTCCACAATCTCTGTCAGAGCATCGATGGCCTGCTCGAATGACAATTTATCGATATCGCCTTTTTCCTGCTTTTTTGCCATAATCGTTTATTCCAGCGGCTTGTTTTTCGTCTCTTCCACCCGGCTGATGATCCGGCCTGCCGCCAGCTCTGTGGTCAGCGGGTCGTTGATTAGAACTTGCTTGATATCCGTCACTAAGCATCCCGTGCGCTGATTGATCGTTATGCTGTAGCCGCGTTTGAGCACCGAGCGAGGATTCAGCGCTTGTAATCTATTCTCCAGAGCGGCTAATTGCAATTGGTTTTTATTGAGAATTTGGAGCATCGCCGTCCGGCTGTGCCCTTCCAAAGTTTGGATTGCCAGCTGGTTTTTTGCCAGAAGCCGGATAGGTTCTATGCGCTGCACCATCGCCCGCATCCGTTCCAGCTGGTCTTTCCGATATGCCAGATGCCGCTGGACTGAATGCATCAGGCGATTGGCCAGCTCATCTATCCGCTGGGCAGCTATCTGCACCGGACCTAAAGGCAAACGGAATACCCGGCTGGCAAGTACAGCAGCCAAGAGATTGCGGCTGTTCTGTACCTGTGAGCGAATAGTATTTTGCAACCGACGTGCCAGCGATTGGATTTTCTGGAGTTCCTCTCGCCAGTCCGGGACAGCTTCCACACCTGCTCGGGTTGGCGTAGAAACCCGCTTATCGGCAACCAAATCGGCAATGGTAACATCCACTTCATGGCCGACAGCACTTATAACCGGCAGTTTTGATGCATAAATAGCCCGGGCCACTGCTTCTTCGTTGAAAGCCCACAGGTCTTCCATAGAGCCGCCGCCCCTGCCGACAATCAGCAGCTCCAATCCCAGCTGCTTCCGCAGGCGATTGGCCTTGGCAATGGCCGCCGCAATACACGGGGCCGCCCCTTCCCCCTGAACTGGCGTGTCAAACACATACAACCGAGCGCAGGGCCAGCGGGTCTGAATACTGTCGGCAATATCATGCAGGGCTGCACCGGAAAAGCTTGTCACAATCCCGATGTTCATTGGATAGCGCGGCAGCGGCTTTTTGCGGGCTGGATCAAAGAGTCCTTCGGCTTCCAAGCGGCGGCGCATCTGCTCAAACGCAAGCTGCAGGGCACCCATACCGGCCGGCTCCAGTTTGTCGCAGTAAAATTGGTACTTGCCGCCGGGCAGATAGACATCGATATGTCCGGCGGCTAGTACCGCAAGGCCGTTTTCGCAGCGGAATTTGACTTGGCGGAAATGGCTGGCCCACATGGTGCAGGGAATTTGCCCGCCGGCATCCTTGAGCAGAAAATAGCAGTGTCCGCTGGTGTGCTGCTTAAAGTCGCTGATTTCGCCCCTCAACATCAGCCGCGGCGGCAGGGCTTCCTCAAGCGCCGCCTTTATCATTGTGTTCAGCTGCGTTACAGTAAAAATCGGAAGTTGTGGTTTTATGTTGGCCATTATCGGGGATTATAGCCGGAAACGCCAATTTGGCAAGCTGCACCACAGAAGAATATCCCCCGCCAGCGGGGATTTGTTTATTTTCATGCATTTTTGCGGGAAAACCTCCTATTCTCCTTCTGGTCTATCCTGCAGTAACTTGCCAAAGTCCTCTGGAATTTAATGACCAAAATGTCATCCAGCCTGTTTGCCTCAGCATTACAGCAGGGATTTTGCCGAGTCGATAAAGGAACAAATCCTTGAAAGCTGGCGGGGAAATTTATCCGCAGCCTACTGTCAGCAATCAGCCGCGGCGATGAAGATTAAAAGCCGTTGGTATAGTCAGGTCTGCCGTCGTCGCTGTCATAGGTCAAGGTATCAGGGGCGGCCTGATCGTGCAGAACAATCCGCTCAATGCGTTCGGCTTTTTTTGTATGGCTGTCCACAGTAACAACAATGCCGCTGATGCGGACATCGCCGGCAGCAACATCAAAAGGATAGGGCATCTGCGTGCGAAATGCCCGTATGACGCTTTCGGGATTACGGCCAAGCACTGAATCGGCCGCGCCGGTCATTCCAATATCGGAAATATAGGCCGTTCCCCCCGTCAGAATGCGTTCGTCGGCTGTCGGCACATGGGTATGTGTGCCGAAAACACAGCTTACTTTTCCGTTGAGATAATAGCCCAATGCAATCTTTTCGCTGGTGGCTTCGGCGTGTATTTCGACAAAGAGAATGTCGGCTTCACTTTTAAGACGAGGCAAAAGCGTGTCAATCTTGGCGAAGGGGCAGTCGGCCGGCTTCATATAAATGCGGCCAATCAGAGAAACAACAGCCACGGACGGCCCCTTGACAGTCTGATAAACAGCGTATTCCCGGCCTACAGCCGAAGGTGAAAGGTTGGCCGGACGAACGATGTTGTTCTGCGTTTCGAGGGTTGGGATAATATCCTTCTTACGAAAGCAGTGGTCGCCCAGCGTAATAAGATGCACGCCGTATTTGAGGAGCTTGTCGTAAATCTGGGGGGTAAGGCCCGAGCCGCCGGCGGCGTTTTCTGCATTGGCGATAACGCAGTCAATGCTGTTATCCCGCACAAAGCTGAACAGCTGCTGGGCAAGAATCCGCCGGCCGGGGCGGCCTACAATATCCCCGATGCAAAGGACATTAATTTTCATCAGCACTCCCAATCCTGACTGCCGCAGGACAGACCGCCACTTTTGTACAGTTATCTGGCGTATTCGACACAGCGGACTTCGCGCAGCAGCGTTACTTTAATCTCGCCGGGGTAGGTCATTTCATCTTCAATCTTTTTAGCAATGTCGCGGGCGGTTTTCATAGCCACATCATCGCTGACTTTTTCGGCATCTACAATGACCCGAATCTCACGGCCTGCCTGAATGGCATAGCAATTTTCCACGCCTTCGAAACCGGCGGCGATTTCTTCGAGTTTTTCCAGCCGCTTGATATAGCGTTCAAGCGTTTCGCGCCGAGCGCCGGGGCGGGAGGCACTGATGGCATCAGCCGCAGCAACCAGTGGGGTATAGGGATTGTCGGCTGGAATGTCGCCATGATGGGCTTCGACAGCATTGAGAATGACATTGGATTCCTTGAAGCGGCGCAGGAAATTAGCACCGATAGCGGGGTGTCCGCCCTCGATTTCCCGGTCCATTGCCTTGCCGATGTCATGCAGAAGACCCGCCCGCTTTGCAAGGGAACCATCCAGCCCCAGCTCATCAGCCATAACCTGTGCCAGAAATGCCACTTCGACACTGTGACGCAGGACATTCTGACCGTAGCTGGTTCGGTAATGGAGGGCACCGAGCATCCCGATAATCTTGTTATTAAGACCGCGAACATCTACTTCTTCTGCGGCTTCTTTGCCCAGCTGGATAACACGGGAATGAACATCTTTTTTAGCCTGACTGACAATTTCCTCGATGCGGCTTGGGTGGATGCGTCCATCCTGAATCAGCCGTTCCATGCTCAGGCGGGCAACCTCTCTGCGAATCGGATTGAAGCCGCTGACCACAATGACGCCCGGCGTGTCATCCACAATCACATCGACACCGGTTGCCTTCTCAAACGCACGGATATTGCGTCCTTCTCGGCCGATGACGCGGCCTTTCATGTCATCGCTGGGAATATCCACCATTGAAACGCTGACTTCGCAGGTCTGCTCAGCGGCATAGCGCTGAATCGCCAGATTGATGATTTCTTTGGCCTTTTCTTCCGCCATTTCCTCTGCTTGGGCGGTTTTCCGCTGAATAAGCTGGTTCATCTCCCGCTCGCACTCATCTTCCAGCCGGCTTAGCAGCATCTCTTTTGCCTGTTCGACATCCAGCGAAGTAATCTTCAAGAGCATATTCTTCTGCTGGGCAACGAGATTGGCCAATTCCTTATTGCGGTTATTATAGGTATTGATTTGCCGCTCTAATTCGCGATCTTTGTTGGCCAGCTGCTTTTCCTGCTGCTGGATCTTCTCCTGCTGGCGCTCAAGGAGATCCTGCTTTTTTGTCAGTTCCAATTCCTGCATACGCAGCTGATTTTCCCGGGAGCTGACTTCGGCAGAAAATTCCTGGCGTTTTTTCATAATCTCGCCGGCGGCATCCAGACGAGCTTCTTTCAGGATTGTTTCGGCCTGCTTTTTCGCCGTTTCGATGCGTGCTTCAATCTCCTCCTGAGTGACCTTGGCGCGGGTCTTTATAATCCCCTGTAATACAACAAAAACGATTCCCCCGCCAGCCAGAATACCGATGACCACCCCTATAAAAATACTTGTCGCAACACTCATCTGAGCCAGTATTTCCATTGTTGACACCTTTCTTGAATGCAGTTACTTGTTCAGACCTGCAGAAAGGCTGGAAATGTCAGCAGACTGCTGAAGAGACAATAGAGGATGGTGTAAATTCAGGGTATCAGTGAGAACGAACCAAATTCCGCATATTTCTGCCTCCATGGGCTGAGCAAACAGACTCTATTTGAAGCAGAAGAAGTTTTCTCGAAGCGGAAAATATGACATCCTTTTGTAATATCCCCCGGCAATTCCATTTTTTGCCATAGGATTTGACTGAATTTATCACCAAAATTCCCTTTCGCCAAACTCACCGACTTGTCAGGATTGTGGACTTGGCGAAACTAAAATTTTTAATTCGCCTTTCGCCCTTCCGGACAATATCGGTGCTCTCAAAGCACTGCTTACAACCAGCCTTTACAGGTCTGGCCCTTTAGCCCCGCCTGTTAAAGAACAGAACAGGTATGAATAAGGAGCTATCTACTATTATCAACACCGAATATACTGCATCATACATTATTTATATTATCGGTCAAGCAAAAACATTCCTTTCACTAATCTTGCCGGCAAAAAAAGTAAAAAACATCATATTTTGTATCCGATGCATAATGTCCAATAATTATTTTATCGGACATAACTGAATAAGAATATGCATTATTTTTCGAAAAAGTCAGACTTGCACCGCAAGCTGATTATTTTGAATCCCTTTCAAGCCGAAAAAAGATTGCCGAGCAAGGAGTCGGTTGTGAGAGATTAGGGATTATCCAACGAATACCTGTCCTTATGGACATTTTGGAATTTTTATGCGAAGAAAAGATGTTTTAACTACCGGTCAGGTGGCGCAGTTGTGCAAGGTTGCTCCGCGCACGGTGACAAAATGGTTTGATTCAGGCCAGCTTCGCGGCTATCGGATACCCGGTTCAAAAGATAGGCGCATCCCGCTTAGTGAACTGATTCGATTTATGAAGGAACACGATATTCCGACAACTGAACTCGAAAAAGGAAAAATTCGTATTCTTATAATCGACAGCCGAACAGATTATTCCCAAAAACTTGCCGAAGAACTGAAAATGCGGGGTAGTTTTGAGGTCCAGTGTGCCTACAACAGTTTTGATGCAGGGCTGATGTCCCTGAAATTCTCTCCCAATATTATCCTGATTGATTTAATGAACAGTTCCATTGATGCGCGCGGGCTGTGCAATGATGTTCGCAGCCGGGAGGAATTGTCCGACTGCATGCTGATTGCTTTGGCCGGCGGACTTGGGGAAAAAGAAGCTCAGAACTTGCACAAACAGGGATTTGACGCTGTCGTAACATCCACAAATAATATTAATGCCATTCTGGCCTGCATTCAGAAAAACTTTACTATTCTTTATTGAGTCTGATGCCGTTTGACAAACATTCCGCCGGGAAGCTGCCGGATGAGTCCCTTCAACTGCAAACTAACAGCGGCCGCATGAACTTGACCGGCTGTCAGTTTTGTTTGTGCAATCAAATCTTCCACATGAACAGGTTCTGAATTAAGGCAATCGAGAATAGCGTTTTCTTCTTTGGTCAGATTCAGACGGGATACATCAAACAAACTTTTTTGGGCGTTCTGTTCCGCTTGACCGGCCGCTGATGCAGCATAGTCTTGTAAGCCGTCACCCACATTGCCCAGCGCCGCCATAATATCGTCGATGCTGTCGACAAGGCGTGCGCCTTGTTTGATGAGTTGATGACAGCCGGCACTGGCAGGCGAATCAATCCGGCCGGGAACAGCCATTACTTCACGGTTATTGTCCAAAGCCGCCTGTGCTGAGATGAGAGCGCCGCTTCGATGGGCTGCCTCAACCACCAGCACCCCCAATGACAGGCCGGCAATAATGCGATTGCGTCCGGGGAAGTTTGCTGCCAGCGGCTCATACGTCAGCGGAAGCTCACTGATAACAGCGCCGGATTCCGCCGCCTGCTCAAAAAGCTTTTGGTTTTCAGCTGGAAACGGATTGGCCAGCCCGCTGCCCTGAACAACGATGGTGCGTCCTTTGGCGGACAAAGCCCCGCGATGAGCGGCAGCATCGATGCCGCGTGCGCCGCCGCTGACAATTGTAAAGCCGGCAGAAGCCAGCAGATGCGCAAAACGGCCGGCCTGTTCGGTTCCGTAAAGCGTGCAGCGGCGGCTTCCTACGATGGCCAAGGCCAGCGTGTCGGCTCGCGTCAATGTTCCCTTGACATACAACACCGGCGGCGGATCGTAAATGGCCTTCAAAGCAGGCGGGTAGCGCGGATCATGCAGGTGAACAATCCACACTCCCAGTTTATCAGCATGTTCGATTTCTTTTTCAGCATTAAAAGTATTCCGCGTTCGGGCAATCTGCTGGGCTGTGGTTTGACTGATTCCTTTCACCTCGGCCAACCGGGCAGCCGAAGCTGCAAGAATGCGATCCACATCTCCGAACGCATCCAGCAGGCGTTTAAATAGTACAGGGCCGATACCGTCTGAACGAATCAGCTTGAGCCATTTTTCAATATCCGCAGAGTGATGCTGAACCATAACTGCCCTTCTATAAATTGGGATAAAATGTATCACCACAATGCGGCAGCGTCAATCTTTCTTTGATTGCCGGGCAGTTCAAATCAGCCGTTTAACGCGGCTGCAGCTGCACTGCTGGCTCTCTGGCAGATCCAGAAGATCTTCAAGATTCCTTTGCGTGTCTCGGCTGCGTTATCCGAAATGTTTGTTAGAAACGGACCTGATAACGGACTCCAACGACAGTAGGTTCTTCGACCCAGCTTGCCTTGTCGGGGTAGGCATATTTGAAGCCGGAGGAGTAGGAATAACGCTTGTTGTCGCCGATAACCGGTATGTTCTGGACAAAAAATGTCAGGTCTGCCGATTTATTGATATGATAGGTCAGCGACAGATTCGCTGTGATCTCGAAATCATAGGCGTCTTGCTCTTTAATATGCCGTATTTGGGCTGCATTGCCGCCGGCTTCGCTGAGGGCATCCAGACCGATTCTCGAGCCCTCAAAGCCCCACAGCGTCCGCATATCGGCATGGAAGGTCATCTTGCCGCCGTACAGACCGATATTGGTATAAAGCTTGGTGGCATTCGTCGGCCAGTTGTTCAAATCATTGCCTTTGGAGGTAATTGTTATACTATCGCTTACTTTCAGATAATAATCCGAATAGCTGATGCCTGAAACGGCTATATTTTCTCCCAGTTCCCAATCAAGCTGCTTGAGAAACGAGTGATTAAGACCAATCTGTACATTATCCTTGCTGTACTGGCCCTCCAATTCCAGACCGGCTGTCTTGAGCTGGCCAACAGGAGCACTTCGCCGGAGTGCCCAGTCCCAAGCAATGACTTCGTTTTTGTTGTAAAAACCAGATGCCTGGAATGTCAGATGGTCTGTCGGTTTGGCGGTATAAATCAGCTCAAAGGTGTCCAGCTTTTCAGGTTTATTGTCCTCATCGAGTTTATGATTCATATACAATTCTTCCTGTGTGTTCATCCGTACCGACCGCTGGGCGATAAATTTCAGGAATTGCTCGGAATCCAGCTCATAAATCCATGCAAACCGCGGGGAAAATAGATAATCGGTATAAGAATGCTTATCGAGACGGGCTGACCACAGAGTTGTCATTTTGGGACTGTGCTTTATATTCACTTCGCCCAGAAATGCATGACTGGCAGTTTCCCAGCCGTGCCCGACTGCAAAATACTTTTCATTGGTATATAGCAGCTGGCGATAGCCGGTCCCGTAGGCCTCGGAGCTGGGACCGCTGATGATTCCGTCCGACAGACGCAGGCCGTCATCTTTCCCTTTCCCCCAAGCGGGACGGACAAGGTCGTACGAAGCCTCCACGCCGATTCCGGCCTTGAGAATTTCATCCGGTGCCGTATAATTGAGCATAAAGCGGGCAAAATATTCCCACTCCGACCAAATCCAGCCGATATTTTGCAGGTTATCGCGATCATTGACAATAGAACCATCGTATTTTTCGACATTGTGAACATCAATCGAACTAATACCAAAGGTCGATTTGAGGGCAAATTCTTCATTCAGAGCTGTATTATTTTCAGCAGCAAATTGGAAATAGCGGAAACGGGTCTGGCGAAAATCTTCCCATTCATTGCCGAATGGATATTTAATGGCTGAATTTTGGACAAGGGAAGAGGATGATGAGGCATACCGCGCCCAGAAGCGCCACGTATCTTTGAGCTGAACATCGATAAGGGCTTTTATCTGCGGCTGGTTGTCATAATCAGACATATAAGTGGCCGGAGGATTCGGGCCGTACGGGCCGTCCGGCTGGCCCAGATAGCCGCTGTGGGACTTATCAATGGAAAACAAATCGGGGGTATGGCCGGCCGTATCGGCAACGCTGACATAACTATAAACCTTAAAAGCTTCGGTGCTCCAGCCCCAGCTGAGATAATTTTGGATGCTGTCGTAACGATCCCAGAATGCCCCGCCGATGGCCAAGCCCGGATGCTGGGCGGCCTGTTTCGTGTAGATATTAATGACACCGCCGATAGCACCGGGGCCGTATGTTACCGAACCGGGGCCGCGAACAATTTCAATCCGTTCAATATCATTTAAATCCCAGTTGAGCAGTTCCAGCCGTGCCCCATAGTGCGATTTGATATTGATGTTGATGCCGTTGATGTTGACCAGAAACTTATACGGCCGGTCTGCAATGACTCCGCGAATGCCCGGCACCGGCCCGACACTGTGATTCATATAAATAGCTCCGGGCACATAAATTTCAATCAAATCCAGCAGATTGCGGGCCGGAGTCAGCGCAATATCACGTGCAGTAATAATTGTTACGCTGGCGGGAGTTTTGAGGGGATTGGTTTCGGTTAATGTTGCAGGCACATAGACCTCAACATCCATCAGTTCTGATAGAGACATATCAAAAAGCTTTTCTGTATCCGGCAAAACGCTTTCAGCAGCAAAAACCGTAGTGAACATTAACAGCCCGCATAATACCGAACATGGATAGCTCTGTCTCATTTTGGCCGCATCATCCATCTTCAGTAGTCCTCACTTAGTATATGGTTGAGGTTTATCGTTATACACTGCTGTACTGCATTTTATTGTCGCCCAAAAATTAAAGATGCTTAATCTCTCTTTCATCAAATTCTTCAAAATGTATTAAAAAAACCTCTCAATCAAGAAAAGTTAATGCCGGGTTGTGTTGTTTTCCGCAAAGGCCGTCCGATAACAAAACGCAGATATCTGTGATAAAAAATGGACAAACTGTCCGGTAAACATATTTTTCTCGTATCTTGTCAATCAGCAGCAAATTCGATACAATGACCGACAAATACAAGTAATATTTTATCCTTTTTATGTGTTAACAGGAGAAATAATGAAAATATCGTTGGAGTGGCTGCGGGATTATATAGATATAGATTTGCCGGCACAGGCCATAGCCGATACATTGAGCAATTTGGGCTTCCCTATCGAGAGCATTGAGCAGGTCGGTCAAGATACGGTGCTGGATGTTGAGATTACCAGCAACCGGGGAGATTGCCTCGGACACATCGGGATTGCCCGGGAACTGGCCGCAGCCACAGGTCAGCCGCTAAAGATACCTGCTATCAAACTGCAGGAAAGCCCGGAGCCAACCTGTCTGAAGGTTCAGGTTGAAATCCGCGAACCGACACTGTGCAACCGCTACACAGCGCGGATTATCGAAAACGTCAAGGTAGGTCCGGCGCCAGAGTGGATGCGGCGGCGTCTGGAGGCTGTGGGAATCCGCAGCATCAACAATATCGTGGATGTTACCAACTATGTGATGATGGAAGCCGGCCAGCCGACGCATGCATTTGATTTCAGCAAAATCGGCGGGCAGAAAATCGTCGTCCGTAAAGCTGTCAATGGAGAGCGGCTGGTAAGCATCGACGGCACAAAGTGCGAACTGGACAGCTCGATGCTGGTTATTGCCGATGCCGACCGGCCGACAGCAATGGCCGGCGTCATGGGCGGGCTGGATTCGGAAGTATCGGAGCAAACAACAACGATTTTACTGGAGGCGGCTCACTTTGAACCGGTGTGCATCCGCCGGACCGCCCGTCGGCTGTCGCTTCAATCGGAAGCGTCGTTCCGTTTTGAGCGGCAGGTCGATACGGACAATCTGGCTTGGGTTTCAAACCGCTGCGCCCAGCTGATGGCCGAGCTTTCCGGCGGCAGGCCGACACAGGGCATCGTGGATGTCTATCCCCGCAAGGCCGAACGCGACACCATTGGAATGCGTCCCAGCCGGCTTCGTGCCCTGTTGGGCATTGAGATTCCGCAGGCCGATGTGCTTTCTATTTTTTCGGGCTTGGGCTTTGCACCTGAAGTTCGCCATCCCGATTTGATTGTATGTACACCGCCGAGCTGGCGGCATGATCTTTGGCGGGAGGCGGACCTCATTGAAGAAGCAGCCCGCTGCTGGGGCTATGACAAAATTCCGGTGGAATCGAAAATACATATCAAGGTATGCAGGCCGAATCTTCGGGAGAAAACTGCCGGCTGTGTACGCACCTTTCTGACAGGAGCAGGCTTTTATGAAGCCGTTACCGTAAGTTTTGTCAATCAGAAAGCGGCAGAGGTCTTTTCCGGCAGGCCGGCGGAGGAACATCTTTCGGTATCTGATGTTTTTGGGAAAAACACAAACCTGCTCAGGCAGAATCTCATCGGCTCGTTGGCACTGGTCTTCCAATCCAACCGCCGCGCAGGAAATAAACCCTGCCGGCTGTTTGAGCTGGCCGATACCTTTATCCCGCAGGATAATCAGCCGGGTCAGCTGCCGCATGAGCATCTGCATATTGGGCTTATTATGGACGATGAATTCCGCGCTATGCGGGGGGTAATTGAAGGACTGGTGCAGAAAATCTGCCCGACAGCTTTGCTTGATTTCAGACCCAGCTCGCTAGCGTGGGCCTCGGCCAGCGCAGAGATTCTGCTCAACGGCAAACCGTTTGGCTGGGCGGGCCTGTTCAGTCCTGAAACTGCAGCTCAATTTGATATGGACAAAGAGATTATAACGGCGGCTGAACTGGATTTTGAGGTGCTGATGGAATACTCAGGTTCAGTCCCGACAGTCCAGCCCGTCCCGCGGTTTCCAGCTATTGTGCGCGATTTGTCGCTGATTGTAGATGAATCGGTTACATGGGCACAGATTACAGCAGTGGTGCAGAGCCGGGCACCGGAGGAATTGGAAAAAATTGACTTTGCGGGTCTGTACCGGGGCAAACCCATCCCTGACGGCAAGAAGAGCGTTACCGTTTCGCTACGGTTCCGCGATGAAGAAGGAACTCTGCGGCATGAAACAGTTGACGGCTTTCAGAACGAGATACTTGGCGCCCTGATACAAACTCTGGGGGCAGAACTGCGGACGGCATAACCGCCGCTGGACTAAACTGCATAGCAGGCGGCCAACCGCTTGACAGGATCCGCCGCATACAGAAAGGATTTATAATGGCAAAAGAAGTTGTGCTGCCGCAATTGGGGCAGAGCATGAGAGAAGGGACGCTGACGGCGATTCGCGTGGATGCCGGTCAGTCTGTTAAGGCCGGCGATATTCTTTTTGAGATAGAAACTGACAAGGCAACATTGGAAATGGAATCGCCGGAGGAGGGAACCGTCAAAGCCGTTCTGGTAGAAGAAGGCCAGACTGTGCCGGTTTATACGCCCCTGCTGGTTCTGGGGGATCCGGACGAAGAAATTGACCCGGCTTATCTGACCCAGCTGGAATGGAAAGTTCAGGCAGCCCTGCTCAACAGCACACCTGCCCAGCAGCAGAGTGCCCCAGCCGGCTTGTCGGCTCACACCTTGCGAACTGCCGAAGCTGAACAGCGATGCAGACCGGCAGAAGAAATCCCGCCGGCTGCCCTTGGGCAGCAGATTCCCTTAACCCGTCTGCAGAAGATCATCGCCGAAAAAATGGTCTGGTCCAAACAGCATATACCGTGTTTTTATTTAAATGTGCGGGTCGATGCTACCCGTCTGGTCGAATTGCGGAGGCAGTTAAACGCTGAATCCTCTGTTAAATATTCCTTCAATGATTTTATCATCCGGGCATTGGCTGTAGGGATTGGCCATTACCCGATCATGACCGGCCAGCTGGCAGGCGATTGTATTCAGCTTTCAGACCGGATTGACATCGGCTTGGCGGTTGCAATTGACGAAGGCAGCGTTGCAGCGCCGATTATTAAGGACTGCGGCAGCAAAACATTGGAAGAAATCAGCCGAGCCAGCCGAGACCTGATAGACCGTGCCCATGCCAATAAATTGTCGCTGGACGACCTGACAGGCGGCTGCATCAGCGTCAGCAATCTGGGGGCTTATGGGGTGGATTCATTTATTCCGATAGTCATCCCCGGCCAGACCAGTATTTTGGGCATTGGGTCGCTGCAGGATATGGTTATACCGGTCGATAACCGCCCAACAACCCGAACCGTAATGAATTTGACCCTCTCGGTTGACCACAAGGTCGTCAACGGCGCTGAGGCCGCGCAGTTTCTGGACTATGTCAAAAAACTTCTCGAACGTCCGGAGGAGCTGGTGTAGTTATTCATTCGGCAGGTGATAAATTTCGCCGCTGCGGGCCAGTATTTGCTTTTTTTTCTCATCCAGACCGATTTCTTCATCAGTCAGATAGCAGGCCGGATCAGGCGCCCAAGGGTCGCCGTAATACAAATCAGCCCGTACCCGCAAACTGCCGCCGCAGGCATCGAAGTAGCGGCATAACCGGCACCGCCCTTTGACATAGTCTCGACGGCGGCGCAGCCCCTTCAGCAGCGGCTCCTGTTGATTGCTCCAGATTTCGCTGAATGGTTTTTGGCGGATATCCCCGAGGTCATAATGCATCCAGAATTGGTCGGGGTGTACTTTGCCGTTGAAATCAATGCAGCCGATCCCGACACCGCTGCTGGCCAAGCCCCCGCCGTTCCAGGTCAAAAGCTTCCAGACCTCGTCAGCCCTTGCAGGATCTTGGACCAGCAGTTTCAAATACAGGAAAACACCGTCGGCGTGATTATCCACCGTCAGAATGTCGGTTTTTCGGCCGCCTTGTGTCAAGACACGGGTTTTGGCCAAAATCATCTCAACTGCCTGCCGTGTTTGGAAAGCGGTCAGGTCATCGCTATATATCCGCTGCCCCCTGCCGGCTGGAACAAGATGATAAAAGCAGGCCCGTTCAATCCCCTCTTTTTCGAAGAAATGAAACAGTCCTTCCAAGTCCTCAATATTCCGGCCTGTCAGAGTCAGCCGCAATCCCACCCGCACGCCGGCATCCTTGCAATGCCGAATCCCGGCAACTGCTTTTTCGAACGCCCCCGCCGCCCCCCGGAAGCGGTCGTTGCTTTCTCCTATGCCGTCCAGCGAGATACCGACATAAGAAACTCCGGCATTTTTAATCTGCCTTGCCTTTTGGGCGTCAATCAGCGTGCCGTTGGTAGAGAGGACGGCGTGCAGTCCCTTTTGTACTGCATAGTCAATCAGTTCAAATAAATCGGCGCGCATCAGCGGTTCGCCGCCGCTGAATAAAACACTCGGCACACCATAGGCGGCCAAGTCATCCAACACAGTTTTGGCTTCCTGCGTCGTTGCCGCGCAGTCGGCAGCATCGGTACCGCTGCTGCTGTAGCAGTGGACGCACCGCAGGTTGCATCGGCTGGTAATATTCCAGACGACGATGGGCTTTCGCTCAGACGCCGCCAGTGGAACACTGTCGCCGGCCCGCTGACCGCCTTCAATGCCGTATCGAAGCCAGTCACCGGGAGTAAGCTGTCCGCAGTAAAGTTTAGAAATATTAATCATGGCTGTTCTTTCGCGGCGGCTGGTAAATGCACATCGGTTCGGCTTCCATATAATCCCCTGTCGCTGCAAAAGCCCGTGCGCGGCAGCCCCCGCAAACTGTTTTAAAACAGCACACTCCGCATTTGCCTTTCAATTGCCCTGCATCCTGCATTCTGGCCAAATCCGGACTGCTGTGCCATATATCCGTCAGCGTGCCATGCAGGATGCTGCCGCAGAAAACCGGCAGGTAGCCGCAGGGGAAAACCTCCCCTTTGTGGCTAACAAACAAAACGCCTGATCCAGCCAAGCATCCTTTGGACATCCGCCGGGGCTGCGGCTTTTCCTGACGGATAACCCGCTGATAGTGGGGAACACAGGTAACTTTCAGCTCTATGCCGGCTGTCTCTTCTTTGCGGGCTATATGTCTTAACAACTGCTCGTATTCTTCGGCAGAAAGCATTTGCTCACAGTCCAATTGCTGCCCGCAGCCGACCGGCACAAGACCAAACACATGCACCGCCGCCGCACCCAGCGCGCAAGCCAGTTCCAAAACTGCATCCAGATGACCGGCATTATGGCGGGTTAGGGTCATATTAATCTGAAACGGCACATCATTGTGACGAAGATGCCTGATGCCGCACACAGCCGCCTCAAAAGATCCATCCTGCCGGCGCAGCTTGTTATGAATCCGGGCATCTGCTCCATCCAGACTGACCGAGACCCGCTGCACGCCGGCAGATTTGATCTTTCGGGCAGCAGCGGCATCAATCAGTGTCCCATTGGTGGCCAGCGCCCGATGAATACCTTTAGCCGCCGCATATTCCAGCAGCTCGAAAAGATCTTCTCGACAGAGCGGCTCCCCCCCGCTGAATACAAGCAGCGGCATAAAGGCCTGCGCTTGGCCCAGCGCCGCCAGCTGGTCCATCATCTCCTTTGCCTGCAGCGTCGTCAAATCAGCCGTCTGCTCTGCATCCAGCCGCCGGCAGTGGATGCAGGACAGATTGCAGCGGGCGGTACTTTCCCAGAACAGGAGCCGGAGGGTGCGGGTATAGTCTGCTGCGTGCTTTGTCATTGGTTTTTCTTGATATCCTCAGAAATAATCTGCTGGGCATTGTCCAAAATGTGCTGAGCAAAGCGCTGGGCCTCTTCGGGACCATGCTCGCGGGACAGCAGGTCGATATTCTTAATGACACAGTGGCACAATTTGCTGACCACCCTTCGGATGGACGCTTCCATCGTCTCCCTGCAATGCGCTTCCTGACGGGGGCCGGCAAAAAACTTCCTCATTTCCAGTTCCGATATGGCTTCGAAGGCCTCTTTAATCTGGCCGATAACAGGGCCAACCTGATGTGTGCCAAACCAATCCATAAACGCACTGACCGATTCGTAAATGATTCCCACAGCCAGTTCCAGATCGCCTTCACGGAGTTTGATATTGTCCTGAGCGGCCTGTGCCAAATCATCGATGCTGTACAGATATACATTTTCGATATCACCGACAGCCGGCTCAAAGCTGCGGGGAACAGTAATGTCAATAATGAGCAGATTTCGATTGCGCCGCTGCTGCATCAGGGGCTTGATGCGTTCTTTTGTGAACAGATACCCCTGAGCAGCGCAAGCGGCTCCTACAACAATGCCGGCTTGGGCAATTTCCTCTTCCAGATGCTCCCACGCCACAACCGAGCAATCATGCGTTTCGGCAATCCTGCAGCTCCGCTGGGGAGAACGGTTAACCACTGTTACATGGCGGCATTTTTCATGCTGGAAATGCTCGACCAGCAGCTGTCCCATCTGTCCTGCTCCGATGACGACAATCTTGGCCGACTGAATATCTGAAAAAAGCTGTTTGGCCAATCCTACAGCAACTCCCGCCACGCTGACGCGCCGGCTGGCAATCGAAGTGTGCGAAATGATTTGCTTGGCCGTGCGAAAGGCCTCGTGAAACAGATGATTGAGAATCTTGCCGGTGGTCCGGCAGCTGCAGGCCAGCTTGTATGCTTCCTTAACCTGTGCAGTAATCTGGCTTTCCCCGAGGACCATGCTGTCGAGACCGGCTGTTACAGTAAACAGATGCGCCGCTGCTTCTTCATTGGTCTTGATGTAAAGGCAGGGTTGAATTTGCTCAAAAGGCGCTGAACGGAAATCCGCCAGCCACCGAGCCAATTGTTCGGCCGTCGGACCTGCCGAGCGGCTGACAACCGCGCAGCATTCGACGCGGTTGCATGTGGACAGCAGGAAAAATTCAGATTCGCTCCAGGCGGCTTTCAGCCGACCCAGTGCTTCAGAAGCCTGTTCGGCATCGCAGGCAAGCTGCTGGCGAACATCAACCGGCGCTGTTTTATGATTAAGACCGACCAGTATAATCTGCATAATGCTATTCAATCAGACTCTGCGGATTGGCTGGAGCCATTTCAAATTGATGACGGGATGTATAGAACAATCTGCTGCCGACAAATGCAAACAGAATCACAAGACACAGAAAAACCGCTGCTTGGGCTGCCGTTTTCCCGCTGAAGGCCGACAGATGCCGCAATACAAGCACAGCAAGCAGTCCGAGCCACGCAGCGGCAATCAGTACAACCTTGAAATCCGCTGCCCAGTCCCGCGCTGTCAAGCCCAGCTGTGCCGATTTAACAGCTGCCAGTCCGATGCCGCTGACCAGCCCCGCTGTCAGAGCGGCAAAACCCAGCCAAAGAGCCGCTAACATCAGATGCTCCAGCGTTTCTATGGTAGGCATTTTCCCCAAAAGCCCCAGAAGCTGCTTGCTTTTAAGACGCCGGCGGCTCCATAGAAACAGCAATCCCGCTGCCCCGCCCAGAACAATCATCGCCCCGGCTATCGCCATCGACAGGGAATGAACTATCACCAAAGGAGTTCGCACGGTTTGATTCAGCGAAGAAACCGGCCTTGCCGCTGCCCAAGCCAACAGCACAATCCCCAAAAAAGTCCATGCCATCACCGACGAAAACCAGACCCGACGCATCAAAGACCAAAGACATAAAATGATAAATCCAATAAATACCAAAACAGCCAGTATAGATTCAAAAACACCAGTAAGCGGAAATGCCTCAATAGCAGCAGCCCGCAAGCCCAAAAGCATTCCTGCCATAGCAATCTGCAGCCCAAGCAGGATGCCGACGGCTTCCTTTATTCGACCGGCATCCCGAATAGTCTGCACATATGCCAGAATGGAGGAGACAGCGGAAAATCCGATCAGTCCGCCTAAAAGCAGCTTTTCTGAAAGCATCAATTCGGTCATAACACTATTCTGCCCGCATTGCTCTGTCCGCAATGCAGTTATCCACACTTTATCCTGTCTTAATGCTTCAACATTATCACGGTGTTTGAAGGCCGATTATTCATCTGGAACCAAGCGGGCTTATTGCACAGTAATGGGTGACTGCACTTCCCGACCATATCGACCAACATACTCCGCATTAAAGATCAACAAATACCAACTCTTTCCGGCTATTATTATAATGGAAAACCGGCGTTATTCGAAAGTAAAAACCAAAACACAAGTCTGCACAGACCTTTTTATCTGCTGTTTAATAGCTGCGCAGACTTTTTAAGAGGGCCTTTGCATGAAGAAATTGCCTGCTTATTCTTCGACTGTATAGAGAATAATATTATCTTGGTCTTTGATGAATATTCGATTACCAGCAATCACCGGATAGGCATAGATAGGTGTCTCAGATACCTGCACTTGGGCTATTTCCTCATATTGCTGGCCGTTGGGCTTGTAAACAAGCATTTGCCCGCTGCTCGGCAGCGCCAGCAGAACCGAGCCGGCATCGACAATTTCCCCAAAACCGCTGCGGTCCCGGGATACAGTATCCAGCCAATTTGTCTTGCCCGTTGCTGCATCGAGACAGAAAAGATTGCCGCCGTTGGTAAGCCCGAACAGCAGCCCATTCTTCAGCACAGGGGTATTATACTGTACAGCAACTTCAGAATTGCTCCACAGTTCTACAGGTGCAAAACCTCCGTCTTTCTTTTCAACCTTCATTGCAAAAGTCCCCCGCCCTGCACCGGTATAAATGACAGTCTGGCCGTCTATAATGGGGGTAGCCGCATTATAGGCACGTCCCTGCGGTACAAACGGAATCTGCCACAGAAGCTTTCCGTCGGCCAAATCAAGTCCAACAATGCTCTTTTCAGTCAGCGTAATAACCTGCTTGACACCGTCGGCCGTCAGCAGAACCGGAGATGCATAGGCGGGACCTTCGTCGGCCCACCGCCATTTTTCCTCGCCATCAGCCAGCGCATAGGCAATTACAGCCCCGCTGCCTTCTTTGCCCAGATGGGCGACAACCTTCCCGTCGACAATCAGCGGCGACATTGCAGTAAAAAAGCGTGGTACCGACTGCGGGAACGGCTCTTTTCGCCACACCATTTTGCCGGATGCAGCATCCAGACATGACAAAACGCCGCCCACTCCCAGCGTGACAACTTTTCCGTCGCCAACCGCCAGCGAACTTCGGGGGCCGGGATGGCGGGCTGCAGCCCCTGTGACGGCAGAAGCCGTGTATTGGTCTTTCCAAATTTCACGCCCCGTTCCGGCATCCAGACAGCGGGTAATTTCTTGATCGTCCTGACGGGTGAACACATAGAGCTTATCCCCTACTAAGGCAGGGGTTGCATCTCCGGAACCAACCGTCACTTTCCATTTTTCCGGCAGCTTTTGAGGCCATTGGGCCGGCGGATTGAAATCGCTGACTTTGGCATCTCGGTTCAGACCTCGCCACTGCGGCCAGTCTTGGGCCGAAACAGACATTGCAGCAAGCAGAATAACAAGCGTCCCTAAAAGATATGACTTTTTCATACGAAAAACCTCCAACTCGCTGTATTACAAGCCCGCCGAACTGCACCCGTTTGCAGCTTCCAAGCGGCAGTCTTACCGGTTAAACTCTACCGACACAGTGGGAATTTGTCAATCCCATTCGGAACAATTAAACAGTAGATTCTTAAGCTTGTATTATTCCGACTCTATCAGGCCGAAATAATGTAAACGGACTTTAAAAACTCTGTTCTGGTGTTTATTGATTTCCATTTCGTCCTTATTTATAGGACTATGAAGTATTTAAACTAAGTCAAATTACCATAAAAAACAGCATTTCACTCAATTTGCTGATGGGTCAGGCATTTTCTAACGAAAATCAAAATACCTTGTTTGTATTGCTTTATAAAGTAAATTAACAAAAAAATATCTTATAATACTTTTATTATGGAAGATTTTTATAAATCGCTATTTTCGCAAATGCCTTCGGAACAGTTCAGGCAGGAGGTTTTCGGTCTAACAGAGCCGGAAGGCCCGGTTTTGATTTTTGTTGATGACCGCTATCAGGCATATGCAAATGATCCGGAAAGAGCGGCATTTCTAAGGAAAAATCCGGATATTCTGCAGTACCTGTGTCGTCGAATTGACGACGGGAATGATCCTTGTGTTCTGCCGATGAAGGATGGTTGCACAGCCGGAACACAACTGGCTGATGAGCGGGGGCACTGCGGTTATTTTCTGATTTTTCTGCCCGGCTATACGCGGCAGACTGCACAAGCCAATATGGACCTTATTGAGCTGATTCTCGCCCAAGCCCAGCTCATTTTTTGTTTGATTGAAAAGAATAGCCGGTTCTGCGGCTGTCAAACAAGCATTTCGAATCTCATTTCTCCAGAGAAAACCGCAAACTGCCTGTAAAACCGGGGCGTTTTATAGGGGAAAAAACGGCCTTCTGCTTTCCAATTGCCTTATAAAGATTCCTTTGCAATCTCCGGCATATTTGCTATAATCCTTACTTGAATTGTAGAACATCCAATCATAACCATTGATGCAAGGGGTTGTTTTGAAATTCCAGTTATTTAAAAATGGAAAACCTATAGAAGAGTATTCGCTGGCCGGGGCTTATCTTTTTGGAACCGATATGATTCCGCTTCGGCATGTCGATAAAATCGAGTTTAAGGATGGGGAGATAGAGTGCATCAAGAAATCGCAGGATGCGGCGGGTCTTTCACTCCTCTGGCCGGTTGAAGACAACGGCATGCTGATGCTCAACACCACCCGCCTTCCGGATCGGGCAGAACCTTATAATCTTAATGTCGAACTGGCCCGTGCCCGAATGATGCAGATAACCCTGAAACGGGAAGATTGGGCATTATTTGATCCCAGCGATGAGCTGGAGGGTATGGCTCAGGAAGTACAGGACCTTTTTATTCAGGCCCTTCAGCACAGCGGAGTTCCGGAGCGGGCTTCGATGTTTGCAGATGAAGCCCTGAAAAAAGGAATTGAATTCTCCGAAAAACTGGCCGCCAAGCATGCCGAACAATACCTTGCAGTGCGGTTTCGCAACAAAGCTCTTGGCAGACACTCGCTGGGGTGCGAGCTGAATTTAAATCAAATAGCAGACGAAAAATACCGCAAATATCTTCTGGACATGTTCGGTTTCATTACAATTCCTGTCAATTGGGCAGAAATTGAATCAGAAAAGGGAGAATATGACTTTTCCAAAATGGATCAGTGCATACAGTATTTATCCGGTCATCGTTTGGCTTTGTGCGCTGGTCCGCTTCTGCGGTTCTCGCCGGATTCGGTTCCTGAATGGCTGCTGAATGAAAAAGCGGATTTTGAAAAAATTCGCGAATACGCGTATGATTTCGTCACCAAGGTGGTTTCTCGATACAGCAAATTCATCCACGCTTGGCGGGTCATCAGCGGGATGAATGCACTGAATTGCTTTGGGTTCAATTTTGAGCAGGTCATTGAGATGACCCGGACTGCATGTCTTGCGGCTAAGGCCGTGGATGTAAAAAGCCGCAAGATGGTTGAGCTGCTGTATCCTTGGGGTGAGTACTATGCACACGACAAAACCACTGTTCCGCCGCTGGTGTATGCCGATATGGTTATTCAAAGCGGCATCAGCTTTGATGCATTCGGCGTTCAGATTCATTTCGGCCGGGATATTCCGGGAATGCATGTTCGGGATATGATGCAGATTTCTTCGCGTCTGGATTGTTTTGCGGCCGTGCCCAAAACCGTGCATATCACTGGAGTTTCCATACCCGATGCTCACGGTCCGGGGGACCGGTCATCAGAACGGGCAGGAAGCTGGAGAAAAAGCTGGGATCAATCCCTGCAGGCATCTTGGATTGAGGAGTTTTATAAGCTGGCGCTGGGCCGACCGTTTATCAACACGGTAACGTATTCGTGTCTTGCTGACTCCAGCGGTTCGCCAATGAACAGCTGCGGTCTGCTGACGGAAAATCTAACGCCCAAAAAGTCCTTTATGGTGCTGGCCAAGTTCCAGAGAACAATCCTGCAGCGCTGAATTCGAATGAACGGACTATGCGGCAAGCACCGAGCCATTCAGAGTATCTCCAGAAGATTCACTTGTGGGCCAATGGCTGTGCGTCAGCAGCGGCGGCTGGCCTGCTGGCAATGATGCTGCCGGCTATTTGCCTTTATACAGTGTACAGAACGCCTCCGCTGGAGGCGCGGCCGGAGCGAATCAATCCAAACACTGCCAGTCTGGCCAGTCTGGTACGTCTGCCCGGCATCGGCAAAGCCCGGGCGCTGGACCTGATTGCCTACCGCAGCGCTCAGCCGCAGCCGGCTTTCCGGTCCGCTAACGATTTGGAAGCAATCAAGGGCATCGGTCCCAAAACAGCTGAAATGCTGGCCCCATGGCTGACATTTGAAGAAGAACAAGAACTGCAAATGGACAAACCAGATACGACGCATTTTCGGTCAGCAGTTCCTCAAAAAATTCTGCTGTACCCTACATTACCGGATATAAAGTAAAGCATAATGCGCTTGCAGTGCGACCGAAAAGATGCTGTACTGTATCCGCCGCAGAAATACAAGTGAAACATGAAAGCGAAAAATGAGTAATTGCTATGGTTAGATGAACAGGCACTTTATGAGCAATAACAAGGATTTTGGAGATTGTCAAAGGATTACGATAGATCATGGCAGACTGGGAAATCAAAAAACCTCTTGGGCAATGCAGCGGCACAGGCCGGCCGTTTGAAATCGGCGAGGAATTTTTCGCCGCGCTGGTGGAAACGCCGCAAGGACTTATACGGCAGGATTTCAGTGCCGCCTACTGGAATGAACAAAAGCCGGCGGTGTACTGCTTCTGGAAAAGCCGGATGCCCAATCCGGAGCAGAAAAAACGGCTGTTTATCGATGATGAAATGCTAATGGCCTTTTTTGAGCGTTTGGCCGAAGAGACCGAGCCGGAAAAGATTCAATTCCGCTTTGTGCTGGCGCTGATTCTGATGCGCAAGCGCCGGCTGAAATACGAGGGCTGCATATTCGAGAATGGACGCGAGGTCTGGTCTGTCCGCATCGCCGGTCAAGACCGCATCGAAAAAGTAATGAATCCCCGGCTGACAGAGGATCAGATTGAGGGGCTTACCGCTCAGATGAGCCAGATTCTGCAGATGGATATCGAAGGAAACGAATAGACCAAATCGGGATTGGACGCCTCTTGGGCTTTATGAATGAAAGCAATCGGATTTTAATGCGGATTTAGCATTGGGCAATCAATTGCTTCAGCAAACCGGCCGCGGGGGGGCTGTGGAGGAGCGGATGACAAGTTTTTCATCTAATACAATCGTTACTGGGCTGGCCTGCTCGGGATGTTGGATTTGCTCCAGAAGCAGTTCGGCTGCTGTTTTGCCCATTTTTTCAGAGCACAAGTCAATAAATGTCAGCCGCGGGCTCATCACACGGTTGGCATATTCATCGCAGAAACAGATTATGCTGAGCTGCTCGGGAACAGCAACATGGAGCGAATGAGCAGCCTGAAGCAAATTTAGTGCGCCCATATGGCCGTATACCAGCACGGCTGTTGCCCCTTTTTCATAGACAATTGTATGCAAGTAATCTTCCGCCGTATCCGGCATTTCGGCAGCGCTGGTGATGGGCTCTAACCCATGCTGGCGCATCTGAGATAAATAGGTTTCATACCGATCGCGGAGACTGCTGTGGCAGGTCAGAACATCTACTTCAAGCCCGAAATTGCGAAACTGAATCGGACTTCGGTAATCCTCCGGCGCATCAGTGCCCGCCTCAAACGGCGGCAGCGGGCCGGAATAGGCAATCCGCCGGTGCCCCAGCTCAAACAAATGCTGCATTGCCAGTTTTGTGCCGCCGATATCATCGGGCACAACAGAAAAACCATCCTCAGGACAAGGGCCATTTACAACTACATAGGGGATTCTCATCTGGACAATTTCATCCATCGTAACCGAGGTACACTTGGCCAGAATCACAGCACCATCAATTTTCCAAGCCGGCATTTCGCTGACATCGGTGGAATGACGGGACATATCCACTGTTACATCGTAATCTTGGGATACAGATTCCATCACCTGTGTAATATTGTTCACAACAGTCTGATAAATATTTCCCAAATCGCTTAGGGCGTGGTTGCCGCCGAAGATATGAATCATCCGCGTAGACTGCATTGTCAGGCTTTTGGCAAACAGATTAGGCCGATAATTGAGCTTGCGTACCGTATCAAGTACCCGCTGCCGCACCTCATCCCGCACCGAAAAGCCGTTGCCCAGACGATTATTTAAAATTCGGCTGACTGTTGATTTGCTGACACCTGCTATCCGTGCGACATCTTCCAGACTCGGAATTCCGTTTTTCATAAGATTGTACTAATAAATGAGTTAGTATTGTTTAGCAACCGATTGCTCTATTTTTGTATTATATACGTCGCCAATTCGAAATTCAAGCAAAATGTTGCTAACACGCCCCTCCCCTTACAAAAACAATTTAGATAAACTGTCAATCGAGTCATTATTGGATCTTTAATATTCAAAATAATCATTAATAATTTGGGATTGCTTGAAAAACTGAGAAATAAGGCAGGGCAGACAATTTGCTCAGTCTTTATGGAATCGCGCGATTCTGGGGATTGCAGAACCAAATCATATCATTCATACTTTTATCCCCATCCAGAGAGTCAGGAGGATTGTAGTAAAAAAGTATCTCCTTCTTTCGAAAGTCGATATGACCGTCAAAATAAGCGGTATTTGCTCCTTGACTGTGACGAAAATAAACCGGATACCACATATTCCGACTGCGGTATCTAACAATATTTTGCCCATCTCTGTCCCAATAAAGCCGGTAATTAGCCCCCGGCTGGTATGCTGCCCAGTCTCCGGCATCTACAAACATAATCTTGCCGGCCGGCGACGGAATAGTACTGATGCGAAACCGGCATGACCAATTCGAAGAGGGGATATTGCCGGCCCAGACAGCTGGACTCTTGGAGGTAGGCCCCCAGTCTGTAAAATTATAGCCGTAGCTGACATAATTCTGATAAACAGCCCCCGTCTGCTGGAGCCAATAATCTTCATCTGCCTGCTGGTCCGCGGGACAGAGGTATTCTTCGGGCATCACAAAACGGCCGCCGGCGGAAGCCTCTTCCAGCCCGACAATGCTGCGAAATTCCGCGTTGGAGTTCCATGTCGGTTCGCCGCGGGCTGTCATTGTGGTATCTATCAGAGGGACATACCAATTGTCCCATTTAGCGGCGTAAATCGCGTTGGACAAAGCCAGTGTTTTAAGGTTGGTTTGGCAGACAATGCGCTGGGCATAGAGTTTGGCCTTCTTCAATGCCGGCAGAATAACCGACAGCAGCAATGCAATGACAGCAATGACCACCAGCAGCTCAATAAGCGTAACCGCCGCTGCTTGGGAGCCTTTGATGGATTTTCTGAATCCGCCGGTCATCGTCTGGCCCTTATAAAAAAAAAGGCCGGGTTAACAAGCCCGGCCTTTTTGCAGTATTGCTTTATCGATATTATCTCCGGGCCTTCCTTCCTACGGTGTACAGCCAAGCTTGTCGCTTAAGCAGTCCAGCCAAGTAGCCGCCAGAATCGCAAAGTCAGCCATATTGACTAAGCAGTCGTTGTTGACATCGCCGATGTAGGGGTATGTATGATAATGGTCGGTCGGATCGCCCTGCGCTGCTTCGCAGGCGCTGCCGTACACAATCACTTCCACAATATCCTCGGCATGGGCGTAGGCATCATCCGCGCTCAGACGGAAGCGATAAAAGCCCGTTCCATTTATCGTAACAACGGAGTCTACCTGCGTCGGCGTGGCAATATTCACCACAGTCGCCGGGTCCTGTTCGGAATAAATCAACTCCCACAACAGTGACACCGGACTCTTGCCGTCATCCGTCAGTGTACCATCCAGCATAAAAGTTACCTTGGTCGGGTCGCCGTCGCCGTCAGCCATCGACAGCCACAGGTACTTATTGGAGCCGGCATCAACCACCGGCGGATCGTCATCCAGCGTCGTGAAGGTCCATATTGGTCCCTGCGTCAGCTGCGGAACGCCGTTATTGGGATCCGTTGAATTGACGCGCCAATAGTATTTTGTACTTGGCTGCAGAAAAATCCCAAGGGAAGACAGATTAACAGAATTGGTTGTCAGCCCTACAACAATCGGTGCAGATTGGAAATTTGGATCCCCATCATCTTTTTCAAGATAAACGGTTGAATGAATGGATTCAGCCGGATTATAGGGCAGCGGATTGGTCCATCGAAGCACATTCGTCGAAGGCGCAACAATCTCCCCATTATAAGGATGGGGGAATTTTGCCTGTTTGGAAATTCCGACCGGCCCTAAATATATATCGTCGTAGAAAACAATTCCGCTGGGCGGGGTGCCGGTATTGGCCATCATTAAATTGAGCGTGAGGGTCGTCGCGTAAGGAATGGAAGAGTTATCGATGATGCCGGACTTAAAGTACCATGTATTAACAGCATCGCCGGGCACAATGGCCAAATCTACTTCAGAAGGACCAAAACTCGCTCGGATGACGCCGTTGCGGTTGACCATTCCCTGCGTGGTCATTATTTTGCCGCCGAATTCATACTTTCCTTGGCCAATCGGGATAGTTTGGAAAATCCCGTCATCATGCCACCACACACCCGCACAGTGGTTGGCCGGATTCAGCGGATCAGTAACATAGCGGTTGGAGTTGCCCCCCCACCACACACTCCACCCTGTCCCTCCGGGAAGCTGCTCAAAGTCGCCATTGATGATGAGATTATCTGCCCAAACTGTCCAAACTGCCGCAATTACCATTAAAATTAATGAAACTTTCCTGCTCATCGGAACCTCCCATAAATATTGTTGTGTTTTATTCTCACATAAAAACACCTTTCTTATTATATTTTTTATTCGACATAAAGCAAGAATATTCTTCTTAAAAAACATAAAATACAGTGATAGCAACCGATTGCTAATTATTCCTCATAAAGGGCATTCAATACCTGATTGGCCATTTCAACAAGAATGTCTAATTGATGTAACATCTTTTCTAAAAAAAGCTTACGATAGATATAAATAGTCCAATAATACTTCTTATAAGAAATATGCTATATCCCCTATCCTGCCAATTATAAAACAGCAATTGCCGTCTCCGTATTGGACACTAAGAATCAACATCTGCTGTTTTTAGAAAACGCGTTTTAAATTAAATTATCGCAATTCCCCTTGACTTAATTCTCTTAAAAGGATATAATTCATTGCAAGAAACCGGTTGCTAATTTGCCGAGAAATAGTTAGTGTTTACGGCTGGAGTGAGAGGAAAGATGACCGATACAACTCTTAAACAGTGCAGTGCGGCGAGATATGTCTGCCCGCATTTTAACCATTCGACCAAATTTATCCCTCAATTAAAACAATCAATCAAAGGATACTTTGTGTAAGCAGAAAATTACTAACCTATTTTGGAGGAAAGAAGATGAAAAGAGTAATGATTTTGCTGTCAGTTTTGGCAACTGCGGGATTGGCAACTGCAAATCTGTTGACCAATGGCGACTTTGAAGACCCTGCAGGTTCAGGATGGTCTCAGTGGTGGGGCGGCAATTCCAATAAATATGCCCCTGATCCGATTGAAGGCGACCACTGTGCAGGCGTTTGGTGGATGGATGACGGAATCTTCCAGACCATTCCTATCGGCGCGGCAGTTTACACCGTCAGCGGCAACATTATGCAGGAGAATCTCGGAAACGGACGAATCGGCGTCATCAAGGCCGAAATCAAAGACGGTGCCGGCAATATCTGGTGGACACAAGAAATTCCTATAACTCAAGATGATCCAGCCGGGACATGGCTGAGCGGCTCTATGACCATAGACAATTCCACCGCGGGTGCCTCCCTGATGACAATCAATCTGTTTATGTGGGATAAAAACGGCTGGGGAAGCGGGGCAGGCATTGTCCGCTGGGATAATATTTCCGTTGTCCCAGAGCCGGCCACGCTGGCTCTGCTGGGGCTTGGCGGTCTGCTGCTTAGACGCCGCAAATAAAAATTGCTTCTCTGTGTGATGGAAAATGAAAGGCGCAGCTTTTGCTTGAGGCTGCGCCTTTTTGCTTGCTGCATTTGCTAAACAGGGTACAAAGGGAATATGCAAAAGTTCCTGATTGTTGTTCTTGGCGGCTTCATCTGCAGTTCATGTCCTGCTGCTGGGGTCAATTTGCTGACCAACGGAAATTTTGAATCCGGCGGTATTGGCTGGTCGCAATGGTGGGGCGGCAATTCCAGTGTAAATGCAGCCGACCCTCTCGAAGGCGACCGCTGCGCAGGGGTGTGGTGGCATGACGATGGGATTTATCAAAACCTTGTCTTAGATGCAGGAACTTATCAATTCGGCGGCAAACTAATGACAACCCAGACAGGCGGCTTAAAAGACCGACGCATCGTCATTCAGGTTCAGGCCGGCGGCGGCTCTCCGACCCAGCAGCTCCAGATTGGTCCCGGCGATTCGGAAAATATATGGCATTCCGTATCCGGTTTTATCACTCTGACAGCTCCTGCTTCTGTAACGGTTACATTGATGCTTGTCAGCGACTTGGGGTCCAATCCCAGCGGTATCGGCCTTTTTGATGACATTTACTTAAGCGAGGTCGCCCAGCAGGCAAACCGGAATTATTACGGCGCCAAACTCGAACCGAGAAATCGGGTGATGCATACGGCCGGACAATCGGCGGGCGATTTCAATGACTATTGGAATCTGATGGATATAGGCGAAAAACCCGCCTGCTATATGACGTACTGCAATCTGGTTGATCCTTTTGTGCCTGCACTGCGGGCGGAGCTGGAACGATACCGGCGGGATTATGGAGTCTATCTGCCGGTGCAGCTGGGGCTTTATATCGTCGGCATTGAGAATGAAATCGCTGCCGGCTTATGGGATGCCGATATTGAACGTTTCTGCCGAGACCTCAACCAGCTCGGATACCCCCTCTATATCCGCATTGGTTACGAGTGCAACGGCGATCATAACCACTATGACCCGATTGCCTATAAAGCCGCTTTCATACGTATCACCAACGCTCTGCGGAGCAACAACGTTGAGGCAGCCACGGTTTTCAATGTCATTCAAGGTCCCTATCAGAGCTGGTACCCCGGCGATGCGTATGTGGACTGGATGAGCATAAATGCCTTCGGCGTCTGGAACATCCAGCATCCTTATACACCCCTTTTTCTCAATGATGCACACGCCCGGGGCAAACCTGTTCTCATCGGCGAGGCCAGCCCTGTCTTTTGGCATACAGATCAAGGCGAAGCCAGCTGGAATGGCGATTTCGTGCCTTATTTTAATCTAATAAACAGCTGGGCAGGAATCAAAAATTTCTGCTATATCAATACCAATTGGGGCGGCCAGTGGGGCGACTGCCGCCTGCAGCCGTATCCGATTGTTGCCCAGCATTACAAGGACCAGATGGACTCGGCGCTGTACCTGCACGGAACAGATGAAGTTTCGCTGCGAGCGGATATTACAGGCATAATCGACACTATCCCGCCGGCAAAAATAAATGATATTACCGTCACTGCCACCCAACATGGAATTTTGCTGCAATGGCAGCCCCCGGCAGATGATGTCGGCATTAACCGGTATGAAATCCTGCGGGACGGCATTTTGGCCGGCTACAACACCCAGCATTATTTTGAAGATACAACTGTTGCTGCCGGCAAAACCTGCCGCTACCAAATCACAGCCATTGACAAGGGCGGCAACCGCGGTCCGGTCTCTGAGCCAATTATGGCGGTTGCGGCGCCGAGTATTGACAAGGTCATCAATGGTCAGTTCGATCAGGGCAGAGGCCCGTGGGCAACAGCATGGAATGCTACCGGACTGTCAATGTCAAGTTCCATCGATTCGACGTCTAAACTCTCAGGGGAAAACTCCTGCAAACTAATCATTAATTCAGTAAGCGGCATCCCTTGGCATCTGCAGTATTACCAAAATCTCAATACCCAAGCCGGATTCCGGTATACGCTGACATTCCAAGCCGCAGCCGACAGAAACACATCTATCAGCGTCGCCCTGCAGGAAACCCATTCACCCTACAGCACCTTTATCAGTTATACGGCCGACTTAACGCCGGTACCACAAACATTCACGGTAAGCGGCATCTCGCCGGACAAAGACAATGTCAATCTCGCCTTTATGCTCGGCGCCAGTGCCCCTCGGACGATTTGGCTTGACGCAATTACACTGACGGAAACATCCAGCAATCCCGACCCGCAAAACTGCTCCGAAGTTTACGCAGCCGGCTTCGAACTGCCCGCTGACCTATCAGGAGATTGTTCCGTTGATATAGAGGACCTTATTGTATGGGCTGCTTTCTGGCTTGATGCCAACTGCGGTCCAGATAACGGGTATTGTCAGAAGGCCGATGCAGGATTGGACGGTTCCGTAACATTGGCAGATTGGGAAGCCTTCTGTCTCTACTGGCTGGAGTGCAACGATCCTCACAACAGCTCTTGTCAGCCGACGTGGTAAACTTTTGGGCTGCGCCCTCAGCCCTGCCGGTGCAGAGAGCAATTATTCAATTTCCTGACAGGTCGTATCCGATACAATAGGTATATGAAAAAACAGACGCCGGCAAAACAGAATTTATCTATTGCTTCATCAGCGGGCAGCTCCAGCAGAGCACGTCTCTGGCTGTTTCGCCTTATCTGCGTTTTTGTCGGCCCTATTCTGTTTGCGGGCATCTGGGAATGCGGACTTCGATTACTGGGCTGGGGTTATTCAACCAAAGCAATCGTCAAATGCACCCTCAATGGCGAAGAATTCTGCTGTCACAACTACCAGTTCGGCTGGCAGTTCTTCCCCCGCCGGATGGCCCGCAATTTTGACGGATTTGTATTTAAGGCCGAAAAACCGCACAAAACCTGCCGTATTTTTGTTTTGGGTGAATCGGCCGCCATGGGAATGCCCGCTCCCGCTTACAATTTTGGGCGAATTCTTCAAGTAATGCTGGAGGAATTGTATCCCGGTGTGCGGTTTGAAGTTCATACAGCCGCAATGGTCGCAATCAACTCGCATGCCGTTTTGAAAATTGCTGAGGAATGCACCCGCTATAATCCGGATGTGCTTATCCTGTATATGGGCAACAATGAAGTGGTGGGTCCGTACGGACCGGGAACTGTTTTTTCGCCGCTGCTGTCCAGTCTTGGGCTTATTCGGGCGAATCTGGCCGTTAAATCGACACGGACAGGCCAGCTTTTAGAGCAGGCTCTCGATTCGGCTAAATTCAGAAATCCGGCCCCGTCTCGATGGGGAGGACTGGGTATGTTTCTGGGCAAACAGGTTCGCTACGACAGCCCTGCAATGGACTATGTCTATCGTCATTTCGAACAGAATCTCACCGACATCTGCAGCATTGCCGGCCGCCGGCGAATTCCTGTCATTATTTCAACCGTGGGGGCCAATCTCAAAGATTGCCCTCCTTTTGCATCGCTGCATCGGGAAGATCTCACAAAGGCCCAGCTGCAGGAATGGGAAACGCTGTACCAAGAAGGCATTGATTATGAAACAGCCGGCCAGCATCAGTCAGCTGTTGAAAAATACCATGCGGCTGAACAAATTGACCCGACTTTTGCAGATTTGCAGTTTCGGCTGGGACGCTGCTATTGGCTGGCCGGCAATTTCACAGCCGCCAAAAACCATTACCGCAGCGCTGTGGAATATGACACATTGCGGTTTCGGGCAGATGCACGGATTAATCAAATTATCCGCTCGGCCGCTGAAAAATTTAAACAATCAGGCATTGTATTTGTTGACGGTGCCGCCGCCCTCGAAGAACACAGCCCGCAGCAAACGCCGGGGGGCGAGTTGTTTTACGAACATGTGCATCTGAACTTCACAGGCAATTATGTACTGGCAACTGCCCTTCTGCCGGCCGTTCAACAGTGCCTGTCGGGTTTTCCGGCATCTTCGGCCGGAGCTGTTCTAAGCGAACAGCAGGCTGCAGAGCGGCTGGCTTACACTCCTTTTGAGCGGCATGATTTTCTGAACCGTCTCTATCAGAAAATGTACAGCCAGCCGCCTTTTACCAATCAGCTTTACCATGCGGAGTTCATGCAGACCGTCCAGCAGCAAATTCGGCAGCTTGAAACCATGCTGCAAAAGGCCGGCATATCCGACTGCCGCCGGCAGTACACACAGGCAATGCAGCGGCGGCCGGACGATTGGCAGATATTGTGGCAATATGCCGTTTTTGCAGGCACAGGTCTCAACGACATCAAAGCACAGGAAGAAGCCCTGCGCAAGGTCATTCGGCTCTGCCCATACGATGCGGCCTACCTCAGTTTGGGCAAAAATCTTCATCAGCAGGGCAAATTGAAAGAAGCGCAGGAGATACTCCGCCGGCTGCTGGACCTGAAAGCCGGCTACGACGGAAAAGCCCATCTGGAACTGGCGATGATTTATCGGCAGATTGCCGATACCTCCAACTATATCAAGCATTTATCCAAAGCTATCTGGTTTGATCCAGCCGGTTCCATCGAAGCCTACGGCGCATTGGCCGAGGCGTATGAAAAATCCGGAGAACTCAACAAAGCTGTTCAAACGCTTTACAGGGCGGTCGCTATTTTCCCGCGGCAACAGACAGCCGCCGCCCATGCCACGCTGGGTTATATGCTCAACTCGCAGGGCAACTATGAAAAGGCCCTTGAAGAAATGAAAATCGCCTTGGAAATAAATCCGGCGTTTGCGGAAGATAAATTATTCAAATCGCTTTTGAGCCACATTGAAACACGCCTCAGCCGCAGGCAGAAAACAAATGACTAAACCGGTTTATATTTTGGGAATTTCGGCATTCTATCATGACAGTGCGGCTGCCCTGCTCAAAGACGGCCGGATTCTGGCAGCAGCTCAAGAAGAACGCTTCAGCCGAAAAAAACATGATGCCGACATGCCGACCAATGCCATTGGCTATTGTCTGAGCGAAGCACACATCGGGCCGGAAGATCTGGATTATGTTGTATTCTATGAAAAACCGCTGATCAAATTTGACCGGCTTCTCGAAACATGGCTGGACTATGCCCCGCGCGGCTTCGGACAGTTCCTAACCGCAATTCCCCAATGGCTGCATCAGAAGCTTCAGATTCCCCGGCACATGGACAAGGTTTTGGGCGGCGGTTTTAAAAAGTCTTTTATTTTTACAGAACATCATGAAGCACATGCAGCCAGCGCATTTTTCCCCAGCCCCTTTCAAGAAGCTGCGGTCGTCACATTAGACGGCGTCGGGGAATGGACAACCGCCAGCATTGGAATAGGAAAAGACAGCCGCATCGATCTGCTCTATGAACTCCATTTCCCCCACTCCTTGGGCCTGCTGTATTCGGCATTTACTTTTTTCTGCGGCTTTAAGGTCAACTCCGGGGAATACAAACTGATGGGGCTGGCTCCCTACGGACGCCCTGTTTACGCCGACCTTATTTTGAATAACCTTCTGGACTTGAAGGAAGACGGCTCATTTCGACTGAATATGGATTTTTTTACCTACGGCTATACCAATTATATGATAGGGAAAAAATTTGCCCAACTCTTCGGCGGTCCAGCCCGAAAGCCGGAGTCTCCTCTCACCCAGCGGGAAATGGATATCGCCGCTTCCATACAGAAAGTAACAGAGGAAGTTATGCTGCGGATTGTCCGTTTTGCCGGCTGCAAGACGGGAATGAAAAATCTGGTGATGGCAGGCGGTGTGGCATTAAATTGCGTCGGCAACGGACGCATCCTGCGCGAGGGACCGTTTGACAATCTCTGGATACAGCCGGCCGCCGGCGATGCAGGCGGGGCATTGGGGGCAGCGCTGTTTGTTCATTATCAGCTGCTGAACAATCCGCGGATCGCCGACGGCCAGCAGGACCAGCAGGAGGGCTCTCTGTTGGGACCGGCTTACTCAAACGAGTACGTTCGTTCCCGCCTGAATGCAGCAGGGGCAAAGTACCGCTTTTTCGACCAAGAAGAAGACCTGCTGGCCCGCGTGGCAGAAGCCATCGAGGCAGGACAGGTGGTCGGCTGGTTTCAGGGGCGGATGGAGTTCGGACCGCGGGCGCTGGGAAGCCGCAGCATTCTGGGCGATGCCCGCAATGAACACATGCAGTCCCGAATGAATCTGAAAGTCAAGTTTCGGGAGTCTTTCCGGCCCTTTGCCCCAAGCATCCTGCAGGAAGACGCTGCCGAGTATTTTGAGCTTTGTCAGGAGAGCCCTTATATGCTTTTGACAGCGGCCGTTCGGCCTGAGCATCGCATTCCTCTGACACCGCAGCAGGAAAGCTGCTGCGGCCTTGATAAACTGAAGGTCAAGCGCAGCATGCTGCCGGCTGTTACGCACGTGGATTACAGCGCCCGCATTCAAACCGTCAACCCCCAACGGCATGGCCGATTTTACCGCCTGCTTAAGCAATTCCGCCAGAAAACAGGATGTCCAGCCGTTATCAATACCAGTTTTAATGTCCGCGGAGAACCGATTGTCTGTACTCCTGACGATGCCTTGAAGTGCTTTATCCATACCGATATGGATGTGCTTGCCATAGAGAACTTCATTTTGTACAAAAAAGAACAGCCCCAGACTTTCCTGTCTGCAGCCGGCAACTATCCTGTCCTTGTTAATCCGGATTAGACAGCATGACCTTGATAAAGCCCCCTTTAAACCCTTCTGATAAAGAGCTTCGGACGTTCGGTTTTGCCTGCCTGACAGCGGCAGCGGCCGCCAGCCTGATTTTGTTCAAAACGGCAAGAGCAACAGGCGTTCAATGCCTGTTTATATTTTTCCTCGGCGCCGCTGTGTGCGGTCTGGGACTGATTCGGCCCTTATGGGCAAAACCGGTTTACAGAGTGATGATTCTGCTGGGATTTCCCATCGGATGGCTGCTGAGTCATATGATTTTGGCATTCTTTTTTTATTGTATTTTTACCCCAGTGGGTCTTTGCCGGCGGCTGCTGGGAAATCACCCGCTGCGCCGATACGACGAATCCCGTTTAGAGACTTATTGGATACCCCGCCCCAAAAAACCAACTGCAAAAGACTATTTCCGCCAATTTTAGGAATAATCCATGACAGCCGAAACCAATTTTGAACAAATGGCCCGTGAAAAACGTCCAACGCTTCTCCGCGAATTCTGGGAATTTCTAAAACACAATAAGAAATGGTGGCTTTTGCCGATTATCCTCATGCTGCTGGCAATCGGTTTACTGCTGCTTCTAAGCAGCACCGCAATTGCACCGTTCATCTATCCGCTGTTTTGAGGCCTCTTTGGATATATGTTTGCCGGCGGCACTATGGTGCAGTTTTCTGATAAACCCGTACCCAGTCCACAAGCATCTGCTGCGGGAAAACCGCAGTAATGCAGGATGCACTTGTGCAGCCGGTGTAGTTGCCGCCGACGGCTGTATTGAGAAGAAGATGGAAACGCTGGTCAAACGGCGCCCGGTTGTTGCCGGGGGCACCGTCACTGTACCATTGGCTGCTGGTTTTGGTCGAATACAGAATGCCGTCTACATACCAGCGCATTATATCCGGTTCCCATTCGAGCGTATAAACATGAAAATCCTGCGAAAAATCTACACCGGCCGGCTCATATTTGCCGGTTGAACTTTGCTGGTTCGGCCAGCCGCCGCCGTAAAAAATTGTCCCTTGTATAAAATTGGTGCTGTTTCGGGTTTCCATAATATCAATTTCACCGCTGGCCGCCCAGCCGCCATAAACACTGTCGGTAGGCATCATCCAGAATGCCGGCCACATTCCCCCGCCGGTGGGAACCTTGATGCGGGCTTCCATTCTCCCATACAGAAAATCCCGCTTATTGGCGGTTCGAATGCGTCCGGATGTAAACTGCTTGCCCCCATAATTTTCCCGTCTTGCTTCGATTATCAGCATACCATTCTGAACACTGACATTTTCCGCCCGGTAATACTCCAACTCGTTATTCCCCCAGCCGCATACTCCGTAACTGCATCCATCCCCAATCATATATTCCCAGTCGGCCAGATTGAGCGATGATCCGCTGAACTCATCCGACCAGACCAGCTCATATCCCGGATAGGTCGGTGTGTCCATCAGCCATGCCTCAGCAAATACCGCCAAATCATCCATGTCGATAACAGCCGGACCGCTTAAATTGCAGCTCAGCGATTCCAGCGCCCATTGACCTGAAAACTCCGAAAAATCCAGAAGATTCACTGCCTTGTCATCGTTGTAGTCGGGATCATTGACCGCAGCCTCAGGCGTTACGGAAAGATTGTCATAGCGTACAATTCCGTTGCCGGTATGTTCACCGTCGCGGTCATACATAAACAGATTGATGTTTAGAGAGGAAGCTCCGGCGGTTCGGTTGTCGACAATCAGCTGGCCGTCTATCCATTTGTCACGGGGAGAGGTTTGGTCTATCACAATCTGCTGTTTCCACCATATCTGTGTTCCATTGCCCACTTCGGCCTGAATAATACCGATGCGATTGTTGCCCAGCGGAGCCGCCGATGTGTGGAGCATCTGACCGCTTACAGTATAAAGACCGGGGCCGATTGAAAGACGTTGGTATATCCCGACATCCGACCACCAGACTCCGGCGCAGTTATCCCCTTCAACAGGATCGCTGACTGGAAAACCAGCATTGCTGCTGTTCCACCACTTTGTCCATCCGCCAGTTCCCGATTCAAAATCTCCATTAATAAGCAGATTCTGTCCCAAAACCGACACAGAAACCGATAAACAGACTATTATGATAAGCTTCATTTTGATACTTATTCCAATAAGGGAACATTACCGGCGCCCCATTATCAGGATTATAGCAAATTCACCCCAGTCAAACAAGACTTAAACTATTATTTATATTTATTTTCCGAAATTAGCAAACGGTTGCTGGAGTTTTTTTATAGAGTCGGATTATAAATACCCAGCCGATAACCAAACGCAGAATGTTTATTTTTTTAGGAATAATTATTGCTGCGGAAAACTATTGCATAAAAATCCTGCAAGACACTGCATTTTCAGGTGTTTTGAGATTGTTAAGGATTTATTGTGCCAATTATTGCTGGATTGTAATTGTGTTGACACAGGAGGGTATAGATACTCTAATTAAAAAATGAGGAACTGTTTCTGGATATCTTTATGAACACAACAAACATTCTATTCTTTTTATTCATCGGTTTGCTTATGCTGATACCGTCTGCCGCAGAAGGCAATTCACAGACACCCGGGCTATCCATCCAAAGCACTCATTCGACGGCTGTCATTGAGCGGCGGGGAGAGCGGTTTGAACTGCTGCTGAACGGGAAGCCCTATTTTATCAAAGGTGCCGGCGGAGCCAGATATTTGGAAAAGCTGGTTGAAGCCGGGGGCAATTCCATACGGACATGGAGCAGCTCCCGGCAAGCACTGGACAGTGCCGGCCGGTACGGATTGACCGTCTGCATGGGTCTGTCAATGCAAAGCCCTCGTCACGGCGCCGATTACCGCAATGAAAAATGGCTTCAAGAACAAAGAGAGCGCATCTGCAAAGAAGTCGAAGAACTGAAAAGCCACCCCGCCCTTCTGCTGTGGGCTGTCGGTAATGAAGTCGAGCATCTGGCCCAGCCCGAGGACTGCATTCTTGTCTGGAAAGAAATCGAAATCCTTGCCAAAAACATTAAAGCGATTGATCCCCATCATCCCGTTATTACAGTTATAGCCGGTGCGGGCAAGAAACTTGAAGACATTAAGCAGCTCTGCCCGACATTAGACGCCATCGGCATCAACAGCTATGGGACATTGAGCTTCATACCTTCTGAGATCCGCCGCTGGGGCTGGGAGAAGCCTTATATAATAACGGAGTTCGGGCCGCGCGGCTGGTGGGAGGCACCCCGCACAGCTTGGGGACTGCCCATCGAGGAAACCAGCACAGAAAAAGCCCGGTTTTATTTCGAGGCATACAAAGCCGCTATTGAGGACAAGCCCAACTGTCTGGGCTCTTATGTCTTTCTCTGGGGAAATAAGCAGGAAAAAACGCACACATGGTTCAATATGTTTCTGCCGGACGGCACCCCCACTGAAATGATGGATACGATGACATACCTGTGGACAGGCAAATGGCCTGCCAACAAATGCCCGAGTATCGGGGACAAAAAAATCTGGGTCGAAGGGAATGAGATGCACCATATCTACAGGCCCTCGCAAGAGGTTGTTTTCAGAGTTCAGGCAAACGATCCCGAAGGAGACCAGATGACTGCTGAATGGGACATTCGCAAAGATGAATCAGACAATCCCAGCGTCGGCGGGGACTGGGAAAGACGCGTTCCCCCCATAGACGGAGCGGTGGTCTCCTCCGAAGCGGATCGTGCGGTAATCAGAATGCCTCAGGAAAGCGGAAATTACCGAGTTTTTGTTTACATCCGTGATGCATCGGGCAAAACGGCCACTGCCAATCTGCCCATTCAGGTCAAGTAATCCCATCCGGCAGCCGTATCGCTTCTATTTGAGCAGACCGCTGTACATCGTGTAGGGAATATTCTGACCGGTTGTTTCACTGATTTTGTCAACACTGCCGTCAGCAAATAGGACATTGACATTGCCGTTTGGATTTTTATCTATCTGGGCCAATCGTGCTGCCAGCTGGGAAGGTTCATCCCAGTTCTTGCTCTTTTTGGAATGCCTGAAAATGCCGCCGTAAAAGGGCTGGCGGGTACCTGTACGATACTGAACGAGATTAAATGTGCTTCCGCTTGGAACATACAGCGTATCGCCCTGCTCGCTGCCGCTGGAATTGCCCTCCATCTTCGGCTCCATATGATCATGTGCCACTATAAAGCGGCTGGGAGATCTGATAGTGCTGATTTTCCTGTGGTTTCGGTATACATCCGATGCAGGGGCCTCCGGGTCCCGGAAAAAGAAGCTGTTCAGCCCATAGCCCGAAGCTCTGGTTAAATCTGTCCGTGTTGTTTTATAATTTGGATGGTCCGAGTACATCAGCCCGGCCACATCTTTGAGCACAAACGATGGACAGCTGAAAACTCTCGGATCCGAAGCGTACATCCTATAGCCCAATCCCCAGTAAGCATCCGCCCACCAGACTGTATTGTCCGGCGTGATGATTTTGCCTGCCGCATCATACCAAAGGTGTCCGTTGGATTCCCGATTGTTGAAGGCGCGGGATTCATTGTCGCTCAAATAGAGCAGAACCGCTACGCCTATTCCTTTAATATGAGCCCGGCAGATAACATCTTTGGTTTTATCTTTGGCCTTTCTTAAACCCGGCACAACAATGGACAACAGAAGCGCAATAATAGCAATAACGACAAGCAATTCGATGAGTGTAAAGGCCTTTTTCATCCCCTCTCTCCCCATTGTGCAAGAATGATCCTCTATTATAACGGTCTGGAGCTCAGACATCTAAATCCTCAATCCCAAAAAATACGGATTTTCTTTGTATTGTATCCATTTTTTATTTTAAAAACAACCTTTTGTACAGCCAATAAACGGTCAATTTAAAAATATCGAACTTTATCAAATAATGTAAAAAAATGTTATAATTCGTTTGATTTAGCATTCCTTTGTGGTATATTACTCTAAGTATTTGTACCGAAATGAAGTTTTGTTGTGATTGAATGAACATTAAAAAACCGGCACTTTCTCAGCAAGAATATTTATAACTTATGCATATTAAACCATTTAGAGCATATAGATTTAATCCGGAAGTAGTAGGCAATGTCGGCGATTGTATTGCTCCTCCTTATGATGTCATTGACGCAGCTATGCAGGAACAGCTGCATCAACGAAATCCTTGGAATATTGTCCGTGCTACACGCGGAAAAACCTCTCCAGATGACACACCGCAAAGCAATGTATATACCCGTGCGGCCGAGTTTTTGGAAAAAGCCTTCGCCGAAAAAGCCCTCATAGCCGAGCCGTATGATGCAGTTTATGCTTATGTTCAGGACTTTCAAATCGGTCAAAGACGGCTCGAACGAAGCGGAATCATTGCCTTGGGCAAACTGCAGCGGTACGGCGGCGGGGTTCAGCCCCACGAAAAAACACTCGAAGGCCCCAAGGCCGACCGGTTGAATCTGACACGCGCCACCGCCTGCCAGCTGGGTCAGATATTTATGCTTTATGACGACCCGGCCAATACGGACCGGACTGTCATTGACTCAGCAATGAAGCAGACGCCGGTTGTCGATACCATCGACACAGAGGGCGTACGGCATCGGCTGTATGTCATCAGCGATGTGCAGCTTATCAGTATGTTTGCCCAGATGATGACAAACAAGCAAACAATTATTGCCGACGGCCATCACCGATATGAAACGGCATTGAATTACTGGGCCGAAACACAGAATGAGCAGGCAAGCTGGCAAATGATGACCTTTGTAAATATGCGCAATGAAGGTCTGGTTATTCAGCCGACGCATCGGCTGCTGGTAAATATGCCCGATTTTGACAGCACCGCCCTGCTGGACGGCCTTGGCAGCGAATTTGACATTGCTGAATATCCCTTTCAGAATAAGGCCCAAAAGCAGCAGGCGCAAAAAGCTATGTTTGGGAAAATGGAAGCCCAAAGGAACAGCAATTGTTTCGGGTTCTACGCCGGCAGCGGCGCCTTTTATACCATAAAGCTGAAGAATACGGAAACAATGAGCCGGCTGTATCCCGATATGTCCGAGGCCGCGCAGAAATTGGATGTCAATGTGCTCCATAAGCTTATTTTGGAAAAGCATCTGGGCATCTGCGATGTGAAATTAGCCAGCCAAAGTCACCTTGTATACATCAAGGATCTCGGCGATGCCATCGAAAAATCGATTGCACGGGTGGACAGCGGCCGAAGTCAGGGCGTATTCTTTATGAATCCCACGCGGATTGAACAGGTACAGGCCGTTGCCAGTGCGGGTGAAAAAATGCCTCAGAAATCTACCTTTTTTTACCCCAAAATCTTCTCTGGATTAACCATTCGTAAAATGGACATACAACCCATTCAACCTCAATTTACTCAATCTAACCTTATTGAAGAGGAGTGTTCGAAATGACAGACTGGAAAAACCCCCCGAAATTATTCATTCCGGGTCCGGTACATGTAGTGCCGGATGTGCTGCAGCAGTTAGCCCGGCCGACACTGGGCCATCGCCGCAAAGAGTATTCCCAGCTTCACAGCGAAGTAACCCAGATGCTCAAAAAGGTTCTGTTTACCGAACAGAGCGTCTTCTTGAGCACTTCATCAGCCTCCGGCATCTGGGAAGGCAGCATCCGCAACTGCGTACGCAAAGATGAAACCATTTTGTGCACCATGTGCGGTGCTTTCAGTGAGAAATTCGGCGATGTTGCCCGTTCCTGCGGACGGCAGGTTGAAGAACTCCGAGTTGAATGGGGACAGGCCATCACGCCGGAAATGATTGATAAAAAAATGGCTACCGGCAAATATCCTGTCCTGACACTGGTGCACAATGAAACCAGCACCGGTCTGACCAATCCCGTCTATGAAATCAGCGCCATGATGAAGGAGAAGTATCCGGATGTGCTGGTGCTGGTGGATTCGGTCAGCGGAATGGTCGGCATGCCGCTGGAGTTTGACAAGCTGGGCTGGGATGTGGTATTTGCCTCTGTCCAGAAGGCGTTTTCGATTCCGCCGGGGCTGGCCGTGTTTGCCGTCAGCAACCGTGCCTTGGAAAAAAGCAAAACCGTTCCCGAACGCGGGTATTATTTCGACTTTCAGGAATTTGCCAAGTCGGCCGCAAAAGACCAGACGCCGACAACGCCGTCGATCCCGCATATTATGGCGCTGCATTATCAGTGCACCAAGCTGCTGGCCGAAGGAATGGAAAATGTCTGGAAGCGGCATAAAGAAATGGCCGACTACGTCCGCAACTGGGGTCAGGAACACGGTTTTGAGCTGCTGCCGCCCAAGCAGTATGCATCCAATACCTTAACGACCTTTAAAAACACTCGCAAGATAGACATTGCAGCCGTGAATAAAGCCCTGCAGCAAAAGCATAACGTCGTATTCGGCAACGGCTACGGCAAGCTCAAAGACCTGACCTTCCGCATCGCTCACATGGGCGATACGACTTTGGCAGACCTGAAAGAGCTGCTCGGCTGGATGGCCGAAGAGATAAAGTAATAACAGAAGACTTACACAGTAAGAGTGCACCCTGCCGTGCGCATGCGTATAAAACCCGGCTGAAGCCTGCACACCTACGCCTGAAAACAGAAAGCCCGCTGAATAATCCAGCGGGCTTTTTTATTAAGCAAGCCATTATTTTGTCAGAAATTTAAAAATAGTGGTGCTGCGGAATTTCTGCCCCGGACGAAGAACTGTAGAAGGAAAATTCGGCTTGTTGGGAGAGTCCGGATAATGCTGCGTTTCCAGACAGAAGCCGAAGCGGCGGCCGTAGCCTTTGCCCCCTTTGCCGACCAGCGATGCATCCAGATAATTGCCCGAATAGAACTGAACTCCCGGCTCGGTTGTCCAGCATTCCATCACCCGCCCTGTTGTCGGCTCGCTGACCCGTGCTGCCAGTGACAGCGCTGCATCGGATTTATTCAGCACATAGTTATGGTCGTAGCCGCTGCCGTACACCAGCTGGTCATAATTTTCATCGATGCGCAGGCCGATAGGCGTCGGGCGGGTAAAATCCATCGGGGTACCCTTAACCGGTAGAATCTCGCCGGTTGGAATAGCCCCTGCATCCCAAACGGGGGTGAAGGCATCGGCATTGATCATCAATTGATGCTCATAATGGGTTCCATAACCGTGGCCGGCCAAGTTGAAATAACTGTGATTCGTCAGATTGCAAACAGTCGGTTTATCCGTAACAGCCGCATACTCAATCTTCAGCTCGTCAGCATCCGTCAGCGTATAGGTTACAGTTACATCCAGATTGCCGGGGTAGCCCTCTTCCATGTCCCTGCTTAAATAATGCAGTTTGACGCCCTTGCCCTCCGCATTCTCGAACGGCTCGGCCTGCCAGACAACCTTGTCAAAGCCCTTGATGCCGCCGTGAAGATGATTGGCTCCGTTGTTAATCGCCAAACCGCTGTATTCCACACCATCCAGCGTGAATCGGCCTTCGGCAATACGGTTGGCATACCGGCCTGTGATACATCCGAAATAGGGGCTTTTGGTCTCGTAATCGGCCAGATTATCAAAACCCAGCACAACATCATCCAAAACGCCTTTGCGATCAGGCATCCACAGTTCGGTAACAATACCCCCATATGTTATGATTTTTGCAATTCGCCCGCGGGCATTATTCAGTGTAAAGCAATCTACTTTCTGTCCGTCCGAAGTCGTGCCGAAAAACGCCTTCCCTACCGCCATCGTCTGGTTCCTTTCGATTGATTTTATGCTTGTCTGACACTGCTTATCGTATCCGAAAGCCGTCTAAATGCAACGAATTTGATATGATTTTTCTCGACCGAAGCGGCTGTTTTCTCTATTATTCTTACAACATCGCAGAGGATTACAGGAAAATGGATATCAACTATAGACAAATAATCAGGCGAACTTTGTTTGGCCTGCTGATTGCTGCCGCTGCAATCGGTGCGATGATTGCCTTTATTCTGCCATACAAGCGCATTCCCCCTGCCCCGCCTTTGCCGCCCGCTGTGCGGCAGCCGGCATCCTTTGGCAATCAAGCATGGCCTATCTTTCGGGGCGATGCGGCCCTGACGGGACAGGCGGCAGGAACTTTGCCGGACAAACTCAAACCCGACTGGACTTTCAAGACCAAAAACGCCGTCAAATCAACCCCTATCGTTGCTGACAATAAGACCTTTATTTCCTCAATGGACAGTTGTCTGTATGCCCTCGAACTTCACACCGGCAGGGAAATCTGGCGGTTTGAAGCCGATGAGGCCTTGGAGGCCAGCCCTGTTTATCATAACGGCATGGTTTATGTCGGCTCTAATCGGGGAACCTTTTACGCCGTCAAGGCTCAAACCGGCCAACTCGTCTGGTCGTGCAAAACTGATGGCAAAATTACCGGCTCAGCCAATATAGCTGTTCATCCAAAAACAGACCAAACTCTCGTGATTTTCGGCTCCTATGACAACAATCTTTATGCCGTCGATGCCGCCGGAGGTCAGATTGTCTTTCAGTACCCGGCTCGAAACTACATTAACGGGGCGATTGCTGCTGCGCAGAATACCGCCGCTTTCGGCTCCTGCGATGCCAATCTGTATCTTGTCCCCATCGATGCACCCGAACAAACACGCACCATTGACGCCGGCTCATATGTAGCGGCCAACCCTGTGCTCTTCGAAGGCGTTATCTATGCAGGCAATTATGACGGCGTCTTTTTGGCCGCAGATGCGGCAGGCGGTTCTATTCTGTGGCGTTTTGATAAGGCAGAAGATGCTTTCTTTTCCTCGCCTGCGGTGAACGACCGGGTTGTCGTGGTCGGCTGCCGCGACGGCAAGGTCTATTGCTTCAGCCGTCAGAGCGGCAAGCTCCTGTGGACCTTTGCCGCACAGGACAGCTTCGACAGCAGTCCGCTGCTGTGCGGCGATAAAGCCGCTGTCGGCTGCAGCGACGGCCGGCTTTATCTGCTGGATATAAACAGCGGCAAAGAACTGTTTGCCTACACGCTGGGAGGCTCTGTTTCATCCTCACCGGCTGCCGCCCAAAACCGGCTGCTGGTCGGCTGCGAGGATGGCTCCGTTTATACATTTGTTCAGGCCGACTAACTTTCAAAAATACCTGCTTAAAACCTCTTTTCTTCATTTACCTTTGGTGCTACAATACAGCCGCTAATCCGTACTTTTTCTCGTGATGGAAACAATTGTTATGGAACAGACTTACACAATTGACGACAAATGTTATCCTGCCGGCGAAGGAAATTTTTTAAGCATTAATGATATGCTGGCCTATTTTGAAAAAATGGGGGTTATGCGCGTCTCCGACCTGCATATCAAAAACGGCACTCCGCCGGCCTACCGCATCGACGGCGAACTGGTCCGTCTCAAAGGAGCCGCTGTCAGCCAGACGATTGCAGAACGATTGATTTACCCCCTGTTAGGCGTCAAGAATATTGAATCGCTCAAACGCGATTTGGCCGTGGATTGCTCCTACAAGTTCGGCAGCCTTCAATTCCGCATCAATGCGTTTATGGACAACGACGGGCTGGCCGCCGCCATTCGGGCGCTGGGAACGCATATTCCGGCTCCTGAAACTATCGGCTTTCCCAACAATGCATGGCAGGATATCGTGCGCCGCAAGCACGGCCTGATACTGTTTACCGGCATCACCGGAGCCGGCAAAAGCACAACTATTGCCTCACTGCTGGACCGCATTAATGAAAACCGCGCTTGCCGCATCATTACACTGGAAGACCCTATCGAATACATTTTCACCCAAAAAAATTCGATGATATCCCAGCGCGAGCTGGGACGCGATGTGGACACCTTCGCCCACGGCTTGCGCTCGATGATGCGTGAAGACCCGGATATCATTTTTGTCGGCGAAATGCGGGATTCGGAAACCGTCGCCCTGACCCTGACGGCTGCCGAAACAGGCCATCTGGTCTTTTCCACACTCCACACCCGCGACGCAGTCGGCAGCATCACACGCATTCTGGACTTCTTTCCGCATCAGAAGCAGGATGAGGTCCGCAACCAGCTTTCGTTAGGGCTGCGCTATATCATCAGTCAGAAACTGATTCCCCGCAAAGACGGCACAGGACGCGTGGTGGCAATGGAAATTCTCAACAGCAATTATGCTCTGGCCAACCTGATTCGCAAGGGCAAAATAGAGCAGATGTATTCGCAGATGCAGGTGAAAACCAAAGACCAGCCCGATGAGCGGATGATTACAATGGAGCGGCATCTGGCCTTGCTGGTCAAAAAGGGTATAGTAGATATTCTGGAAGCCCAGAAATGGGCCAATGACCTCAAGAGCTTTCAGGATGCAATGAAAAACGACTAAGATGACGATCTCGTGCACTTGTCCCCAATGCGGCCGTGTGTGCGGCTTCAAGGACCAATATGCCGGCAGAAGAGCACGCTGTCTGGCTTGCAATGCCCGCTTTATCATTCCGGCCGCCGACGGCGCAAAAGCGGTACCCGTCCAGCCGTCGCCGCAAGAACCGCTGCCGGGTTTTTTTCGAGCGGCACTGGCGGACAATTTCAGCGTTTTCATTCAAAAAGAAAGTCTGTTTGGCATTATCCTGAGTGCCGCTTTGATCGCATTTCACTTCTTTGCCGGAAATGCCGATTATTCATTTACAGTCGGCCATTTTCGCCCCCCGCTGATTGTCGGCTGGATCGTGACATTCGGCTGTGCCGGCTATTTGCTGTGGTATTGCATGGAAATCATCAACAGCACCTTTATGGACAATGATTTTCTGCCGGACATCTTTGTCGGTACAGGTTTTGCTTTTCTGGGCGAATCGGTGAAAAATATTTATTTGTTCATTGCTGCCGCTGCCGCTGCCGCCATTCCCGGATCAGCCGTTACCGCGCTGCTGGAAATAATTGGTTTGACGCATCAAGGACTCCAGACGGCTATCGTCCTGCTGTCGCTGACGATGTGGCCGATGATGTTGGCAATGCTGGGCAGCGGCGCCGCCCCGTGGGAGCTGTTCCGCTACGACCGAATCATCCGGATGATAGCCAAAACAGCTGGGGCCTATCTGCTAACGGCATCTGTCACATTTGCGGCCCTGCTGGCGGTTTATGTAACTGTCGGCTTGTTCGCACAGGATATAAAATCATCGGCCGGGATTCTGGCGGCTCTGGCGGCTCGGCTGGCAGCGGCGGGGGCACTGCTTTTTGCGATGCGCACCATCGGACTCTATGCCCGTCATTACTTCCGATGCTTTCCCGAACTTTTCCCATCGTAAAACTCCCAAAATATGCGCTTGAATCCGGAGGGCTTTAAGTTATACTTTTACCAATCGGACAAATGCCTTATCGAACGGAAAACGACATTTTGGGAGATTCAGGAATGAAACAGATTGTTCTCTCTACCGCAGCTGCTATAGGAATCCTCTGTATGGCATCGGCATTTTCTATCGCGCAGACAGTTCCCGACTGGGAAAATCCCGCTGTATTCGGCATCAACAAGGAAAAACCGCACTGCACACTGATTCCTTATGAATCAGCCGGCAAAGCCCTTCAGGCCGACCGCAGCAGGTCCGATTGGTATCAGTCGCTTAACGGCAAATGGAAATTCCGCTGGTCGCCTGATCCCGACAGCCGGCCAGTGGATTTTTACAAGCCCCTGTACAATGTCCAATCGTGGGATACCATACCTGTTCCTTCCAACTGGCAGTTGCTCGGTTATGATACCCCGATTTACTCCAACACCCGATACCCGTTTGCCAAAAACCCCCCGCGCGTAATGGATACACCCCCGGTTCAGTACACCACGTTTCAGATGCGCAATCCTGTCGGCTCCTATCGAACAGAGTTTTCCATCCCCTCCAAATGGAAAGACCGGCAGGTTTTCATCGTCTTTGACGGAGTAGAATCCGCCTTTTATCTGTGGATTAACGGCCAGAAAGTCGGCTACAGTCAAGACAGCCGGACTCCTGCCGAATTCAATATCACAAAATATCTCCAGCCCGGCCGCAACATCTTGGCCGCAGAAGTCTATCGCTTCAGCGACGGCTCCTATCTGGAAGACCAAGACTTTTGGCGGCTCAGCGGCATTTTCCGCAATGTTTATTTGTATGCGACCCCTCAGCTGCACATTCGGGATTTCTTCGTCCGAACGGATTTGGACGACAATTACCGGGATGCTGTACTGGATGTCGAAACCGAGCTGGTCAATTTTGCATCCAGCCCGGCGGCCGCTGGTTTGACAGTTGAGCTGGTCGGTGCAAACGGCAGCAAAACCGCCTCGCTGACCGTTGACAAAATTGCTGTTGCAGCCGGCTCAACTGCTGTTTGTCGTCCTTCCCTGAAAATCTCCAATCCGGCCAAATGGTCTGCAGAAGCACCCAACCTTTATACTCTGGTGCTGACACTGCAAGACAGCAGCGGCCGAACGCTGGAATATCTGTCCAGCCGCATCGGTTTTCGGAAATCCGAAATCAAAGGCGGCCAGCTGCTGGTCAACGGCCAGCCCATCTATATCAAAGGCGTCAACCGCCACGAGCATGACCCGGATACGGGCCATTATGTCAGCCGCCAGTCCATGATTCAGGACATCATGCTGATGAAGCAGAACAATGTCAACACCGTTCGCACCTGCCATTATCCGGATGCCCCGGAATGGTATGATCTGTGTGATGAATACGGGCTGTATATTATCGATGAGGCCAACATTGAATCCCACGGGATGGGCTACGGCGCCGAGTCGTTAGCCAAGAAGCCCGAATGGAAAGAGGCCCATATGGCCCGCACGCAGGCGATGGTAGAACGCGACAAAAACCACCCCTGCGTGATCATCTGGTCGCTGGGCAACGAAGCCGGCGACGGCCCGAACTTTGAGGCCACCAGCGCATGGATAAAGCAGCGGGATCCTTCGCGTCCGGTTCATTATGAGCAGGCCGGACAAAAGCCACATACGGATATCGTCTGCCCGATGTATGCTACCATTGACACAATCGTCCGCTATGCCAGCCGCGAACAAACACGTCCCCTGATACTCTGTGAATACGAACACGCAATGGGCAACAGTCTGGGCAATATACATGACTACTGGGTCGCCATCGAGCAGTACAAGCACCTGCAGGGCGGCTCCATCTGGGACTGGGTAGATCAGGGATTGCGCAAGAAACCGGATACCGTTTTTACAGTTAAAGACCTCAGCCCGTCCAAGCTGACAGCGGTTCTTAACGGCAAGCTGACAGAAGGTCCCGGCGGTGCCAAAGCCGTCAGCGGCTATCTGGAAGTCGAACCGGCTGATGCACTGGATATCACCGGAACGGCCCTGACCCTCGAAGCACGGGTAAAACCCTTCCGGGCAGGGCAGGAACAGCATCAGCCGATTATTGCCAAAGGCGACCAGCAGTACTCCCTGAAAATCAACGGCGAACGGGCGGAATTTTTCATTTATGACAACACGTGGCACAGTGTGTATGCAGACCTGCCGGACAACTGGTTCGGCCAGTGGCACCATCTGGCCGCATCCTATGACGGAAGCGCATTGAAACTCTATATCGACGGCAAGCTGGCAGGCACCGAAACCTACACCGGCCGAATCGCCCATTGCGACTATCCGGTCGGCATCGGCATCGATACCCAAAACCGCGGACGGCGCTTCGGCGGCGAAATTGCCAAGGTCCGCATTTACAAAGCCGTTCTTTCCGATGCCCAGATTGCCGCCGCCAATGCCAAACCCGATGCTTCCGCCGTGCTGCAGCTGGACTTTAATCCATCGGATATCAAGAAAACCACCCCGTCCAAAGATGTCTGGTTCTGGGCCTATGGCGGCGATTTCGGCGATTATCCCAACGACGGCAATTTCTGCTGCAACGGCCTCGTGCAGCCCGACCGCAAGCCCAATCCGCATCTGTACGAGATGAAGAAGGTCTATCAGAATATTTCCGTCAGTGCCGATGACCTGTCTGCCGGCAAGATAACCATCCGCAACAAATACTTTTTCATTCCGACAGATTTTGTCGATGTTCAGTGGGAACTGGCAGAAAGCGGAACGGTCATTCAGAAAGGAACTCTGGGGGCTGTCAGCATTCAGCCGCAGCAGAGCCAATCGGTAACGATTCCCTTCGCCAAACCGGCTATCAAGCCCGGCCGGGAATACCTGCTGACGGTCCGTTTTGTCCTCAATGCCGACCAGCCCTGGGCTCCCAAAGGCCACCTGATGGCATGGGATCAGTTTGTCCTGCCGTTTGAGCCGCAGCCGGCGCCCGCCATATCGCTGGAGACAATGCCGACTCTGACAGTGGAAGAAAACACCGGCAGCATCCTTGTCAAAGGCCAAGATTTTGTCCTGACATTCGACAAAGCCGCCGGCGCGCTAGCCGGCTGGAACTACCGGAAAACCGAATTGATCGCCTCGCCTCTGGTGCCCAATTTCTGGCGGGCTCCCACCGACAACGACAACGGCAATAATATGCCCAATCGCTGCGGCATCTGGAAAAACGCCGGTCCCAAGCGGACCGTATCGGATGTGGCGGTCAAGCAGCTTTGCCCTCAGGCAGTTCGGATTACTGTCAATTGCAGGCCGGCCGCCGGCGATACGGCGCTGCAGACTGTTTATACCGTCTACGGCAGCGGCGATGTCCTGATGGATAACACCCTGACCTGCGGCGCTAATCTGCCCGAACTGCCGCGCATCGGCATGCAGATGGAAATGCCGGGGCAATTTTCAACAATGACTTGGTATGGGCGGGGTCCGCAGGAATCGTACTGGGACCGCAATACCGGCTATGCCGTCGGTCTGTACCGGCAGGATATTTACAAGCCCGACCACATCTATGTGCGGCCGCAGGAAAACGGCAATAAAACCGATGTGCGATGGGCTGCCTGGACCAGCAAAAAAGGCATCGGCCTGCTGGCTGTCGGCCAGCCGCTTATCTATGCCAGCGCTTGGCCCTATACCATGGCCGATTTGGAAAAGGCCCGTCATCGTCATGAGCCGGCTTTCCGCGATACCATCACGGTTAACATTGACTACAAGCAGACCGGTGTAGCCGGCGACAACAGCTGGGGTGCCCGTCCGCACAGGCAATATACACTCTGGCCGCAGACTTACCAGTGGCAGGTTCGCCTGACCCCTGTAAAAAATGCTGACGCTGTCAAGCAGGCAGTTTTTCAGACGCTGCCGAAGCTGTAAATTAAAAAGGATTTTCATTTTAGAAAGGGACTGACAATGAAAAAAACAAGCATCATTGCCGTGCTGGCGGCCGTACTGTGGCTTGCCGGCTGCGAAAACAAAGAACTGACAACCTGTCAGCAGGATAATCAAACCCTTCAGGAGCAGGTCCATACGCTCCAGCAGCAGCTTCAGCAGGCACAGGCCGCTGCTGCCGAAAAAGACCAGAAAATTGAAGCCCTGAAGGCCGAAAACACCAAAGTGCAGACACAGGCGATGGAAAGCATCAAGACAATGATGGAAAAACAGGCCGCCCATGACGCCGAAGTGAAGAAAAACCTCGACGCCAAGACACAGGAAGCCAAAGACCTGCAGCAGAAACTGCAGGCCTCGCAGGCCGTCATGGAAGACCTCCAAAAGCAGCTCAAAGCCGCTCAGGAACAGCTCAAGGCCGCTGCTCCGAAACCGGCCGAAGCACCCGCCCAATAACAGCGATTACCATTCCAGAGCCGTCTGCCCGTGAAGCAGACGGCTTTTTTATGCGCGCAAAACTGCCGCTGCAGTCTTTACCACATCGACCATCGGCTCTACATCATGCACACGCACAATGGAAACGCCTTTCTGTACCGCCAGCGCCACCGTTGCCGCCGTTCCAAAAAGCCGCTGTTCAGGTCTGTCTTTGCCGGTAATCTGTCCGATAAACCGCTTGCGGCTGGTACCGACCAAAACACGATAGCCCAGCCGGCACAGCCGGTCCAGCCGGCTGAGAATCTGCAGGTTATGCTCTGTGGTTTTGCCGAAGCCGATGCCCGGATCAAGAAAAATATGCTCCGCCGGAATGCCGGCCTCTTGTGCCGCCGCTGCACGCTCTTTTAGAAATGCAAAAACCTCTGACGCCGCATCCTCATAAAACGGCGCCGCCTGCATCGTCTCCGGCGTCCCCTGCATATGCATTAAGATAACAGGCACCTTGTGCTTTAGGGCCAATGCAGTCATCCGCTCATCGGCAAGGGCTGTAATATCATTGACCATAGATGCCCCCGCCTCAACCGCAGCGGCGGCAACCTCGGGATTGCGTGTATCGATGCTAATAGGTATATCAATCTGCTTGGCCAATTTCTCGATAACCGGCACAGCCCGTCGGATTTGCTCCCCAGCGGATACAGGCTGCGAGCCCGGCCGGGTAGATTCCGGCCCCACATCGATAATCGCCGCCCCCTGCTTGGCCATTTCGATGCCGTGAGCCGCCGCCGCATCGGCATCCAAATAGCGCCCGCCGTCACTGAACGAATCGGGGGTTACATTTAATATCCCCATGACCAAACAGCCGCCGGAAAAATCCAGCCGGCCCCCGGGCCAAATGACAATATCAGGCAATGGCTTCACCGTAGTACACCCGTCCGAAAGCCGATACCCTCCAGCTTGCGGGCCAGAGGACTCTGCGTATCGGCCAGCAGAACTGCCGTATTCTGAAATTCGCGCCGAATCGGATAGTTTTTGCGCAGATTGTCAAAAAAAGCCCCCCGCTGTTCTTTCGGCTGCAGCAGAATCTCCCGCATATTGAAATCATCCCGATGGATGGCATAAACCTGCTGGACTGTATGATGAATAATCTGCTCACTATCCTGCTGCTCTGTAATGCGGATTTCAGGAACAGCCGGATCAGGCAGAAATTCGGCGGCAGTATGAACGGTTTTCAGGCCGAAATGTCTGCACAGGGCTTCATAGACCATCAGCATCCCGACAACCTTGCCGTCAAAGGAATAGCCGGCGATATGCGGCGTGGAAATATCCACATACCGCAGCAGCCAGCTGTCCACGTTCGGCTCGGTTTCCCAGACATCCAGCACAACCGCCCTCAGTCGGCCAGCCTTCATGGCGCTTTTCAAGGCGGCTTCATCGTGTACTTTGCCGCGTGAGGTATTCAGGAAAACCGCCCCGTTTTTCAGCGAAGCGAAAAACCGTTCATCAGCCAGATGGTAGGTCTTATCAGGTCCCTCTTTGGTCAGCGGCGTATGCAGGGTAATAAAATCGCAATCAAAAAGCTCTTCCAGCGGGCGGTACTTGGCATCGCCGGTCTGCCGCGCCAGCGGCGGATCATTGAGCACTGCCTTCATCCCCAAAGCCCGGCATTTTTTTTCAACCCGGCTGCCGACATTGCCCACCCCGACAATGCCGATAGACTTGCCTTCCAGACGAAATTTGTACTTCCTGCCCAGCGCCAGCAGAGCCGCTGTGATATACTCGGCCACACTGTTGGCATTCGAGCCCGGAGCTGACGCAAAACCAATCCCATTGGCCGTCAGATAATCACGGTCAACATGCTCAAATCCAATCGTCGCCGTAGCAACAAACTGAACCCTGCTGCCGGCCAGCAGGTCCTTATCCACCTTGGTAATGCTGCGCACCAGCAGGGCATCGGCATCCCGAATCAGCGCCGGGGTAATCTGCCGCCCGCTGACCAGCACAACTTCCCCTAGGGATGAAAAACATTCTTTTACAAACGGGATATTCTGATCCGCTACAATTTTCATATAAATCCTTATCTTTACTGTCGGAAATGGCAACAGGCAGGCTACTATATCACATTCCGTTCTTTCCGGCAACCGCCTTGAACCATGTATAGAAAAAAGTGCCCTCCTCAACTTCATCTACGCGCAGCAAATCCGCGATGCCTTTCTGATACATATCTTGGGGCACAAGATTATCCGCCAATATCTGCGTCTCGGCCGACTGCACCATCGGCACGATGATGTGATTGACCATCCCGTCACGCAGGGCAGGGTTGAGCCGGTCTGCATACAGCCAAGCCGGCCGGCACGATTGCAGCCGAAATCCGGCCTCCGTTAAAAGAGGCGTCAGGCGGCGTCCGATAGTCGGGTCATGGCCGATGTTCTGCTGGGCTTTAATCAGCCCGTACCAGGCGGCTATGGATTCCGGCGTCTGCGGGTGCCAAAAACACGAGCCGTGGTCGCCTTCGATAATGGTAATTGTCCCGCCCTTTTTAAGCACCCGCTTCAATTCCTTCAGCGCCGCCGCAGGTGCATCCAGATGCTCCAGAACAAAACAGACAAACACATGATCAAATGTCTCATCGGCAAAGGATAGATTGTGTATATCTTCCTTCTGAAAGCTAACATGTTCAAAACCGGCCTGCTCTTTAAGCCGCCGGGCAGCAGCCAGCGACTTTTCGGAGATGTCAATGCAGGTAAACACCGCATCGGGGTTGCGCTTAACCAGCAGCCGTGTCTGTGCACCTACCCCGCAGCCGGCCTCCAAGACCCTGCTGCCGGCCGGAAACAAAGTCCCTGTATGCAGAATCTCTTCTAAAATCTCGGCCTGCTCATACAGCCGCTGCATCTCCCGCTGCGAATACCCATGTATATACGCCATCCCATCTCTCCAATTTCAAAACGCATTTTTAGCTCTCTTTCTGCCTTTCCATATCTCCGTCATAACCGAGGCGGTAATAATGCAGGTAAAAACAAAGAAGGCCGTTGGTATCGCCGCTTCAGGGCCGAGATTGTGGATAGCCAAGACCGTGCCCAGTCCGGCGTTCTGCATCCCGACTTCTATGGCCAGCGTCCGCCGCTGGTCAAAGCGCATGCCGAACAGCGCCCCTACTACCCATCCGCCGGCCATTCCGCCGAGGTTCAGCAGCAGCACCGCCAGCACAATCAGTCCCGTTGCATCAAGCATTTTCTCACGGTTGGAGGCAATGACTAAGGTGCAGACAAAGATAATGAATGTCACCGAAATGGCCGGGAATACATCCTTGATCCGCTCGACAAATCGGCCGAAGAAATACCGCACCGCAAATCCGGCCATCAGCGGAACAATCACCATAAAGATGATTTCCCAGAACATCTTCCAGAACGAAACCGGCAATTCCGTCCCGGCCAGTAGCTTGGTCAATGCCGGCGTCAGAAGCGGGCACAGCAGCGTCGAAACCGTCGTCAGCGAAACCGAATACGCCACATCCGCTCCGGCCAGATAGCTCATCACATTGCTGCTCATTGCTCCCGGTGCACAGCCGGCAATAATCAATCCCGCCCCCAGCAGCGGCGGCAGATGAAACGCTTTGGCAATCGCATACGCCCCGACCGGCATAATTGTAAACTGCGCAATCGAGCCGATCAGCACAATCACCGGCCGCTTTGCAATGTTCTTAAAATCGTTTATCGTCAGCACCGCCCCAATGCCGAACATCGTCAAGGCAAAAAACCACAGATTGGGACTTCGAAGCGATTGAAACACCGCCGGCCAGCGGTCTGCCCACGGGCCGAACATTTTGCAGCTGTTCAAAAACACAAACGGCTTGGGAAAAAAATAACCGACTGCCGCAAACAGCAGAATCCAGAAGGCAAACAGCTTGGTATACCACCCTATTAATGTCTTGAATAAGCCGGACATTTGCTTCATGCTTCGTGTCTTGTCAAAACGCGGGCTGTTTCTTATGCGCTCTGCGGAGCTGCTTGGCCTGTGGGTTCCGGAAAGCCCCTATTAAGCTGGGCTTGGGCGTAGATCTCTGCAAGCCGCTCGACCATCCGGCTGACGCTGTGATGCTCGCTCAGATACGCCTGCGCATTCTGTGCCAGCTGCCGCGTTTTCTCCCGCTGGGTCAACATGGTTTTCAGGCAGCTGTATATGCTCAGTTCATCATGCGCATCCCAAAACAGCGCTGTCTGACCCTCTATCAGCAGACCGCTGCTTTCTTCCCGACAGCCCGCCACCGCCAATCCCACTGCCAAGGCCTCCAACAGCTGGGCATCAAAGCAGCCCCTGTCCTGCAGATGCAGGTAAATATCAGCACCGCTGAACACATCCCGCACCGGATGCATCGGGGGCACCAGTGCAACAACTGAGGTCAGCCCCAAGCTTCGGATGTGTCTGCGGATATCCCTTTCCGCACGCCCCTGCCCCATAATTGCCGCTATCAATTCCAACCCATCCAGCGCCAGATGCCGAATCGCATTCAGCAGGGGCTTAACAACCTCAAACGAATCCAGCGGCTGCACCGCCACCAAGCTCGGGATTGTGCCGGGACGCGAAAAACAGCTGCATTGATCCTCTGCAAAGCTGCCTACCGGAACACATACAATCCGCTCGGTCAGACCGGGCCACTGTTTCTTGAGACGCTCGGCAATCGGCCCCGACGGGGCAATAATGCATGCAGCGTGACGAATCGGCTTTTCAAAACGCATCCACCGCGAGGGGGCTTGATGAAAGGTAATCACATAAGGCACATCCAGTTCATCAGCCAGCCACTGGGCCAAATGAATCTGCCCCGGATAAAAGGCATGCAGCAGGGTCGGCCTTTGCCGCAGCAGCCGATCCAGAAGCAGTCTGCGGTTCTGATGCCAGAATATCGGCAGCCGCAGCGCCGGATGCTCAATCCGCTCAACAGAAGGACAAAGTACACCTTCGGCCTGTCCGTGATCGGGACAGACCACAACCGCCCCCCGTGCCGTATCTGCCAGCCCAACCAGGATTCTGCGGATATAGCACGAATACGACTGCAACACACCTTTATCCGCAAGATAAACCGGCTTTATTGTTATTTCAGATGCTGTTTCGGCAGTCGGGTCAGGCATAAAAAGTCCTGTTTTAGGTCGATTCGTCCAGCATCTGCCTTAATCTTTCTAATTGGCCGGACTTGATATGATAGCAATGCTCATCCGAAGGATACTGCATCTGCCGAACCTGCTGCGCATACGCGGCAACAGCCTGAACAATCGGCTCATCCAGATGGGCAAAATTTTTGGCAAACTTCGGCTTGGCTTGGCCGCTGAGTCCCAAAATATCCGAAATAATCAAAATCTGACCGTCGCAGTCAGGGCCTGAACCGCAGCTGATAACAGGAACCGGATTGATTTGGGCAACAATCTTTGCCACTTCACGGGCTGTTCCTTCCAGCAGCAACATGCCGGCACCGGCCTGAACCATCTGCCGCGACAGATCAACCAGTTCCATCGCCAGCTCCGCTGTTGTTCCTTCGGCTTTGAGTCGGCCGAGTTTGGCAATCTGCTGCGGCCGAATTCCAATATGTGCCATCACCGCCATTCCGGAATCACTGATGGCCTTGACTACATCCAAATGCGCTGAAGCGGCTTCGACTTTGACTATCTGCACGCCGGCTTCCTGAAAAAACCGCCCCGCATTCCGAACCGCATCTGCCAAGCCGGTTTGATACGACAGAAACGGCATATCCGCCGCCAAACACACATTCGGGGCTGCCCTTCTGACTGCTGCAGTGATTGTAACCATAAAATCCATTGTTGCCGGCAGGGTTGTTTCGTATCCCAACATGACCTGAGCCGCCGAATCACCAACAAGGATCATCTCAATCCCTGCTTGGGCAACCAGCCGGGCAGTGGTATAATCATAGCAGCTTACCGCCGTAATCTTTCTGCCCGCCTGCTTGGCTTCCATCAGATCTGATATCGTAACTTTTTTATCCATCAGCAGTTCCTACAAAAAGAAGAGACCCACGCCAGTATAACAATCCGCCCCGTCTATTGGCAAGCGCAATTTTCACGACCTATAAAATCCTGAAAAACAGCCCTGTTTGCCCCTTTTGAGTGTTTTTGGATTAATTTTAATCGGTTTTCCGATAAAATTTTAAAGATTCCTGCTTATTTTATCGATACAGACAAAAGCCAGTTCTTTGATATTATACTTTCCAAACTTTTCATCACCCTCCTCCGAAGCCAGATTCTGCTTAGCTGGAATCTGGCTTTTTTTCATTTTCCCTGTCAAGTCCTCTCATCTTCTTTCCGATACAGCCGATAACAGCAATTTTATGAGGACTGACGATGGAACAAATCAATCCGAATATCCAAAAAGAGCGCAATGAATTCGAATCTGCGATGTCTGCTCTGCCGGAGTCGCTCCAGCCGCTGCTTTTATCCGGCAAATCCGTGGCCGACCTCGCTCATCTGGCTAAAAATATAATTCAGGTGGTGTCCGGGTGTGCGGAGATTATCGAACTGGCAATGGCACGAAACGATTATGTCCGCATCCAGCAAAGCTGGGGGGTCTTTGGACCCAATCTTGCCCGGCTTAAGAAATTTGTGCTTGACCTGATTAAATACACCCGCCATTATCCGATTCAGAAGACGGTTTGTAATTTAAATGAGATCATTGAAAAAGCCCTGCACTCCTGCCAGCCGCTGCTGAACAAACATGCTGTGAAAATCCAGCTGCACTTGGACAAATCCATTTCGCCGGTGCAAATGGATGCCGACCGCATGGAAGAAACGCTTGTCAATCTGCTGATCCACGCGCTGGACAATCTGCCCGCACACAGCGGCAGCATTTCCATTCAGACGCTTTTGCTGACAAATCCCCCTCAGATAGAACTGCGCATCAGCGATGACGGCCCTGCCCTGTCCGATGAGCAGATTCGTTCGCTGGCAGAACCGGCAGAGCGAAGTCAAAATATGTGCGGAACCGGTTTCGAGATCGTCTTGTCGAAGCTGGCTGTCGAACAGCACGACGGCTATATGGAAATTGCCAGCACCCCCCCGAAAGGAAACCAAATACACATTTATCTGCCTCTTTCTTGAAGCGCCTGCCGCAATAACCGGTCTTTACAGCAGGAAATTCAGCGCCTTTTGGCAGTCTTTGGCAATCTGCCTTTGGAGCAGCTGATGGGTCTCAAACCGCTGCTGATGCCGGATAAACCGCATAAAATCCAGCGCCAGCCATTTGCCTTTGAGGTCTTCTACCTTGTCTTCCAAAAAGTGCGCTTCCAGCAGAAGCGGATGGTCGCTGACAAATGTTTTAGCCCTGCCGATGCTGACAGCTGCCGGCCGGCGCAGCCCGCCGAACGCAACTTCCTCCAGCGAATCGCCGACGACTGCATAACCCGCATACACCCCTTCGGCCGGAATAACCTGCTTAATCGGATCGATATTGGCTGTTGGAAATCCCAATTGCCTTCCGATGCCGCGGCCGGCAATGGTCTTGCCAACCAACCGGTATGGCCGGCCCAGAATCTGGGAGGCCTGCCAGACATCTCCGGCCTCAAGAAGATGCCGAATTGTCGTGCTGGAGCACTTTACCCCCCGCCGGTCATTTTCAGTAAAAAACTCGGCAAAGGGCACTTCCACCACCTCGAAGCCCCGACTGGCTGAAAGCTCCCGCAACGTATGGATGCTGCCGCTGCGGCCATAGCCGAAATTAAAATCCGGCCCCTCTACCACTGCCGACGGCGCCAGATTCTTCATCAGAAACTGATCTACAAAGTCCTCCGGCGACAGATTCATCAAACCCATGCTGTCTTTTATCACAATCAGGATGTCAACGCTCATTGCCTCAAACAGCAGTGTCTTGATGGGAAGGGGCGTCAGAATGCCCAGCACCTGTTCCGGATGCAGCACCACCGCCGGATGCGGGTCAAAAGTCATCACAGCAAAAGCGAGGCCCTTTTCACGGGCAAGCCGGCGGGCAGTTGAAAGAATCGCCTGATGACCGCGATGAACCCCGTCAAAATTGCCGATGGTCAGGACCGCCCCTTTCGGTATCGACGACATCTGCTGTTGGGTCTCAACAATCCGCATTTTCTGTCTCCATTAGCTCTTTATTTTATAGTGCTTCCCAATTAGTGGCAAGCGATTTTTTTACCTTAGTTCCGGCAGGAGGCATATTTCACCAAATTGCAAATATCCCATTGAAAACTCCGCGCCGCTCTTTATACTCGGATAAAAATCAATCGGTGCAGCCCAAAAGACCGAATAGGCAGAATCAAAAGAGGGTAACAAAACTCAAAATAATCGAAGAATCTGCATTTTATGTTAACCGTCAGCAAGCAGGGTAAATCAAAAAAAATTGTATGCACAGCGTACGATTTACATGCTGAAGCCTGACCTGTTAAAAGGGCAAAACAATGACCCAGCGAAAAATGATTCAGACCGACAAAGCCCCTAAGGCCATCGGGCCGTATTCACAGGCGCTGCTTGCGGGCAGCACCCTCTATATCAGCGGCCAGTTGGGGCTTGACCCCGCTACCGGCAAACTGGTCGAGGGCGGCACTGCACAGCAGGCCAGACAGGCATTGGACAATATTCGGGCTATCCTTGCCGCTGCTGACATGGATATGGGGAATGTGGTTCAGGTACAGGTCTTTCTGACGGAGATAACCGACTTTGCGGCGGTAAATGAGGTTTACAAATCCTGCTTCAAGGAACCTTATCCTGCGCGGGCGGCTTTTCAAGCTGCCGCTCTGCCGGCCGGCGCAAAGGTTGAAATCCTTGCCGTAGCGGTCAAAAACTGATTTTTTATCGATAAATCTAATATTTGGGGGGATGTTTCCTGCCATCTGCCTTTTTAACGAGATGTAAAGAAATTTTTTCTTGCAACTAAGTTGCAAATAAGTATATTCAATAAATGCAACTTGGTTGCAAATACAAATTTAGAGACTTTTTATATGAGAATACTCGGCAAACTGATATTAATCGGCAAGGAACTGCGGAATCACTCACCGTTTACCATGCTCGGTGCGGCCACAGGCATCATCTTTATGCTTGCCGGCCAGCGCTGGTTTAAGGAACAGGCCGAGGCAATGTTCTCGGTTTTTCATCCCTTGCATGTTGTTCTCAGTGCGATGGTTACGGCGGCTTTATTTGAGATTCACCGGAAAGCCAAGAATTTTCTCGTGATCCTCTTAATCGGTGTTGTTGGTTCAATCGGCGTAGCCACCCTAAGCGACTGCATTCTGCCCTTTTTTGGCGAAAGCATTTTGGGTGTTGCTGTTCCTACCCACGCTGCAGTCCATGAACATTCGACCGCCCAGAACGCCCTGCCGGAGCAATCTGCACAACAATCAGAACACATTCACACGGACCAGCATCATCCACGCTGGCATATCGGATTTATCGAGGAATGGTATCTTGTTTTTCCGGCAGCCCTATTGGGCGTTCTTCTGGCCTACTTCAAGCCCGCCACACACCTTCCGCACGCAAGCCATGTACTTATCAGCACTTGGGCTTCATCTGCCCACATGCTGATGAACACCCAAGCAGATCTGAGTCTTACAGTCCTGCTGGGTATGTTTATCGTCTTATTTATTGCTGTGTGGCTGCCCTGCTGTTTCAGTGATATCATCTTTCCCCTGCTGTTTGTCCGCTCTGACGGGGCCCATATCGGCCATTCCTGTATTCTATGCGGTAAAAAAGAACAAAACGCTGTCGTATGAAACAAAAGGCCATTGATTTGCTTCGTTCCTCTAATCTCCGGCGTACCGAGCCGCGAATTGCTATTCTCGTGGCAATGCTGAAGGCCGATGCCCCCCTGACGCAGGAGCAGATTGCCGAACATATCGGCGGGCAGCCGCCCAACAAAACGACTATCTATCGTACATTGATGAATCTGGTGCAGAAAAATCTGGTCCACCGTGTGTTTGTTGAGGAACGCACATGGCACTTTGAACTGGCTCATCACTGTTCCCTGCACCAATGCCATCCGCATTTTACCTGCCGGCGATGTCTTCAGACTCAATGTTTGACGGATGTGGCTGTCCCCCTGCTCCAATTGCCGGAAGGGTATACCATCCACCGCCAGCAGATTCGCATCGAAGGCATTTGCTCGGCATGCCGAAATAAACCGAAGAAGTAAATGCTTTTTTCTCTTGGATTTTCAGCCCCTGCCCGCTATATAGACAAAACTCAAGAGAATGAGGGGATTTAACCGATGCTTATAAGACGTTTGAAATCAAAATTAGGATATCTTCGACAGGAATAATTGTGCAGCATAACACAAAAAGATTACTCGCGGCAGTATGCATCTTAGGCTGCATCAGCTTGGTCGGCTGCGGCGGCAGTCAGCGGAAGACTTCAGCCGCCGTTGTACCCGCCTACTGCCTCAGCATTGAACAGCTGGCCGCTAAATTGGGGCTTTCCGTCCAGAAAGCCGGCATGCCTTATTACGAGCTGACCGATGCCAATAACCGGGTGCTGCTGTTTCTATATGACGGCGGACGCATCTATGTAAACGGCAAAGCCATCGGCCCTGTAGGCACGGTAACACAGGTTGGCGGTTCTTATTATGTTTCGGAACTGCTTGTGCCTAAAATCAGAGGCAACTTGTCCGCTTATACCCCTTCTCCTGCGAAGCCCGGCTCAATGGATACGCAAATCCCGCGCTCCCTTACCGGACTGGTCGTCGTTGATGCCGGCCACGGCGGCCACGATCCCGGCGCCAGCAGCTATCTGGGCTATTACGAAAAAGGCATCAACCTGAGTATCGCCCGAAAAGTTGCATCTTATCTCCAGCAGCGGGGAATTAAAACGATTATGACCCGCGACAGCGATACCTTTGTGGAGTTAAACGAGCGAGCCGACATCGCCAACCGTGCCGGAGCCGATATGTTTGTCTCCATCCATGCCGACTCCAATGGTGACCGCACCCATCGGGGATACACCATTTATGTGGCCCGTTCAGCCAGCTGGGCTTCCAAAAAGGCAGGTCAGAATATTGAAAACACGATGGCTTCCACAGGGCTTCCCAGCAAGGGCCTGCGAAATGCGGATTACCGCGTGCTGGTTCGAACGGACTGCCCGGCCGTACTGGTCGAATGCGGATTCCTTTCGAATCCTTCCGACGCCGCCCTTTTAAGCGATCCCCAGTTTCAGGACAGGATTGCTCGCGCGATTGCTGACGGCATTGTCAAAAGTCTCTAAAACCAAACTGCCTGTTTGCCCAGAAGATACTGGACATATCGGATATTGCCGCTACAATGTCGCAGATGAAGTTATACCCCTTAAAATTTAAGCCGATTTTCAAGCAGCGTATTTGGGGCGGCCGGCTCCTTCGGGATTTTTTCGGCAAAGACCTGCCTTCCGGCGTGCACATTGGAGAAAGCTGGGAGCTGGCTGACCTGCCCGACGATAAATCCCAAATTGTCAATGGGCCTTTCAACGGGCAAACGATTGATCAGGTGCTTGCGGCATATCCAAAGGAAATAACCGGAAAACCCGATTATCATCCCCCGTTTCCCCTGCTGATTAAAATCCTTGACGCCCAAGATGTTTTAAGCGTTCAGGTCCATCCCGATATCGAAACCTGCCGGCGAACCGGCAAGGGAGAGCCCAAAACCGAGTGCTGGTATATCATCGATGCCCAGCCGGGGGCTGTCATTTACAAAGGCCTCAAAGCCGGCGTTACACGCAGCCGGTTTGCTCAGGCCATCGCCGACGGAACCTGTGCTGATTATCTGGTGAAAGTGCCGGTACACAGCGGCGAATGTCATTTCCTTCCGTCAGGCACCTGCCATGCTATCGGAGCCGGACTGCTGATTGCCGAAATTCAGCAGCCCTCCGATACGACCTATCGGGTCTTTGACTGGAACCGCATTGACCCGACAACCGGCAAACCCCGCCCCCTGCATATCGATGATGCTCTGGAGGCCATTCATTTCGATTCGTCCGGCGATACGCTGACCGTCCGCTCGGTCGGACGTCTGGCCGATGCGGACGAATTCAAGGTCGATAAAGGCCATCAAGCCGCCGGCTGTGAAGTGCTGCTGAGGGAACAAATGAAGGTCCTGATGATACTGACCGGCTCTGGACAGATTACGGCCAAAGGACTGGAGCCCGTTCCGTTCACAAAAGGCGATACCTTGCTGATTCCCGCAGCGTTTGAAGGCGTTATGCAATTCAAAGAAGACTGCCAATATCTTGTTGTGCTTACCGGATGATGTGCTGATTTGAACCTGTTGATATGCACGCCCTTTTTCGATACAATAGAACTCAGAACAGACCGGGGAGTCAGCAGCTGTGTTGAAAGTAAACGAAAATCCTCCGATGACATGGCCCGAAGCGGCTTCCATTGCCGAATTTAAAGGAACATGGTGGGTAGCGCATACCAAACCCCGCAATGAAAAAGCCCTCGCCTGGCAGCTGCTGTCAAAAGAGGTGGCGTATTTTCTGCCGATGCATTGGAAGGTAAGCCGCCGGCATCGGCGGACATTTCGCTCACTGCTGCCGTTATTTGCCGGCTACCTTTTTTTCTGCGGCAGCGAAGACAGCCGTCTGGAAGTCTTAAAAACCAACCGCACAGCCGGCATCATTCCGGTAGAAAATCAGAGTCAATTAATCAAAGAACTGCTTCCGATTGAAACCCTGCTGAAATCAGGCAAGCCCGTCCTGCCGCACGATTACATTCAGGTTGGCCAGCGGTGTCGGGTTATTACAGGTCCGCTGATGGGTACCGAAGGGATTGTCATCAGCACTCCCCGCCAAACCCGTCTGGTACTGAGCGTGCAGATTCTTGGGCAGGCGGCCAGCGTGGAAATCGGCTGGGATATGATTGAAAAAATCGACGGTTAAGCCCAATCGTTTTCACAAGGAAAGGAGCATTGGCGATGAGGCATATTGTATGGCTGGCAGGAGCCGTTACGGCTGGTATGGCCATAGCGGTCATCCTGAAACCCCTCTGGATGCGGCAGATGCTGGTCTTTTTACAAAAAGGCAAACTGGCGTATCCAGCGGCTGCTTTCAAATCGGCTGTGGGGATTCTCTTTCTGATCTTTGCGACCGGCTGCAGAATCCCGTGGATTATCATTCTGGTGGGTATCCTGATGACAGTGGGGCCGATTCTCTTCTGCTTTCTGCCGTTCGCAAAAATCCAGAGTTATCTGAACTGGTGGGCAGCCCGGCCGGCATGGATGTATCGGCTGTGGGCGGCCGCGGCGCTGCTGCTGGGTTTTCTGATTATCTGGGCCGGATGGCCTTATTGAGAAATATGGTCAGAACAAGATTCTGCGTGGCTGTCTTCTGCGCGGCGGGATTGCTTCTTTCGGCTCCGGCGCCGGGCTTAACAGAGGCCTGCGGGCCTGCCGGCACGAATGCCTATGCCCTCCACCGGCTCGGCATCACCGGCAGAGGCGTTTCTATCGGTCTGCTTTCGGCCGGCACAGTCCGCCAAAGCCATATCGCCTTTGAACGCAAGGAGGGCAGCGCCGTATCGCTTTACGACTTTACCGGCGGCGGTTTTGCCCCTTCGTGGCATGACACCCACATTGCCGGCATTATCTTGTCGGGCGGCTCGCCCAGTCACCCCGATCAAATCGGCGCTGCACCCGGGGCTGTCCTCCACAGCGCCCGCATTTCCAACAAGCAAATAACTTCCGCCTATATCACCGATGCACTGGACGAACTGATTTTCAACAAAAACTGCCGCATCATTCTGACCGGTCTGCAGATTACCCATGACTCCGTCCAGCCCGACGGCAGCTCTATTTGGACAAAAATATACGATTACTACGCCGACACCTATGACGTCCTCTTTATCAATGCAGCCGGCAATTCCTGCCCCCAGATTACGATTTTCGGCGATTCGTACAACGGCCTAACGATAGCCGGACTGGTAAAAGATCAAACAGGCAGATTTGGCAAAATCGGATCAATCAGCAATCGTGGCCCTACGCTCGATGGACGCAAAAAACCGGAGCTGGCCGCCCCAACCCAAGATTTGCTTGTCCCCACCAGCACCGGCGACGACCACTGGACAGGGCTGGATCCCAACGGTCTGGGATTGACCAGCTATGCCATACCGCATGCAGCCGCTGCCGCCGCCCTCCTGCTGGAAGCGGCCGGCAAAACCCCGCAAGCCGATGATGACAAAACCGAAGTCCTCAAAGCCGTGCTTGTCAATGCGGCCGATGCCGCTGCGTTCCAACTCCGCAGCGGCCAGCTTTCCCCGACAGATTCTATCACCCAATGGAAGCCCGACGGCGGCTACGGCCGGCTGGATGCCCTGCGGGCCTATCACATCCTGACGGCCGGTCCCATCGCCAAAGATCTGCCCAACTCGCGACAACAGGGCTGGGCCTATGCCCTCATTGAGGCCGGCCAACAGCACCAATATGGACTGGAAGCAAAAAAAGGCCGCCGGCTGGTCATCACCCTCACTTGGCATCGAAAACTCCAGCGGATTTCAAACCGGTTTTATGAAGAGCCGGACCGGTTTTATCTGGATTTAAAAATCCAATCCCCCTCCGGAAAAATGCTGGTTTTCGAGACACCCGGCCGAAATAACCTTATAAAAACCGATTGTGTTTTGCCGGAAACAGGCCGCTATGCAGTCATCCTGAAAAATCCGACTGCCGCAAGCCAGCGGGACTATGGGCTGGCCTTTGAGCTGCTGGAACCTGCTGAATAAGACAGGCGGGTACTTTGCTGTAATCCCTTTCTATAGATTATAATTGTCTTGTTTTTCTCCTTCGATTTTGTTATTCTGATGTAGGGTAATAGCTGATTAAGTGGAATGCGGTGATGAAAAGACCCTCATCTTATTTGCAAAGGAATCGGATTTCCGCATATTTATTTGTAGTTGGCCTTCTGGTGGGGGTCATCGGCGCAGAGCCATCTGACCAAACAGACATGCCTGCTGTGAAATTTGACCTCAATGACCCAGTCCAGCGGCAGCTTTTTGCCGAAACGCTTGCCCAGCAGCGGCAGCCGGGCATTGAAGAGGCACGGCAGTTTTTGCTCCGTACCGGCCGGCCGAAACGGTGGACCGACGGCAATACCGTTTATGAATTAATGGCTATCGAGAACGGCCAGCCGATTATCTTCATGACCCTCTGTGTGAATTCCGCTGTCAGCATTGCCGCTGATATTGTCCGCGATAATCCGTATTACCAAATACAGGGAGACGGTGTTCTGGCCGGCGTATGGGACGAAGGTGTCGGCCGGCTGACACATCAGGAGCTTGCAGGAAGAATTATAGCCAAAGAAAGCACCCCCGCGTCCAATCATTCTACATTGGTTTCGGGCATCTTGGCAGCTTCTGGAATCAACCCCAATGCCGCAGGAATGGCTCCGCTGGCCGTCCTCTATGGATATGACTGGTACGACGACACAGAAGAAATGGGATTGGCGGCAATGAGTTCAGCCGGCCAAGCAGATAAAATCCAGATTTCCAACCATTCCTATGGAAATGTCTGCGGCTGGCACAAAGAGAATGGAACATGGTCTTGGTATGGAAATCCGGCTTATCAGGAAAGCGATTTGTTCGGCCAGTATAACTATCTGGCAGAGGAATTTGACCACATCTGCTGGAATGCTCCCTACTATCTGCCGTTTCGAGCCGCCGGCAATGACCGCTACGACACCAGCCGCCCTGCGGAAGGCCAAACCTATCTGATCAACAGCACCACATCGGCTGTTTTTACAGCCGACAGCGGACCTTATGCCGATACTTGGGACAACGGCGGATTTGATACCATCCTGTCCGGGGCCTGCGCCAAGAATGTAATGACCGTCGGCTCTGTCAATGACGCCGTCTCCGGCGGAAGTCGCGACTTGTCCAAAGCCGCCGTCAGCACATTCAGCGCATGGGGACCGACCGACGACGGCCGTGTCAAGCCGGATATTGTTGCCAACGGCTATACCGTCTTTTCCTGCAGTTCCGCCGGCGATACCGCCTACGATACCGCTTCCGGCACAAGTCTGGCCGCCCCTGCCGCTGCCGGCGCTGCCTGTCAGCTTCTGGACCTTTACAGCCGCCTGTTTTCGGGTCAATCTATGACAGCCGCAGCACTCAAAGCCCTGATGATTCATACCGGCGACGATCTCGGCAATCCCGGCCCGGACTACAAATTCGGCTGGGGACTGCTGAACAATGCCAAAGCCGCTGAAAAACTGCTTCTGCACAAGCGCAATCCATCCGCCGCCAACATTATCGAAGACAAGGTTTACCAAACCGGAAATACCAACGATACATTTGTCTTTGAATGGGACGGCATCAGTCCCATCAAGGCCACCCTCTGCTGGACAGACCCGCCTGCAAGCAAGACACAAGTTGGAACGCTGGACGACAGCACCTCGAAGCTGGTTAACAATCTGGGACTTCTTATCATGGCTCCCGACGACCTGACACAGTATTACCCGTTTGTTCTGGATCCGGCCAATCCCGGCGCTGCCGCTACACGCGGCATCAACAACCGCGACAATGTCAAGCAGGTGCTCATCGAGGCGCCGCTACAGGCGGGCCGCTACACCGTGCAGATTTCCGCTGACAATTTTCGGCGCGGCTATACATCGCAGGCCTATTGCCTGATTATCAGCGGCCAGCGGCAGCCGGCTCTGGCCGACATCGACGGCGACGGCCAAATCGGGTTGGCCGATGTGCAGACGCTGGCACAGGGATGGATGACGGACAATCCCGCAGGCGATATCTTTCCGGCCCTCGGCGACGGGCAGGTGGACCTGCTGGATTTCGGCCTGCTGGCCAATCAATGGCTGCAGCCGTAACGGTTAAAAAATCAGCCGTCCGGTCTGATACACGATGAAGGTAATGCCGTAGGCCAGCGCCGTCAGGCCGAAATACTGCAGTGCCGCCCACTTCCACGCCCCTGACTCCCGGCAGGTTACAGCCACAGTTGCAGCGCAGGGGGCCGTAATCAGACAGAACAGCATCACGCAGAATCCCTGCAGCGGAGTATAATCGCTGCGTAAGTGCTCTTCCAGCGCTTCGGCATTTTCGGCCGTATCGCCCAGCGCATAGATAATCGACAGCTGTGAGACAAACACCTCTTTGGCAACAGACGCCCCAATCAGCGCCGTGGCTATCTTCCAGTCAAATCCCAGCGGCGCAACAACCGGCTCCAAAGCCTTGCCGATGCGTCCGGCCAGCGAATACTGCAGCACTGCCTGCTGCTGACTGCTGCTGCTTAAGCCCTCCAGAGACGCCGCCGGCGGCTGCGGATAGCTGATAGCCGCCCACAGAATAATCGACAGCGCCAGAATGATTGTTCCGGCTTTTTTCAGATACATCCAGCCGCGGTCCCACATATGGATGGCCAGCCCTTTGAGCGTCGGCAGCCGATACGGCGGCAGCTCCATCACAAACGGTATTGTTTCGCCCTTCAGCAGCGTCCGCCGCAGCAGCTGGATGCAGCCAATCGCCAAGACTATCCCGATGACATAAATCAACCACATCATCGGCCCCCGCAGATAATCGGGAAAAAGGGCAGCCGCAAAAATCGCATAAATGGCGATCCGTGCCCCGCAGCTCATCAGCGGTATTACCAGCATCGTCGCCAGCCGGTTGCGCCGGTTTTCCAGAATGCGGGTGGCCATAATCGCCGGCACCGAGCAGCCGAAGCCGATGAGCATCGGGATAAAACTTTTGCCGTGCAGACCGATTTTGTGCATAATCCGGTCCATAATAAAAGCCGCCCGCGCCATATATCCGGTATCTTCCAGAAAGGCAATTCCCAGAAACAGCAGCAGAATATTGGGCAGAAATATCAGCACTCCCCCGACGCCGCCGATGACCCCGTCCACCACCAGCGACCGAAGCCACCCGTACGACTCCAGCGGCCAGTGCTGGGTGATCTGAACTCCCAGCCAGACAAAAAACCGCTCCAGCCAGCCCATCGGCCAAGCACCCACCCGAAATGTCAGATAAAACACCCCAAACATCAGAACGGCAAAAATGGGCAGTCCCAGATAGCGGTGCGTCAGTACGGTATCAATCCAATCGCTGAAATCGTGGCGAATCTGAACCGTGCTTTTTATTGTCTCCTGACAGGCGCCGGAAATAAATCCGTACCGCCGCTCGGCCACGGTAATTTCCGGATGGTCCCGGAAAATGGTGCGCAGCCGCTGGTGAGCGGCTTCTACACGGCCGCAGACATCCGGCTGGCTGATCCAGCCCTGCACTTCCTGATCGCCTTCCAGCAGCTTCAGTGCAACCCACCGCAGCGGATACCGCCGCGGCAGAGCCGATGCATAGGGCTTCAGCACCTCTTCGATGCCGTCCAGCTCCTGCTCGATTTCCCGGCCGTAGGAAATCGCTACAATCCGCCGATTCTCCTGTGCGGCCGTCTGCACAACCGCATCCAGAAGCTGCTCAATCCCTTCCCCCCGCGTCGCCGTCATCGGCACAATCCGTGCCCCCAGCAGAATCTCCATCTGCGGCAAATCAAACTCCAGACCCCGGCTGTGGGCAACATCGCTCATATTAAACGCCAGTACCAGCGGCACCTGCATCTCGATAAGCTGGGCGGCCAGATACAGATTCCGCTCCAGATTGGATGCATCCAACACATCCACAACCACATCCGGATGCTGCTCGACAATGAAATGCCGCGCCAGCAGCTCCTCTTCCGAATAGGCCGTCAGACTGTAGGTCCCCGGCAAATCTACCAGCCGTATCTCGATGCCCTTGTGCCGGACTGTCCCTTCCATCGTCTCGACCGTTACGCCGGGGTAATTGGCCACGTGATGCCGCGCACCGGTCAGCGCGTTAAAAAGGGTGGTTTTGCCGCTGTTGGGATTGCCCGCCAAGGCAACCGTGAGCGTCTGCTTAGGATTGGAAGGATTCACATCGTTCTCCGCTCTCAAGCCGCTATTGCTGAACACAGAAGACCTTATGGCTCATTCCGCGGCCCAGAATGATCTTGGAGTTTTTGACGCTGACAATCACCTGACCGGCCCCGTCGTTGCGGATTACGCCGATGGGGGCATCCGGAAGGAGCCCCAGCGATGCCAGCCGGTTTTTCAGGCCCCGGCCGGCCTCAATGTCCACAATGCGAATCCGGCTACCGGCCGGAAAATCGCTCAGCGGACGTACCGGAATGTGCTCGGTCATACTCTTACGAATCATTCGACGCATCCCAATGGTGCTGAAACTGCTGGGCAATATCCTGTCCATTATCCTGCCGGCTGGTTACAAACTCGATAAACGCCGTCAGCCGATCGGCGATATCCGTTCCCAATGTATGTTCAGTCCGGCAGGCGGCTTCCTGTGCGGTCGCACTGTCGGCGCCCAGCACCCGCTCAAAAAACTGCACCAATACCGCATGCCGTCCCGCAATCCGGCGTGCCGCAAGACGCCCCTTTTCCGTCAGAACCACATACCCATACGGCTGATAATGAATCATCTGCTTATCCGACAAGGCCTTCAGGGCCCCGGTAACAGAGGCACGCGACACATCCAGAAGCTGCGCTATATCCTTGCTGCGGGCAACATTCTGCCGGCCCGAAAGGTTGTATATCGCCTCCAGATAGTCCTCTAAAGACGCACTCAATTTGTCACTGGAACGAACTGCCATGTCTGTCTCGGATTTAACTACTCTTAATATAGTTAGTCTTGCCTAACTTTTCAAGCAGAATTTTCAAAATTTCTCAATTGACCGTTTTTAGTCCAATACCGGTCAAATCAGCCCAAAGGCATCCAGCCCGATGGCGATTTTGCTTTACTCAAAAGCCGGTTTACCCGATAATATAACCGCCACCAGCAAATCCAAACCAGAGAATAAAGGATGGTACAATGTGCGGAATAGTAGCATACTTGGGTACGAAATCGGCTCAGCCGATACTGATAGAAGGTCTAAAGCGTCTTGAATACAGGGGTTATGATTCAGCCGGCGTAGCCCTGCTGAAGCAGGGACGGTTTGATGTTTACAAAACCCCCGGCCGCATCTCCAACTTAGAGAACATCCTGCCTTCGGAAGACCCCACTGCCACACTGGGAATCGGCCATACCCGCTGGGCAACCCACGGCCAGCCGAACACCGTCAATGCCCATCCGCATATTGACTGCACCGGCAAAATCGCACTGGTGCATAACGGCATCATCGAAAATTACGCCAGCCTGAAAAAATGGCTCCTCAAAGAGGGCTGCACCTTCAAATCCGAAACCGACACCGAAGTCGTCGCCAACCTCATCGGCTATTTTTACCAGAAAAACCGTTCCCGCAGCGGCCAGAATGCCCCCGAAAACTGCAACCGCTTCGAATGGGCGGTGCAGCAGGCCCTCAATGAGGTATACGGGACATACGGTCTGGCGATTTTGTGCCTTGACTGTCCGAATGTGATGATCGGGGTCAAAAAGGGAAGCCCGCTGATTCTGGGCGTCGGCAAGAACGAATACATCATTGCCTCCGATGCGGCGGCTATCATCGAGCATACCTCGCAGGCGGTGTATCTGTCGGACAATGAAATGGTCTCGGTAACCGGCAGCGGCTTTGAGACAAAGACCATCACCAATGTCGAAGTCCGCAAGGAACTCAAAGAGATAGAAATCTCGCTGGATCAGATTGAACTGGAGGGCTTCGACCACTACATGCAGAAGGAAATCGCCGAGCAGCCGCAGGTGCTGGAAACCTGCCTGAACGGCCGCGTCGATGTCAAGAACGGCCGCGTCATTCTCGGCGGCATCCAAAATCAGCTCCGTTCGCTGGCGCGGACCAAACGCATCGTGATGGCCGCTTGCGGCACCGCGTGGCATGCGGGACTGGTCGGCGAGTTTCTGCTCGAGCAGCTGGCACGGATCCCGACCGAAGTGGAATATGCCAGCGAATTCCGCTACCGCAATCCGATTCTGGAAGAAGGCACCATCTTTATCGCCATCAGTCAGTCCGGCGAAACCGCAGACACCTTGGCTGCCGTGGAGCAGGCCAAGGAGCGCGGGGCTCTGGTGCTGGGCATCGTCAATGTCGTCGGCTCCACGATTGCACGCATTACCGATGCCGGCGTGTATCTGCGCGTGGGACCGGAAATCGGCGTAGCCAGCACCAAGGCCTTCACCGCACAGGTAGCCGTTTTGGCGATGCTGGCTATCGAGCTGGGACGGCGGCGTCATCTGGCAGCCGATACCGCCCAGCAGATGCTGGCGGAACTGGTCCAGATTCCCCAGAAAATCAAACGGATTCTCACCCAGTCCGACCACATCCGCAGCATTGCACAGGCCAACATCAGCAAGGAAAACTGGCTGTTCCTCGGCCGCGGGTTCAACTATCCGGTCGCCCTCGAAGGGGCACTCAAACTCAAGGAAATCAGCTACATCCACGCCGAAGGACTGCCGGCAGCCGAAATGAAACACGGGCCGATTGCCCTGATCACCAATCAAATGCCGGCCGTCTTTATCGCCACCCGCTGCTCGCAGTACGATAAAATCATCGGCAACATCGAAGAAGTCCGTGCCCGCGGCGGCAGGACGATTATCGTGGCCACCGAAGGCGATGACCACATCCGCCAGTATGCCGACTTCCTCATCACCGTGCCTGATACCGTCGAGCAGTTTCAGCCGCTGCTGACCGTTGTCCCGCTGCAGATGCTGGCTTACCATGCCGCCGTCCTTCGCGGTCACGATGTGGACAAGCCCCGCAATTTGGCCAAAAGTGTTACGGTCGAATAACCACCGCAGCTGCGGGCGGCTGGGGCAGAATATTCCTGCCAATAATGCCAGAACACAGACTGCCGCCGCGGTTTGCCGCCCGATGGTCTGCAAGCCGTCCATCCTGCATCCAGCGGATTGGCCGGCTGTCGTCTTCCGACAGACCTGCCGCAACGGCACAATGAGCGCATCCTCACACACACGCCCCCCCTGTGGGGGGATTAGAGGGGGGTATATAATATTATTTAAAAATATTCTGTGGCTCACTTTTGCGCCAGTTGTGTGAGTTTGGGAACCGCTGTTCGGGCTCATTGTGAACCCTGTGAGGCCCGTTTTCACGCTGTTGAGGGTCATTTTCGAACCGGTTGAACGATTCTTGATGCCATCGGGGCTCACTTTGTATCCAGTAATCGGGCTCGTACTTGCGCCGGCAGCGTTAACCTGCATGCATTTGGGGCTCACTTTGCAGCCAGTTGGATTGTTTTGCGCGCTGTTGGGGCTCACTTTCGACCCTATCATAAGGCTCGATTTTGTACCCGTTATGCAGCGCATTTTCGCACCAGTTATAGGGCTTGTGCCTGAGCCGGTTGCGGGGCTTGCTGTTGAGCCGGCAGAGTTTGCCGGCAGGCCGGCTTGAACTGCCGGCAGAGGGCGCAGTGGGTGTGCAGGCCGGCAGAAAACCAGCCGGCAGCGGCTGGCTGCTCGGAGAAGATTGGCTATCAGTTTGGGCATGTCTTGCTCCTTCTTATTTGGATGTCGGGTATTCATTTTTCAAACAGTCTCTCTATAATACCCGTCAACCTGCATAATTTGTCCGAAAATGGGCATTGGGAAAGGGGTTGAAATTCCGATAAATCCTTGCAGATAAGGCAGTTAAGATTTTTACGGATTTTTGAAGATAGCAAGATAGTGCATGCAGAATTGGGACCATCTGGATAGTTTGGATAGACAATTAATCGCCTGCCTTGTCTTGGAGTTTTGAGGTCAAGCAACGTTTAAAAAAGATGTCTGCTGCACAGCTAATCGGCTTTTTTATCTATTTGCAGTAGAAATACGGACAATAGATTGATATATTAACGGCACAGTAAGTCTTCAAAAGGCAACAGATTTTTCGCATTGCGGCTGACAACAAACCGCTGTTGGGGAGTAACAGGAACGGATGGAATTTTTTGGTTTTAGTCCGATCGACCTGCTGGTGATAGGCATTTATTTGTTTGCGATTACCTATATCGGCAAGCGGATTGGGGCTAATATCCGTTCGGAAGAAGATTTTTTTCTGGCCGGCCGGTCGCTGGGCAAGGTTTTTCAGTACTTTCTGAATATGGGCACGCTCAGCGACGCCAACAGTGCCGTCCGCACAGCCAGTTTCGCTTTCAGCAAAGGGCTGGGCGGGGTTTGGCTGATGCTGATAGGAATCTTCACAGGGCCGTACTACTGGTTTATGGCCGGCTGGTTTCGCCGGGTGCGTCTGGTCACGATGGCCGAGCTGTTTGAGGAACGGTTTGGCAGCCGCCGGCTGGCATCGGTATATGCGATTGTCGGCATCTGGCTGAGCATTCTGATTATGGGAGCCGGCTACAAGGCCTCGCTGCGGACCTTTCAGGCGATGACCATCAAGCCGATGGAAAAATGCAGCCCTGCCGAGCGTCAGACTATTGCCCAATACAGCCGCTACCGGCAGCTCGATGAATGGTACAAGGCCGGCCGGCTGGACACTGGCGAATTGGCCGAGTATCAGACGCTGGACAATCTGTACAAAAAGGGGGAGATTGCAGCGTATGCCTCCTACACCAAGCCGTTCTGGTTCTACCTGATTTATACGCTGTTTATCGGCCTGTATATCATTATGGGCGGTTTTCGGGCGGCGGCGGTTACCGATGCCCTGCAGGGAGTACTGATTCTGATTTTTTCCTTTCTGCTGATACCGCTGGCTCTGGCCAAACTGGGCGGCTGGGAGGAGTTTACCAGCCGGATTCCCGACCAGATGCTGTTTGTGTTCGGCTCGGGCAGCGACGAGTTTGCATGGAACTCGATTGCGGCGCTGGTGCTGGTGACGATTATCGGCATCACGGGGCATCAGGGCAATATGTCGCTCAACGGCTCGGCGCGGGATGAGCTGACCGCCCGCATCGCCAACATCGGCGGGGCTTACACCAAGCGGCTGCTGACGATTGTGTGGGCGCTGTGCGGGCTGTTTGCCTACGCGCTGTATCAGGCATCGATTTCGGATGCGGATATGGCATGGGGGGTGCTCAGCCGCAATCTGCTGGGGCCGGGACTGCGGGGGATCATGGTCGCCGGCATACTGGCGGCCAATATGTCCACGCTGGATGCGGTGTGCGTGTATCTGTCGGCGCTGTTTGTGCGGCATTTGTACAAGCCGCTGATAGCCCATCGCTCGCCGCGGCATTATATCAACGCCTCACGGGCGGCGATTGTCGTGTTTCTGCTTCTGGGCATTTATGTCTCGTCCACGACAACCAGCATCCTCCATTTGATGATGGCGCTGCCGTCGCTGAATATCATATTCGGTGCGCCGGTGCTGCTGCTGCTGTTCTGGAAGCGGCTGACGGTCAAGGCGGTTTGGGCAGAGGTGATTATCTGTTCGATTCTGTTTGCGCTTCTGCCGCAGACGCTGCCGCTGCTGGGATTTGTAAAAAATTCCGACTGGCTGACACAGCAGACGGCCGAGCAAACGGTGCAGCGGAGCGTGCCGGCAACGGCGCGGGATGTGGAGGCCGGACTGGCCGGCGCGGTCGGGGAGCATATTCAGAAAACGGTGGCGGTCAAGCCGACGGCGATTTTCTACGATTCGGTTGTGCGGGAAGATCCGACGCATGAGACCTCGCCGATGGCGGGTCTGGGACGCCTGCATACCGAGTTGATTCTGCTGAAGCTGGCCGGCTTTGACCTGCGGCAGGCCAGCCCGTCGCTGCTGCTGACCCTGCGGTATCTGGTGGCGGCCTTTCTGCCGTTTGCGATTCTGATACCGGTCAGCTTGGTCACCGACAACAAGGGACTGGAAGAGCGGATAGCCCGATTTTATGTGAAAATGAAGACGCCCGTCGACCCCGATCCGGCCGAAGACGCCCGCCGGCTGGAAGAAAGCTACGCCCATCCGACCCGTTTTGACCACACCAAGCTGTTTGCCCAGTCCAACTGGGAATTCTGCAAATGGACCAAAACCGACACCTGCGGCTTTTTGGTTTCGCTGGGCTTGACCGGCGGGATTATCCTGCTGTTCTGGGGGCTGATACGGTGGATTGCCTGAGCCGCTGCTTACAAGCCCGCACAGTGCGTCAGCCAGTCGGTGCAGTCCAGCCAGCCGGCAGCGAACAAAGCCAGATCCATTCCATCCACTATGCAGTCCCGATTCAAATCGCCGGCGCTGTACGGCCGGCCGGTCAGCAGATGCGACGCATCACAGGCATCGTCGCCGACAATAACGGCAGCCGTATCCCAAACCGCTCCGGAACCGTCATCGGCCGTCAGCCGGAACAGATACACGCCGCGCTGGGTGAAAACGACAGCCGGATTTTCTGAATCGGCAGGACTGATGCTGACAGAGGGGCTGCCGTTATCTTCCTGAATCCAGTATACAGACACCGGACCGGGCAGGCCGTCATCGGAGACACTGCCGTGCAGATACACCGTTTCCTGACCGGCTGTGCCGCTCATTCCCAGCCAGACAACCTGATCCATGCCGGCATCGACAGCCGGCGGCATTCCCTCCAGAATCGCATTGAGATAGACTTCCAGATTGGTATAGTCCGGATGGAGCACATAGCCGTTGCGGTCGGCAGGATTGAACGGATCAAGGCCGTTGGCCGTTTCCCAGACATCCGGCATTCCATCGTGGTCCGTGTCGGCCGGGGCAGGACCGCCGGCCAGCGGCGGCCATGCGCCTTCGGGCTGGTCATCGGTAACGGCAATCGAATGGCCTGTTCCGTTGATGACGTCCCGGACGATGCGGGCATCGATGATATCGCGCACGGGGAAGGAAGCGCCGGCCTTTTCCAGCACATCCGCCAGCGCTTGGGCGGCAGAGGTGGTGGTTACCGGCTCCATCGCCAGCTCGCAGGAGCGGGCTTTGTAGGCGGCGATTTCATCGGCGGTAAATCCGTTGAAGGTTACCAGCGACCATTGGTCTGCGGGCACAGCAATGGTGCTGTAAGCGGCGCCGTGGGCATTGCCGGCCCAGTAGGCATAGGCGCCTTTGGCATCTTCCTTAAAGGCCTTGGTGCCGCTGGATTCAGGTCCCCGGATAAAGACATTGCCGACAAAATTGTAGCGGCTTATCGAGGTGGTGTCGGCATTGTAGCCCGGATGCGTGCCGGCCCAGTTATAGACGACATTGTTGCGGAAATCAAAATACAGTCCTTCGGGATCGCTGGCGGCAGGGGTATAGTTGCCCGGGCGGGGGTTGCGGCCGCGGTTATGGGCGTAGAGGTTGTGGTGGTAGGTTTTGCGCTCGCCGTACTGGCCGCGAATCAGCGAGCCGTAGCTGTGGCCTTCATAGGTCAGGGCCTCGCTGAGGATGCACCACTGGACCGTGATGTTGTTGGAGCCGTCCTGACAGGAAATGGTTTCGTCGCGGGCGTAGGAGGCGCTGACATGGTCAATGATGATGTTTTTGCCTTCGTCGATATCGATGGCATCGCCGCTGGAATTGGCGCCGCCTTCATCGACGCGCACTCGCAGATAACGGATAATCACATCGGTTACATTGCCGATGTAGATGCGTCCCTTGATGCAGATGCCGTCGCCGGGTGCGGTCTGGCCGGCAATGGTGGTATAGGATTTGGGCCGCAGAATCACACTGCCCAGCTCAATTGTGCCGGCGACACGAAACACAATCGTCCGGTTGCCTGCACTGACGGCATCGACAAGCGAGCCGGGCCCGCTGTTGGACAGGTTGGTGACTTCATAGACGCTGCCGCCGCGTCCGCCGACGGAAAACCGGCCGGCTCCCTCAGCGCCCGGAAAAGCCGGCGGCACGGCGCGGAGGACAACGGATGCTGACAGAACCATCGTGACCAATGCAACCAGCGATACAGACTTTGGCATACGACAAACCTTTCTCCCGCTACGGGCAAACGGCTATTTGAGGATCTTCCCCGGCAGCACAGAAATAATCTATATTGGCACATCCGCCGCTGGTCAGTGCTTCCAGACGGATATCCTTGACGCCGGCTGTCAGCGTTATCTGCACAACAGCTTGGCTCCAGTTTTCCCACGCCCCAGTGGACGGGAAATCGATGCTGGCTATTTCCTGCACGCCGTTGATTAAAAGCCGCGCAGGGCGGTCGGTTGAGCCGTTGGCAAACCGCCAGCGGAAGGTATACATCCCCGGTGCTGCGGCATGGATGCGCCAGTTGATGCCGCTGCCGAGGGCATTGGTGGTATCCAGATAGCCGCCTGCGGTAAAGCCGGGATGTTCTCCGCTGATATCGACCTTGCCGTCAACGGCGCAAAATCCTGCTGCGGCTTCCTGAATGATGACATTGGCCGTCGAATCGCTTACCGCACAGGCCGCCGGCGAATCCGGCGATTCATTGCCGCTGCCGTCCACCGCCCGGACGACATAGTAATACATTGTTCCGCCGGCAGCCGCAGAATCGGCATAGCAGGACTCCGTCAGCAGGCTTTCATTGAGCTTGACATAGCCGCTGCCGAACACGGCGGAACGGTAGATGTTGTAGCCGGCCATATCTGCTTCCGCATTATCCGCCCAGTCCAGCCGGACGCCGTCGGGATTGCCCTGCGCCCACAGGCCGGCGGGGGCTTCGGGAGCCGTGGTGTCAGCCGGCACTTGTATCCAGTTATGGGCCAACAGGGCCAGCTCGCCTATGTCCACCGTCCCGCTGCCGTCGTAATCGGCATCCGCAACAGCGTCTGCCGCCTGCCAGTATCGGGCAAACTGCGCCAAATCCGGCATATCAACCAGCCCGCTGCCGTCAAAATCCCCATACATCCCAAACAGCCAATGCGGCGGCAGGCCCTCTTTGCCGTCGGCGCCGGCGCCCCACTGGACGATGGCCGGAATCTTGGCGGCCGGATCCAGCGCATAGGCATAGGGCGGGGCAAACACAGCATCCGTGCCGGGATGAACCGTGCCGGTGCAGTTGTCCAAAATGTTGCCCGAGGCGCCGATTTTGCCTTTGACCGTTGTGTCGTAATCGATGTTGTAATAGGGATTGTTCACATCCTTGAAATAGTTGTTTTCAATCAGGCATTCGGCATAGAGGCGGGACCAGATGCAGTACAGATTGCCCGGACAGTTGTAGTAGTTGTTGTAGATATGGGCGCGTCCGTAGCGGACGGAGGGAATGCGCTGCATGCACAGATCGCCGAACCAGTTGTGATGGAATGTGATGTGCAGCGTGCCTTCGTCGCCGCTGCTGTCGGTGTTGCCGACCAGACTGACACGGTTGTTGTTGCTGTTGCGGTAGGTGAAAAAGAATTTGCACCACGACACGGTAATCCAATCGGAGCGGCGTGCCACATCCAGCAGTCCATCCCAGCAGTCGTAAAGGGTACAGCGGGTGACGACGACATGGGTAATGCGTTCCTTGATGCTGATGCCGTCTTCCTCGCTGGTGTAGTCTTTGGGGCAGGTGATCGTCAGGCGTTCGATAATCACATTGGAGCAGTCATTCTTAAAGCCCAGACTGCCAATAATGGTCGGATTGTCACCGATGCCGCGAATTGTTTTGTTGGATTGAATGCGGACGCGGCCGCTGTCGGCGCCGGACAGTTCGAGCGTGCCGGAGACCTGAATAACATAGGGTGTATTGGGAGTTTCCACATAGGTCCGAAACTGTGCAGCATCCGAGACCGTAACCACCTGCCCTCCTGCCCCGCCGGTGGTGTATTGGCCGAAGCCGTCCACTGCCGCCCTTGCCGATGCGGCAAACAGCAGAACAATAAAGACTGCCGCTTCTTTTTTCATTCTAATCCTCCCGGTCAAACATTACGGATCATTTCGGATTGCAGCAGACCTCTGCTGCGGCCGGCTATCCCGCAGGCGTCAGGATACCCTCCAAGGTTAAAACGGGAACATACGCTGCGTTGAAGTAAGCCCCCTCGATCACATTATACAGATAGGTTGTGCCGCCGGCGGTCAGGATAAATGTTACCAGTCCGTCGGTGTCAGCACAGACAAACGCCGTTACATCGCCGCTGGCGGCGGTATCGGCTGCCGTCGGATTGACACTGTACAACAAGACAGTCTGGGCCGGATTCAAGGCCGAGCCGCTCTGGGTGTCGTTGCCCGGGGCGTTGAACCAGTCTATCGTGTCCATCCGCCATGCTTCGTCCACACCATCCAGCAGGCCGCTGACAGTGTAGGATTTGGCATCGGTGATGGCATAAATCGTCAGCGTCGCCTGAACAATAGTGCCGCCGAAGCCGGAGATATCAAACTGCAGATACGATTTGTTGGCATCCAGCGTATTGAGCAGAGGATCCGGATCCCACTGGCCGGAGGTGCGTGTTTTAAGGCGGGTTTCGGAAATCCATGCTCCCGAATCATTTTTGTACTGGATGGCTTTTCCCTGACGGGCGATGATGCTGACTTTGGTCAGCGGCTGAGCGGCTTGCGGCTGGTTGCACCAGTTTTCGGCCAGCACCTGCAGGTCCGACAGATCCACGACGCCGTTTGCCGGCCGGGCAATATCGCAGAAAGGATTCCAAAGGGCCTGCCCCGGGCAGGTTTTCCAAGATGCCGCCAGAACAGCAAAGTCGCCGAGGTCGATAACACAGTTGCGGTTTAAATCCGCCCGTGCCGCCGGCGTACACAGCCAGTTGAGGTATTCCTCGAGATTGGTATAGCCGTCGCCGTCGCGGTCGCCGTTGCGGTCTGCCGCATAGGCAGGATTGAGCCCGTGCGTCAGTTCCCATCCGTCGGGCATGCCGTCGTTATCGCTGTCCGGCGGCGCCGGCAGCGTCTCCAGCGGCGGCCAGCCGCCGACAGCCGTTTGGGAATCAATAATGCCCAGCCCCTCTCCGGTCTGGCCGCTGCCGCTAGCCGTACCGCTTCGGACCTCGCTGACAATGCGGGCATCCACCGCATCGCGATACAGACTGCATCCGGCCTCATTCAGAACCGATTCAAAGGCCTCCTGCGGGGATTGCGTGGCTACCGGATAGATTTGGGCTTCGGGAAAAGGCGTCTGGGCCCTGCACAAGCTCCGTTCGGCATCGCCGCCTTCGGGATTTACACCCAGCCAATTGTCATTGGTTACGGCCGCATTTCCATAGACATAATTGCCGCTGATATACCATTGCCCGTAGCTGTGCGGCACGACGGCTGCGCCCGAAGCATCTTTTTGAAGACTGGGATTGGCAATTCGGTATCGCACACCGGAGCCGGTAGCAGGGCCGTATTTATAATAGCAGTTCACAATGTTGACGGATGCTTTCTCGCCCCCGTAGCAGCTGTTAAAGCCCCAGTTGTAAATGACATTGTTGCGCAAATCTACATTCTCGACCACATCGCCTTCAATGCGGGGATTGCGGGAGCTGTGGTGGGCCAGCAGATTGTGATGCCAGGAGCTGTTGGTTCCGCCCCAGATGCCGCCGTAGCCGTGCGGCCCCTTTTCGTGATGCGAATACCGAAGACTTTCCGTTATCATACACCACTGGGCAGTAAAATTGCTGTTGGTATAAAAAGAGAATGTTTCATCCACAGACCAGCTGGCCGAGACGTGGTCGAGAATAATCCGATTGCCGCCGCGGCCCCACACAGCATCATCATCGCCGTTTGGAGTGCCGTCCGGCCATTGATCGCCCAGACGGCAGCGGATATAGCGGATTATCACATTATCATAGCCGCAATATAAGGAACCATTGGCAATGCAGATGCCCTGCCCCGGAGCTGTCTGGCCGGCGATGGTTACATTGGGGTATTTGATATCCAGATTCGATTGGAGATGAATTGTTCCGGAAACACGAAAGATAATCGTCCGCGGGGTATTATGATTGAGAGCATCACGCAGGGAGCCGGGGCCGGAATCGTTCAAATTGGTAACAAAATAAACCTCTCCGCCCCGTCCGCCGGAAGCCGCGGCGCCGTAGCCTTGGGCGCCGGGAAACGCTGGAACCGCCCAAGCCCCCCCTGACATCATGCAGAATAAGACAGCCGCAATTAAGGAATACAAACCCGCATTCATTCCAACACCCTCGCCGCATCCGCTTGGCAGTAATAACAAATCGGGAGATTTTCACACACTCTATTTACCCCCGTAAATTATATATTATAGCAGAAAATGGGATTTCAGGGAACAGTGGAAATGGTGCAAAGCCCCAAATTTGCGCAATTTTATCTCTTTTTTTGCACAAAAGTGATTTTGGAGCATCTTTCAGCTGATACACCGGTGCGATGACTGCCCTTTCAACAATTGGCTTAATAGGAATCGATTCAGCAGCCCATTGGTTTATCAAACGGTTAATCCTGTCAAGAAGCAGTTTTTACAGGTCTGATGACCGCGCCTGACTGCGTGCGATAGTTGGAACGGAGTCCCCCCCTTTGTCCGCTGTGCCGTTTTAATAGGCTGCTAACCGCCGGCAAATTACGGCATGCCTGCTGTTTAGATAAATTCAGCCGCCATTCATCACGGCAAAGGCGGAGCCGCCGGCCAGCCGTCCTGCCATTGGATAGCCGCGATTTTCAGCTCAGACCGTCCGGTTTGGAAATGGTAGGCATGGAAAACAAGGTAATCTTGGCCGGCTTCGCTGAAAACAGCACAATGGCCCGGTCCTCGCCATTGCCCGTCGCCGTGCTGAAGGACAATCGTGCCGCCGCCTTCGGTCATCGGCTTGCCGTCTTTGTCAACATAGGGGCCGGTGATTTTTTTCGACCGGCCGACGGCAATCTTATAATCGCTGTTGGGGCCGCGGCAGCAGAAATCAAACGACACAAATAAATACCAATACCCGCCCCGCTGGACAAGGAACGGGGCTTCGACGGCACCTTCTACCGGCGGGGTTTGATGCTCTCGGAAGCGCGGGCGGCTGCAGAGCGAATAAAGCACAGGATTGGTGTCCAGCAGCATACCGGAGGCCGGGTCGATTTGGCGCATCTTGATGCCGCCCCAGAAGCTGCCCCAGCACAGCCATACCCTGCCGCTGTTTTCAACGGCAATATTGGCATCGATGGCATTGAAATCATCCACGCCTTCGGTTGACCGAACAACAAGTCCATGATCGACCCACTTGTAATCAGGGCTTTGGGGATTGAGTGTTTTATTGGTGGCCAATCCGATGGCAGAGTTGTTGCGGCCGAAGGTGGAAATTGAATAGTAGAGATGATACAGGCCGTTGAAATAGGAAATATCGGGCGCCCAGATGCCGCTGGTTCCGGGGATTTCGACCGGCGCCCAAGCAGGCAGCTGTTCAAAGACATAGCCGCACGATTCCCAATTGAGCATATCCTTGGAGCATTTGACAGGGATAAATCCCCTGCCGGCCCTGCCGCCGGTGGCAAAGATGTAGTAGGTATCGCCTTCTTTAATGATAACCGGATCGTGTACCCCCAGATTGCCCTGCAGGGAAAGCATAGAGGATTGTCCGGACGGCAGGGATTGGCTCGCACAGCCGCTCAGCAGAAATCCTGCAAGCAGGACGGTCAGCAGAATAGGAACTCGCTGGTCTGTCAGGCCGGCATGCCTTTTCAGTATGTTCATTACAAAACTCCTTAATCGAGGATCGATAGAACCTGTTCGATGCCTTATTAATAACCGCAAGGAAGTGTCAATTTCAACAAAAATATCCGCTCATTCCGGCGGAAGCGAGAGGATGCCAAAGGGGATTTACGGCTTTTTCAAGAAGGCTTTTACAGCGTCGATGAATTGGCTGCAGCGGATGAAGCGGAGAAGGCGCCGGCATCGGGATTCCCACGGCTGACGGTTGGGCTGCAACTGGCGGCACTTTCGGATGCATTCTTCGGCTTGCGGCCACTTGCGCAGCTTGCAGCACAGCCACGCGGCAGCCAGAAGCCAATCCGGCCGGCACGGACCGATGCACAGTGCTTGTTCGACACAGTGGAGGGCGCCCTCGTAATCGGCGTGGGCTGCCAAGGTCATTGCCAATCCGTAAAAGGCTTCATTATGCGGACCGGCTTCATTGAGAATCTGCACGAAGCAGTTGGCGGCATCCGAAGCCGTGTCGGCCCGCAAAAACATCCAGCCCATTGCCAGCAGAACCTCAATGTCTTCGATGCCCTGCTCAAACTCGTCCCGCAGGAGGGAAACCGCCTTGCAGGGCTGCCCGCGCTTCAGGCAGAGTTCGGCCAATCGAAATCTCGGACCGACAAGCGATGGATCGCCCTGCAGGGCGCGGCGATAGCAGGCAAACGCCTGTTCCTCCGCCCCCTGTATGCGATAGACCTCCCCCAGATAAAAATGAGCAAGGGTAAATGATTCGTCAAATTCGAGAATCCGGGTAAATTTTTCTCTGGCGGCAATGAGGTCGCCGCTTTCAAGCAGGAACAGCCCAAAATCGAGAATCACATCCAAATCCGCCGGATTGCGGCGCAGTTCAGCAATGAATTCCTGCCGTGCGCGGCATCCCTGCCCGCTGATCCAGCAGGCTTGAGCAATGCGGTAATGAATCTGCGGATGGGCGGGGTCGAGACTGGCGCATTTGTCCCAGCACCAGATTGCCTTTTCGTATTGGCCGCGTGTAAAAAGAGAGTTGCCGATGTTGTAAAAGCACAGCGGGCAGTCCGGATTAATCTGCTGGGCGGTGTAAAACATCTGTTCCGCCCGGTCGTGCTGCTCCATTTCTGTATAGACAATGATGCGGTTGCAGTAGGCCGGTTCAAAATTGGGATCAATCTGCTCAATCTGTTCGAAATAGTCTATCGCCTGATCATAGAGACCGGTTCGGGTGCAGTCCACACCCAAACAATTTAATATCTCGATATCGCCGGGAGCCAATTCGGCAGCCCGCTCATAGAAGGCGATGGCCTTTTCATATTCTCCCAGCGCATCCAGCGTCAAAGCCATATTAAACTGCCATTGGCCATGTTCCGGTCTTTGGCGGATGGCTAAGTCGAGCTTTTCCATCGCTTTCTGCATTTGGCCGTTTTCATACAGCTCATGGGCTTCTATGGCCAGTTCTTCGGCCTGATCCCACTCATGCGAGGTATCAAATTCATCCTGCCAATCCAGCATTCACACTCCGCAGCTAATTTTACTTCTTCATTACGGACTCGACAGGGGATATATCGTCATAAAGAGTTCCTGTCTTAGCCGGTACAGCAGATTTTGAAGCCATTTTGAAGCGGGAAAGTTTTTTCTGGCTTTCTATGCCTTAACCTTTTATAATTTAACGGCTTAAATAAACGCTGCAGCGATGGAAAGCCAGCGGCAGGCAAATTCTGGATGACTTTTGACGGCTCGTCCGATAAGATAGTAGGTGATGCATATGGGTGCGAAACTCTTTACAGAGCAAGGCAATAGGATTGAGGCCTGCTGCCGGAAGGCATTAACAACAGCTTTTTTTGGAGCAGAATAGATGATTGAGGAAATCAAAGGTCAATTAACCGCCGGAAAGAATAAATTTGCGATCGTTGTCAGCCGGTTTAATGAGTTTATTACCAGCAAACTGGTTGAGGGTGCGATAGATACCCTTCAGCGGCATGGAGCGGCTGACAGCCAGATTACGGTCGTCTGGGTGCCGGGAACAATTGAAATAACGCTGGCAGCCAAGAAACTGGCTGAAAGCGGCAAGTTTGCGGCTGTCATTTGTCTGGGAGCGGTTATCAGGGGCTCCACCAGCCACTACGACTATGTCTGCCAGCAGATTTCGCGCGGGGTCGGGCAAATCAATTACGATACGGGCGTTCCGGCGATTTTCGGAGTATTGACCTGCGAGACACTGGAACAGGCCATCGAACGTGCGGGCACCAAACAGGGCAATGCCGGCGCTCATGCCGCAATGGCAGCGATGGAGATGGCCAATCTTCTGGGCCGTCTGTAACCGGTTGAGCTAGCAAGTATTGTGATGAAGGAACGGCTGTGGACCGCAGAACATTAGCTCGAGAACTGACCATGCAGGCCCTCTGCCAGCTGGATGTGCAGGGCAGCGATGCGCTGCCGATGCTGCGGATTTTCTTTTGCGACAATACCAGCGATCCGATGGCTATCCAGCTTGCGGAAAAATGGACGCTGGGCGCTTGGGAGTATGTGCGGGCCTGCGATGATTTGATTGCACAGGCAGCGGTGCGCTGGAAATTATCGCGGCTGTCGCATGTCGATCGGGCGATTCTGCGGATGGCCGTATATCAGCTTCGGTACTGTCCCGATATTCCCTGCAAAGTTGTCATCAACGAGGCCATCGAAATCGCTAAAAAATTCAGCACGGAACAATCGCCGCGTTTTGTCAATGGAGTTCTGGATGCGGTGCTGAAAATGCTGCCCCGTTCTGTGCAGTCTTCAGCTGCGGAGGAAACATGCCGCCGAGAAAAATAGCGGTGCTGAATCAAAAGGGCGGAGTGGGCAAAACCACAACGGTCGTTAACACAGCTGCCGCGCTGGCCCTCAAAGGGCGGCGCGTGCTGGCGATCGATATGGACCCACAGGCCCACTTGACCATTCATCTGGGCGCCGACCGCGATGCCCAAGCCGCGGGGACTTATGAGGTGCTGGTTGAAGGGCTTGCGCTGGGCGATGCTGTTCGGCCGGTGCGAACCAATCTGTGGCTTCTGGGTGCCGGCATTGATCTGGTCGGGGCGGAATCCGAATTGGTCAATGAAGTCGGACGGGAAATCATTCTGCGGCAGGCGCTGCAAGCGGTTCGCGAACAATTTGACTATGTACTTATCGACTGCCCGCCGTCGCTGGGCCTGCTGACCCTCAATGCTCTGGCCGCTGCGGAAGAGGTGATTATTCCGATACAGCCGCATTTTCTTGCTCTGCAGGGATTCAGCCGCCTGCTGCAGACAGTAACGCTTGTGCACAGCCGCATCAATCCGGCACTGCGGGTGTCCTCGATTTTGATGTGCATGTTTGACAGCCGAACCAGCTTATCCAATGAAGTATGTCAGGATATTGAACGGTTTTTATCCAGTGCGCGGGGCAGCACCCATCCGTGGGCGGATGCGGCTGTGATTCCGGTGCATATCCGGCGAAACATCAAGCTGGCAGAAGCCCCCAGTCACGGTCAGACAATTTTTGAATATGAGCCCAGCTGCAACGGTGCAGCCGATTACGAAGCCGTGGCTGATTTCATCGACCGGTCGTTTTTGCTTCCGGCAGCCGCAGCAGAACAGCCCAGTACACAAGCTGCCGCTGCATCCATCGAAGAATCCGCCACACCGGTGCATTCTGTTGAGACGCTCAACCAGCAAACTCCAATCGGGGGAAAAGAGTAAAAAGAAAAGGTCGCTTCGTGGATGAAAGGAAGCAACCTTTTATATTAAAGACCGCTCAGGCGAACGATCTTGTCTTTCTGAATGTTCAATTATGCGCCGGATTTGTGCGCTGTGTCAACCCTTTTTTTCAAAAAGCTGCAAAATTTTTCTTCCTAAAAAGATTGCACGCTTTGTGAAGAATTTCTCAGTTTATCAGCACAGCCGGATTCTGCAGCAGATCCACAACTTTTCGCAAGAAGGCAGCCGTGTAAAACTCCCCTGCCAGACGCTGGTCGAAAGCCATTGCCACATACATCATCTTACGTATCTGAAAGCTGTCCCCAGCAGGCATCACGGCTTCATCAATGCTGCCGATGGAGATAATCCCCGTCGCAGAGGGAGGGCTGATAGCATAAAATGACTCTATGCCGTACATCCCCAGCCCGGTCAAAACCATCGTAGCTCCATCAAAATCCGCGGGCATAAGCTTACCCGAGCGGGCTTTTTTAAGCAGCGTTTCGCTTTCGGCAGCGGTTTTGGCAAGGGTTTTTGTCTCCATATCCTTCAGAACCGGCACAACCAGTCCCTGCGGCGCTGCCACGGCCAGCCCGATACCGATGTGTTCGGCAATAATGCGGTGCGTTCCGGCGGCATCAATGGAAGCGGCCATCAGGGGAAATGCTTTGACGGCCTGAGCAATGGCATAGATGAAGAAATCATTGGTGGAAGCCCGAATGCCCGATGTACGGCAAAACTGCTTGCGCAATGCCGCCAGCTCGGTTAAATCCGCCCGCATGCGGATATAGGCGCTGGGCTTGGTCCGCTTGGACTGAAGCATATACGTGCCGATGAGCCTTTGTATCCGCGTCAGCGGGAGCTGGTTTTCCGGATGCCTCTGCTGCAACATTGTCCTTTCTCTTTCTGCTTTTTTATGCAATTTGGAAGCCTTATTGTATGCTTGACAGGACAACAATTCAAGCATAAATACCATTGCCGGGACGCAAGCCGAAGATTATAATAAGCCGCAAAAAACAGGCTTTATAAAGGAGAGAAGATGCGATACTTTCTGGCGATTGTTCTGCCGCCGCTGGCGGTCCTTTTATGCGGCAAGCCGATACAATTTCTGCTGAATATTCTGCTGACGCTGCTGGGGTGGATTCCGGGTGTCGTGCATGCCATTCTGGTTGTTCACAGCCACTTGGATGATAAACGGACAAAAAAAATTATTGAGGCCCTGAAAAACAAATAAACCGTCCGAAACAGACAGAAAGGGGAAGGTATGAAGCCGATTCCAAGCCAACTTTGCACGCTTCTGGCAGCCCTTGCGGCAATAACCGCTGTTGCCGGCTGTCAGAAAGTGTATTATGGAACGATGGAAAAATTCGGGGTGCATAAGCGGGATATACTGGTCAGCAATGTTGCCCAAGCCCGCGATGCACAGAATGAAGCCAAAGCCCAGTTCGCTTCGGCACTGGAAGAGTTCAGTGCGGTGGCAAACTTTCAGGGGGGCAAGCTGGAAGAAAAATACAAGACGCTGAATGCCGAATACCAGCGCTGCCAGAAGAAGGCCGAAGCCGTAAAGGAACGGATTGGGGATGTCAAGCGGGTCGCCAAAGCCCTGTTTGAGGAATGGGAAAAAGAGCTGGATCAGTACAGCAGCGACGCCCTCCGGAAAGCCAGTCAGGCAAAACTGGAGCAGACCCAGCAGCGCTATAAGAGCCTGATAGGAGCAATGGAGCGGGCTGAATCGAAAATAGCGCCGGTGCTGGCGGCTTTCGGCGACCAAGTGCTCTTCCTCAAACACAACCTCAATGCACAGGCGGTGGCTTCGCTGCAGAGTGAATTAAGCACCATGGAAAGTGAAATCGGCACATTGATTCGGGAAATGGAGCGTTCGATTAACGAAGCGGATGCCTTTATTCAGGAAATGACCCAGCAGGAATCATAAACCACCGGGATACAGCGCGGCCGGCATGATAAAAAATCATGCCGGCCTTTCAATATATTGACCCGCACTTAAACGGCGCGGGACCCGTTTTGACTTGCCAAAAAAAAGCAGATATGTCGGCGGTTTGCAACTATTTATCAAACTGCACAGCAATACCGATGGAACCGGCCTGCAGCATACGCTGACGTTCAACCCTTAAAACACGTCCATTTTTAATGCGGGCATACTGTCCCTTCTGACGGGCCAGAGTGGGCGTACGGGGGAAGTTAATCTCGATTTCCTGTCCGGGACAGACAGGAGTGGTCATAGGAACAGAAAGGAATGCCCCGCCCCTGCTGACATTAACACTTCGGCCGTTGAAAAAACGATTGGCCTGTGGAAGCCAAATACTGACCGGCCAGCTTAACTCCGAACGGACATCTTGACGCTGTTCGACAATCGTGCTCTCCATAATTCCATTCTCCGTAAAAGTGGTGAACTATAACGTCATAGATATCTTATCGTCAATGTTAAACTGGTTAATTTAGTATATATAGATAAAATAATTTATTTTTTAGAAAAAATTGAAGTTAAGTTCAGATTTGGATAAATGCAGAGATATTATCGGTCCACTATCTTGGAGATAAAAGTTTGTCGCCGGACAACTACCGTCCGATAACTATTATCTGCTACAAAAGGTGAACAGAAGGAGGGCTTTATGTTCTCATCGAATCGATTTCAATCAGGGCTATGGGAAAGAAAATAAAAATGGGCGCCCATGTCCAGAGAGCCGGCCGCAATTGACCCAAAATTACCTCTGCAGCAAACAGCTTGCAGATAAAAACCGTAACAAAGCAGCTCAAGGTCGTCAAAAAACTGATAATAATTGCATTTTTCATTGCTTTGGGATCCCGGCAGACCAGCACAGGCAAGGCGACCATCAGCATAATAAGATTAATCAGCGGATCGGTAATGCGGCTGTGTTTCTGGACTGCCAGTTCGGCCAGATCGGTTCGGCGTGTGCCGGGATTTCTTTCCAATTCGGTCAGCTGACGCAGACTGAGCAGAGATTTGAAACCTTCTCGGCGGCGGACAGGAATATCGTCGGCAGTCAGACTGCTGGGGTAAAAATCGATCGGCTGGCTTTGCTGAATCGGGGTTAGTTCCTCCTCATTTTCCGATACCTGCATCCAGCGGCCATTGGTCAGAATCCACCCTTTGCGCTGGCTGTCATACACAGCAGCATCGGCCTGAATTTTGCCGCGGATGCGGAAAATATCTTCGGAATCAGCACGGGGCTGGCGGAGAATAATCAGGGGTTCGTAGAGAACGCGGTTTTTTTCATCAAAGCGGGGGCTGCAGAACAAACTGCCGTTGTTGTCGCCGATGAACCAGATATCGAATGTTCCCTGCTGGGATAATTCATCATGCTTGCGGCTCAATTCATAGGAAAACCGGGGAATAACTGCCTCCTGATCAACAATCATCAGCCCTGTCAGCAGCAGCGACAGAAAAAGAATCGGGGCCAGAATGCGTTTTAAGCTTGTACCGGAAGCCATCACAGCTATCAGCTCATTGCTGCGGGTCATTCGGGCCAACGAAAAAACGGCCGCCACAACCATAATCATTCCGGCCATGTCTTTATACCACAAACAGCAGCGAATGGCATAAAAGCGGCCTATCGCTAAAACGACATTGCCCCAAGCAGCATCCGCCGGCACGTCCACCGAACGGAGTTCGGCAAACTCATCCAGATGGACAAACAGGTCAACGGTCAGGAACATCCCTAACATCACGCACAAGGCGATGACATAGCCGACCAAAAAATTTCTCGCAATATAACGATCTAAGATTTTCATCATTTATCTTAACAGCTTCTTATGTACGCAGCAGTTTTCGATAGCTAATCAGGGTTACGATGCCCAGCACAATCAGTCCGGTCCACATGACCGTGACACCGGTCATTGCAGGAGCGGCTGGATTTTTTGTCAGCTCCTTGCCGGAAAGGATAAACACCACCAGCAGGCCGGCGGGAATGGCACTGGCTCCGAAGGCAGTCAGCATATGGCCCCCGCGGAATTGAATGCCAAGGGCTATACCCGTCAGTATCAAGGCCACGCACCCCAATCCCAAAACCAGCCGGGAGTGAATCTCGGCATAGATTTCGTTGTCCACCCGCTGAAGCCGGTTCAGGAGATTTCGGCAGGCCGCTTTGAGAGAAGCATCTGCCGCCACCGGCAAATCCGACTGCCCCAGTACGATATCGCCGGCTTTCGACAGAAATTGGTCGGCGGGTATTAAGCCGGCCAGCTTTTCGGGGAAACGGATATTATTGACATACTTTTGCAGTGAACGCCCTGATGGAACACCCGGACGCTGCCAAAGGGGATTATCGAGGGTCATCTCCAGCCGCAAATCCCCCCCTTCTAATTCAAAAGCCAAAACGCCTCGGGGGCTGTCATACTGAATTGTCAGACTGTTTCGCAAGGCATCAATTTGGAGCAGCCGGACAGGTCCGGTCAGCTCGATGCGGCTGGGCTTTTTCGGATCGATTTGACACTGGCCGACACTCAGGCGATAGACACGTGTGCGATCTGCATCTTCGAATTGATAATACTCACTGGTGGTCTGCATTTGGGCGTTAATATCGGCCGCCAGCAATTTCATTGCCAGCTGTGCCCGAACCTCCAGCGCCTGCTGGCAGATAGGGAAATAGTTCATTTTATCTGCCTGAATACGCTTGAGCTGCTCGAGCTTTTGAAATTTGATTTTGTCAGTCAGCAGCGAGGCAAACCGTGTGGTAATGGACACGTTGCCGATAAACGCCGGAGCCACTTCATCCAGCCGATGGGAATTCTGGGCGACAATAGCCGCTTCGTTGTAGTCGCTGTATGTATCGATGCGGACTCTGGCCCGTTCGGCCGTCACAAGGCGGGCCGGCCGGTCTTCGGCCAAATCCACAATCACCACCCCTTCCAGCAGGTTATTCTTCGGATCCGCAAAATCGGCAAACAGCTTATAGCGGCTCTGGGGCAGGGCATAATACCCTTTCCGCTGAATATTGCGAAACAATATCTGCTCGGCGTTGGCCTTGACGCTGCGCTCGCTGCGGTGGACAAAAGCCGGTGCCACATAGAAGCTCAGCCCCAGATTGGCCGCCGCCACCAGAATGGACAGGGTCAGGCCGGGATAAACCAGTGTCCACAGACTGATACCGCTGGCCCGACAGGCATCCAATTCACGATCAGCAGCCAATCGTCCATAAATCATGGAGGCCGCAAAAAGGGCGCTCATCGGCAGCACAAATGTCAGCGTGATCGGGAGAAAATACCCCAGCAGATGGAGCATCTGCTGGGGACTGACTCCGAACTGACTGATGATCGGAACCAGCATCCCGGCGCTGAGCATCAGCGTCATGGCGACAGTCGCCAGCAGAAAAACGCGAAACAATTCGCGAAAAATATACCTGTGCAGTATAAAAACCATTGGATTTCCTTGCCTGTCAATTTGTCTGTGCTATTGTGGCACAAACCGCAGCGATTGACAATATAAAATTCAGCCGTTTTCGCTGCGTTCAGGCGGACCCGACTGGGAAGGCGGCGGATTAAAGATGCTGTCAGGAATGTCGAACTGGTCTTTGAGCTTTCGCAGGTCGGGAGAAAGAGAATCGGGACTGTTCTGGGCACGGTTTTTCAGGAACTGGTAAATATTGGCCGACAGGCGGTGTTTGAACGATTCAGCGGAGGCGGCCGATGCCTGCTCCCATTGCTGCTGGTCGACTGCATCGCCGTTGATGGGGCTTTTGTCATATTTAGGAAAGATAATAGCCGCATAGGGGCAGACACGGGCACAGGCAGGACAGCCGGTCTTGCATTTTTTCGGCCGGAGCACCCGAACCGTCTGGTCAACCTGACCGTACACCCCAAACAGGCAGAAATTGAGGCACTGCATGCAGTTTCGGCAGCGCTGACGGTCGATGACCGGAAACCACGGCACCCAATCCGACTGGGCTGTTTGGATATCAACCGGCTCACCCGAAAGAGCATCCGGACAGCCCTGCTCCGGGATAGCATTTCGGACAGCTGCCTTTGCCTCCTGAGGTGTTTGAATTGCCCGCAGGTTGACAAACCGGGCGACCAGCTGCTCGCGGATACCCGCATGGGCAAACAGGGCCCTGACAGCCCGCTCAAAACAGGCCGCAACGACCAGATTTTCTTTGGCTGCCCACTGCTGGAATAAAGGATCTTGTTCGGCGGCCAATGCACAGAGGTCATCCACGCAGACCAAACGGCGACCGGCCGGCTTAAGCAGTTCCAAGGCCGATTGAAGGATATCTTCTGCAATCCATCCGGCGTTTCTGCACCTGCACAGAACAATCGTCATACAATCCCGATTTTAAGCCGCAATATCATACGCCATCAAGACATCGCCGTGGCGGATGTAAAGTGTTTTCCCGCAGACGACCGGATGTGCCCAGTGCTCTTTCTGGCCTTTTGTAATCGGAAACGCACTGATTAAATTAAACGCTTCCGGCGACGGCTTGACAAGTCCGACCTGCCCGTCCTTTTCAGCATAACAATAGAGCAAGCCGTCGGCAAAGGTCAAGCTGCCCTTGTTGAGCCATTTATGCGTCCAGAGGATTTTGCCGGTTTTCCAGTCCGCGCAGAGCCAATAGCCGTTATCGTTGCCGCGCCAGTCGCTTGTATAGATATATCCGTCAAGTACAACAAAGCCGCCGTGGTGGCAGTCGATTTCAGGATTAGTCCAGACCTTTTCAACGCTGGCGGCATCCGGTGCAATTCGAAGCTGAACGGCCCCCATATCATACCCGCTGGTATAGAAAATCAGCCCATCTTTGAAATAGGGTGTATTGGGATGGATTTTCTGATTTCTGGAGACATAGTCCTGAATCGGGAATGTCCAGAGAACAGTTCCATCGGCGGCGTTGAGGCCGAACAAAACGCTTTCGGTCATGCCGGCGATGATGGTTTTGCCGCCCCACTGGAAGGCGATGGGAGAAGAATAGGCACTCCGGCTGCCGTTGGAGGGGACTGTCCAGACTGTTGAACCGTCTTTTTTATTCAGGGCGGCCACCATCGCTTTCTTGCCGCCGACAATGAAAATGACCTTATCTTCAACAATGAGGGGGGATTCGGCAATGCCCCACATACCATATTGTCCTTCGAGCTGGCCGAAGGCATCCACCAGCCAGAGCTTCTGACCGGACTGGGCATCAAAGCAGCCAACCTGACCGGTGCCGCTGATGACATAGACACAGCCGTTATCCACTGTGGGCGTACAGCGTACGCCCGGTGTGGCACGGCGCCATTCGGGGCCGTAATTGGCTGTCCAGAGCTGTTTGCCGTCCATATCCAGACAGGTCAAAAAACCTTCGTTGTCTTTCATTCCGGTAATATAAATGCGGCCTTCGGCAATGGTCGGGGAGGAGTAGCCCTCGCCGATGCCTTCAGCGGCCCACAGCATCTTGGGGCCTTCGGCCGGCCATTGCTTGAGAAGGCCGGTTTCGGAACTGAGATTATCGCGGTTAGGCCCCTGCCACTGCGGCCACTGGGGATTTTCCGCAGGGACAATCGCCGGCGTAACCAGCGGGGCGTTTTTGTCCTGCATATCCACACAGACCAAATGCCCCCCTGTATCACGGACATAGAGGCGTCCGTTGGCCAGAACCGGCATTGTCCAGCATTTGCCGTTGAGCACCGGAACGGACGCAATCGGCTGACAGCTTTCAGGGGAGGCCTTGATTGTATAGAGCATTCCCTTTTCGCCGATGACAATTAGGGTGCTGCCGGCAGCACTGACTGCGCCCTTTTTAACATCTGCAAAGGCCCACTTCTTCTGTCCGGTTTTCCAATTCAGACAAACCAGCTGGTTGTCATCAATACCGTACAGGTATCCATCGATTAAAACAGGCCCGCTCAACTGGGAGCGCATATTTTTATTTTCCCAGACCATTTTGGGCTGGGCTTGGGAAAAATCAATAAGACCGGCCCCCCGATTGTATCCGGAAGTAACGAAGCATTCTTTGCCGACAATAATCGGATCAGAGGCGTTCACATCATACTGGGTTTTCCACGGGGCAGACCAGAGCTGTTTTCCATCTGCAATCTGGATACCCATAACGGTATCTTTGCCGAATATCGCTACAGCAGGTATTCCATCGTGCATATACGGGACGGGTGTGGCGTAGCCGGGCTCGCTGTTGTCGCTTTTCCAGATGATCCGGCCGGTGGCCTTGTCCAAGGCCAGACCGGCAGAACCGACATTTAAAATCAGCTTTTCGCCGACTATCAGCGCTGAGGTTGCAAAACCCCATTCGGGCGTTTTGAAGGGAAGCTCGATTTGCCAGACAACGGCGCCGGTATCGGCATCCAGACAGAATACTTTGCCGAATTTGCTGACAGTATAGACTTTTCCGTTTTCGATGGTCGGGGTGCTGTGTGTGCCGCCTTCATAGTATTTTGCACCCAGTTTTTCAGGATATTCATGCCGCCAGAGTTCCTTGCCGGTAACGGCATCAAAACAATAGACAACATCGGTTTCCTTATTGATGTTGCCGATTGTATAGGCCTTGCCGTTGGCCACGGACACAGCGGAAAAACCGATTCCTACCTGTGCCTCCCAGAGGATTTTGCTGTCTTTACCGGATGGATCCCATTGCGTTTCTTTGCTGATGCCGTCGTAATCAGGCCCCCGCCAATGCGGCCAGTCATTCCCGTACGAATGAGCCCCCAACAGTAAAAGTGCCGCAATTGCTACTAATACGTTGCAGAATGAACGAACAGCCATTTTGTTCTCCCGAAAAAGAAGTTTTATTCATTGAGCCGCAGGAGCCAATGCTCCCGTCGGACAAATTTCAATACATTTCAACGCCGCCTGTGTCAAACCGTCTGCCAGTGATTTATTAAGCGGCACAGCAATTTTCATCTCAAAGCCTCGTCCCTCAAACGCCAAACCAATCTTTTGGCCTTCCTTTTTTGCCGTTTGCACACACAGGCCGCATTTGATACATTTGCCCGGCTCGAAGATGATATTTTTGTCCTTTACAATCCGGGCAACTAAATCTTCCTGGCTTTCCCAGCTTTTCTGACGCGCTGCCAATTCTGTCGCCCGCTGCCGCAGGGCGCATTGGTCAGCCTTTCGGCAATCGCAGTGCAGGCACCTTTGGGCTTCTTGTCGGGCCTGCTGGGGCAAATAACCGCTATTAACAGTCAGGGGTTGTGTACGTTCTGCACCGGAGGCATGTTTAAGAAAAAACTGTAATTGCTCTTTTTCGACTACTCCCATCCGATGGCAATAGGTTCGTACAGGCACACCGTTTAATCCCAGCAGGTACGATTGTATCGCATAAGCGGCCTTTTTGCCGTCGGCCACTGCCCGAATACAGAGATTTCGTGAACCCGTACAGCCGCCGGCCGCAAAAATACCTTTGACAGAAGTCGAGTATTTCTGACGATCTGTCTGTATTTTGTCGTCTATAACAGCAATACCCCAATCAGCAGCGGCCTGTGCAGCATCTTTCGGGCCGACGGCCAGCAGGAAAGCATCATATTGACTTTTCAATTCATCTATGGAAACGTCCCTGCCAACGCGGATATTGCCTATAAAACGGACTCCGATGCTCAACAATTGGCCGATTTCCCGCTCGACTACAGACAAAGGCAGCCGCATTCTGTCAATATCTGCAAAGCGAAGTGCCCCGCCGGGCTGTGCATGCTCGTCATAGACATCGCATTCAATGCCGGCCTGTTTAAGGTAATAAGCGGCGGACAATCCGGCCGGACCGGCACCGATAACAGCGGCCTTTCGGCCAGTCGGTTGGGTGCAGTGCGGCATATAAGGATTGGAAGAATCTAAATCCACATCCGCCACAAACCGTTTCAGAAGGCAGATTGCCACGGGTTCATCGGCCTGTGCCCTGCGGCAGACTTTTTCGCAGGGGGCTGGGCAAATCCGACCCAGTATCGCCGGCAGCGGAATATCCTGTTTGACAGTTCGAATCGCCCCCTGCCAATCCTCAGCAGCAATCTGTCGGATCATTTTCGGGATATCCATACCGGCCGGACAGCCCATTTCGCAGGGTCCCTCGCAATCGCCGACGTGGTCGCTCAACAGCAGTTCGATGGCGGCCTTACGGGCTTTGGCAATCTCTTCGGACTGCGTATGAACAACCATATTAGGGGCAGCGCGAGTGCCGCAGGCTGGAACCAGTGTTTTAAAACCTTCCACGCACACAACACAGACCATGCAGCTTGTTGAGGGTTTGCAGCCGTCAGCAAAACACAGAACAGGGATATAAATCCCAAGTTTTCGGGCGGCTTCCAGAATGGTCGCTCCAGCAGCAACCTCAACTGTCTGATTGTCAATGGTTAATGTAATCATCAATTGTTATTTGACCTCGACAGCATCCGCCGGACAGACCGACTTGCAGGTGCCGCAGCGGATGCATTTGGCTTGGTCGATTTGGTGTTTCTCATACGGTTTCATCGCAATGGCATCTGCCGGACACCGCTGGGCACAAATTGTACAGCCGATACACTCATCATTAATCGAATAGGTAATCAGACCGCGGCATTTTCCGGCCGGACAGACGCCGTTGAGATGCGCTTCATATTCGCGGCGAAAATACTTCAATGTTGACAATACGGGATTGGGTGCGGTTTTGCCCAAACCGCAAATGCTGGTATTCTGAACCATCACGGCCAGCTGGTGAAGTTTATCCAAATCATCGGCTTTTCCCTGCCCGCTGCAGAGACGCTGGAGGATTTCGAGCATTCGCTTGGTTCCTATACGGCAGAATGTGCACCGCCCGCAGGACTGGCGCTGTGTAAATTCCAGAAAATACCGGGCAATATCGACCATACAGTCAGTTTCATCCAATACCACCAAACCGCCGGATCCCATAATCGCCCCGGCCGCATGGAGGGATTCGTAATCAATAGAAATATCCGCCATTTCAGCCGGCACACAACCGCCGGAGGGACCTCCAATCTGGACGGCCTTGAGCTTTTTATCGCCTTCAATGCCGCCGCCGATTTCCTCAACCACCTGTCGAATCGTAATACCCATCGGCACCTCAATCAGGCCGCCGCGGCGTATCTTGCCGGCTAAAGCAAAGACCTTCGTACCCCTGCTTTGCGGAGTGCCCAGCTGGGCAAACGCCGCGGCTCCCTGCCTGATAATCCAAGGCACCAGCGAATAGGTCTCTACGTTATTGATCAGGGTCGGATAGCCCCATAATCCCTGTCGGGCCGGATAGGGAGGCCTCAGATGCGGAGCAGGCCGCTTGCCTTCGATGCTTTTCAACAGGGCTGTTTCCTCGCCGCAGACAAATGCCCCTGCTCCTTTGTAAATCTTCAGTTCAAGCGAGAAATCGCTTGCTACGATTCCTTCGCCCAGATAGCCATGGGCATGGCATTGTTCAATCGCCCGGCTGATGCGCTCCACAGCAAGGGGATATTCATCACGGATATACAAATATCCGCGGCTTGCCCCGACAGCGCGAGCGGCAATCATCATCCCTTCCAGAATCCGGAAAGGATAAGATTCCATAAGCATACGGTCCATAAAAGCGCCGGGGTCGCCTTCGTCGCCGTTGCAGACTATAAATTTCTGCTCGGCCTCTGCGAGACGAACGGCAGTCCATTTCAAATGGGTCGGATAGCCTGCCCCGCCTCTTCCGCGAAGACCAGATTGATGAATCTGTTCGATAATGTCTTCGGGTGAAAGATCTGTCAGGGCTTTTTGGAACGCTTGGAAGCCACCTCGGCTCTTGTATTCGTCGATATCCACCGGGCTGAGGGATCCGCAATGCTCGGTTGCAATTCGTTTCTGACGGCTTAAAAAATCGGAAATATCCGGTTCGCGCACATCCGCCGGATAACGGTCTATCGGCAAAGCAACAGAATCCGTCAAAATCCTATCCACCGCATCACAGATGCAGTTGGCAAGGGAGCGAAGTTTTCCGGAAGGCCGAAAATGCTTGAGCAGAATGGGCTTGGCATCTTCCGGTTCGACCCGAACATAGAGGGTTGACTGGCCAGAAGGGGAAACGATTTCCAGAAGCGGGGTTTGGTAGCACATTCCCACACAGCCGACATGCTTAATGCTTGCCCGAATAGCCGTTTCTTCCATCACCTGCTTTATTGCAGCCAGCAGCTTGGCGCTGCCTCGCGCCACGCAGCAGGAGCCCAGACCAATGCGTATTTCCCCTTCCGGGGGCACATCGTGACCGACTCGACGGTCAGGATGGCGGCTTGCTGTCTTCTGCCGTTCGAGAAAGTCCGTCAGAACTGCCCCGACCGTTTCCTGTGTTACATGTCCGTATGTAACCTCGCCAATCTGCACTGCCGGCGCTAAGGTGCAGCAGCCCAGACAGGCCACCCGATCGACTGTAAAAAGACGGTCTGCATCGGTATCCTCGCCTTCGGCGATTTTCAAATAGCGCCGAAAGGCCTCATAAATCTGGTCGCTGCCTTTTACATGACAGGCCGTTCCCACGCAGACCCGAATGGCATATCTGCCGGCCGGCTTGAGACGGAACTGGTCGTAGAAGGTCGCCACCGACCAAAGTGTCGAAGCGGTGCAGTCGGTTTTTTCCGACAGCCGCTCGATGGCTTCCTCCGGCAGATAGCCGAATGCTTCCTGAACAGCCTGCAGCAGCGGCAGCGCATAACAAGGCTGTCTACCGATGCGTTCGATACAGGCATCTACAATAGTGAGATCAATCTCGCTCAATCCGACTTTCCAATACAGAATAAATGGTTCATCGTTCGAATATAAATCCGTCCCGGTGCAAAGGCTGGACTGGCAAAGCACTTCTCGCCGATCTCATTGCGCCGGATTTCGGCATAGTCCTGCCCAGTCCGGGCCAGAATCATTGTGCCCTTTTCGCTGAGCAGATACAGCACATCTCCAACCAGCGTCGGCGAGGACAGAAAGTTTCCGCTCAGCTGCTGAGAATATATCTTGCTGCCGTCGGAAACACTAAAGCAGTTCAGGCCGCCTTCGGTTGTCAGTGTCCAAATATAGTGGCCGTCAGTGACCGGGCTGCAGATATCGGGCATGGACGCCTCGGCCTGCCAAAGAATGGGCGCAGCTGCCTGATCCTGCACGTTCTGGGCATCAAGGGCAACCAGTTTATTGTAGGGTTCGACAACAAAGATTCTGCCGCCGGCGGTAATAGGAGTAACCGCAATATCCCCTTCAATGCAGGCGGCCCGAAACTGCTCGGCGCCCGTTTTCGGATCGTACACAATCACAAAGGGAGAGCCGGCGGTTAAGAGACGCCATTGCCCGCCCACCTGTGCGGCGGTGGGAGATGACCAGGAATTGGGGACGGGACGGGCGGTTTCCCATATCGTTTTACCCGTCAGCCAATCCAGCGCCATCAGTTTGCTGCCGCCGGGCTCAAAGCCCACATCCCATTGAACAATAACAAGATTTTCAAACGCCGTCAGCGAAGCGGCGTAGCCATAGGCACTTTCCGGAACTCCCAGATGCTTTTCCCACAACCGTCTGCCGTCCGCTGAAAAACAGCCCATATCCCCGCCGGCAAAAATGGCACACACCCGCCTGCCGTCTGTTACAGCTGTGCTGGCCGCATAGCCGGTCTCTTCCATAATGTCCATTTCATCCCGCTGCAGCGAGGGAGGAATCGACACATCGCCCGCCCACAGCAATTGGCCGCTGCGGGCATCAAAACAGAAAATCTGCTGGCGCTCTTTTGTGGCACCGGTCAAATAGACATGATTGCCCCAGACGATCGGGGAGTTATGGCCGGGCAGCGGCACAGCCGCTTTCCAAAGAATATTCTTTTCTGTTGGGCCGTCCCATTGTTCGGGAATATTTTCGAAGCGGCAGATGCCCAGTCCTTCAGGGCCGCGAAATGTCGGCCAATGGGCCAGCATTTCCTCCATTGATGCCGTTTGGGATTCGACAGGGCTTGAATCATCCGGGATTTCAGCACGCCCGCCGGAAGAGAGTGTGTCAGCAGCGGGAGTCGAAAACATCCAGAACAGCCCAGCGGCTCCCATCACTATCAGCGTAATGGTCAGAGCCGTGCGAATGCGGACAGCTTGCCGAATCTGAAGCATTTTTAAATCACCCTGCGGCTTTAAGACAGGAGTGCGGGGACGATAGGCACCGGCCCCCAGAACAGCACCCACACACACGGCTGCCGCCGCTGCCAGCAACACCATTCCCCGCTGGAGGAAATAAAGACGTGCAAACTGGTCGCGCCGAATCTGCGTATCAAGCTGAAGAATAGAGCGGGCGAGCGCTTCATCTGCAGGGTATTGACGGGCTTGGACTTTCATTGCTTCCAATTCCGCTGCGCGGGCTGGATCAGCTGTTTTCATATGATATGCCTGAACAGCCATCATGCCGGCAATAATCAGACAGAATACGCCGGCTACAATCGCCACCCCGACAGCCGACTGAAAAACTGCGCTGCTGTACCGTTGACTAATCCGTTGGGCTTCCATACTGTCTTATCATCCGTTTTTTTCCGGTTGCTGATTTCTCTTCAGCCGCAGCCGATGACGCGGGCAGCTGTTAAAACACCGCCCGCAGGCCAAGCAGCTGCCGCGGTTGGCCTGATAATCGGTCCGTTTCCAAAAAATACTGCCGGCAATCAGCATGCCGCCGGCAATCAATCCCATCCCGCCGCCCGCCAAGGCACCGCCGACGGCAAACTGTCTTTGTTTTGCATCGGCCTGCCGGCAGAGTACCTCACTGCTCTGTCCGGCGGCATGGAATGCTTTTATTTCCTCCGGCAGCTCTTTGAGAAGACCCTTCTGCTCAAGGCCTGTCAGATAGGCCAGCCGCACAACCGGATGACTCATTGCCATTTTCGAATGCAGGGCATAGCCCAAGGCCGCGCCTGCGGCCGTCAGAACCGGCAGCAAGGCCATAAGCAGCAGCAGCCGACGGCGGCCTTTGGAGCGTTCCGTCTGCGGCCACTCGACCGTGGGCTTATCGATGGCACCGAAAGGGCAGGCATTTTCACATAGACGGCAATGGATGCATTCGTCCGGCGTAATCGTTACGGATAATTTTGAAAACCGCGCCAACTGACGCAGAATGACGCCATACGGACATAAAAAGCGGCAGTACGGCCGGGGGATAAAGACTGCCATCGCCAGCATTGCAAAGCTGATGACCCACATCGCCGGATTGGCGCTGAATCGAAAGAACGCTACAAATGGGTCATAGCGGCAAATGAGAAACGCGCTGCCTGCGGCGGCATACAGAATCGCCATCAACAGATACAGCCATGCCAGCAGGCGCAGCGGAGTCTCCAGCCAGAGAGGAATCTGTATCGGACGCAGCAGCACGATGTCCTGCAGTGCGCCCAGCGGACAGACGGCCCCGCAGAAAACGCGGCCGAAAAACAGCGCAAAGACCAGCGGCAGAAAGAAAAATGCCGCCGTCGTCCACGGAATGGCAAAGTCTGAATTGAACAGCGCCAGCGATATATTTCCGATAGCACCAATCGGACAGATGCAGCCCTTCCGCCAGAAGCCGAAGTAGGCCAGAGATGCCAGCATCAGCAGGACAATGGCTCGTCGGGAGCGTTTTTTGAGAACCAGCCAAGAGGCCGCCAGCAGAGCCGCGGTCAATACAACAACATCCGCCGCCTGATATATTTCAGAGCGGGGCATGGGTGTTGTCGGAGAGGGGATTACATACTCATTCTCAAATTCCGGAGGGGGAAACCGCTGCACTGACAGCGCCGGCGCAGCGACAACCAACCATAGCAGAATCCAAAGCACAGATGGTATTCGGCTCATAGCTGATCCTTCAATAGATAGGGATTTTCCACAGGTACCCGCTTGAAGGCCTGCGAAGGACAGGCTGCTGCAATCGCACACTCGTTGCAGTTCAGACAACGGTCATGGCGGACCTGCAGAAACAGCGAACCATTGCCGAAAGCGCCGCAGCCCTTGACGCATTTGCCGCAGCCGATGCACAAGGACTCATCTATCGTATATTCAAAATAAGGATCTTCCACATAAGTCCGCCGGATAGCCCCTGTTGGGCATAACTGATTTTCGGCGGCGGTGGACAATTCTTTGGGTTCGGGAACAAAATAGCCGGTGCATAAATCGCAGTAGCCGCACATTGCATATGCGTGGACGCATTTGACAGCAGACTCATTGAGAACGCAGTGGGTTGCACAGCGGCCGCAGGCAATGCATTTCAACGGATCAATCTGCCAGACCATTGCGGGGGATCTGCGTGATTTGGCAAAAAGAGCCGCTGCCGCCGCTGCCAGAGCTGTCAGCACAGCAGTCCAGAGTCCTTCACGCAAAAAAGTGCGCCGATACAGCTTGTCAGGATTTCTGTTTGTCATTGTTAATAAACTGTTTAACCGACAGCGCCCGCGGAAGACGGCAGGCATCCCAAACGGGACAATTGCGGCATCCGGTCAGCCCCTTGACATCGATGCAGGGATGTTCCTGTATGCCGGACTCCCGCCGCGTCAGCCGCAGCGACAGCAGTCCAAACCCGGATGTCATCGCCCATCGCAGGGCATCCAGAGCCAGACGCCGTCGCGTAGTCTGTCCTGTGTGTTTGTTATTCATTTCTTTTCAAATATCTTGACTGTATTATTTACGGTATTGAGCACATAAATACGGCCGTCGGAATCAACAGCGACATCAAATCCTTTGGATTTGCATTCTTCCGCTGTTGTGCAAATCCGCAGGGGCTCTGACCAACCCAGCTGCTCGGGCCCGGCCGCCACGCCGATAAACTGACCCTCGGCGCTGTACACTTTAACACGAACCAATCCTTTTTCACAGGTTACAAATCCTCCGTCCGGCAGCACAGCCAGCGCCACCGGATTGCAGCAGCCGCTGAAGCCCTCGATATCCACACCGGCCCTGCCCCAATACCATTGGCGGTGTCCATCAGCAGTATAGGCCTCAATCCAATGCCGGCCGGGATTGACTACACGGAGCAGACCGTCTGGATAGGCCGCTATGTCAAAATAGGGACTTGGAACAACAATACCGGGGATATTGGCTGCTGCATCTTTGCGGCCAATCTGGTTTTGAACCTCTCCGGTGCGGCTGAACCGCCAGACAAGCTTGTTGACTGCATCGGCGGCAAATATGTTGTCCCTATCGGCTGCAATAGAGGTCAGGAGCGCATTTTCAGCCGGCGCCGGCCACTGGTTCCGTGTTTGACCCTCTGTATCTAAAAATACCAGATGATTTTTCAAACCCGCTATCAAGCCGCCGTCAAAGTCAATGTGGAGGCAGGTTGGTTCATCCTTCAGCTCGATTTCCCTCTGGATGGAATGCTGGGCATCATAAACCGCTATTTTTTGATCGCCGGCAATGTACATCCGCCGGACGGCATCAACAGCAATGGCAGAACATTTCTCAAATCGCAGCTGGAGCGTGTCGCCGGTCTGACGGTATAAAATCAGTTCCGGATCTATTTTTGCATATTGTTCGATATTATATGAATACTCCGGGGCAGGCTTTATCTGGGAACCGGAAGCATCAAACAAAAAAAATGCAATCAGGCCTGCCGCTGCCGCAGCTGCAAGAACCAGCCCAACAATGACCGCAGAATAGATTTTATTTGTCTGTTTTATCAACTAAAGCAACCCTACAGCTATGAAAACTTACAGGAGTATAATGGATTTTGCTGTTCAATACAAGCCGCGTCATTTTGCCGCGACATCCAGACAAACAAGCGTTGTCAAATCCCGCACCAGCAGGCGCCCTGCCGCCAATGCCATCGGCCCCCAGGACTCGTGGCCGCTGAGCACTCGTGTCTGCGATAAAAGATTAAACTTCTCGCTGGATGCTTCAATCAGCGACAAAACTCCATCATCATTCAATAGATAAATCATATCGTTTGCGATGATATACGGCCCTAAACCATACCGGTTCTCTGAACCGCTTGTCCAGACAATATTACCCTCTGTATCCAAACAAACGAATTGTTTGTCCGGACGGACACCGTAAATATACCCCTTATAAAAGATAGGAGTCTGCTGGTCTGAGCCGAAAATTTCCGGCGGACGCGTAAACAGGACTTTGGGGATAAGTTTTCCCCCCTGCCGTTCCAGCTGGAGCATTAAACTGCCTTTATTGTAGCCGGCAGACAGGAAAATCTTCCCTCCGCCGGCATCGACAGGGGTCGGTACATTGGTTCGCAGAAACCACGCATCTGTCTGCCACAGCAGGGTTCCTTGTGCGGCATCCGCAGCAGCTACTCCCCCGCTGGCGGCATAGACATAGAAATCCATACCCTCAAACTGCATCGGCAAAATAGAGGTATGCGTCATTTTCCACTTGTTTGGATTGGGACATTTCCAAACAATTTGACCGGTTTGACAATCGACGGCCATCATCAGAACATCCGGCCCGGCAGGAGCCAGAATAGCTTTGCCATCCACAATCAGCGGACATTGGCCGGCATACCAAAGCGGCTCTGTGGCGCCAAATTCGCGGACCAAATCAATCATCCAGCGAAATTGACCGCTGACAGCATCCAAACAGGTAACATGACATTTGGGTCCCATGGCCACCAGATAACGGTCTGTTACCGCAGGTATAGTACGGCTCATCCCGTGATTGCGCTTTATTTTAACCGGATAGCTGTACCGCCAGATTTCTTTGCCGTCGTCCAGCGAAAAGCATCGGATAGCATCTGCTTCGGCCTGCAAATCATAATCCACCAGATATACACAACCGTTGTGCACCACAGGAGCGGCGTATCCGTCGCCCAATTGAATCTCCCAGAGTTTGGGGAGGCCCTGAGCAGGCCATTGACGCGCCAGAGGAACATCGGAATGGATAATTCCGCTGCGGCTGGGGCCGCGAAACTGCGGCCAGCTTGCCTGCAAAGCAGAGGCACTGCCGTCGAAGCGCTGCAGCGTGCCTTCAATTTGGGCGGTTTGCGTTTGTGTCTGATCGCGCTGAGGTCTGCCGTCCTGACCGGCCAGACGCGGCGGAACCTGAAAGCTCCTAAAAGCATTGACCCAATGGTACACAGCCATTGTCAGGATCAATCCTGTTATTATAGGTGCTATCAGTGCATGTTTGTTCATCTTGAAGCCAGCTCTCTGGGACAGTTATTCATTTTTAAGTATTTCAAGCCAATTCATTCTTGCCGCACCGGCAACCGCTACTCGAATCCAGACGGCGCCGCTGACCAACAAAGCGGCAATAATCAAAGCGATACGGCCGCCGGGGAAATCCTGCCCGCGGGCTGCTATCGCCGGCGCGACAGCCAGCAGCGCCGGCAGCAATCCGCAGATCACCCCTGCCGCCAGCAGGACCGCATGCTCCATAAAAAGCATTCGGCACACATCCTCCCCGGTGAATCCTACTGCCTGCATCATCGCCAGTTCGGCACGCCGCTCCAGTATATTGAGCACCAGTACCAATCCCAATCCAGCCGATCCCAATATCAAACCGAAGCCGCCAAGCACAAGAAAAATCGCCATATAGGTATTTTCCACCTCGTAGAATGCCGCCAGCTTTTGGCCGGCAGGAATCGCCTCCATCCCCATATCACGATACAATCGTGACAATCGTGCTGCCTGCTGACTGTCATTTTTCCAGTCTGTTTCTATCAGAAACATCCGCATTCCGTCCTCGGATGGAAAAAGACGGATAAAATGGTCTTCCGAAATCAGCAAACGTCCCTGAAGGACGGAATCTTTCAATATTCCCACGATTTTAAGCTTAATATTTCTTCCACCTTCATCTCGATAATTCAGAGACTGGCCGATTTTTTTGCCTAAACCCCAGAAAACGGTTGCATAATCGCCGATTGCAGGAATTGTTCCGTCATCCTGCGTTTGCAGCAACAGCTGCCAGCCATCAGCAGCAGCGGGGCTTTCAATGACTTTTTGAAATGCAAAGGCGCCCCGCCGGGACAGTTCTTCAGGCTTTACCCCCAGCAGCGTTGGGCGCAGAACACGATTGAGATTCAGACAGTTTGCTTCCTCCTGCTGGTAGACCCGCATTCCTACAATGCTGTTGGGCGCTATCGCAGGCAGGCCGCTTTGCGGATCGGCCGGCAGAGAAGGAAGCTGCGTCAGAGGCAATGTCGTCTCGGCCAGCAGGGCAAATCCTCCTGCCCCTGAGTCGCGTCTTTGTATCATCATACCGGCGTGTCTGTAATTGGCGCCGATGCTGAGCACCAAAAAGACGCCGCAGGCCAGCGTGATTAAAACAGCCAGCGACCGCCAAGTGCGGCGGGGGATGTTTCGGACGGCTAAAAGCGGCTGGGAGCGGGCAAAAGAGCGGCTGGACAGCCGCAGCCAGCCCAAGCCCCATGCGGCGGCAAAAAAGAATCCGGCCAGCAGCAGCGTCCCGCATAAAAAAAATAATCCCGCCTGAGACTCTTGATCCGCCCCCCACGGCAAGCCGACGCCCGCGGCGAGAAGCATTCCGCTGAAAGCGGCAAAGAGCTTCAGCCGTATAGGGGTACCCGAGCGATATGTTTCGAAGGTCCCGGTCAAAAACTGGTGAACCGGGCGGCGGATGCGATGGTACAGGGCAACTTGGATGGTGAATATGCATATCAGAACACTGACAGAAAAACCCTTCAGCACGGTTTGGAATGCCGCATGAAAAAATAAATTCAGGGAGCCGACAGCGCCTGCCCAGAAGCCGGTGTTAAGCGCCGCAATCAATCCCTTGGCATAGAGCATCGATGCAGCTGCACCCGCCGCACAGCCACCCAGCGCCACGGCAATTCCCTCGGCCATGAGCAGCGCAAATATTCGCAGCCAATCCCAGCCGCAGGCCAGCAGCAGCCCCACTTGAGCGGCGCGGGTTTCGGTATGAAATACAAATACCAGAGCCAGAAGAACAGCTGCCGAAAAAATCAGGAACATGCTTAATCCGGCAAACAAACCGGCAAAATCTGTCGAACCGGAGGCGCTGGTGTCAGCCGCAGACCGGACATCCTCGAATAGAAATCCCAATGATACGGCATCGATTCTCTGCATTAATTCAGTTCGAATCGCCTGTTCCGTGACGGCGTCTGTATTCCAGCGCACCGCGGTCAGGGACCCAAATCGATTGGCCCAGATTTTCTGTGCGGCCGCCAGCGATACGAATGCTTTGGGGGTTCCTTTGTATCTGTCCCAATACAGTTCATCTTGGGGGCGTATTTTGTCCAGTTTTATCGGGATGCCGGGCTTCCAGTCGCGGCAGTTTTCAACCTGTGCCAGTCCGGGAAAATCAGGCATCAGCGAAGAATCTGCATACACTCCCATCATGGGAACTACCCGCCGAACGGTAAACAGCTCGTTTTGCTCAATCAATTGCCGGGTGGGGGCGACTTTGAAGAATGTCAAGTTAAGACGGTCACCGGCATCTGCCCCCAACTGGTCAGCCAGCCATTCATGAATAACAATTTCGTCGTCCCGCAAACCATCAAATTCGGGGATTCCGCCGACACCGGAAATCATCGAATAGGGAACACTTTTGTCGTTCAGGCGGATTTCATTGACAAAATATGTCAAAATTCCGGTTCCTCCGCTGCCGGAGGCCAGTGCAGCACGAGCAATCGGCTCCTCAATGAAAATACGGCTGCTGCGAAGCTCGATTGCGTTCTGGCCTGCTGGACAGCCAATCTGCAGGTCTAAATCTTCCGGATGAAGCAGGAGCCTAAGCTTGGCGTTTAAAGCGGAGATACCAAGACGCTTCTGGCCACCGTCGCCGGCTAAAAGCAGATTGGCTTTGCCTGCCGTACGGGCTTTTTCCGCCAGCCAGCCAATCGGCACAAAGACATTCAGCGGCGCCTCCTGCCGGGCAGAAAGTCCAAAACGTCCCAATGTTTCATCGCTGACCGTCGCGCCAATAGTTACCGGCCAAGCCGCAGTTTTGGCCTCTTCCAGAGAAAAAATCAAATCCTGCGATACAATCGATTCGGCCGGCAGGCGAATCAGCAAATTTGTTTTCTGTCCTCCCAGACGCGAGGCAACAGCCTGACTGACCCAGACCGACCCATCGGGGATTGTCGTATCGGCCGGCGGAGTCAATGCAAATTTCCAAAAGCGGCGGTCTATCCCATAGACATTCACACGGCTGATATGCACCGAACCATCCGCTGATTCCAAAACACCCTGCAACGCCAGCAGCGGTGCTGTTGAAATGCCGGTTGCAGCAGCAAGGTCATCGGCAAGCTCCTGCCGAAAAAAATAACCCGGAACCGCCATTGCATATTTCACAGACCCGAGACGCAGAAGGCCAAGGCGCCGCAGACTGAACTGAACCGAATCGCCCACCAGTATAGCTCCTGTCAGGACTGCGCAGCAGACTGCAGCCAGAAGCGCTGTTGGAATATGACGCCTCCAGAAAAAAACTAAATCGCGTTTTATTACACGGAACAATGTCATCCGAAATTAAACTTCCGTCAGATTTGCCTTTTCCAATCGAAACCGCCGGCGGGCCTTGGCAGCCAGTTTTTCCGAATGCGTTGCCACGACCAGAGCCACTGATTCGCTTTGGTTGAGCTCCAGCAGCAGGTCCGAAATCTGTTCGGCCGTATCGGCATCCAGCGAACCTGTCGGCTCATCCGCCAGCAGGATGCGCGGCCGGCATATCAGTGCCCGCACCACAGCCGCTCTCTGCCGCTGCCCGCCGGAAAGCTGTCCCGGGCGGGCATCGGCATACCGGCGCAAACCCGTTCGTTCCAGCAGATTCATTGCCCGATGGTAGCTGTCTTCTCTTTGGGAAGTGCTTTGATGAACCGCCAGCGTGGGCAGAAGAACATTTTCCAGCACCGTACACTGGGGCAGCAGATAGTGAAGCTGAAAAACAAAGCCGATTTGGCTGTTTCGCACACGGGCCAGCTGGCGGCCGGAGAGCTGTCCGAGATTTTTCTGTTCTAAAATGACTTTACCTTCTGTGGGCCTATCCAGGCCGCCCATCAGGTTCAGCAGGGTTGTTTTGCCGCTGCCGGACGGCCCCATAATAGACACGCTTTGTCCGGCTTCAATGAACAGATTGATATTGTTCAGCACCGCTACATCCCCTGCTGGCGAGGAATATTTTTTGCAGACATTTATCAATTCGAGCATTGTTTGGTTCCGTCGCGGCATTCGTGCAGCCGCTGCATCAGTACTTGGGCATTTTTGCGAATATCAAAACAGTTCTGCACAGCTGTCCGGGCGTTGGTCCCCTGTCGTCTGAGCTGGTCTGGATTCTGCAATACCTGACGCAATGTTTTTTCGAGCTCCAAAGGTGTATTGGATTCATATAAAATTCCTCCGCCGGTCATTTGAGCCCACTCACCATACACCCCGATGTTCGGCGCAGCAAACGGAACGCCGCATGCCATCGCTTCCAGCACATTCATCGCATATCCCGGCGTCTGGCGGCTCGGGGTACACAATACCGTCAGCTGCTTCAGAAAACTGTGCCGTGCCTGAAAATCAAAGTCTTCCATAAACTGAACCTGCTGTCTGATACCGGCATTCTCGAATCCCTTTTCTATACGCTCGATATATTTTTTGTCCGCTGAAGTCCTTCCGCCGCAAATCAGAAGCCGAAGATTTTTTGATAGTTCGCTGCCGCTTTGGACGATTCGGCAAAAGGCCTCCTGCAGAATATCCAATCCGTTATCCCAGCACATTCGGCCCAGAAAACCAATGGTCGGAGCTTGGGCAGATACAGCGGCCTGCTCATACAGGGACACATCAATACCCGGCGGCAAAACTGCCATTTTTTCGGCGGGAATAGGCAAACATTCCTGCATCACTTGGGCATAAAAGCGGCTGACTGAAATAAACATATCAAAAAGAGGCAGAAGCTCGGAAATCCGATTCCAAACTTTACGGCTCCAAGGCATCCCTAATGCTTCAATAAATCCCCTTTCATCCTGAAGCCAGCAAACCAATTTGCATTGCAAGCGTTCTTTAATCGGTCCGGCCAATCCGGCCAGAAGCAGATTGGAAAAGATGCAGATATCCGGCTTATGGAGAGGTTGCTGAAAAAAATCCACCAGCCGCTGAACTTCTTTGGCCTGCCGGCCTTCGGGACCGGCCAGCATTGAAACCGTCATCGGCCCTAAATCTGCAGCCCGTGTCATTCCGGCCAGTCTGCGGACACCCTTTAAGAGCAATGGACTGTCAAACAGGGCATCCAGCCAGCGGGGTGTTTTGCCAAAAAGCGGACATTTCTGCTGCAGCCAGACATTCACTCCCCCGAAAAATAAAGGAGCGGTCTGGGCCGCTTCGGCCGTATCGCGGCTGAGCGGCAGATACATCGGCACCATCACAATATCCTGCCCCGCGCGCCGGATAGTCTGCACCAACAGGCCGTCCCGCAGACAATTTTCACAATAAAACGTATCCCCGGAGCCCGGCGTCAATTGTATTATCCGCATCTCAAATCCTCATCAAGCATCCATTGACGGCATCAGGATACCCGAAAAGGCCTGTCTGTGCAATCCCTCATATCCGGGATCTTGCCGAAGATGCGGCAGCTGTTATCCTACTGATAAGGATGGATAATCTTCTGTTCAATCTGCTTTTCGATACTGCGTGCCTTTTCCTTGGTCCACTGGACAGCAACATAGAAAGTGGGAATCATCACCACTCCCAAGACCGTCGCCACAATCATTCCGCCGAACACCGATGTTCCAATGGCTCGCCGAGCCGCTGCTCCGGCTCCTGCGGCAACCGTAAGCGGAACCATTCCCAGCGCTGTCGTCAAAGCGGTCATTAAAATAGGCCGGAACCGAAGCCGTGCTGCCTCGACGGCTGCATCAAAAATGGAATACCCCTGCTCGTGGAGCTGCTTGGCAAATTCCACCAGAAGAATGGAGGTTTTACAGACGACACCTATCAGCAGGACAATTCCCATCTGGGTATAGATATTATTGTCGTAGCCCCGCAGCCAAGTTAAACCGGCCGCTCCCAGCAGACCGAGAGGAACAGCCAGCACAATCGCCAGCGGAATCGACCAGCTTTCATACTGGGCAGCCAAAAACAGATAAGCAAACAACGATGCCAGCAGAAACAGATAAATTGTTTTTCCGCCGGCTTTAATTTCCTGAAGACTCATCCCGGACCATTCATAGCCCATGGAGGGGGGGAGCATTTCATCCAGCAGTTCTTTGACACGCTGCAGCGCCTGACCGGAACTGTAGCCGGCTCTGGCAACACCCGTAATCGTTGTGGCCGGATACATATTGTAATGCGTTACATCCCGCGGGCCTACCGTTTCGCGCACGGTTGCCAGTGTGCGTATGGGAATCATCTGGCCGCTGCGGCTTCGAACTTCCAGCCGGGCAATATCCTCAACCGAAGTACGCAGGTGCGGTTCGGCCTGAGCAATCACGCGGAACGTCCGTCCATACAGATTGAAGTCATTAATGTAAAGACTGCCCAAGCAGGTTTGAAGCGTATTAAAAATTGTACCAAGGGACACATCCAGCGTCTGGGCCTTGACGCGGTCCACATCAATATACAGCTGCGGAACAGACATCGTAAACGAATTGTTCAGTCGGGTAATCACCGGGTCGTTCATTGCCTTATACACAAAGTCGCTGCCGAGCCGCGCCAGTTCTTGCAGCCCTGCCCCGCCGCGGTCCTGCACGCGCACTTCAAAACCCCCGGCTGCGCCCAATCCCATAATCGCCGGCGGCTGCAGCGCCAAACATAGGGCATCGGGTATCATAAACAACTGTTCCTGCAGACGCTGTGCAATGCTGGCAACATGCAGCCGCGGGTCTTTGCGCTCGGCCCAGGGCTTGAGCCGGACAAAGCAGGTCCCGCCGTTGGAGGCTATCGCACTGTCCAGCATCGAAAAACCGCTGATTGCACCGTACTGGTCCACGCCTTCTGTTTGGCTGAGAATCCCGCCGATTGTATCCATCACTTCCATCGTACGGTGCAGCGAAGAACCCTCCGGCAGCCGCACACCGATTAAAATAGTGCCTTCATCCTCATCCGGCAGAAAGCCCGTCGGCAGTTTGCCGAAACCGATAACCGATAACGCTGTAATGACAACAAACAGAATGAGCACTATTGCTGTACGCCGAATCAGCATTTTGACAACGGCAGTATAGCGAGATGTTGTATTTCGGATAAACCGGTCAAACCAGCGAAACAGACCGCCCTGCTTTTGTTGGGCCGGACGCAGGACAATAGCACACAGCGCCGGGCTGAGCGTCAGGGCGTTGAGTGTTGAAAAACAGACCGCAATCGACAGGGTAATGGTAAACTGCTGATAAAGCCGCCCGGTAATTCCGCCGCTGAATACCGTTGGGGCAAATACGGCCAGCAGCACCAGCGTGGTTGCAATAACCGGTCCTGTTACCTGCTGCATTGCCTTGACAGCAGCGGCTTTGGTAGAAAGCTTTTCATCGGTAATGAGACGAACGCAGTTTTCCACCACCACAATGGCATCGTCTACTACAATCCCGATTGCCAGCACCAGTCCGAACAGCGAAAGAGTATTGATGGACAATCCCACCGCCTTCATCACGGCCAGCGTGCCGATCAGTGAAACCGGAATGGTTATGGAAGGAATCAGAGTGGCTCGCCAGTCTTCCAAGAACACAAATACTGTCAGCACAACCAGCACCACCACCATAATCAGTGTCCAGAAAACTTCCCACAGCGATTCCTCAATAAACTGGGTTGGATTATAGGGCTCGGTATAGCGCAGCCCTTCGGGAAAAGACGGCGCTAATTCGGCAAGGGCCTTTCGCACCCCTTTAACGACTTGCAGCGCGTTGGCGCCGGGTGTTGCATAAACGGCAACCGCTACAGCTTTCTGACCGTTGAGCTTCACAGCCCAGACATACTCCTGTGCCCCCAGCTCCACACGGGCTACATCCTTGAGCCGCAGCAGGCGGCCGTCAGGGTCGCTTCGCAGAATGATATCTTCAAACTGCTCGACGGTACTCAGACGCCCGAGTGTTTTGACGGTAAACTGAAACTGCTGGTCTTCGGGGCTGGGCATGCCGCCGATTTGACCGGCAGCCACTTCTATATTCTGCTGGCGTATCGCTGCAACTACATCGTCGGTGGTCAGCTGGC